>Ga0208509_1000241_pt1 | contig 21853 bp, 25 predicted proteins | sample LakWasMeta7_HOW4_2_FD_183857 | JGI IMG/M metagenome (GOLD analysis project Ga0208509, IMG submission 183857) | Freshwater sediment methanotrophic microbial communities from Lake Washington under simulated oxygen tension - Sediment Metagenome... | ecosystem: Environmental > Aquatic > Freshwater >...
TGCAATGGTTTACCGCTAAAGCGGGCATTGAATTCAATAAAATCATTGCCAAGGGATAAGCCTTGGATGGCTTGTGGTTTGATGTTTAGGACTATTTTGCCGTCTTCGATAAATTCTTGCGGCAATACGGCATCGGTATTTTCGGCGTCAACCAACAGATGCGGTGTTAAATCGTTATCGACGATCCATTCATAAATCGAACGGATCAGATAAGGTTTTAAGGATGTCATTTGAGGATCTCGTTCATTTCTTTCTCGGCATCGCTCAGGCTGTGTCTGAATGCCGGCCTGTGTCTGAATGCCGGCCGGTTGAATATTTTTAAGGCGTAATTGTTGATGGTGTCGTTGAGTGATGACGTTTCAATGCCTACGCTGGGTAAACGCCATAACAATGGGGCAACAACACAATCGACCATTGAGAATTCTTCGCTCATGAAAAATGGTCTGGCACCAAATACAGGTGTTACTGAGATGATGCTTTCGCGCAGCAATTTTTTGGTGCGTGCTGATTTCTTCTCGCCAGAGCTTAAAATTTCCTCAAGCAGCTGATACCAATCTTGATCGATGCGCTTGATCAGCATTCTCGCTGTTGCGCGGGACACAGGGTCCATCGGATGCAAAGGTGGGTGCGGAAAGCGCTCATCCAGGTATTCCATGATGATGCGGGAATCGTAAAGAACCAGATCGCGCTCTATCAAGGTGGGAGAGATGCCGTTCGGATTAAGTTCTATTAAATCTTCCGGAGGATCGGTCGGGTCGTAATATTCCACATCGGCGACAATTCCCTTTTCGAGCAACACAAAGCGCGCGCAATGGCTCTTTGTGCAGGTGGGTGATGAAAAAAGAGTCATGGCAGATCTACGAGTACTAATGTTTGTCACGAATAACAACCTCTTTGGGGTGTAGAGCGGTAAGAGGAGGCATTGTAACACGATTGAAAAGTTTATTGATTCAGGCGGTAGTATCGAAATTTTAGACAGCCAGGATTTGGAGGATACTTTAAAAGTTTCGTGCTTAGATATGCTTGTTGAAAGTAAGCAAGTAGCTGATTTAATAATAGAATTATTGAAAACGAGTTCTTGGGCGTTACTAGAGGGGGACTTGATAAGCCTTGAAAAACCCAGTACTTCGACAAGCTCAGTGCCCACAGGGATCACAAGTGTCCTGTGGGTGCTGAGTAGTGAGACTGTCGAGCGGTTAAAATGCAGTTATTACAGATTTTGGTGAAAACATCCCTGTTTCGTGTTTACAGTTAATGCACGTCTTTCCAATATTCTTTTTTAAGTAGATAGGATAAAACTAACAGCATTAATATGAAGAAAATGACGTATTTCCCCATGCTTTTTCTTTCCAGCTGCATAGGTTCGCCAACATAAACAAGAAAGTTAACTAAGTCGTTAACAACTTGATCGAATTCTTTTTCAGAAATGGTGCCATGCTCTTCCAGCACTAATTTATCTATAGATTTTTGACCATCTACGGTTTTGTAAGTTGGCTTTTGTTGGCCTTGTAATTGCCACAGCGGGTTAGGCATGCCGACATCTTCAAAGACAATATTATTAACCCCGTAAGGCCGAGATTTATCAGTGTAAAAACCTTTCAGGTAGCTATACAACCAATCGGCACCGCGTGACCTAGCTATCAAAGATAAGTCAGGCGGTTGGGTGCCAAACCATTTTTCAGCATCATGTGCGTTCATTGCACTGTGCAGCTGGTCATAAATGCTGGCGCCTTCTGGCGCAATGTCATTCAGCATCTTTTTTTGATCAACATTAATGTCTTGAGCGATGCGCAAGTAACGAATGTGTTTGATCGAATGGCAACCAAGACAATAGGTGACAAAGTGTTTTGCTCCACGTTGCAAGGACGCATTGTCTGATAGATCAATATCCGCTTTTTGCAGTTCAACACCTTGGGAGGCTTGGACTCCGCCAGACAGGGCCAGTAATAAAAATAGCGTTATAAAATTTTTCATATCAATCGAGGCTCTTTTTTAATTTTATTGCTAATCGAGTGATGACATTGAGAATGCCGCGCGCGTTGGGTCTTCTCTTGTTAACCACTGTGCCGTCTTGCAGTTGAACAGGTGTGAGGACAGTTACTTCATGAAAGGTATCAATCAGCGCAGGTAAGCGTTCTTCCAGGCTGGGTTGATAAGTTAAATGTTTTGGTAACGGTTTGGATTTTTCCCAGCGGGTGTACAGCGGCATTAACAAGAAAAAACCGAAGTAGATGACGGTGAAAATTCTTGCAAACGTCGTTGCTGTTGGCGTAGCTGGTTGTGTACCCAGATAACCTAATGCCAAAAAGCTAATGACGAATAGCAACAATGCTTTTTTATAAATGCCGCCGCGATAGCGGATTGATCTGACTTTGCTGCGATCCAGCCAAGGCAATAAAAACAGCACAACAATCGCGCCGCCCATGCCAATGACACCGGCAAATTTATCAGGAATTGCCCGCAAAATTGCGTAAAACGGAGTGAAGTACCAAACCGGAGCGATATGCTCAGGGGTTTTCATTGGATCTGCCGGGATAAAGTTGGCATGTTCAAGAAAATATCCGCCCATTTCAGGCATGAAGAAGATAACGGTGGCAAAAAATAGTAAAAATACCGCCACGCCAACCAGATCTTTCACCGTGTAATAAGGGTGAAAGGGGATGCTGTCCATTATTTTCAGGTCAGGGTTGTTACCTCTAAGGATTTTTTCTTCTTCCTCTTCGTCTGATTTACGACGTCCGGTCTGTTTTATCTTTTTAAGATCTAATCCATCAGGATTGTTGGAGCCGACTTCGTGCAAAGCCACGATATGTAGAAACACCAGCAGTACCAATACTAAAGGCACGGCGATAACATGGAATGCAAAGAAGCGGTTGAGCGTAGCATCGGAGACGACATAATCACCTCTGACCCATAGCGATAATTCATCGCCAACAACAGGGATGGCACTAAACAGGGAGATAATAACTTGCGCACCCCAGTAGGACATTTGTCCCCAGGGCAATAAGTAGCCCATAAAGGCTTCTGCCATTAAGGCAACAAACAGCAGCATGCCGAAGATCCAGATCAGCTCACGCGGATGCTTGAATGAACCGTACAGTAAGCCTCTGAACATGTGCAGGTAAACCACAATGAAAAATGCTGATGCACCTGTAGAGTGCATGTAGCGAACCAGCCAGCCCCAGTTGACATCTCGCATGATGTATTCAACCGAGTCGAATGCTAATTTGGCATCCGGCTTGTAGTTCATTGTCAGCAAAATGCCGGTAAGAAATTGATTAACCAGTACTAACAGAGCTAATGAACCGAAAAAATACCAGAAATTGAAGTTTTTGGGCGCGTAATAGTGCGCCATGTGCTCGTTCCAGAGATTCGTGAGCGGAAAGCGCTCTAAAATCCAGTTGCCACATAAAGTTAGACGGCTTGGTTTCATGCACCTTTCTCCTGTTGAAGATCTTCACCAATAATTAACTGCGTATCGGTAACGTATCGGTAAGGGGGGATTTCCAGGTTGGTGGGTGCCGGTACTCCGCTATAAACGCGGCCAGCTAAATCAAACCAAGAACCATGGCAAGGGCAAAAAAAGCCGCCTTTCCAGTTATCGCCTAGATCGGGTGGCGCAATTTCCGGACGAAAGGTGGGTGAGCAACCCAAGTGAGTACATAAACCAACGGCAACAAAAATTTCCGGTTTGATTGAGCGCTCAGCGTTGGCACTTTCAACGGGTTGGATAGATTCTTTGGATAAAGGATCCCGTAGTTGAGGCCCGAGGGTTTTGAGTGTTTCCAATACTTCTGGGGTGCGGTTAAGTATCCAGACGGGTTTACCACGCCAAGCTACTCTAATAAGTTGACCAGCTTCCATTTTACTAATGTCGACTTCAACAGGTGCTCCTGCGGCCATAGCTTTAACGCTGGGCTGCATTTGGGCAAGAAAAGGGACAGCTAAATAGCCGGTACCAACCGCGCCAACTACGGTTAGCGCTGAGGTCAGAAACTGGCGTTTGGACTTGTCGACGCCTTCAGTATTCATTATTAAACTCTCCTGGGGTGGTCTGCACTTACAAGTGCATTGTTTTTCTATTTTTCGTAGCGCGGCAATATACCATTAAAGCTTGCGGCATTTGAAGCGCCCTTAGTTTGCGTTTGCTGCCTAACAGCGGTGCGATGAATTTAATAGAGATTTACACGGCTGATAGGCTGTTGCGCAAGGCAGTTAGAAACGCGGTGTTTTCTTCTGGTTTGCCTATGGTGACGCGTAGGCAATCGGTCAATAAACCTCCTTGAGGGTTGAGGTTTTTGATTAACACGCCTTGATTTTTTAAGGTTGTGAAAATACTGTCAGCGTGGTCTTTTTTTGTTCTAAACAAAATGAAATTGGCTGAGCTAGGGTAGGCGGTGATGCCGTCCAGTTCATTTAGCCCGGCAAATACAACGTCACGTTGGGCGCGGATTTCAGCGGTTTGCTGGTCAAATAGGTCGCTGTTGCTTAGTGCAAAGTCGGTGCTCGCCTGAGTCAAAATATTGATGTTGTATGGCAGGCGGATTTTGTTAAGTTGTTCAATGATGGCAGGGGCGCCGGCAATATAGCCAAGTCGTAAACCGGCTAAACCTAATTTAGAAACGGTGCGCATCACCAACAGATTTTCATACTGCGGCAATTCATTGATAAAGCTGGCATCGGCAAACGGTGCGTAAGCCTCATCTAAAATCACTAGACCATTAGCTTTGGTGATAATTTCCCGAATTGCATCGGCATTAAATAAATTACCGGTCGGATTGTTGGGGTAAGCTAAAAAAATCACTGAGGGTTGATGTGTTTCGATAGCCGCTAACATAGCCGGTAAATCCAGCTCAAACGTATCGGCCAGCAAGGGGATGCCGTGATAAGTCAACCCGAGGCATTGGCTAAGCTGTTTGTACATGACAAAGCCTGGATCGGGTGCCAGCACCTGGGCATCTGGCGGTAAGGCCATTAACAACAATTGGATGATCTCATCAGAGCCATTGCCCAGTAATACATCAAACTGTTCGGGTATTTTATAAACGTGTTTGATGGTGTTAGTCAGCTGTCGGGCTTCTGGGTCGGGGTACCTGTTGAGCCGGCAATCTTTAAGTGTTTCTAACCATTGGTTTTTAATGTCTTCCGGCCAGGAGTAAGGATTTTCCATAGCGTCAAGTTTGATTAAACCGGTTGCATCGGCGACTTTGTAAGCGGATAGCGCTAAAACTTCCTTACGGAATAGGGAGTTAATCAGGTTTGTTTGTGACATGGGTAAGGTCCAAGGTGACGGCTTATGAGGAGATGTGTCCAAGGTGATGGACTGGGATCTTTGTTATTTAGGGAAATCTCTAAAAATTGCACTTCGACTGTTTGACCAACTCAGCACAAACGAAATCAATATATTGCCGTTCGTCCTGAGCTTGCCTAAGGTCTTAATTAGAGTTTTCTTAATCCTTGATTCTATATTCCGCAGAACGCGCATGGGCCGTTAAACTTTCGCCGCGAGCCAGCACAGATGCAGTTTTTCCCAGTGTAGAAGCCCCTGCTTGTGAGCAATTGATCAGGCTGGTGCGTTTTTGAAAATCATAAACGCCTAGCGGTGATGAAAATCTTGCGGTGCCTGATGTGGGTAAAACGTGGTTAGGTCCTGCGCAATAATCACCTAAAGCTTCTGCTGTGTATCTACCTAGAAAAATAGCGCCGGCATGGCGAATCTGTTCGGATAGTGCTTCCGGATTTTCGACTGATAGTTCTAAATGCTCAGGGGCAATGCGATTGGCTACCTCGGCAGCCTCATCCAGATTGTTCACTTTAATCAATGCGCCACGACTAGACAGTGATGTTCTGATAATGTCAGCGCGCTCCATAGTTGGGAGCAAGGCGTTAATGCTGTTCTCAACCGCAGCAAGGAAGTCAGCGTTGTCGCTGATTAAAATCGATTGGGCGTTTTCGTCGTGTTCTGCTTGAGAAAACAGATCCATCGCAATCCAGTCAGGATTGGTCTTGCCATCGCAGATGATCAGAATTTCCGAAGGCCCGGCGATCATATCGATGCCTACTTGACCGAACACTAATTTTTTAGCAGTGGCGACGTAAATATTGCCAGGGCCGACAATTTTAGCCACAGCCGGGATAGTTTCTGTGCCGTAAGCCAATGCCGCAACCGCTTGGGCGCCACCGATGGCAAAAGCCCGATCCACGCCCGCTAAATAAGCGGCCGCCAGTACCAGTTGATTGGTTTCGCCTTTAGGTGTGGGCACAACCATCACTAGCTGACCAACACCGGCTACTTTAGCCGGGATGGCATTCATCAGCACTGACGAAGGATAAGCGGCTTTACCGCCGGGCACGTAAAGTCCAACGCTATCCAGTGGCGTCACTTTTTGTCCCAGCACGGTGCCGTCGGCTTCAGTGTATTGCCAGGACGCCATTTTTTGCTGTTCGGCATACGCGCGAATACGCTCGGCTGCTGTTTTTAGGGCTTGTGCCTGGTCGGCTGGTAATTGCTCCCAGGCGGCTTTGAGTTTGTCCTGGCCTAATTCCAGTTCGCCAGCATGGCTGAAAGCGGTTTGATCAAAACGGTTGGTGTAGTTGATAACCGCTTGATCGCCGTTTTGCCGTACGTCGGTAATAATGTCCAGCACGCGGTGGTTGATGTCTCTGTCATCAGCTTCATCCCAAGTCACTAGATGGTGCAGTTGTTGGTCAAAGTCAGCTGATGAATTGTCCAGTTTAGTGATGTTGATGGCTGACATGGTGTTACCTCTGCGCTAGGGTGTGTTCAAATTGTTCAAGCAATGCAGCAATTGCTTGGTGTTTCATTTTCATGGCTGCTTTATTAACGACCAGGCGTGAACTGATGTTCATGATCAAGTCGCGTGGTTCCAAGCCATTGGCTTTAAGGGTGTTGCCGGTGTCAACCAAGTCGACGATACAATCGGCAAGGCCGACCAATGGCGCCAATTCCATAGAACCGTAGAGTTTGATTATTTCAGCCTGAATACCCAGGCTGGCAAAGTAACGCTGTGCGGTTTTGACGTATTTGGTCGCGACACGAACGCGGCCGGTTATCTCAGGCGCGTCTTTGTGTGTTGCTGTCATTAGTTTGCAGCAAGCAATTTTTAAATCCAACGGCTCGTAAAGACTTTCTGCGCCATGTTCCAACAGCACGTCTTTGCCGGCAATGCCTAGATCAGCAGCGCCGTATTCAACAAACGTCGGAACATCGGTGGCGCGGATAATAACTAACTGCACATCATCACGAGTGGTTTGCAAAATCAGCTTGCGGGATTTTTCCGGATCATCAAGCGGTGTGATACCTGCTTCTTTGAGTAAAGGTAGAGCTTCTTCATAAATCCGGCCCTTGGAAACGGCAATGGTTAACATGATCAGGCCTATCTTGGTACGCGGCGAATAGTTGCGCCCAGTTGAGAGAGTTTTTCTTCGATATGATCGTAGCCTCGATCAATATGATAGATGCGGTCAACTAAGGTATCACCCTGAGCCACCAGCGCGGCAATCACTAAGCTGGCCGAGGCTCTCAAGTCGGTTGCCATGACTGGTGCGCTGGTCAGTTTGCTTACGCCAGTACAAATGGCCGTATTAGATTCGAGTCTAATATCAGCCCCCATGCGTTGTAGTTCCTGGACATGCATAAAACGATTTTCAAATACCGTTTCGGTAATAATGCCAACGCCCTCGGCAACTGCATTTAAGGGCAACTGCATTTAAGGCCGTAAATTGGGCCTGCATATCGGTAGGGAAAGCGGGATAGGGGGCCGTGCGTACAGAAACGGCCTTGGGTTTTTTACCATGCATGTCGAGCGCGACCCAGTCTTCGCCGGTAGTGATTTCGGCACCGGCTTCGGTCAGTTTTTCTAAAACAGCATCCAGCAGACCTGGGCGAGTGTTTTTAAGTTTGACCTTGCCGCCGGTAATGGCCGCAGCGACTAAATAGGTGCCGGTTTCGATACGATCTGGCAGAACATCGTAATGAACGCTTTCGGTGCCTAGCTTTTCAACGCCTTCAATGGTGAGTACGTCAGTGCCGATGCCAGTGATTTTGGCGCCCATTTTGTTGAGAAAATACGCCAAATCGCTGACTTCAGGTTCTTTGGCGGCATTTTCAATAATAGTAATGCCTTCCGCCAACGCTGCTGCCATCAGCAAGTTTTCAGTACCCGTTACAGTGATTTGATCCAGCACCAAGCGACAACCTTTTAGACGGCTTGCTTTGGCGTGAATAAAGCCGCCTTCAACGGTAATGTCTGCGCCTAGCTTTATCAAACCGTTGATATGAATGTCCACGGGGCGCGAGCCGATAGCACAACCGCCCGGTAGGGATACATGGGCTTCGCCAAACCTAGCCAATAATGGCCCCAGCACTAGAATCGAAGCGCGCATGGTTCTGACTAGTTCATAAGGGGCGACATAGCTATTGATGGTGCTCGCGTCGACTTCGATATTCATTTTTTCGTCGACAATGAGATGCACCCCCATTCGCCCCAACAATTCCATGGTGGTGGTGATGTCGTGTAAATGCGGAATGTTGCCAACGCTAACGGGAGCATGTGAAAGCAGGGTGGCTGCCAAAATGGGTAAGGCGGCATTTTTTGCGCCGGAGATGCGGAGTTCTCCTGAGAGCTGGGTGCCACCGGTAATGATGAGTTTGTCCATTTTAAGACCCTGGGTTGTTAGGTAGTGGGAGGCGCTGACCGGTTAGGGTCAAGCAATGTAGATTGCGAGATGACTGTTTTTGTCAAAGCCGCTGAGTTTCGCCAGCGTGATTAGTTGTTCAGGGATGTTTTTGAAGCTAAGGTGTAAACGGTGCTGACGAGAATATTTGATCCACTCAATCATCAAGGCCAAGCCGGCACTATCGGTGTTATTAACTTTACTTAAGTCAATGCTGATTTCTTTTGCCGATGAAAGAAAGGCAAAGGATTTAAGGGTCTGCTTATCGATGCTGGCGAACGTTAAATCGCCATCGATAATATAAGACCCTGAGCCTTGATCAATAATGTTGAGTTTGCTCACTTCTTTTTGCCTTCCGCTTTTTCTTCGGCTGATTTGAACAGGAATTGGCCGATAGCTTTTTCAAGAATAATGGCGGATTGGGTGATTTCTATGTTGCCGCCATTTTTCAAATAATCATCTGAACCACCGGGCTCAAGACTGACGTATTGCTCGCCGAGCAGGCCAGCGGTAAAAATGCTGGCGGTAGTGTCTTCAGGCAGGTTGTTGTATTGCACATCGATGCTTAAAGAAACGACAGATTGATAGGTTTTGGGGTCAAATCTGATGCCGGTGACCTGGCCGATCTTTACTCCAGCGGCAGAGACAGGTGACTTTACTTTTAAGCCGCCGGAATTTTCGAAACGGGCGGTGATGGTGTAACTGTCATGTTCAGTGAATGAGCTCAAATTACTCACTTGCATCGAGAGGAAAAATAATCCGGCAATACCCGCCGCGACGAAAAGCCCGACAAGTGTGTCCTGAGTGTTGGTGTGTTGCATTAATCGTCTCCAAACATGAGTGCGGTCAGGATGAAATCCAAACCTAAAATACTAAAAGCGGAATTAACTACAGTACGAGTAGTGGCGCGGCTGACCCCTTCAGAGGTTGGGATGCTGTCGTAGCCCTCAAATAAAGCAATCCAGGAGGTAACAAAGCCAAAGACTAAACTTTTTAGAACGCCATTGATAATGTCGTCCTGGAAATCAATATTGGCTTGCATTTGCGACCAGTAGGCTCCTTCATCAACGCCTAACAGCCCGGATCCAACCAATTGTCCACCAATGATACCGACAGCGCTGAATAGGGCGGCAAGCAGGGGCATAGATAGTAATCCGGCTAAGAAACGCGGTGAAATAATACGTTTTATCGGGTCTACAGCCATCATTTCCATGCCGGAAAGTTGCTCGGTGGCTTTCATTAGGCCAATTTCTGCCGTTAAAGCCGAGCCGGCACGACCAGCGAATAATAATGCGGAGACTACCGGTCCCAGTTCCCTTACTAAGGATGCCGCAACCATAACGCCAAGGGTTTCTTCAGCGCCAAAATCTGACAGTGTGTAATAGCCTTGTAGACCTAGGACCATCCCGACAAACAATCCGGAAATAGTGATGATCAAAAAAGACAGAACGCCGACTGAATACATTTGCTTCAGCAACAGCCTGGGTCTGGGCAATACACTTGCGATGCCGGAGACTATTTGAATTAGAAAAAAGCTTGCTCTACCCAGTTTAGTGAAGCTGGCGCGTGTGCTTTTACCCAGAAGTTGTAAGAATTTAATCATCATTGCCGCCGTTAATAACGTTTTCCGGATGATAATAAGTCATCAACATAATCTTTAGCCGGGTAGTGAAAGTGGACTGGCCCATCAGCGGTACCGGTCATGAATTGTTGCACCCATTCGGAAGTAGATTGTTTTATCTCTTGCGGCGTGCCTTGTCCGACAATTTTTCCGCCGGAAATGACGTAGATGTAGTCAGCAATGGCAGTTGTCTCTTGAACATCATGCGATACCATAATGCTGGTTAGACCTAAGGTGTTGTTTAAGGACTTAATCAAGTGAACTAAAGCGCCTTTAGATATAGGGTCTTGGCCGGTAAACGGCTCGTCATACATGATCATCATTGGATCCAAAGCAATAGCTCTGGCTAATGCTACCCGTCTGGCCATGCCGCCGGACAGTTCATTTGGCATCAAATTGCGCGCGCCCCTTAAACCAACGGCCTGTAATTTCATCAGTACCAAGGTGCGGATCATAGACTCGGGCAGGTGAGTATGCTCTCGCAGCGGAAATGCGACATTGTCGTAAACGTTCATGTCGGTTAATAACGCGCCGCTTTGGAACAGCATGCCCATGCGTTTGCGTAGAGAATACAGATCTGCTCTACGCAATTGATGAACATTTTTGTTATCTATGTTGATAATTCCCTGGTTAGGAAAAAGCTGTCCGCCGATAAGCTTTAATAAAGTTGTTTTGCCTGTGCCGCTGGGCCCCATGATCGCAGTGATTTTGCCGCGTTCAAACTCCATGGAAATATCGTCGAATATCTTCGTATCACCGCGAGTAAATGTCAGATGTCGAACAGAGACTAGGCTGTTTTGTGGGGAAACGCTTTTATCCATGCGGGATTTAACTGTTGGGTTATTAGCAAACTTAGCCGACTATTCTCTATGACTAGTCCCTATTTCGTCAAACTATTGTCGTTGTATAACTGCAGTGCAATGCTCTTTCGTATGATCTGGTGGGGCAGTAATAAATAAACATGGCATAATAGGCAATTTTTGAGCCATCAGAATTTATCTTTATCGTGACCCGTCGCAAATTATGAAACTACATGATCAAAAGCTTCGCGAATTGGCATTGGCTGTCATTCAGGTAGAAACTCAGGCAGTAGCAGCGCTGGCAGCTCGTATCGATGATAGTTTCGTTGCGGCATGCAAGCTGATGTACGGCTGTGTTGGGCGCGTAGTGGTGACGGGTATGGGCAAGTCAGGGCATATTGCCGGCAAAATAGCGGCAACATTGGCAAGTACCGGAACCCCTGCTTTTTTTGTGCATCCGGGTGAAGCCAGTCACGGTGATTTGGGGATGATTACGCGGCAGGATGTGGTGCTTGCGTTATCAAATTCAGGTGAAACCGAAGAAGTTTTAACCATTTTGCCAATTATTAAACGTATCGGCGTGCCGTTAATTGCTTTGACTGGGAATAGTCAGTCGACCATGGCTAAATTTGCCACCGTACATATTGATGTGAGTGTTGAGCAAGAGGCGTGTCCTTTAGGGCTCGCGCCGACATCCAGTACTACGGCTGCTTTAGTAATGGGTGATGCTTTGGCGGTTTCGTTGCTTGAAGCCCGCGGGTTTACCCGTGATGATTTTGCGTTATCGCATCCAGGCGGTAGTTTAGGTAAGCGTTTGTTGCTTATGGTAGAGGACATTATGCATGTCGGTAACGAAGTGCCGGTGGTGACTGACACTGCGTTGATTAGCGATGCCTTGCTGGAAATGACTGAGAAAAAACTGGGCATGACAGCCATTGTTGATGCCGAACAGCGGATGATGGGTATTTTTACGGATGGTGATTTACGGCGTATGCTTGGGGTGATTTACGGCGTATGCTTGGGCGCAATCTTGATATTCACAATACCTCAATCACTGAAGTAATGACTAGCTCATGTACGGTAATTCAGGCGGACATTTTGGCAGCTGAAGCGATGCAGATTATGGAACAGAAAAAAATCAATGCCTTGATGGTTGTAGACCAGGATCAACGGCCGATTGGCGCGTTGAACATGCATGATTTGATTCGTGCCGGGATCGTATAATGAAAACAATCGAACAGACGGAAGCCCTGGTTGAAAAAGCCAAAAAATTGAAATTATTGATTTTGGATGTCGATGGTGTTTTAACCGACGGCAAATTGTTTTTTGATAACCAAGGTAATGAGTACAAGTCATTTCATGCTCGAGACGGTCATGGCATTAAACTGTTGCGCCAGACAGGTGTCGAAGTAGCCGTTATTTCCGGGCGCAAGTCAGCTTCAGTGGCATTGCGTATGCAAAATCTGGGTATTGAGCACGTCTATCAAGGACACGAGCACAAAGTCGCAGCCTTTAATGAAATTATCGAAAAACTGGCTATTACTCCGGAACAAGCCGCGCATGTCGGGGATGATGTACTAGACTTGCCAGTCATGATTAGGGCCGGCTTGGCAATTGCAGTAAACGATGCCAATTTTGCAGTGAAACAGCGTGCAGATTGGGTAACAACATTGCCAGGAGGGCAGGGTGCGGTTCGAGAAGTATGTGACTTTATAATGCAAGCACAGGGAACGTTTGATTCTGTATTGAGTACTTATCTGGAATGAAGCTAACTGATCACAAATTTTTATTTTATCCCGCTGCCATTGCCGTACTGAGCTGGCTGTTGGTAAAACTGACTGGCGTTATTGAAATTAGTCGAATGGAAGCCCCTTTGCACAGTCCTGATTATTTCAGCACAGGCTATACAAAATGGGAAATGAGTGATCAGGGGAAGCTCAAAAGCAAAGTGCTTGCTGATGAAATGATGCATTACAGTGATGACGGCATAACGCATTTAAAGAATTTGGCCATGTATTTCTATAGTGACAATGCAGCCCCTTGGGTGGTCAAATCTGAAACTGGCGAATTATCTGCTGACGGCAAAGACTTATTTTTAAATGGTCAAGTTGCTATAAACAGGGCGGGTGATGCTGATACCCGAGAACTTATTATTAACACGTCTAATTTGAAGGTTAAACCGGAAACTAGCCATGCAGAAACGTCGGAGTGGGCCGAATTGATTAGTCCTCCAAATAGGACAGTAGGAACCGGTATGAAGCTGGTATTTGTTGAGCCGATTTACGTGGAATTGCTAAGCCATGTTAAAGGAAGATATGAAAAAAAATAAAAAATGCCTAATCCTTTGCATCTACTCCCTGTTTTTGTTGCTTTATGGTTCTCACCCGTTTGCATTAGAGAGTGATGCTGAGCAGCCTATAGTTATTGATTCGGATACGGCGACTTACGATGATGCTACTCAGTTGAGCACATATACCGGTAACGTGATTTCAGTGCAGGGCAGTATTCGTGTCAATTCCGATAAATTGGTCGTGCATTTTAAAGATGGTGAGGCGGAAAAATTGGTCTTTACCGGCAAAATGGCAAAATTTAAGCAAACGCCCAGTGAAGGTGCAGAGGATATTACTGGTGAGGCATTTACCGGGGAGTTTTATCCTAAGAGGAATTTGCTGGTGTTAATTAATAACGCTACCGTTTGGCAGGGTAGTGGCGCCTACTCCAGCGATTATATTGAGTACGATATTAAAACCTCGCTAGTTAAGGCTGGCGAAAAAGCCTCAGACAGCAAGGACAGCAAGCGCGTTCATGTAATAATCAAACCTAAAGCCAAGCAATAGTAACTTCATGAGTCATCTTGCAGCGCATCAGCTGATTAAAAATTACAATAAACGTAACGTAGTCAACGGTGTTTCTTTGCACGTTGATACCGGCGAAGTGGTTGGTTTGTTGGGGCCAAATGGTGCCGGAAAAACCACCAGTTTTTATATGATGGTGGGCTTGATCAAGGCGGATAAAGGTCAAATTACGCTGGATGGCAGGGATATTACTAACCACCCGATGCATTTGCGTGCCGCACAAGGTATTGGCTATTTGCCACAGGAGCCTTCAGTTTTTAGAAAATTGACAGTGGCTGATAATTTACGCGCTGTCTTGCAGATTCGAGCTGATTTAACTGAAGGGCAAGCCGAATTGGTTATTGAGGAATTGCTGCAAGAGTTTCATATTCTGCATTTACGTGATCAACTGGCCTTGAGTTTATCGGGCGGAGAAAGACGGCGCGTGGAAATTGCTAGGGCGCTCGCTACTAATCCGCAATTCATATTACTTGATGAACCATTTGCCGGTGTTGACCCTATTTCGGTGGAAGACATCAAAAAAATTATTGAGCATCTAAAAGATCGTGGCATTGGTGTGTTGATTACTGAGCACAATGTTAGGGAAACATTAGGAATTTGTGATCGTGCATATATACTTAACGACGGAAGAGTAATTGCCGAAGGGAATGCCGAGGCAATTGTTGCTAACGAAGAAGTGCGCAAAGTGTATTTGGGCAGTAACTTTAGTCTTTAAATAACAATCATAAAGATACTGAATGAAACAATCCTTACATCTTAAGTTAGGCCAACAACTGGCCATGACGCCGCAGCTGCAGCAAGCTATTAAGTTATTGCAGATGTCTACATTGGATTTGCAGCAGGAAATTCAACAGGCTCTTGAATCCAATATGATGTTGGAGGTTAATGAGGATGAGAACCTTGCTGATGTTGGGGTACGGGATAAAAAAACTGAAAACTCTGATTTGGTTACCAGTGAGGGTTCCCAAACCGACATTCCTGATGAATTGCCGGTAGATAGTTCATGGGATGATATTTACGATAATAGCTTTGAAGCCAGCTCAAGTAGCTCTGATGATGGTGCTGACTTTGAAATTCTCCGCAGTAAATCTTCAACATTGCTGGATCATTTGCTCTGGCAATTGGAACTTACATCGTTTTCCGAACGTGATCACGCTATCGCTATGGCTATCATCGATTCTATTAACGACGATGGTTACCTGATCAGTTCTCCGCAAGACATTTTCCAAGGTCTACAAAGTCAGCTGGACGATATTGAGTTCGATGAAGTCAATGCCGTATTGCATCGGGTGCAAAATTTTGACCCAGTAGGTGTTGCTGCGATTGATTTGGCTGATTGCTTGCGTTTGCAGCTACTGCAGCTGCCAGAAGAAACACCCTGTCGTCAAGAAGCGTTAATTGTCGTTTCTGAGCATCTTGGTTTGTTGGCAAATCATGAGCAAACCAAGTTAATGCGTAAATTGGATATTACTGAGCAGCAGCTTGATGGTGTGGTTGCTTTAATCAGGACTTTAGATCCTAAGCCAGGCGCTAAAATCCAAGATTCAGATTCCGAATATGTGGTTCCCGATGTCTATGTCACTAAGCAAGGCGGCCAATGGCAAGTCAATCTTAATCCTGATATTGCGCCAAAATTAAGGATTAATCCTTTTTATTCGGCCATGATAAAAAGAGCTGATAACAGTCAAGACAATAACTGCATGAAAGATCATCTGCAGGAAGCTAAATGGTTTATTAAGAGCTTGCACAGTCGTAACGATACCTTGCTTCGCGTCGGTCGGAGCATCGTAGAAAAGCAGACTGGTTTTCTTGAGCATGGGTCAATAGCTATGAAACCCATGGTGCTCAGAGATATTGCGGAAGAACTAAAGCTGCATGAATCAACGATCTCCAGAGTGACCACGCAAAAATTCATGCATACGCCCAATGGCATTGTTGAGTTTAAATATTTTTTTTCTAGTCATGTTTCCACAGATAGCGGAGGAGAATGTTCATCGACAGCTATTAGAGCTTTTATTAAAGAATTGATTAGCAATGAAAACCCGTCAAGTCCACTCAGTGATAATAAAATGGCGGATTTATTAAAAGAAAAAGGCATTAATGTTGCTCGGAGAACAATTGCCAAATACCGGGAAGCGATGTTTATTCCCCCTTCAAATGAGAGAAAGCGCATTTTATAAAGCCTTTCATTCTTATATCAACCTACTTTCGACTTTTAATTTAATAAGGAGTTTATTCCATGCAAGTTATCGTAACAGGCCATCATCTTGAAGTAACCGACGCGTTAAAAACACATATTGACGCTAGATTTGAAAAATTGGCACGTCATTTTGACAATGTTACTGATGTACACGTTATTTTGTCCGTAGAAAAACTAATCAAAAAAGCGGAAGCCACTTTAAAACTCAATGGTGCAACTTTGTTTGCTGAAGATCACCAAGAGGATATGTATGCTGCCATTGATGAAATGGTCAATAAACTTGAGCGTCAAATCACTAAGCACAAAGAAAAACACGCTGTTCATAGATAAATTTAATAGCGCAAGATGAGTTAGTGATGCAGAGGTTATATCTTTTTCGAATCACAACTCTTCTTGCGCTTGAATTTATGACATTGTCACAAAACGAGTCCGCTATCTTATGAAACTGCTTATTGTCAGTGGTCTGTCAGGGTCCGGTAAAAGTATTGCCCTGGATACTCTCGAAGACTGTGGCTATTACTGTATTGATAATCTTCCAGTGACCTTGCTGGAAGATTTTATCAGTCACGTAATGCTCGTAGACATCAAGACCTATGCAAAAACAGCGATAGGTATTGATGCAAGAAATCAGAGTGAAAGCTTGGCAGCGTTTTCAGAAAGTTTGCTGTTAATTCGCAGTAAAGGTATTGATTGCGAGATCATCTTTATGCAGGCGGAAGAGGCGACTTTGCTGAAGCGTTACAGTGAAACGCGTAGGCGCCATCCATTGACGGATCTGAATATACCGTTAAAGGAAGCATTAAAGCTTGAAAAAGAAATGCTGACCCCAATTGCCAAACATGCCAGTGTGGTGATTGATACCAGTCGCACGCATTATCATCAATTACGCGATTTAATTAGAGACCAGATTGGCGAGCGAGATATAACGCATATTTCCCTACAGTTTCAATCATTTGGATTCAAACATGGCGTGCCGTTAGATGCTGATTTTGTGTTTGACGCACGCAGCCTGCCAAATCCGTACTGGGTGCCCGATTTACGAGGGCTAACCGGAAAAGATCAGCCCGTCGTTGATTTTCTTAAAGAACAATCACTGGTTGGAGAGCTTCTTAAAGATGTCATCGATTTTCTACAACGTTGGATTCCAAGATTTGAAGCAGAAGGTCGAAGTTATCTAACTGTTGCGATCGGTTGTACTGGTGGGCAACATCGTTCTGTTTATCTAGTTGATGCCTTAGCCAGACATTTTAAAACACCCTCCTTGAATGTTATTGCCAGACATAGAGAGCTAAATTAAGTTCCTATTTTTAGAATATTGCAGGATATTTTTAACTGAAAAGAACCGTCAAAAACCTTGGTTAATAATCCTTTTTCAAAGGGCAACATGATGGGAAGATTTCGACAGTAAATCATGTTGTGGACTACAGCTTTTGGGCCATAGTCCACATGCGATAAGCTCAAATAAATACGTTGTTAGCGTGCGCTTTGCAAAGCGGCTATGCGTTCTGCCAAAGGTGGGTGGCTCATGAATAAGCGACTCATGCCGCCACCGTTAATGCCAAAAGCGGCTAGTTGACCTGGAAGATCTTCTGGTTCGTGACTGCGTTGCAACGCCCGTAAGGCGCCAATCATCTTTTCACGTCCGGCTAAGTTAGCACCACCCGCGTCTGCGCGGAATTCCCGATAACGAGAGAACCACATGACCAGCATTGAAGCCAGAATGCCCAATGCAATCTGCGCCACCATTTGTGTAATGTAATATGCCGGACCGTAACCTCGTTCGGTTTTGAATACTACTCGGTCGACCACATGACCGATTACAGTCGCGAAGAAATATACGAAAGTGTTAACAACGCCCTGCATTAACGCCATGGTGACCATATCGCCGTTAGCGACATGGCTGATTTCATGGCCGACAACCGCTTCAACTTCATCGGCATTCATGCTTTGTAATAAGCCGGTGCTGACTGCAACTAAGGCATTATTTCGATTCATGCCGGTCGCAAAAGCGTTTGCATCCGGGGCTTGAAATATACCGACTTCAGGCATGCCAATGCCCGCTTGTTTAGCTTGTTTGGCGACAATGTTAACCAACCATTGCTCAGTTTGATTCTGTGGGTGCTCGATGACATGTACGCCCATAGAATTTTTTGCGGACCATTTGGACATTTTTTTTGCGGACCATTTGGACATTGCCAGCGATACTACCGAGCCGGTCACGCCAATGATTCCAGACATAATTAACAGTGCATTCAAATTAAGATCTATGCCCTGTGCATCTAAAGTACCGCTTAAGCCCAATACATTAAATAAAACACTAATTACAACCAAAATCGCCGCATTGGTTGCAAGAAAAAGAAAGATACGCATCATGGTAAAGACCTTTATTGTTAAGTTGGACCGAAACTACTATGGGGGAGCAATAAATGAATTCAACCCCTTTGCAGTGCTAATATACCGCAAAGTTTATCTTTGGAGAGTGTAGCGATGGTTTTTATAAAGTTACTGATTATTCTACTTGCGTTGAGTTCAAGTACTGTTTTTGCTGTGCAAAATACCTATCAAGACGTACTGAAACATCTGCAATTGCCTGATGGTTTTAGCATCTCAATTTTTGCGGATAACGTGCCCAATGCTCGTAGTTTGGCATTAGGCGATAACGGTGTGATTTTTGTCGCTAGCAGGCAAGAAGGTAAGGTTTACGCGCTGCGCGATGAAAATGGCGATGGCGTGGCCGAACAAAACTATATTATTGCTAGTGATCTGTATATGCCTAATGGCGTGGCTTATAAGGATGGCTCACTTTACGTGGCAGAGGTGAATCGCATTATTCGTTTTGATGCGATTACAGCGCAGCTGGCAACCCCGCCAAAACCTAAAGTCGTCTTCGATAAGTTCCCGTCTGATCGGCACCACGGCTGGAAATATTTGCGTTTTGGGCCAGACAACAAGTTGTACACAGCTGTTGGCGCACCTTGCAATATCTGTAAGCCGGAAAAAGACATTTATGCATCCTTGGTGAGGCTGAATAGTGATGGCAGCGATTTCGAAATTATCGGCCATGGTATGAGAAATTCTGTTGGCTTTGATTGGCAGCCTGGCACCAATGCGCTGTTCTTTACCGAGAACGGCCGTGACTATTTAGGTGAAGATATTCCACCGGATGAACTCAATCAATGGTCAGCGGTTGGTGATCACTTTGGTTTTCCTTATTGTCATGGCGGCGACATTCCAGATCCTGAATTTGGCAAGGATAAAAGATGTACGGAATTCAAACCGCCCGTTTGGAAGTTTGGCGCGCATATGGCAGCCTTAGGCATACGCTTTTATTCAGGTAAACAATTTCCTGGCGAGTATAAAAACCAGCTATTGGTAGCTCAGCACGGATCTTGGAATCGCGCTGAACCGCAAGGCTATCGAGTAGTGTTGATTAAGTTTAAAGAAGATCATCCCATTGCAGAACAGGTTTTTATTACTGGCTGGCTTGGTCAAGATGGTAAAGCGTTGGGACGCCCGGTCGATATTCTTCAAATGCCTGATGGCAGTGTTTTAATCAGTGATGACACTCTTGGTGTTATTTATCGAGTCACCTACAGAGGCAAATGATGAACAAGAAATTTGAAATTCTTGACCAGGAAATTGTTTATCCTGGCTTTTTTCGCATGGAAAAATACCGCCTTAAACATACGCTTTACGACGGTGGCTGGAGTGAAGAAATCAGCCGTGAACTGTTCGTCAGAGGTAATTGCGTTGCTGTGCTGTTGTATGATCCAACGGCAGATAAACTGGTTTTAATTGAACAGTTCAGAGCTGGAGCGATACTTAATCCTGACCGTGCTTGGTTGGTAGAGATTGTTGCCGGTGCAATCGAGGCAGGAGAAACCGCTGAGGAAGTTGCCTATCGCGAATCGATAGAGGAAGCTGGCTGCACAATTGAACAAATAAAAGTGATTAATGAGTTTTACACCACGCCTGGCGGTTCGTCTGAGCGAATTACGCTATTTTGCGGCAAGATCGATAGCTCTCAAGTCGGCGGGATTCATGGACTGGATCACGAACATGAAGATATTTTGGTGCGAGCGGTTAGTTTTGACGAGGCGTATCAAATGTTGCTCAATGGAGAGATAGAATCGGCAATTCCGATTATCGCTATTCAATGGTTGGCCCTAAATAAACAGCAATTACTGGCAGAGTGGGCAAGTTAGTATGGCTAGGCTCACAGGGGCGTGGATAGGCCTGGTTTTTTATATTTTTATCGGGTCGATTACTGCCAATGCAGCGATTCCAAAAAGCGAAGTTGCTAATACGCCTCCATCCAAAACATCCCAATTACCCACGCAAGCCTCCAGAATACGACAGCAAAACGGCGCAGCTTTAGCTCCTAAGCTTGTTAATATTCCGGCCGGATGTTTTCAGATGGGTAGTCCGGAAAACGAAAGCGGACATAGCGCGGATGAGGGCTTACATCGAGTTTGTGTTAAAGGCTTTCAGTTGGCTAAATATGAAACTACTTTGGAAGAGTTTAAGCGATTTGTTACTACTGCAAATTATCTAAGTGACGCTGAAAAAAATGTTTCGGAAGTGGGCTGCTGGAGTTACGAAAAAGCGCCCGAAAAATCTTGGGATTGGCGCGCGTGGGCGAGTTGGAAGCAACCCATTCAAGGTGCTTTCGTGATCAAAGATCATCCAGTGACATGTGTGAGTTTTAATGATGTCCTGGCTTATATTGCGTGGCTGAACCAAGAGACAGGCCAGCTATATAGATTACCCACAGAAGCCGAGTGGGAGTACGCTGCTAGAGCAGGGACCAATACTGCCCGCTATTGGGGAAGTAATCCTGATATTAGCTGCGGCTACGCCAATGTCGCTGATATTACCCAGTCAGGGCCGGTGCAATGGCCGGCAATCCACAATTGTCAGGATGGGAATTTTTTTGCGACCAAAGTGGGAAGTTTGCGCGCCAATAGTTTTGGCTTGCATGACATGCTAGGCAATGTCTGGGAGTGGACGTGTTCCAATTACGATGTTCCAATTACGACGAGAAATACACCGGTGTTGAGGAGCTCTGTACTGCCAAGGGCGGCGTTGGTGACGAAGTGTTTATCTCAATTCGAGGTGGCGGTTGGAATGCCGATCCGTCAAGATTGCGATCGGCTTATCGAACTTCGGTGACGGCCTGGACACGCCAGGCCAATCTCGGCTTTAGGCTAGTAAAAGAACGTTAGAATTCTTCTTTGCCCTTTTCGGCAGTAGGATCAACAGCAGGTGTGCTTTCTTGAACAGCAGGTTCTGCGGTAACAGCTTCATCAGCGGTTTCTGAAGCTTCAGCGGCAGGTGTTTTATTTGCAACCGGTCTTGGTTCAAGTAGAAATTTCGCATCAGGACCCATGGGCACTGAAAAGTCGTAAGTTGAAATAATTCTTTTGGTATAGACATCAACCACCCGTAACGACACATAGGAGTTTTTCTTGCCGGGTGCGTAAACGCCGCCAACAACCAGAACAGCAGCTTGGTGTTTTCTGATTAATGCTTTAGTTTCGTCAGAAAGTGCCAGTTCTCCTGCATCTTTCATAACAAACAAATCGATAGGCATTTCCATGCCGATGATTTCATGTCCCGCATCATGAAAGGCCGAGCCTATTTGCTCGGAAATAATGCGTCCAAACGCTGAGGTTTGATT
>Ga0208509_1000249_pt1 | contig 21440 bp, 18 predicted proteins | sample LakWasMeta7_HOW4_2_FD_183857 | JGI IMG/M metagenome (GOLD analysis project Ga0208509, IMG submission 183857) | Freshwater sediment methanotrophic microbial communities from Lake Washington under simulated oxygen tension - Sediment Metagenome... | ecosystem: Environmental > Aquatic > Freshwater >...
GATCAGCTTCCTTGACTGGCTTGAAATCCGCCACCGCCTTATCTAATGACTCCAGTTTCACACGGGCCAGCGCAATATCCGGCTCGATGCCTTCGGCCTGAATCGACCGACCGGAAGGCGTGTAGTATCTCGCCGTGGTCAGCTTTACTGCGGCGCCGTTACTGGCTGGCAGGATGGTTTGCACCGAACCCTTACCGAAAGACTTTTCGCCCATGATGATGGCACGCTTTTGATCCTGCAAGGCGCCTGCGACAATCTCGGAAGCTGAAGCGGAACCGGCATTAATCAACACCACCATAGGAGCACCATCAAGAATATCATCCGAAGCCGCATTAAAGCGCATCTCTGAGTTTTCAATGCGCCCTTCGGTATAAACGATCAGCCCGCTTTTTATGAAGGCGTCGCTGACTTCAACAGCAGCATTCAACACCCCGCCCGGATTGTTTCTTAAATCCAGCACCAAGCCTTTTAATTTGCCCTGATTTTCTTTTTTCAACTCGGCAACCGCCTCTTTCAGACTGTCCCCTGTTCTCGATTGAAAACTGCTGATCCGTAAGTAGCCATAACCCTTCTCCAGCATCCGGCTTTTCACGCTTTTTACTTTAATGATGTCACGCGTAATGGTTATTTTTAACGGCGCTTCCTCACCCTCGCGAACGATTGTAAGCAAAATTTTACTGCCGGGCTCACCGCGCATAATCTTGACCGCATCATTCAAGCTCATGCCTTTAACCGGCTGATCATCCAGCCTGACAATCAGATCACCGGTTTTTATACCGGCTCTTTGCGCCGGCGTGTCATCAATAGGCGAAACCACCTTGACAAAGCCGTTTTCCATCGTCACTTCAATACCCAGGCCGCCAAATTGCCCCGTGGTGCCTTCTTTTAGCTCCTGATACTCCTCGGCCACCAGATAAGCGGAATGGGGATCCAGCCCGCTCAGCATGCCCCGGATGGCATCCTCGAGTAATTTTTTATCCGACACGGGTTCTACATAATCTCTTTTAATGCGTCCAAAAATTTCTGTGAATGCACGCAAATCCTCAAAAGGCAGCGCTTCTGAATCGGCTACTGCCGCATCCGTTTTATCCAAGTCAGCAAAGACACTGCCGCAGGTGCCCATAAAAACACCCAACAGAATGCCCAGGGACAAAATAAAAATATTTTTCTTTTTTAGCATGTGCCTTAAAACTCCAAATACTTGTTTTCCTAAAATGATCATTTAGCGATTAACTGTGTTAATCGCAGCTTACTTCCGGCACCATTCCAGAGGATCAACCGCGGCGCCCTTCTTGCGTATTCCAAAATACAATCCCGGTTGACTTCGACCGCCGCTTTGCCCGACCGCAGCAATCACCTCTCCAGATTCTACCCAATCACCCTTTTTCTTATACAGACTTTGATTAAAGGCGTACAGCGTCATATAACCTTTGCCGTGATCAATAATGGTCAACAAACCATAACCTCGAAGCCATTCTGCATAGACTACCTTGCCACGAGTCACTGCTCGTATCGCCGTACCTTCTCGAGCATCGATTAAAACGCCATCCCAATGCCTTTCTAGGCGTGAGCTACCGAATTTCTGCACCAGCCTGCCTTGAATAGGCCAGGGCAATTTGCCTTTAAGTGCAGAAAAATCCCCCCTTACCGGAATAAAGTCCGTATTTTGCTCAACAACATCTTCTTTTTGATTCACAGGGTTACGCTTAGGCTCTCCCTGCTCAACAGATGCAGCCTCTAAATTTCCACTATCCGCCTGGCTTGCTTTTTCCGCTTCATAAGCAAGATCCTCGGACGCCTGCTGCAATGAAGCAATAAGACCTTGCAGTTTATTTTCGCTTTCTTTTAAATGCGCCAACTCCTGCTCATTACTGGAAAACTCCTTGCCCAACTGCACCAGCAGTTCATTTCTTTGCCGTCTGACACCATCCAGCACAATTTGTTCTGATTTTGTCTGCTCCAGATTTTGTGCGAGCTGCTCGGCTTCTTGTCGCTTATGCTGATCCAACTGATCGAGTCGCTGCAAATTCGCTTCAATCTCAGCCAGTTTTTTTAGTCGCGCCTTAGAGAAATACTCGTAATATACCATCATCCGACTAGACAGCGCAGGATCTTCCTGGTTAAGCATAAGCTTGAGCTTTTCCTTTTGCCCCATCGCATAGGCCGCTTTCATCTGCCCAGCCAGCGCCTTGTTTTGACGACTGATCTCATCCTGTGTCTGCGCCATCTCCTGGCGAATATTAACCAGGTTTTGGCGTTTCTGTTCAACCTGGACCTTTAGCGCATTCAGTTCAGCGGCAGTTTCCCCATAGCGCTTTTCAATTTCTTCAAGTTGCGTATGAATAGTCTTTTTTTGCAGCTGAATGCTTTGCATCTTTTGCCAGAGCGACTTGATGCCGGCCTGAATCGTATTGAGCTCCCTGGTTTTTTGCTCAACATCAGCACTACCCTCGCTGATACAGGCTGCGCTCAACAACAAAAAAATAGCTATTCGCTTATTCATCCCCCGACTAAGCTGTTTTGACCAGCGACTTTCCCGTCATTTCAATGGGCTGCTTAATGCCCAAAATTGCGAGCATGGTCGGCGCCAAATCAGACAGACTGCCGCCTTCAATCAAAGGCTTGTCCCCGCCAACATAAACCAGAGGCACCTTGTTTGTTGTATGCGCCGTATGCGGCTGCCCAGAATCATCATCGCGCATTTGTTCGATATTGCCATGATCAGCAGTCACCAGCATGCGGCCGCCGACGGCCAGCAAGGCATCCACAATGCGTTGTAATGAAGCATCGACTGCCTGTACTGCCAAAATAGCGGCATCCATCACCCCCGTGTGCCCGACCATGTCGCAATTGGCATAATTGCAAATGATGACATCGTATTTGCCGCCGGTAATGGCTTCGACCAAGTGATCGGTCACTTCCGGCGCACTCATTTCCGGCTGCATGTCGTAAGTTCTCACCTTCGGCGAAGGCACTAAAATTCTATCTTCACCAGGAAAAGGCGTATCGATACCGCCATTCAGAAAAAAAGTGACATGCGCATATTTTTCGGTTTCAGCCAATCTTAACTGCGTCATTCCCAGATTGGATAATACCTCCCCCAATCCGTTTTTGACATCCATCGGCGGGAAGACCACATTGTAATCAAACTTTTCGTGATATTGCGTCAGCGTTGCAAAATAGCCCTTATGCGGCTCACAGCCTCTGTCAAAATGCTCGAAAGGAGTTTCCGTCAACGCCCGACAAAGTTCTCGGGCACGATCCGCTCGAAAATTCATGAATACGATAGAATCTTCTGGGTCCAGTGCTACTACAGGATGTTCTGCATCCGTGATAGCTGTCGGCAATACAAACTCATCGGTCTCGCCCCGGCTGTATGCGGCTTCCAATCCCTTTATCGCAGACTCTGCATATGCTTTTGCGGCGCCTTTGGCAATCACATCATAAGCCTGCTTGATTCGATCCCAGCGATTGTCTCTATCCATGGCATAAAAACGGCCGGTGATTGAGACAATGCGACCGACGCCCAATTTGGCAAACTTTGCTTCGATCAGTTCGATAGAAGAAGCCGCACTTTTAGGCGGCACATCCCGGCCATCCAAAAAGGCGTGCAGATATATTTTTTTCAAGCCACGCCTGGCCGCCAGATCAAGCATGGCCGCAATTTGACATTCATGACTGTGCACACCGCCTGGCGACAATAATCCAAAAACATGCAGCGCCTTGTCTTTTGCCTTCGCCTCATCGACAGCCTGACACAGCACCGGATTTGCAAAAAAGCTGCCGTCCTTGATGGCATCACTTACTCTTGAAAGCTCTTGAGGCACATACCGGCCGCTGCCAATATGCACATGTCCTACTTCCGAGTTCCCCATTTGCGCGTCCGGCAAGCCAACTACATTTCCGGAACAATTCAGCAATGTCATGGGACATTCCCTTTGCAATCTGTCCCAACAAGGCGTGTTCGCCATGGCAATAGCGTTGTATTTCGTATCCAGCGAGTAGCCGAATCCGTCAAGGATCAGCAACACTAATGGCTTTGGTCGATTCAACATCTATTATTTTTTCCTCGAAAGTAAATAAAACCAGTATTGATCAATCTGCTTACAAAGCGACTGTTTAATTCTCAGTTACCCAAAATGGTAAAAAATAATGTATCATTTTGTAAGATTTACTAGTTTTTTGTATTTTGCCTATGTGACAAAATTCGTAAGCACGTAGTCATTATATTAATAAATACACATTAGCAACAGTTGTGCTTGGTATAAATCTTTGTAGATCCTTTATTTTAGTTAGCGACATAACAATCCGGTAGTATTAAGCATCCCTATGGAAACAAAAAACCAAGACATTTTATATGCTGACGCTGACATTGCCAGAGCGGCTCGTTGCTTAAAGGCCATGTCGCATCCCTTGCGATTGAAAATTTTGTGCGTTCTCGGCACCCAATCCATCAGCGTGCAAGACATTGTTGACCAGGTTGGCACCAGCCAGAGCAATATTTCTCAACATCTGGCCATTCTTAGAGAAAAAGATATCCTTGGCTGTAAAAAAGAAGCTAACCGTGTTTTTTATTACATTGACGACGAACGCATGCTGCAGCTCATCGAAATGATGCGGGACGTTTTCTGCACCGCTCACTAAGTCACACCCCATTCACTTAACTCAGTACATTTTCCTATGGATCGTTTTCTCGAATTTATTCTTAATCACTATATTTTGTCACTCGCTCTGGCTGTTGTGACCTTCTTATTAATTCAGGAGCTTTTTGACACTGCATTCAAAAAATTCAGCCATATTTCTCCTTTGCAAGCCGTCGCTAAAATGAACGCCAGCGACACCGATCTCCTCATTATTGATGTGCGTGAGCCGACCGAGTTTACCCAAGGTCATATCGAAGCGGCTGTTAATACTCCGCTGGGCAAACTGCCTGAAGAATTACCGAAGCTGGAAGCCTATAAGAACAAACCCATTCTTATTGCCTGCCAAACCGGCACTCGTTCAGCCTCGGCCGGCAAAATACTGACCAAAGCCGGCTTTAACCAGGTTTTTGTCATCACCGGCGGCATGCAGTCCTGGGAAATCGATTATAAGTTTCCAATAAAAATCACAGCAAAAGCTAAAGCCTGATTCTGATCAGACTTTGTTGACTTATTATTCATCCTAACTCATCAATTCATCATGGCCGAAGAAACTAATAGCGTTGAAAAACAATTTTCCATTCAGAAAATATATACTAAGGACATGTCCTTTGAAACGCCCAATTCACCCAAAATTTTTATCGATAAATGGGAGCCCAGCGTCGACTTTAATCTGGGCACCCATGTTGAGCCCCTAGAGAATACTCTTTTTGAAGTAGCCCTCACTGTCACCATTACAGTTAAAAGCGCCGATACCACGGCTTACCTTGTTGAAGTCAATCAGGCCGGCATTTTTTCTTTGAGCGGCTTTACCGACCAGGAAATGGGACATATGGTGGGCAGCTTCTGTCCCAACATCTTATTTCCTTATGCGAGAGAAGCGGTCTCTGATCTCGTGGCCAAAGGCGGATTTCCGCAATTGCTGCTAGCCCCGGTAAACTTTGACGCCTTGTATGCGCAGCATTTGCAACCGTCGCAACAACAAGCCCCTGGTTCAGACGCAGTCAACTGATGGTTCGAAAGATAGCGATCCTGGGCGCCGGGTCCTGGGGAACTGCGCTCGCGCTACAAGCCGCCAGAAACGGCTGCCAGACGTTGCTATGGGGCCACCGGCCAGACCACATAGCAACCCTTGCCCGCGACCGTCAAAACTCGCAGTACCTTCCTGGAATTGCTTTTCCCGAAAATCTGTCCGTCACTGCGGACCTCGCCGAAGTCGCCGCATTCAGCAATCTGATACTGGTTTCGGTTCCAAGCCATGCCTTTAAAGACACCCTACTCCAACTGAAGCCGTATTCATCTGCGGCTATTAAAATTGCTCTGGCAACCAAAGGCTTCAATTCGGATGACGGTTCGTTACTTCATAAAATTGTCGCCGAAATTTTTACTGCGCAAACCCCTGTCGCCGTTCTTTCCGGGCCCACATTTGCCCGCGAGGTGGCCGCCAATTTGCCGACGGCCATCACTATCGCCTCCTCGACGCCGGATTTTTCCGGCCAATTGGCCGATATCCTGCACAGCGGACATTTCAGGACCTATACCAGCGACGATATAATCGGCGTTCAAGTGGGGGGAGCCGTAAAAAATGTCTTGGCTATTGCGGCCGGCATTGCCGATGGTCTTGGCTTTGGCGCTAACACGCGAGCCGCACTTATAACCCGAGGACTTCATGAAATCATTCGTCTTGGCGTAAAAATGGGCGGCAAACAGGATACCTTTATGGGCCTGGCAGGCCTTGGCGACCTGATCCTAACCTGCACCGATAATCAGTCCAGAAACCGTCGTTTTGGTTTGGCTTTAGGGCAGGGCAAGGACGGGGCTATCGTCATGCGCGAAATCGGTCAGGAGATTGAGGGCATCTTTGCCGCCAAGGAGACTTTCCTGCTCGCGCAAAAATACGGCATCGAAATGCCGATTGCGGAACAGACCTACCGGGTATTAAATGAAGGCATATCGCCTCTAACGGCAGTGGAAAACCTGCTGGCGCGGGAACAAAAACCCGAGACCTAAAAATCGTAATTTACTTGAGCAAGGCCCCTTGGAAAGCAAGTTGCCGCCAGGCCTCATAAAGCACAATCGAGACCGTATTCGATAAATTCAGACTGCGGCTTTCTGCTTTCATAGGCAGATACAAGCAACACTCGGATTCAAAACCGGCCAGAACCTGTTCAGGCAAGCCTCGCGTTTCAGGACCAAATAAAAAAGCATCCCGATCCTTAAAAGCCACATCACTGTATTTTTGCCCGCCCTTGGTGGTCAAGGCAAAAATGCGCTCTGGCTTTATCGTATCTACAAAATCTGCCAGGGTGGCGTGTTCTTTTACATCCACCCATTCATGATAATCCAATCCCGCCCTGCGCAGCTTTTTGTCATCCAGCTCAAATCCCAGGGGCTTAATTAAATGCAATTGAGCCCCTGTATTCGCACACAAACGGATGATATTCCCAGTATTGGCAGGAATTTCCGGCTCGTACAGAACGATATGGAACATATCTTATCGGGCGTTTACCGGGGTCAGCTTCCAGATATCATTATTGTAATCAGTGATCGTCCGGTCGGTTGAAAACTTGCCGCTGGCCGCGCAATTTAAAATACTCATGCGTGTCCAGTGATCCTGATCCCTATAGGCTTCTTCCACACGTCTTTGTGCATCGACGTAACTGCGGAAATCGGCAACTGTCATCCACGGATCATGCGGACTCTTTATCGAGCACAATATATCGTCAAAAATACCGGGTTCAAACTGGTTAAAATGCCCACATTCCAGCAGTCCCACGACTCTGGATAAATCTTCATCGCTTTCGATCATTGCTGCTGGATCATAATGATGACTCATTTTCGCCACCTGTTCTTCGGTTAACCCGAAGAGGAAGAAATTATCCTCACCAACTTCTTCACGAATTTCGATATTGGCGCCGTCAAGCGTACCAATCGTCAGGGCGCCGTTCATCATAAACTTCATGTTGCCGGTACCTGAAGCTTCTTTGCCTGCGGTTGAAATCTGCTCGGAAAGATCCGCACCCGGACAAATTTTTTCCATGGCCGAAACCCGATAATTTGGCATAAATACCAACTTTAATTTATTGCCCACATCAGGATCTGAATTTATAACATTGGCAACATTATTGATCAGCTTGATGATTCTTTTTGCCATGTAATAGCCGGGCGCGGCCTTGCCACCTATCAAAACACAGCGATTAGTCCAGTTCGCCGTATCGCCGCGTTTAATGCGATCATACAGATGAATCACATGCAGCACATTCAACAACTGGCGCTTGTATTCGTGAATACGCTTTACCTGAATATCGAACAGAGCATTAACATCCAGATCGATTTCGTGCTCCCGTTTTTTATATTCAACCAGCCTTTTCTTGGCATTTTGTTTGATGTCATACCAGCGTTTACGAAACTTCTTGTCATCGGCATAAGGCTCCAGTTTCTTTAACTGCGACAAATCCGTTATCCAGCCGTCACCGATGGTTTCGCTGATCAAACTCGCCAGTTCCGGATTGCAGGCCGCCAGCCAACGGCGGGGCGTGACGCCATTGGTTTTATTATTGAATTTTTGCGGCCATAATTCGTAAAAATCCTTAAACAAGCCCTGCTGTAATAACATGGAATGCAATTCGGCGACGCCATTCACGGAATAGCTGCCTACGATGGCCAAGTAGGCCATTCTGACCTGCTGCTCACCGCCTTCTTCAATCAGCGACATGCGCGCCAGACGATTGATGTCGCCGGGCCAATGCGCAGATACCTCGGCCATAAAATGGGCATTGATCTCAAAGATGATCTCCATCAATCGTGGCAGTAACTGCCTCATCAGACTGACCGACCAGCGCTCCAGCGCTTCCGGCAGGAGCGTATGGTTGGTATATGCCATGGTCTTACGGGTAATATTCCAGGCTTCGTCCCATGACACTCCGTGGACATCTACCAATAAGCGCATGAGTTCGGCAACCGCAATACTGGGGTGCGTATCGTTCAACTGAAAACAATTTTTGGCGGCAAATTCTGAAAAATTATTGCCGTGCCGTCCAACCCAGTTTGCAATCACGTCCTGCAAGCTGGCCGAAGCGAGCAAATACTGTTGACGTAAACGCAGGGCCTTGCCGTTTTCATTGGCATCATTGGGATACAGCACCATGGTAATGTTTTCTGCCGTATTTTTAGCGGCTACTGACTCCGCATAATCTCCCGCATTAAACTCTTGCAAATCAAACTCTTCCGTAGCAGTTGCTTTCCATAGACGCAAAGTATTGACAGTGCCGTTCCGGTAACCGGGGATCGGTGTGTCAAAAGGAACTGCCAAAATATCATGCGTATCTAGCCAGCAAACTTTTTTATTGCCTTTTTCGTCGGTGTGCACCTCCGTATGCCCGCCAAACTTGATTCTGTGCGTATATTCAGGCCGCTCGATCTCCCAGACATTGCCGTTGCGCAGCCAATGATCAGGTTTTTCTATCTGTTCGCCGTTATCGATAGCCTGTAAAAACATGCCGTACTCATAGCGCAATCCATAACCCGAGACTGGTAATTGCAAGGTTGCGCAGCTATCGATGAAGCAGGCGGCCAAGCGGCCAAGGCCGCCGTTACCTAAACCCGCATCCGGTTCGCTGTCAATTAACTCTTCAATCTCCAGCCCCAGGTCGTACATGGCTTGTTCGGTAGCATCGCTAATGCCCAGATTAAGCATGGCATTGCTCAATGTACGCCCCATCAGAAACTCCATTGACAAATAGAATGCTCTTTTGCAATCCGCTTCTTTATAGGTATTGTAGGTTTTTTTCCAACGCTCAATGAGCCGATCGCTCACAGCCAGTGATAAAGCCTCGTACGCATAATAAGGGGACCGACAATTTTCGTCTCGTCCTAGCCGGTGTCCGTAATAGTGCCTAAAATCAGCCACTATATCCTTTTTATCCATTCCCAAATTAGGAAGTTCTGTGATAGTCGATTTGGGCTTACTGGTTTTAAAACTTCTATGTGGCATAATTTTACTCACTAGAGAGGGGATTAATGGTTCAGTCGCGGCAATCAGAACCTTTAGGCCAAGCCGCCTGCTCAAGCCTTGCTGCGACGTGAGCAGGTATTTTTCAGACTCATTCAAAGGGGCGATTACCGCCCCTGGCTAAGAGGGGTTAATCAGATACAATGCGCTTCAGTCACCATTGCCGCAGGCGCTGCGGGAAAAAAAGCCATTGCCGATTTAGCTTAACTTTCCGTGGCACTGTTTGAATTTCTTGCCTGAGCCGCAAGGGCAGGGATCGTTACGGCCGACTTTATTACCCATGCGTACAAAAGGGTGATGCTCCTCCTGTTGCACCTCATCCACCGGCTCCGGCTCAGGTTCATTCAAAGCCGATACTTCTGCGTGTTCAAAATGCATTTCCCTGGGCGCCTGCCTTTGCGCATCAATCGCTTCAACATCCTCTTCCTGTCTGACCTGAACTTTGGCCAAAATGGTCACTACCTCGAGTTTAATGTGCTCAAGGAGATGGGTAAACATCTCAAATGCTTCGCGCTTGTATTCCTGCTTTGGATCCTTTTGCGCATAACCTCTAAAATGTATTCCTTGGCGCAAATAATCCATGGCCGCCAAATGCTCTTTCCAGCTGTTATCCAAAACCTGCAACATCACGGATTTTTCAAAATGCCGCATGACTTCTTCGGAAATCTGGCTTGCTTTTTCTTGATTTTGACGCTCAAAAGCACTCGCAATATGCTCACGCAATGCTGCCTCATTCAGAGACAGGTCTTCGTCGAGCATCTTGCCCACGGGTATATCGAGATTAAATTCCTGCAGCAAATGCTCCTCAAGGCCTGCGATATCCCATTGTTCCACCATAGTTTTTGGCGGGATGTACTGGGTAATCACATTATTGATCACATCTTTCCGTATTGCCGTAATGATGTCGGAAATATCGCTGGCCGCCATCAATTCATTACGCTGCGCATAAATCACTTTACGCTGGTCATTGGCGACATCGTCATAAGCCAGAATTTCTTTGCGCACATCAAAATTTCGACTTTCAACCTTGCGCTGGGCATTTTCAATCGCACGGGTTACCCAAGGATGCTCAATGGCTTCACCATCACCCATCCCCAGTTTTTGCATTAATCCTGCCACGCGATCGGAGGCAAAAATACGCATCAGATCGTCTTCCAGAGACAAGTAAAAACGAGTTGAACCCGGGTCGCCCTGCCGGCCGGAACGGCCTCTTAACTGGTTATCGATACGGCGCGACTCATGGCGCTCAGAACCGATGACATGCAAACCGCCGCTGGCAAGGACCTGTTCATGCCGGTCCAGCCAGGCGCCGCGCACGCGGGCTTTATCTTCGTCGCTGGCATCGGGACCCAATAAAGCCAGCTCCGCTTCAAGATTGCCCCCGAGCACAATATCGGTACCCCTGCCGGCCATATTGGTGGCGATAGTAACCGCACCCGGCATACCCGCCTGCTCGACAATATGCGCCTCACGTTCATGCTGCTTGGCATTCAGCACTTCGTGTTTGATGCCCTGTTGTTTTAACAAGGCAGAAAGCAGTTCGGAGTTTTCAATCGAGGTCGTGCCTACCAGCACGGGCTGATTGCGCTGCACGCAGTCTTTGACATCTTCGGCCACGGCGATATACTTTTCGCGCGCAGTCAAATAAACAAGATCCCCCATATCTTTACGAATCATCGGACGGTGGGTGGGGATGACAACCACTTCAAGACCATATATCTTGTTAAGCTCAAAGGCTTCGGTGTCGGCTGTGCCGGTCATGCCTGAAAGCTTGTCGTACAAACGAAAATAGTTCTGGAAGGTAATTGAGGCCAGGGTCTGATTTTCATTTTGAATGGCGACACGTTCCTTCGCCTCTATTGCCTGATGCAGGCCTTCGGACCAGCGCCGTCCGTGCATGGTCCGGCCGGTGAATTCATCAACGATAATGATTTCATTATTGGCGACGATATAGTGCACATCTTTCTGAAACAACGCATGTGCGCGTATTGAGGCGTTCAGATAATGCATCAGACGAATGTTGGCCGCATCATACAAACTGCTGCCCTCCTCCATCAAGCCGTGCTCAACCATCAGTCGCTCAATGTGCTCATGGCCTTCTTCAGTCAAATAGACCTGGCGTACTTTTTCATCAACGCTATAGTCTCCAGGCCCATCTTCCTTTTCCTGCTTGGTCAGCAAAGGCACGAGTTCATTGGCCTTGATGTAAATTTCAACACCTTCCTCCGTTGGCCCTGAAATAATCAACGGCGTTCTGGCTTCATCGATAAGGATGGAATCGACCTCATCAACGATAGCGAAGCTTAACTCGCGCTGGACTTTCTGCTCCAAACTGAACGCCATATTGTCGCGCAGATAATCAAAGCCGAATTCGTTATTGGTGCCATAAGTAATGTCGGCGGCATACGCCTGCCGACGAGGCCCGTTATCCATCTGACTGATAATCACACCGGTGGTCATTCCCAGAAATCCGTAAAGCCGCCCCATCCACTCGGAGTCGCGCTTGGCCAGATAGTCGTTCACTGTCACGACATGCACGCCGCGCCCCGGCAAGGCGTTCAAATAAGCCGCCAGGGTCGCCATCAGGGTTTTGCCTTCACCTGTTTTCATTTCAGCAATCTTGCCGTCATGCAGTATCATGCCGCCAATCAACTGAACGTCGAAATGTCGCATGCCAAAGACACGCGTTGAAGCCTCTCGGACTGTTGCAAAAGCTTCCGGGATCAGATTGTCCAGTTTTTCACCCTGCGCCAGCCGATCACGAAACTCCTGCGTTTTGGCTTTTAACGCTTCATCAGACAACTTTTCGTATTCCGGAGCTAGGGCGTTAATTTTTTTAACCAGCTTCCTTTTCTTCTTTATCAGCCTGTCGTTACGGCTACCTACAACTAATCTAACCAGCTTACCCAGCATGTTTATTTCCGGTGTGAATTTAGTAAATAATTAAATCAAAGTCTGGGATTATATACTGTCTGCCTTATTTGTTACAGATAAAATCAGCCGACACCCTACGCAACAAAAGGCTTAACTCTTAACGCCAAGCGCTTACAATTCGATATTAAAGACCGACTTCAATGCATGAGAATCCAGTCACTTATCGTATTCAAAAACAGCCACCTCAATCAGACTCGCTCGCAACCATGCTTTTTACGAACCCAGGCAGAAAGTTACCGCTTACTTGCGGAATCAATCCACTACCCGCTGAAAAATCATTCGTCTTTAGGACTTCCGGGTTAACGCCGGCAACTATTCCCTATTCCGCAGAGACATTCTTATAACACTTATGGATAAGCTGAAATAACAGCCCCCCCCCCCGGACTGATCATCGCCTACAAACCCAATAGGTTAATTTGCTTGGAAAAATTAGGGCGCCAAACTGAAAAACTGCGCAACATATCAGGATGGCAATTACTTTTTTGCTCAACCATGCATCCGCACCGCCGTGACATAATTTGCCCGACGACCCAATCCACCCTAAACAACGGCGGCTTGGCCAGCATCATGATAGAATTGGCTGTCACTTAGTTAAATAATAAGACATGGCAACCTTGTTGCAACCGCAATATATTGGTCGAGCACCACCATTACTGAGCAACGTACAAGTGCCCAGAATATGCTGAATGGAACCGCCTGCAAGTTTATCTCTTGAGCCAAGTTTTTATATTATTCATATTGAAAACGGAAAACCTAATGAAAATCAGCTTTATCGCATCGCACGGCGGCTCATCAGCCAAGCACATAATAGCCGCCATCCAGCAAAACACACTCAATGCTGAATTGGGCCTTGTCATTACCAACAACCCTGACTCGGAAATATTGCACTGGTGCGATTACAACCATATCCCCGCCCTTCTGATCAACAGCAAAACCCACCCGGATCCAGAAAGCGAAGACCTGGCCATACTGAATGCATTGTTTAACGTGCATACCGATCTGATTGTGCTCTCTGGCTACATGAAAAAAATAGGCCCGCATACCCTGGCGCATTTTGACGGCAAAATCTTAAACATCCATCCGTCATTATTGCCCAAACACGGCGGCCAAGGCATGTATGGCGATCGCGTACACGAATCGGTATTGAAGTCCGGCGATACGGTTTCGGGAGCCTCCGTGCATATCATTAACGAACAATACGATGAAGGCCCTGTACTCAATCGAAAGGAAGTCCCGGTGTTTCCCGATGACACGGTGGAATCATTAAAAGCCAGAGTTCAGTCCATTGAGGCTGATTTATACATAGAAACCCTCCGCAAGCTAATCGCTCAAGAGACACTCAAAGAAGCCCAGGTTTGAATATTTTGAATATGAAAAATCTGGGGCGCGAATGCGCGGCGACAAGGAAGTTGATTGAATTGAATTATTGCTGACTCGAGCGAGAGAAAGCTGCAGACACAAAAAAGCCGCACCCCCAAAAAGGAGCTGCGGCTTTTTTTTTATGCAATTAGATGACGGTTACTTCTTCTGCTTGCGGGCCTTTTTGGCCTTGAGTAACGGTAAATTGCACTCTTTGGCCTTCGTCTAGTGATTTAAAGCCGCTGCTGTTGATGTTACGGAAATGAACAAAAACATCGGGACCGCTTTCTTGCTGAATGAAGCCGAAACCTTTTTCAGCATTAAACCATTTAACGGTACCTGTAGTAATTGAAGCCATGTTTGTAGTCCTATATAAAATCTAGTAATTGAAGCCTGTCAAGGCTGTTGAGCTGGGAAATGTAAGAATTACTTAATGATAAACAGGACGAGCTATACATAAGAACTTCGTAGAGATAAGCATAACGGTAAATCAATTTCGAGCTGAGGGCATTCTACGAGGCCGTTATTGAGCTGTCAATTTATATTTCATTGCAGCAGAAAATGAATTCGACTAAACACTCTGGTCATGCAACATGATTTCGGATTCTGCTCATAACTTAACCCAATCTACTGGAATCTGCCAGAGATAGCCTTATACCTGATTCTCCTAAGAACAGGCGTAAAGCCGTTCGCATCCGATTTGACGCATTTCATCTGCCTGCCGTATCCAGAAATCAAGGCTCAGATTATGCATCATCCCCCCCACAAACTGACAGGCCTGATTCAAATGAATTAGCGCTTGAGGGCTTAAGCCCTCACCCAGCTCCATGTTTTCTGCCTTGATGCTCAGTAAAAAACACGGAGGCGGTGATTGTTTATTTATCTGCCGATAAACCTGCATAAGGGCGCTTGGACTCATTGCGTGCGTCGTGTAACTTTTGTCCATTGCTGGCTGGAGTCTGGCAAAATCGAATGCCTCCCGGCAGGACACAGAAGCATCGACAAACAGGACTAAGCTCCTGTTTTCCATATCCAGCGCATGTTCGATTTGCAACTGAAAGTCGGTCAGAATTTCGATACTGGTCAAATCAAATTTGGCCTCGATGAATTCCAGCAATAATGGCCCCAAGGCATCATCACCTCGACTGAGATTACCATAGCCAAAAACAAGAACAGGTTTAGACATGACGCTCTATGATGCCGTCACTGTGCTTGATCAGCTTATCAATCACCTTGCCCTCAGCGCTCACCAATTCAAGCTGTAGCGGCATTTTTCCTACTGCATGGGTTGCACAGGACAAACACGGATCATAGGCGCGAATGGCTACTTCCAGATTATTCAACAAGGGTTCGGTCAACTCCTGACCTGAGAGATACTCGGCCGCCACTTGCCGCACCGATTCATTCATCGCCATATTATTGCTAGTGGTCGAAACAATTAAATTGGCTTTAGTCACGATGTCATTTTCATCAACCTGATAATGATGAAACAATGTGCCGCGGGGCGCTTCAATCACGCCTATGCCCTCATAACGTTTTTCACCTTGCGCCACGAGATCATGACCCATGATCTCTGGGTCATTAAGCAAGGTCTTAATGCTTTCGGCACAATGCAGGGCTTCAATCAAGCGCGCCCAATGGAATGCCAGCGTGCTGTGCACCATGGCTTCAGCGCTGTGCGCTTTAAACTCCAGGCGAGCAGTTTCGGCCATTGGTGTGTTAATGTAATCACAGTTATTCACGCGCGCCAGCGGGCCGACCCGATACCAGCCGTTTTCCTGACCCAGGGATAACAAATAAGGGAATTTCATGTAGGTCCACGAGCGAACTTCTTCATGGATATACCGATTATATTGGCAATAGTCGACATGATCGATGATGGTTTCGCCTTTATCGTTCTTAGCGCGTATGCCGCCATGATAAAGCTCCAGCGCACCATCGGACCGAGTCAGGCCCAGGTAGTTACTGCGTATTGTTGCAAAATCATCGTAATAGGGGAGATTGGAGCAATGCACTTTTTTAATGAGTGCAACGGATGCGTCAGCCCAGGCTATCATTTGATCGATATCTTGCAGCAAATAATCCCGCTCGGCCTTGGTCAACGACTTATTCATGCCGCCGGCTATAGCGCCTGTGCCGTGGACTCGCTTACCGGATACCATGCGGATCACTTCCTGCCCGTACTTGCGCAGCTTCACGCCTTGCACTCCGATGTCCGGATATTCATTCAGCACAGCGATGATATTGCGTTTGCTGATATCGCTTTCAAATCCGAACAGTAAATCAGGACTGGAAAGATGGAAAAAATGCAGGGCATGCGACTGCAAGACCTGACCAAAATGCAGCAATCGCCTGAGCTTATCGGCCGATGAAGGCAGATTTTCCGGATCAACCCCGACCAATTGATCGATGGCTTTTGCAGCTGCCAAGTGGTGGCTTACGGGGCAAATACCGCACAAGCGCTGAACCAAAACCGGAAGCTCCCAGTAAGGTCTGCCTTGTATGAAGCGCTCAAAGCCTCGAAATTCAACGATATGCAGCCTGGCCTGTTTTACTTTATTGTCAGCATCCAGCAATAAGGTGACTTTGCCGTGACCTTCAACGCGTGAAACCGGATCAACAACGACCCGTTTCAGATTTTCAGGGGTTTCCGCTGTTTCTAAATGCTCGTACATGATTTTTCTCGTATTTGTTGGCCGGGTTAAAATTCTGGCCACTCTTTTTACCGATCAGGTTTGGTTAATCGTAATGCACCAATTCATAAGGCAACGATGGCTCTCGGCCTTCTAGCAAATCGGTCAGGAATTTCCAGAACACATCTGCAGAAGGGGGGCAGCCGGGCAAAAAATAATCAATTTTGACGACTTCATGAATCGGCCGCACCTTATCCAACAACAATGGCAATTCCGGATCGCTAGGTATCTGCGGATTTTCGACGCCGATACCGTCCCTATAGGCTTCGTTCAAACATTCTTCCAGTGGAATAAAATTACGCATGGCCGGCAAACCGCCGTTAATGGCACAAGCTCCTACGGCGACCAGGATTTTGCAGTTTTTACGGAATTCGCGCAATACATGTACATTTTCCGAATTACAGACCCCCCCCTCAATCAAGCCTATGTCACAGTTGGTGCAGTGCTCGATATCGGTAATCGGGGAACGGTCAAATTCAACGGCTTCAGCCAATTGCAGCATGCGCTCATCTATATCGAGAAACGACATGTGACAACCAAAACATCCGGCCAATGACGTAGTTGCGACTCTGATTTTAGCGGTCATGATCGACATGCTCCTGTTCTAAACTGACCTGATCAATCTGCTTGTGATCATACAGACGCTCTCCAATCGGAATGGCAAAACCGGTGCGCTTGATTAAAATAGCACCGGTAGGACAGATATGCGCCGCCCGGTCGGACGCTTCCAGATCCGTGTCTTTCAGTTGGCCGGTTTCGGCATTAACGATCAAATGCTTGTTAATTCCGCGCCCGCTAATAGCAAAAACATCCTTGCCGTCTTTTTGCTGACTGGCCCGCACGCACAGCGTACAAAAAATACAGCGATTATGATCAATCAACACATCCGGATGCGAGGCATCCACCTCCCGTTTGGCGTAAAAATGCGGGAAGTGGTTATCGAGCATATTTAAGTGATAGGCCACCCCCTGCAATTGGCAGTTACCTGTTTTTTCGCAGCCAGGACACAGATGATTGCCTTCGACAAACAGCATTTGGGTGATTTTCCGGCGATCATCATTCAACTCTTTCGTGTTGTTCATGATCTCCTGCCCCTCCAGCGCCGGGAAGGTACAGGCTGAACAGTTGCGCCCGTTGACATTTACATTACAAAGTTTGCAACTGCCATGCGGCGTAAATTCCGGATGATGGCATAAATGCGGGATGTAAACACCGGCCGCAGTGGCGGCTTCCATGATCGTTTGACCGTCTTCAAAAGGGATGGCTTGACCGTCAATCGTAATTGTCTTACTCATGCTGCTCTCCTTCGGCAACTACTCCCTGCATCGCCCCATCTTCTCCATCCATGCAGTCGATTTGCGCCAAATGCGCGCCAGCATCATTGCGCTTGGCCATGCGTCTGGCCGTCTCCAGCGCGCCATCCAAATCAAACCCCGGCTCGTAGCTGATTTTCTTCAGTTTGTCTTGATACACATCCGGGTAACGCTCCAGCGTCGTCAGCACCGGATTCGAGGCTGTCTGCCCTAAGCCGCAGTGGCTATGGTCTTTTATCAACCGGCACAATTCTTCCAGGGCCACAACATCGCCAGCCGAGCCATGACCTTCAACAATTTTGTCCAGCTGTTTTTTCAATAAAGAAGTCCCTACCCGGCACGGCGTACAGAATCCGCAACTTTCATGCGCAAAAAAGTGGGTGAAATTATGGACGATATCGAGGATGTTCCGGCTGTTATTGAAGACAATAAAAGATCCGCCGGTGGCCAAATCTTCAAAAGCCAGCTTACGATCAAGCTCCTGTGCAGAAATAAACGTTCCGGAAGGCCCGCCCACTTGAACGCCCAGCACATCGGAAGCCCCGCAATCGTTTAGAATTGTCCGAATGCTTGTTCCAAACGGATATTCGTAGATTCCCGGACGGGTACAATCGCCACTGATACTAAGGATTTTTGTTCCTTTTGATTTTTCTGTGCCCACATTGGCAAACCAGTCTCCGCCATTGACGGCAATGCCAGCGGCCGCCACAAACGTCTCCACATTATTAACGACTGTAGGCTTACCTAAATAGCCTTGGCTGACAGGATACGGAGGACGGTTACGCGGAATGCCGCACTTACCCTCCAGCGACTCAATTAAAGCCGACTCTTCACCGCAAATATAGGCACCCGCTCCGAGACAGATTTCAATATCGAAATCCAGTCCTGTACCCAGAATATTGATGCCCAACAAGCCTGCTTGCCTGAGCTGGTTCAAAACGCCTTGCAATTTCTCGTAAAGATGCAGATATTCGCCGCGTAAATACAAATAACCCTGTTTGGCGCCGATAATCGCCGCACAAACGGTCATCCCTTCAAAAACCTGGTGTGCATAACTATTTAACAACACCCTATCTTTAAACGTGCCGGGTTCGCCTTCGTCCGCGTTGCAAACCACATAACGCTCGCTGTCTGCTTCTTCGGAGCAAAACTTCCATTTCATTGCCGTTCTGAATCCGGCGCCTCCGCGCCCCCGCAATCCCGCCTTATCTACCTCAGCCAACGTTTCTTGAACACCTTTTGCTAAGGCCGATCTGAGCGCAGATCCCGGCTCTATCTGCAGATTCAATAACAGCGACGACTTGTGTATGTTGTCGTCTACTTGAAAAAATTTGACCGGCCATTCGACCAGCGGTTTTTTCTGATTAATTAAATCGGCAATTTGATCAATGACGGCCCTGTCTAAGTGCGTTAAAGCATAGCCATTTACCAAGCCAGCCGGACCTTGATCACACATGCCGGTGCATGAAGTCGTGTCCAAACTCACCAGACCGTCTTTACGCACTTCACCGACCGCAACGTTCAGTTTATTTGACAGATAACCGATCAGGCTTTTCTGGCCCAGCATGTGATCGGTAATGGAATCACTGATCAGGAGCTCATATTCGCCTCTGGGCGTTAAATGCAAAAAGCTGTAGAATTCAACAACCCCGATGATCTGGGTTCGGGGGATCTTTAATTCCTCGGCCAACTGCTCTATTGCTACTCCCGGTATGTAATGATAGCGAGACTGGACTGCCCTTAAAATCCGCAGCAAATGCGTTGCCTGATAGCGATTTTCTTCCGCGAGACCATGAATGAATTGTTGCATTTTTTCTCCGGCTTAATCCATTTATCTACTTATAATATAGTGGATTTTTGATTAGTCACCAACTTTTTCCACTGTCCGTTCAACCTTTGTTCAATCACAGATACAATACATCCCACATTGATTAGCATGCCCCCCAAAACTATTCCTTTCAAATCAGCACTGTCCTTCCAAAGCCGAACAATTGCACATTTTTATAGCAAGATTGAGCAACAAAAACAGTTACTGCAACAGATTCAGCTAGTGCTCCCGGACGGGTTAAAACACCACGCACAGCACTGCGTGATCAGTAACAAAAAACTGCTTATTTACACGGATTCAGCCGCATGGGCATCACAGATCCGTTTCTATAACAAAGCCATTCTGGCCGCTATCGCACCAATAACAAGGGAAAACGTCGAGTTCATGCAGATTAAACTGCTCTCCACACAAGCGGTCGGCGACGGCACCAAGACAAAGCGTACGGCCAATTTGCCGTCGCTAGATAAAATAAACATCATCCGAAATCAAGGCCTCTCAACTTCGGATGAAAAATTGAAGCATGCGCTGCTAAAATTAAGCGCAACGCTGGAGCGGTTATCCGAACAAAACTAACCGCGCATTGAGGATTTTACGCAGCAGACCTAGGTGATTGCGCTGCTCGCATAAAAGAAATGGGCGCATCCTCTTCTTCGTCAAAAGTCACCATTTCCCACGCATCCTTATCATCTAGCAAGGTACGCAGCAATTTATTATTCAACCCATGGCCGGACTTATAACCGGTGAACGCACCGATCAAGCTATGTTCCAGCAGATATAGATCGCCAATGGCGTCAAGGATTTTATGCTTCACAAATTCGTCCGCATAACGCAAACCATCTTCATTCAGTATCTTAGCTTCATCCACCACGATCGCATTATCAAGACTGCCACCCAAGGCAAGATTATTTTCCCGCATCATGTCAATATCTTTCATGAACCCGAAGGTTCTCGCCCGACTGACTTCCTTGACAAAGGTAGTCGATGAAAAGTCCATGGTCGCGGTCTTGAGATGCTCTGAAAAAGCGGGATGCTCAAAGTCGATAGTGAATGTCACCTTAAAGCCTTCAAAAGGCTCGAAAGCGGCCCATTTATCGCCATCCTCAACCTTTATGCCACGTTTGATGCGAATATATTGCTTTGGACTATCCTGCTCCTCGACACCTGCCGATTGCAACAAAAATACAAAAGGACCGGCACTGCCGTCCATGATCGGCACTTCAGCTGCACTGACATCAACGACGGCATTATCGATACCCAGTCCCGCAAAGGCGGAAAGTAAATGCTCAACGGTCGAGATTTTTATGTCACCTGCAACCAGTGTTGTTGACAAAACGGTCTCCCCGACATTAAGTGGGTTGGCATCAATGACAACAGGCGGTTCTAAATCAACGCGGCGAAATTTGATACCCGTGTTGGGTTCAGCCGGACGCAAAGTCAAATACACTTTCTCGCCCGTGTGCAATCCTACACCGGTAGCTCTGATTGTATTTTTTAAAGTTCGCTGCTTAATCATAAAGTAAATAACGCCGAATAAAGGGACAAAAGGTAAATTTTATCATAATAGCTGCCAAAAAAAGAGGCGAATCCCTTTTCGCCACAAATAAACCAGCGAGTTAGGCGATGCTAGTGCGATAACGCGGCTTATCCCCAACCTTCTCTTCA
>Ga0208509_1000253_pt1 | contig 21197 bp, 16 predicted proteins | sample LakWasMeta7_HOW4_2_FD_183857 | JGI IMG/M metagenome (GOLD analysis project Ga0208509, IMG submission 183857) | Freshwater sediment methanotrophic microbial communities from Lake Washington under simulated oxygen tension - Sediment Metagenome... | ecosystem: Environmental > Aquatic > Freshwater >...
TCCCGAGCGTCTGGGTGCCATTAACGACCTGCTGCTGGTCAAGGGGCTGCTGGATTACATGCACCCCTATGACGCGCCGCTGGCCACACCCGAGCAATTGGCCCATGCACATTCATCCCTGTATGTGGCCGAGTTGATGGATGCATCGCCTGCCGAGGGCTACCACCGTGTAGACCCCGACACCGAGATGAATCCGTTCACCGTGCGAGCCGCCTTGCGGGCTGCCGGTGCGGTGGTGCAAGCCACCGACCTGGTTGTCACAGGCGAAGCGCCCACGGCTTTCTGCTGTGTGCGCCCGCCCGGCCACCATGCCGAACGCGCCGCTGCCATGGGGTTTTGCTTCTTCAACAACATTGCGGTCGGCATCCGCCACGCACTCACCGTGCATGGCATTCAGCGGGTCGCGCTGATTGACTTTGACGTGCACCACGGCAACGGTAGCGAGGATATCTTCCGCGGCGACGACCGGGTGCTGATGTGTTCCATTTTTGAGCAGGGCATCTACCCCTTCTCGGGTGACAACGCCACCGGCCCCAACATGGTCAACGTCGGCCTGCCCTCGCGCTCGGGTAGCGACAAGTTTCGCGAGGCGGTCAGCACGCAATGGCTTCCTGCGCTGAACGCATTTGCACCCGAATTGATCTACATCTCGGCCGGTTTTGACGGGCACCGCGAAGACGACATGGGCAATCTGGGGCTGGTCGAGGCGGACTACGAGTGGGTCACCCAGCAACTCATGGCCGTGGCCAAGCGCCACTGCCAGGGCCGGGTCATTTCCTGCCTGGAAGGCGGCTACGTTCTCAGCCCGCTGGCCCGCAGCGTTGCGGCCCACGTCAAGGTGCTGATCGGCGCCGACTGAAAACCCTTATGGACAAACACTACCTCACCCCCCTCTTTACGCCTGATTCGGTTGTCGTTTTTGCGGGCCGGACAGACAGCCCGGAAACACAAACATCACAGGCCATGGCGCTGCTGGACGCGCTGCGTGCCCAGCGCTTCACCGGCACACTGACGTTTCTGGATATTCAGACCAGCGGCACCCTGGCAGACCTTGCGCAGGCACGTGCAGATTTGGCCATCATCGCCCTGCCGCCCAAGGACGTGGCTCCTGCTCTGGAGCTGGCGGGCCGTATGGCCTGCCGGGCGGCATTGATCATCTCCAGCGGGATCGCGGCTGAGCAGTCCGCAGAACTGAAGAAGATTGCGCGTCGTGAGGGCATCCATCTGCTGGGTCCCAATTCGCTGGGTTTCCAACGCCCTTTGTTGCAGCTCAACGCCAGCGCTGCAGGCCCACTGGCCAAGCCGGGGTCTTTGGCCTTGGTGTCCCAATCGGGTGCTTTGACGTCATCGATGCTGGATTGGGCCAGCAGCAACGGCGTAGGGTTCTCGTCCGTTGTGTCACTGGGGCCGCACACCTCGGTGGACATTGCGCAAGTACTCGACTTTTTGGCTAATGACGGGCAGACCCATAGTATCGTCGTGTACCTGGAGGGCATCTCCAGCGCGCGGCGTTTCATGAGCGCGCTGCGCTCCGCCGCCAACGCCAAGCCGGTGGTGGTCCTCAAGGCCGGCCGCAAACCGGCGGGCAACGAGGCGGCCCAGACCCACAGCGGTGCCATTGTGGGCAGTGACGACGTGTTTGACGCCGCGCTGCGGCGCGCAGGGGCTGTCAGGGTGCGCTCTTTTGTCGCCCTTTTTTCTGCCGCCAAATGCCTGGCCTCGCGCTACCGCCCCGTGGGCAAGCGCCTGGCCATCGTGACCAACGGCGGAGGCCCCGGCGTGCTGGCTGCCGACTGGGTGAACGAAATCTCGTTGCAACTGGGCAAGCTGTCCGCTGAGTCGGTCGCTGCACTGAAACCCGTATTGCCGCCTTTGGCGTCGCTCACCGACCTGATAGACCTGACCGAAGATGCCGGCCCCGAACACTTCAGGGTCGCCATTGCCACGGCTGAAAAAGACCGCCAGATCGACGGTGTCCTGGCCATTTACTCGCCCAAAGCCGGCGGCGATGCAGCAGCGGTGGCTACCGCGCTGGCGGACGTCAAGCGCAGCATCGGCAAGCCCCTGCTGTCGTGCTGGATGGGTGATGCATCGGTTGGCGCAGCCCGCAGCATTCTCAAGGACGCAGCCATTCCCAGTTTTCGCACACCCGAAGCAGCGGTGGGCGCCTTTGGCAACCTGGCATCGTTCTACCAGAACCAGATGCTGTTGCAACAGACACCGCCACCGCTGTCCACCTTGAACAAGCCCGACATTGAAGGCGCACGCCTGGTGATTGAAAGCGTGCTGGCCGAGCGGCGCAAGGTGTTGACCGAAATGGAATCCAAGGCGTTGCTGTCAGCCTTCCATATTCCGGTAACCACCACCGTGCTGGCCCGCAACGCCAACGAGGCCATGATGATTGCCACGCAGTTGGGCTTTCCGGTCGCACTCAAAATCGATTCGCCCGACATCAGCCACAAATCCGATGTGCAGGGTGTAGCGCTCAGCATCGTCAATGCCACGGGGGTGCGCGATGCCTACAACGACATGGTGCAGACCGTGGCCCGTCTGCAACCCAAAGCCCGCATCAATGGCGTAACAGTGCAGAACATGGCCAGCGCCAAACGCGGACGGGAGATCTACGTGGGACTGGTCACAGACGACCCATTTGGTCCGGTGATCGCCTTCGGTGCCGGTGGCACCATGATCGAACTCATCAACGACCGGGCCATGGAGCTGCCGCCACTGAACCAGTTTCTGGCGCGCCGCCTGATCGAACGATCACGCGTGTCTGAAACCCTGGGCGACTGGCGCGGCAACGCTGCGGTCAACATGGATGCTCTGGAGCAGGTACTGTTGCGGGTATCGGAAATGGTCTGCGAGCTGCCCCAGCTGCGCGAGATGGACATCAACCCTTTCATCGTGGATGAGCATGGCGCAGTTGCCGTGGATGCGCGCATCGTGATTGACCACGCGTCGCAGACATCCCCCGGTGGTACCAACAGCTACAGCCACCTGGCCATCCTGCCCTACCCGGCGCGCTTTTCACAAGTGTGGCCCATGGCGGGCGGTGGCGAGTACACGGTACGTCCGATACGGCCCGACGATGCGCAGATGTTGCAAGACCTCATGCAACACCTGTCACCGGAGAGTCGCTATTTCCGCTTCGTGTCGTCGATCACCGAGCTGCCTCCCACCATGCTGGCCCGCTTCACACTGATCGACTACGACCGCGAGATGGCGCTGGTCGCCGTGTTCAAGGAACGCACGGCGGGAACAGACGGCGAGTTCACGGAAACGGAGCGAATTGTTGGCGTGTCGCGCTACATCACCAACCCCGACCAGTCCAGTTGCGAGTTTGCGCTGGTGGTGGCGGACGACTTCAGTGGCAAGGGCCTGGGGTCGCGCCTGATGCTCAGCATCATGGACGTGGCCCGCGAAAGAGGCTTGACCGAGATGGATGGCCTGGTGCTGGCCAACAACCCGGGCATGCTCAAACTGATGCGCAGCCTGGGCTTCTCGGTGAAGACCTTTGCCGAGGACGCGGATTTCAAACTTGTCACCCACGCACTGTGATCGGTGCACACCACTTATTCGCATCTGGAGAGAAACATGCCTGCACTGCAATGGTCTGAGGACTTTGTATTGGACCTGGCCCCCATGGACACCACCCACCAGGAATTTGTAGAGCTTCTGGCGACGGTCGAGGATGCGAGTGATGGCGCCCTGATGCACGCCTGGCAAGAACTGGTGGAGCATACCGATGACCATTTCAGCCGGGAAGACCGCTGGATGGTCGACACCCGTTTTTCCAGCAGCAACTGCCACACCATGCAACACCGGATCGTGTTGCAGGTCATGCAGCAGGGATTGGCGCGCGGGCGCGAGGGCGATCTGCCCATGGTGCGCCAAATGGCGAAGGAGCTGGCCGTTTGGTTTCCCCAACATGCCCAGGCCATGGATGCGGCACTGGCGGCCCACTTGCACCGCGTGGGCTATGACCCGGTGACCGGGGCTATTCACACGCCGCAAGCCTTGCCACTGGCTGAAATCCATGGCTGCGCGGGCGACAGTTGCTCGGACGCGCAAGCCCAAGCCGAAAGCGCCGAAACCTGCGCCTAGCCGTCAGGGCCCCCTAGCCGCCGACGATCTGGTTGCGCCCCTGGTGCTTGGCCTGGTACAGGGCTTGATCGGCCTGTTTGATCAAGGCCGGTGCGCTGACACCCGGGGCCAGTTGCGCAATGCCGCAGGAAAATGTGCAGGCAAACGAGCCGCCCTTCACCGGATGGTGAAACTGGGAAAAATCGATGCGGATACGGTCCAGCAACTGGCGCGCCCGGCCCGCTTCGGCCTGCGGCAGGATGACCAGGAACTCTTCTCCGCCATAGCGTCCCACGGCATCGGTCTTGCGTACCCGCTGCTTGAGCAGCCAGGCCACGCTGCGGATCACCTGGTCACCCATGGGATGTCCATAGGTGTCGTTGACCTTTTTGAAGTGGTCGATATCAATCATAGCCACGCACAACGGTGTGCCGTCCGCCAGCGCTGCGTTGACGGCCGACTCGACGCGCTGCTTGGACGTGATGTGGTTGAGCAGACCCGTGAGGCTGTCCAGATACATGGAGCGTCGCAACAGGCGGTAGCGGTCGATCTTGCTCTTGACCACCGCATTCAGAATCACGGGGTTGAAAGGCTTGGTCAAGAAGTGGTCGCCGCCCAGGCGCAAGGCGTCCACCTGCAAAGCGATGCTGGTGTCTGCCGACAGGTACACCACCGGAGTTGACAAAAACTCCTCGTGCTGGCGGATCACCCGGGTCACCTCGACACCGGTGCAGCCCGGCATGTACATGTCCATCAGCACCAGATCGGGCTGAAATTTGACCAGCGCCGTCAGTACTTCCTGGGGCTGGGATATGGCCATGGATTCAACGCCGGAATATTTCAGCGTGCGCTGAATCAGCGTACTCGCGGTCTTGGAATCTTCCACCACCAGTACCCGATAGGGCGGCTCTTCTTCGGTTCCGCAAAGCTTCACGATGCGGGCCATCACGACCGACTGCGCGGTGCCTGCCGGGAAGCAAAAGTCACACCCTCCCCGCAAGGCCAATTTGAGGGCATCAAAATCCGATGGAAGGCTCAGCCCAATGACGCTGCTGGCGGGGAAACTGCCCCGCAACGCCTGCACGCGCACAATGAAAGCAGTGGACTCCAGACCGTGGGAGTCGACCAGCACGATGGTAGGGTCCTGTGCGGCTTTCCGGTCATGGTGCGGATCACACACTTCAACCTGAATATTGAAGTAGCGCGACTGTGTGACCACCTCATTCCAGCGGTCCGGGACCGTGGTGAGCAGCCAGATTTTTCGCACCGGCAACAACTCGTTGACGACGTCGTTGTCCTTGTGCAAACGCCGCTCAGGGTTGGGGTCGTTGTTGTCTTCGAGAAAGGCAGTGATGCGCTGGCTGAACTCGAGAATCTGTGCATCCAGATCGACCATGGGCGTGTCGGGCACGGGGTCGCTATTCCACCGGTCAAACTGCGACAGTACCTGTTGTTCTACGGCCCGTGCCATCTGGTGCAGGCCCGGAAGACCTTTGGCGTCCAGAAACTCGGTAAAGCTGGAAACGGCCACTGCGAACTCGACAAAGCCGTCAACGCCGGGGTGGTCTTTGCACAATTGCCACTTGGAGAGAAACTCGTCGCCCTTTTTCTTGAGCTCGACGGGTGAACAGGTCATGGGGCTCCTCTGGACCGGTTAGTCCGGTTCTGCAGACATTCTAGACCGCGCCATCGTCCTGAAAACCACGCGCGCGCAATGTGACAACCAGCGTATCGCGGTGCCCGCTCCCCCCCAACGGCTGGATGGGTGTGGACTCGTGGATGACGCGCGCATCGTCAAGCAGCAACAGCGACCAGGGCTGCGTCAACGTGAAGCGCTGCCCATCGGGCCCTGCTGCGTCAAACACCCGGGTTTCACCACCCTTTACAGCCTGGCGGTCAACCAGGAACACGGCCACCAGATCGACGCCGTCGCGGTGGGCGCCTTCGGGTGTCGGGCGGCCGATGCCATCGGTCGTGTCGATGCGAAACTGGTGGGCTTCCACATACCAGTCCTGCGCACCCTTCAGCTGTGAACACAGTGTGCCCAATGCCTGCAATAGCGCGGTCCACGCGGGTTGCGTCGCCGTGGTGGGCGCCACCGGTTCAAACCAGCGCTGCATGCCGCCGTGCAGGGCGTTGTATTCCAGCGGTTGCCAATGGGCGCGGTGGGCCACGGGCTCCACGGATTCGCTATGCACCACATAGCTGGCATGGCGCCGCCGGCGGTAGCGGCCGCCGTCTTTCAGGTACAAGTCGGGCGGCAGATCATTCCAGCTGGGAAGCAGGGCCTGTAGATCCGCCAGGTCAATGTGCGACAGCGTGGACACGGCCTGTGCGTCCAGTACGGCATAGCCCCGCTGCTGCAGGGTGGCAATCACACCGGAGGGCGCCACACAAGGCGGCAAAAAGCTGTTGGTCGTCATCCCAGTAGCTTAAACCGAGATTGTCTATTGGACCTGCGTATGCCACCCCGCTTTTTTTTGGCGCACGAAACGACTGCGCGCGGCGGGCGGCGTGGCAGGCGTTCTCCGGCTCGCGTCGCGGGCGACCTTCTTTGGGTTGCCAAGGTTGCTGCGTTAACGCTGTGATTGGTTCGCCGGTTCTGTGGCAACCGCGAGTGCGGCCTGCGCCCGCCCGCCACGCCACCCGCCTTAGGCCGAGGTTCAAGTTCAGGAAAGACAATGAGACAAACTAGCCGCTAGCCCTCTTGGAATGTGCTTTAGTAGCTATGTATTCTGTAGCACCCAACAGCACGCACCGCAGGGTCGGTGGGCTGGGTGTCCCTTCGTCGGCCCCATTCGCAGCCGCCACAGTACAGGCGAACCCAACACCGTCTTAGCGCAGCAGCATCAGTGAACCCAAAACCACCGTCCGCGAGCGTGGGCCAGAGAAGGGATGCCCGGCCCACCGGCCCCGCCAAACGCGCAGCGCGTCGGCGCTACAAGGCCTTGCGCCCCAGCAGACCTCCAATGCGGCGCACCAGCCATTTGGGTGTGCCGCGCGATGCGATCATGGCCGCCTGGTTGATGACGCCGGGCACGCAAATGGCGTCGCCTTTCATGGTCGCGGCAAAGGCCAAATCGGCCACCTGCTGCACGTCGCCAATCAAAAACCCCGGCAGCTGGCCGAGCTTGTCATTGGCCCCGGCCGCTTGCGTCAGCATATTGGTCGCGGTGATGCCCGGGCACAGCGTGGTGACGGTGACACCGGTGCCACGCAGTTCCTCGGCCAGTGATTCGGACAAGGACAGCACATAGGCTTTGCTGGCTGCATAGCTGGCCAGCGTGGGCACGGGCTGGAAGGCCGCGACGGAGGCCACATTCAACACCCGCCCGCTGCCGCGCTGCACCATGCCCGGCACAAAGGCGCTCAGCATGGCGGTGAGCCCCGAGATATTCAGGTCAATGATGCCTTGGTGGGCCGCGTGGTCTATAGACGTGAATGCCCCCTGCTCCAGCACGCCGGCGCAGTTGACCAGCACATCCACCGCGCTGTGCTTGCGCGACAGCGTAGCCAGCAATTGCGCCGCTGCGCCGGGCTTGGACAGGTCGGACGGCTGCACGCTCACCGCCACGCCGTATTTGCGGGCCAGGCTCTCGGCCAGCGTCTTCAGCTTGCCCTCGCTACGCGCCACCAGAATGACATCGTGTTTGGCAGCGGCAAAGCAGCCCGCCAGTGCCTCGCCAATGCCGGACGATGCGCCGGTGACCAGCGCAGTGGGCCGTGAAGAAGAAGTGCTTTTCTTGGACATGGTTTGGCCTTTTCGATGGAGAGAAGAATGGGTTCAGGGTTTGGCCGGTTCGACTTGCAGCGTCATACCGGCCAGGCGCAGGCGCTGCACCAGCACATCACCCAAACCGCTGGCCGGCGTCAACAAGCCGCCGTGCTTGCGCCCGCCCGGCAGTTCATCGAGCTGCAACGCCAACGCCAGCGCCGACTCGCACAGCATCTTGGTGGTGGCGCGGTTGCCGGGGTCGCCTTTGTCCGCGATGACGCCGCGCACCATTTTGCCGCTGGCGCTGTGGCCCACCCACTGGGCCCGAAACGAGCCACCGTCCATGCTGGCCTCGGACGGGCCCGCCCCCGGCGGTGGCGCGAGCCGCTGGGCCAGCCTGCGCACTGGCCCCAGGCGCAAGGCTGCCTGCGATGTGAACGAGCCCACGCTCAGACTGGTCGCCGCCAGCGCGGCGGCCGGGCCTCTGCCCAGGCGCAAATACTCCTGGTAGGCATAGCCCTCGGCATAGCCCATCAAGGCCGCGCTGCGCCGCACCACACGGGTGTTGATGGTCGACATCATGAAAGGCCCCAGCCATGCGGAAAAGTCCGCATCGTGGCGAGGCCCCAGCGGGTCCGCATGCTGCGCCGCGTTGGCCGGGCGCATGCCCTCGGGGTTCAGCAAAAAGGGATCGGCCATGGCATCCGACTGGCCCGACGCCAGCATATTGAACAGCGATGCCAGCGTGCCACCATTGAAGCCGCCGCGGATGCTGAAGGCCACCTTCACCTGCATGCAGGCCTCGCCATGGCGCTCCAACATGGCCTGGTTGGCCAGATGCGCGCTCAGGTCCGACGGGATGGAGTCAAAGCCGCAGAACGGAATGATGCGCGCACCCTTGCGCTCTGCGTCAGCATGGTGGCGGTCGATCAGGCCCTTGACCCACGGCGTCTCGCCGGTGATGTCCACATAGTGCGTGCCGTGACGCACACAGGCCGCCACCAGTTCACTGCCATACAAGGCAAAGGGACCAGCGGTGCTGAGCACTACCGCCGAACTGCGTGCCAGCGCGTCCATGGCCTTGGTGTCATGCGCCTCGGCCACCAGCACACCCACCTTGGGCGCGCCGCAGTCCTTTCGCACGGCCTCCAGCTTGTCGGCGGAGCGCCCGGCAATGGCCCACTTCAGGCCCAGGGCCTTGACCTGCGGGTGGCGGGCGAAATAGGCCACGGTCTGACGGCCGACAAAGCCGCTGGCGCCATACAGCACAACGTCGTACTTTCGGGATTCTTTGCCGGTGGCCATGACTATGATTCCCGACGAGCCGCCTCAAGGGAGGCATGCGCCCCCTCGGGGGGCAGTGAACGAATGTGAGCTTGGGGGTACATCGTTTTCCTTTGTGTCAAGGGCCGAGCATAGACGCAAACAATCCCGCGTGCCGCACGGGGTCTGTCACCTTGGCAACGCCTGCGGTCACCCAAGCGGGCTACCATCCGCCTCCCATGCAGAGCGCGTGCCGCCTGCACCCGTATGCACCTTTGTCACCCCTTGTGGAGCCTGTCCCATGTCCCTCGCCAACCTCGTCAACCACCAGATCCGCCTCGCCGCCCGCCCGGTGGGCATGCCCAAACCCACGGACTGGAGCCACACCACCGAGCCCGTGGCCGAGCCCGCAGAAGGCGGTGTCACGCTCAAAACCCTGGCCCTCTCCCTGGATCCGGCCATGCGCGGCTGGATGAACGAAGGCAAGAGCTACATCCCCCCGGTCGGCATTGGTGAAGTGATGCGCGCCGGTGGCGTCGGCAAGGTGGTTGCCTCCAAGAACCCCGCCTTCAAAGTGGGCGACCATGTGTACGCCAGCTTTGGCGTGCAGGAGTACCTCACCCTTGCCGCCGACGAAATCAAGCGCAACGGCATGGCCAAGATCGACCTGCGTGCCGGCACGCTGACCCAGTGGCTCAACGTGCTGGGCATGCCCGGCATGACCGGCTACTTCGGCCTGATGGACGTGGGCATGCCCCAGGCCGGCGAGACCGTGGTGGTGTCCGGCGCCGCCGGTGCCGTGGGCCAAACCGTGGGCCAGATGGCCAAGATCAAGGGCTGCCGCGTGGTCGGCATTGCTGGCGGTGCCGCCAAGTGCGAATGGGTGGTCAAGGAGCTGGGCTTTGACGCCTGCATCGACTACAAGGCCGGCCCCGGCGCCGTGCGTGCTGGCCTGAAGGAACATTGCCCCAAGGGCGTGGACATCTACTTCGACAACGTCGGCGGCGAAATCCTGGACGATGTGCTGGCCAAGATCAACCGCAAGGCCCGCATCATCATCTGTGGCGCCATCAGCCAGTACAACAACACCACGGCCATCCAGGGCCCCAAGAACTACTTGAGCCTGCTGGTCAACCGCGCCCGCATGGAAGGCATCGTCGTGTTCGACTACGCCGACCGCTACCACCTGGCGATTGCCGAGATGGCCGGCTACATCAAGGACGGCCGCATGAAGAGCAAGGAAGACGTGGTCGCCGGCCTGCAGACCTTCCCCGAGACGCTGCTCAAGCTGTTCAACGGCGAAAACTTCGGCAAGCTGGTGCTGGAAGTGGCCAAGGACTGAGTGCCCTGGGCAACCCGGTTCTGGGGCCGCCCAGTCACACGCTATACATTTGGTAGCGCATCAGGCTTATTCCACGAGGGCTAGAGGCATATTTTGTCAATAAGCATTCCGCCCGAAGCCCCATGTGGCATGGCCGGGGCTGGGGGCCGATTTGGCAAGCGAAGCGCCTATGAGGCCCTCAGCCCCGGCCATGCCACTTGGGGCGAAGCGAACGCGAGGCGCAAACTGTCTCAGTGCCCCAGAATCTTGGACAGAAAATCCCGGCTGCGCTCATTCTGCGGGTTGTTGAAGAAATCGTGCGGGTTGTTTTGTTCGACGATCTGGCCCTGGTCCATGAAGATCACCCGGTCGGCCACCGCCTTGGCAAACCCCATCTCGTGGGTCACGCAAATCATGGTGATGCCCTGGTTGGCCATCTCTATCATCACGTCCAGCACCTCCTTGATCATCTCCGGGTCCAGCGCGCTGGTGGGCTCGTCAAACAACATGATCTTGGGCTTCAGGCACAGCGCCCGTGCAATCGCCACGCGCTGCTGCTGACCACCGGAGAGCTGCAGCGGGTACTTGCCGGCCTGCTCGGCAATGCGCACCCGATTGAGCTGCTCCATGGCTTTCTCTTCCGCTTCCTTCTTGGGCATCTTGCCAACCCACATGGGTGACAGCGTCAGGTTCTCCAGCACCGTGAGGTGGGGGAACAGGTTGAACTGCTGGAACACCATGCCCACCTTCTTGCGCACGTCATCTATGGCCCTGACGTCATCGGTCAGCTCCACGCCATCCACCACCAGTTGGCCCTGCTGGTGCTCTTCCAGGCGGTTGATGCAGCGGATCAGTGTGGATTTCCCCGAGCCCGATGGCCCGCAGATGACGATGCGCTCGCCCTTGGCAACGGACAGGTCGATATCGCGCAACACATGGAAATTGTTGCCGTACCACTTGTTGACTTTGTCGAAAGTGATGATGGGATCTGCCATGGTCGTTATCTTTGTTTGCTTTTGTTGACCTGCTTCTCGACCCAGTGGCTGTAGCGCGACATGGAAAAGCAGAAAGTGAAATAAATCATGGCGATGAACAGATAGCCCTCGATCTTGAAGGGGCGCCAATCCGCGTCCGAATTCAGTGCCAGACCCATGGCGCCGGTCAGCTCATACAGGCTCACGATGGTGACCAGCGAGGTGTCCTTGAACGTGGAGATGAAACCGTTCATGATGCCGGGCACGACCATGGCCAGGGCCTGCGGCAGCACGATCTTGCGCTGGGTCTGCCAGTACGACAGGCCCAGAGTGGCGGCGGCTTCCACTTGACCTTTGGGGATGGCCTGCAGACCGCCGCGTATTACCTCGGCCATGTAGGCCGCCGCAAACACGGTAATGCCAACCAGCACCCGGATCAGCACGTCAATGCTGAAGCCCTGCGGCATGAATAGCGGGAACATGAACGACGCCATGAACAGCACTGAAATCAGCGGCACGCCCCGGATCAACTCCACGTAAATGGTGCAAACACTGCGAATGGCGGGTAGCCCGGACCGGCGCCCGAGTGCTACCACCAGCGCAATGGGGAAGGCCATGGCGATGGACAGGGAGGCCAGCAAAATGGTCAAGGGCAGGCCGCCCCAGCGGTCGGTTTCAACCCGGCTCAGGCCCAGCACACCGCCAAACATGATGGTAAAAAAGATGGCCAGCACGCCAGCCCACAAAAGAACCAGCCAGGATTTCCAGAAGGGGCGCGCGCAGCTGGCAACCAGCAGCGCGAGCAACAAGGCGGTAGCAATCAGCGGGCGCCACTGTTCTTCAAACGGATACCGCCCAAAAATGATCAACCGGTATTTCTCGGTGATCACACCCCAGCAGGCTCCCGCACCATCCACGCGGCAGGCTTCGGCGTTCGGCACCCAAACGGCCCGCAGCAGGGTCCAACTGATGACCTGCGGAAGCAGCCACAGCAACAACCCGCCCAGGATCAGCGTGCCGGTGGTCGTTTGCCAGTTGCCAAACAGGTTGGCGCGTATCCACGGCAGCAGCCCATCGGTCTGTATGGGGGCAGGACGCGGCGCAATGGGCGTAAAGCTTTGTGCGGGCCCCATGTCAGCGCTCCTTGATGGCCGCGCGGGCGTTGTACCAGTTCATCAGCAGCGATGTGGCCAGTGAGGTGCTCAGGTAGACCAGCATGATGACCGAGATGCACTCCACCGCCCGCCCGGTCTGGTTGATCGCGGTATTGGCAATGGACACCACATCCGGATAACCGATGGCCACCGCCAGTGACGAATTCTTGGTGAGGTTGAGGTACTGGTTGGTCATCGGCGGAATGATGACGCGCAGTGCCTGGGGCAACATGACCAGGCGCATTTCCTGGGCCTGGTTCAAGCCCAAGGCGCTGGCCGCCTCGGCCTGCCCCCGGGGCACCGACTGAATGCCGCTGCGCACCACTTCGGCCACAAACGCGGCGGTGTAGATCGTCAGGCCCAGCAACACGGACAAGAATTCCGGCGTCAGGGATCCACCGTTCTCAATGGCAAATTCGCCTTGTTTGGGGCTGTCCAGCGCCAACGGTGCGCCGCCCAGCAGCCAGCCGGCCAGGCCCGCAGCAACGACGATGGCCAGGGGCTTCCAGAACATGCTCGAAGGCAGCCCCGTGCGCTCGAAAGCCTGTATGGCGCGCCGGCGTTGCCACCATGCCAGCCCCATGCCCGCGACCAGGCCGCCCGCAGCCCAGAGGTGTCCGCTGGCCCAGATGGGGATGGGAAAGTTCAGCCCGCCTTTGCTGAGAAACAGCGGGCCCAAGACCATGGGCTCGGTGGAAGCAGGAAGCAACTCGGTGAACAGCAGGTACCACATCAGCAACTGCAGCAGAATGGGAATATTGCGAAACACCTCGATATAGGTGGTGCACAGGCCACGCACCAGCGCATTGCGCGAAAATCGCCCCACGCCAATCAGCGTTCCGATCACCGTGGTCAAGATGATCCCGAGCACCGCGACCCGGAGCGTGTTGGTGACGCCAATCAGAAACGCCCGCCAGTAGGCTTCACCCGAATCAAACGGGTACAGACTCTCGCCAATGTCAAATCCGGCTGCGCTCGTCAGAAAGTCAAAACCACTTTGAATGCCCCGCAGGCGCATATTGGTGGCCGTGTTGTGGGCCAGGAACCAGATGGCCAGTCCAATGGCGGTGACGGCCAGGATTTGGTACACCAGGCCCCGAAAGGCCTGGCTACGCCAGGAAATTTTTTTCTTCCTGGGCGGGGCTTGCCGGGTCACGGTTTATCGAACGGGGTAGGCGTACATGATGCCGCCCTTGTTCCACAGGTTGTTCAGCCCGCGCGGCAGCTGCAGCGCCGACTTGGGGCCGACGTTGCGCTCAAAGATTTCGCCGTAGTTGCCAGTGGTCTTGATGGCACGGGCCAACCACTCCTTGTCCAGCCCCAGCAGCTTGCCGGTGTCTTCGGTCGTGCCCAGGATGCGGCCCACCACCGGATCCGCACTGGTCTTCATGGCGTCCACATTGGCCTGGGTCACGCCGTACTCTTCGGCTTCTATCAGTCCGTAGACGACCCACTTGACGATGGCAAACCATTCGTCATCGCCACGGCGCACCAGGGGGCCCAGTGGCTCCTTGGAAATGATCTCCGGCAGGATGATGTGGTCGGCCGGGTTCTTGGCGGACTTGTTGCGCACCGAGGCCAGTCCCGACGCGTCGGTGGTGTAGGCAATGCAACGGCCCGAGAAGTACGCACCTTCCACGGCTTCCAGCTTCTCAAACACCACAGGCTTGACGCTCAGTCCGTTGGCCTTGGAGTAATCGGTCAGGTTCTTTTCGGTGGTGGTGCCGGACTGCACGCACACCGTCTGTCCCTTGAGTTGCTTGGCGCTCTTGATCTTGCTTTTGACCGGAACCATGAAGCCCTGGCCGTCGTAGTAGGTAACGGCGGTCTGGTTCAGACCCAGCGATGCATCCCGGGTCAAGGTGAAGGTCGTGTTGCGCGACAGCACGTCCACTTCCCCGGACTGCAGGGCGGTGAAGCGGGCCTGGGCCGGCAGGGGCACATACTTCACCTTGTCACCGTCTCCCAATGTGGCTGCGGCGATGGCACGGCAGATGTCGGAATCCAGGCCATTCCACTTGCCAGTGGAGTCCGCCGCGGAAAAACCCGCCAGACCGGTGTGTACACCGCAAATGACCTGGCCGCGGGCCTTGATACCGTCCAGCGTCTTGCCCGCATGTGCGGGGGCCGCCACCAGAGCGCCCAGGGATGCCACAACGGCAGCAATAATTTTTACGGTATTCAATTTCATCTGCAGGTTCTCCAGTCAAAAAAAGTCACTACCAAAAAAGGGAATGGAACACAGCGCATGGTAGCCAGTTTAGGCGTGGCGCGTGTTCCCCAGCAACGGTGTTCCATGTGCGGGACGGGGGCTTGCCGCATCCGTCACACGTGTAGCCGCAGGCTCGGTGCGGCTCAATCGGAACGTGCTGACAATGTGGGTCAGGTTGCGGGCCTGTTCCTTGAGGTTTTCCGACGCTGCAGCGCTCTCCTCCACCATGGCTGCATTCTGTTGCAGGGTGTCATCGAGCTGCGTCACCGCATGGGAAATGGAGCCAATGCGTCCACTTTGCTCACCCGTGGCCACGGCAATTTCCCCCACAATGGCCGACACGTCCTTGACCGATTGCACCATGTCCTGAATGATGTGACCGGCCTGGGCCACCAGCGCGCTGCCAGCTTCCACCTGTTCGCTGCTGTTGCCAATCAGGGTCTTGATTTCCTTGGCCGATGCAGCAGCGCGCCCTGCGAGGTTGCGCACTTCGCTGGCCACTACTGCAAAACCACGGCCCTGCTCGCCCGCTCTGGCAGCTTCAACGGCAGCATTGAGTGCCAGGATATTGGTCTGGAAGGCAATGCCATCGATCACGCTGATGATGTCTGCAATCTTTCGCGAGCTGGCGCTGATATCGTCCATGCGCTGGACCACCTTGTGCACCACCTCGCCGCTGCGCGTGGCGGTTTCCGATGCCGCGGCAGCCAGACGGTTGGCATTGCGGGCGGACTCCGCGCTGTGCTCTACGGTGCCGTTCAGGTTTTCCAGATTGGTCGCGGCGGATTGCAGGCTGTGCGAGGCGACCTCGGTGCGCTGGCTCAGGTCCAGCGTGGCGCTTGCCACTTCTGAACTGGATGACGCAATATTGTTGGCGGTCTCACTGATGTCACCCACCAGCTGGCGCAGCCTGTCCTGCATGGTCGCGATGGCTTCCAGCAAGCGGCCGGTCTCGTCGTTGATACGCACCTCGACCGCCGATGTCAGGTCGCCCGCAGCAATGCGTTCGGCAACCACCACGGCGCGGCCAATGGGCTGGGTGATGCTCAGCGTGATCCGCCACGCAATGATGGCGCCCAGCGCCAGCGCCACCACCACCAGAACGCTGCCGGTGATCAGGGCCTGGGACTGGGTCTGCTCTGCGAGCTGGGTGGCCTCTTGGCTGCGCGCGTATTGCAGTTCCACCATGCCGGCCAGCTTCTGGTTCCAGGCCAGTTCGCCGGGGTTGACCCGGACCATCAGCGTCATATTGGCCGCCACCGCATCTCCATCGAGCGACTGGTCAACGGCCTGCTGCATTTCGGGTCCCGTTTTGCGGCTGATGTCGGCGATTTCCTTGAGCAGGGCCTGTTCGGCGGCGTTGACCTCGCCCGCTTGCACCAGAGTCGACAGGTCTTTCTCCTGGGTCTGGTAGCGCTTGAAGGTATCCGCAAACCGCTTACTCTGCTCCTTGGAGCGGGCTGCGTCCACCGCATCCAGCATCACGGCGGAGCGGCTCTCAATACCCAGGGCGTTGACACTGGCCAGCATGGCGTTGGCCAGCCGGGTCTTGGTTGCATTGACTCCGGTGATTTCCTGCATGCGCTTTTGCACGGCCTTGGCCGATATCTGGCCGACCGCCGCAACCGCAATGAGGAGGATCAGAATGCCTCCAAACCCAAGTGTCAGCCGCGTGGAGATGGATTTGCTGCTGTTCGCGTTCATGCGGATGTTCCCCAATCAGAGGCCTAGTGCTGCAGGATCTTGCTGAGAAAGTCTTTGGTGCGGGGTTTACGGTTTTCCGGGTGGCTGAAGAATTCGTCCTTGCCGCAGTCTTCCAGAATATGGCCGCCGACGTCAATGAAGATGACACGGTTGGCCACCTTGCGGGCAAAGCCCATCTCGTGCGTGACCACCATCATGGTCATGCCTTCCTTGGCCAGGCCGACCATGACGTCCAGCACTTCGCCCACCATCTCGGGATCGAGTGCCGAGGTGGGCTCGTCAAACAGCATGACGATAGGGTCCATGGAAAGCGCACGGGCAATTGCCACGCGCTGTTGCTGGCCGCCTGACAGTTGACCAGGGTACTTGTCCTTGTGCGCCATCAGGCCCACGCGGTCGAGCATCTTCAGGCCGCGTGCCTTGGCCTCATCGACGCTACGCCCCAATACCTTGATTTGCGCAATGGTCAAATTCTCGGTCACGCTCAGGTGCGGGAACAGCTCGAAATGCTGGAACACCATGCCCACGTGGCTGCGCAGCTTGGGCAGGTCGGTGTTGGGGGCGTTCACCCGGATGCCGTCGACAGTGATGTCGCCCTGCTGGATCGGCTCCAGGGCATTGACGGTCTTGATCAGTGTGGATTTTCCCGAGCCCGACGGTCCGCAGACCACCACCACATCACCCTTCTTGATGCTCACCGAGCAGTCGGTCAGCACCTGCACAGGGCCATACCACTTGGAAACGTTCTTCATTTCAATCATGCGCAACCTCTTTTTTTCCTGAATGTGTCTGTATCAAAATCTAGCGGATGATGGCGATCTTCTTGTGCAACTGCTTGACGGCGAAGGACAGGCTGTAGCAGATGACGAAATACACCACGGCGGCCAACAGGTAGGACTCAATGGGGCGGCCGAAATTCTTGCCCGCTGCGTCAAAGCCCTTGAGCAGGTCATAGGCGCCAATGGCATAGACCAGCGAGGTGTCCTGGAACAAAATAATCGTCTGCGTCAGCAACACCGGCAGCATGTTGCGAAACGCCTGTGGCAGGATGACCAGCTTCATGTTCTGGGCGTAGGTCATGCCCATGGCCTGGCCAGCAAACACCTGACCACGGGATATGGACTGGATACCGGCCCGCATGATTTCGCTGAAGTACGCTGCCTCGAAGGCCACAAAGGTGATCACGGCCGATATCTCGGAGCGGTAGTTATCGCCCAGCCGCCACGGAATGGCCGCGTAAAACGAGCCCGGTACCAGCAGGTAGAACCATAGGATCACCATCACCAGCGGCACGCTGCGCATGCCATTGACGTAAAACGTGGCCGGAAAGTCCAGCAGTTTGCGGCCCGACAGGCGCATCATGGCCAGCAGTGTGCCAAACAGCACACCACCCGCAGTTGCAACGACGGTCAGCACCACGCTGAAGTAGAAGCCCTTGATGATGAAGGTGCGTATCAATTCCCAGTTGTAGAAGGAGAAATCCAAATTCATCTCAGTGTCCTCCCCCGCCAGCCTGGACAATGAAGCCGGGCACCCGTGTCTTCTTTTCGATGAATGCCATGATGCGATTGATGGCGAAGGCCGACACGACATAGCACGCGGTAACGGCCAGATAGATCTCAATGCCGCGCGAGGTTTCTTCCTGTGCCTGCATGGCGAACATGGTGAGTTCTGAAATGGATACGGCAAAAGCAACCGACGAATTCTTGAAAATATTCATGGATTCACTGGTCAGCGGCGGAATGATGATGCGGTATGCCATGGGCAGAATCACGTACCGGTAATACTGCGGCGTCGTAAATCCCATGGCCATGCCGGCGTAGCGCTGGCCCTTGGGCAGCGTCTGGATGCCTGCGCGTACTTGCTCGGCAATCCGAGCGGAGGTGAAGAAGCCCAGCGCCAGGATCACCAGAAAAAAGCCATGTACTTCCTTCATTGGAGGAATGAGGGCCGGTATCACGTGGTACCACAGAAAAATCTGCACCAGCAGCGGAATATTGCGGAACAACTCCACCCAGGCATTGCCAAAGCGCACCAGCCAGGGGCTGTCGGGCAGGGTGCGCAGGATGCCAATAATGGAACCTATGCTGAGCGCGACCAGCAGCGAGAGCAGCGAGACCGAAATGGTCCAACCCCACGCTGACAGCATCCACTCCCAGTAAGTGGGCTGTTTGCCGCCGGGGTCCATCAAAAAGATTTCCCATTGCCAATTCATTCAGGCTGCTCCTCTACCGTTGATTGTGTCGTTTTTCCAACAAGATGCCTACGACAAATATTAGCCGCACGCCCCGGCCACAAAAAAAGCCCGCCACCAGATTTCGGGCGGGCTTGGATGGGGTCAGGCGCTACGAGTGGACTTATTTCTTTGCGTAGTCTTCAGCGGGCTTGTCGTTGGGATTGGCCCAGGCGGCCTTGGTGGTTTCGCTGGCGGGCAGGCCGACCTTGGTGTTCTTGGGCGGGATGGGCTGCACGAACCACTTGTCATAGATCTTGGCCATTTCGCCGGATTTGATCAAAGTCTTGATCGTGTCGTTGCCCAAGGTCTTGAACGCAGCGTCATCCTTGTGAATCATGATAGCGATGGGCTCCACGCTCAACACTTCGCCCACGATCTTGAAGTCGGCGGGGTTCTTGGCGGTGGCGATGTTGCCGGCCAGAATCTGGCCATCCATGACAAACGCGTCGGCACGGCCGGATTCGAGCAGCAGGAAGCTGTCGGCGTGGTCCTTGCCAAAGACTTCCTTGAAATCGATACCGGTGGCGCGCTCATGCTTGCGCAGCAATTGCACCGAGGTGGTGCCCGTGGTCGTGGCCACGTTCTTGTCCTTCAACTGGTTGATCGAGGTAATGCCGGAATTGGCCTTGACCGCGATGCGCACTTCTTCCACATAGGCGGTGTCCAGGAAGGTCACGTCTTTCTGGCGCGTGACGTTGTTGGTGGTGGAGCCGCACTCAATGTCCACGGTGCCGTTTTGCACCAGGGGGATGCGGTTTTGCGACGTGACAGCCAAGTACTTGGTCTCGAGCTTCTTACCGGCCGCTTTTTCCAGGTTGGCGATGATGCGCTGGCAGATTTCAACGTGGAAGCCGGCGTACTTGCCGTCGCCCAGGGTGTAGGACAGGGCGCCGGAGGAATCGCGCACACCCATGGTGACGGTGCCCGATGCCTTGACCTTGGCGAGGGTATCGGCCGCCTGGGCTTGCGCGACCAGCGGAATCAGAGTGGCGGCAACAGTCGCAGCGGCGATGGCAAACAGATGTTTTTTCATGTCTTTTTCCTAATAATCTTCGGTTGATGTTGAATCGAAAGCGGATAGCGTGTTGCGAAAACGTGTCCAGAACCAACCCATTGATGGTAGTACTTTGTCGAACAACAGACCCATGGGTTTACACGGGGACATCATGCAAAATTCGCATGCCCCAATACAGGGGCGGTTCCGGACAGGACTCTGCGACAACGCAATTATTGTGCCGCGCGGGTCGCACAGGCGACTGGATTGGGACTTTGTTGGGGCCTTCCCGGATGCGGTTGCGGCGCCGGCCCGCTAATCTTGCGGGGTCACTTAGTCTGAGGAGTTTCGGTGCGCGCCCATTTCAAATTCTGGCCCAAGCGGCTACCCCATGCCATCACTGTTCCCGCCACCTCGCTGTGGGACAACCTGGAGACCAGCGCCCGGCGCTACCCCGACAAGGCCGCGCTGGTGTTCTTCGGCACGGTGCTGACCTACGCGCAATTGCTACAAAAAGCAGAGCAGCTTGCGCAGTGTTTACGAGGGCTAGGGGTCGAAAAAGGTAACAGGGTTGTGCTGTGCATGCAAAACTGCCCGCAGCTGATCATTGCGCACTTTGCCATCCTGCGGGCCAACGCTGTCGTGGTGCCGGTCAACCCGATGAACCGCGCGGAGGAGCTCAAACATTACATCACCGACCCCGATGCCAGGGTCGCCATCACCACCGCCGATCTGGCAGCCGAGCTGGCCCGCGCCAGTGACGCGCTGGCGCCCCAGGACCGCCTGACCCATCTGGTGGTGACGCACTTCACGGATGCGTTTGATGCCCAAGTGGCGGGCGACGACGCGCCGCCCGCGGCCTGGAGGGATTGGCTGCTGACGCGCCACCCACTGCCCGCGCTGGCCGACGGACGGGTCATGGACTGGAATCAAGCCCTGGCCACGGGCGGCGGTTTGCCGGAGCTGCAAGTCGGCCCCGACGACCTGGCCATCCTGCCCTACACCAGCGGCACCACCGGCTTGCCCAAGGGCTGCATGCACCCGCACAGCAGCATCATGCACAACTCGGTGGCCAGCGGTCTGTGGGGCAACGGCTGCGCCGAAAACGTGGTGCTGGTGGTGGTGCCCATGTTCCACATCACCGGCATGGTCAGCGTCATGCACACCAGCATACGGGGTGCCGCGACGCTGGTCGTCATGCCGCGCTGGGACCGCGATCTGGCCGGGCGCCTGATCTCGCGCTGGAAGGTGACGCACTGGACCAACATCCCCACCATGGTGATCGACCTCATGGCCAGCCCCCATTTCGGCAGCTACGATCTTTCCAGCATGACCTACATCGGCGGCGGCGGTGCCGCCATGCCGCAGGCCGTGGCCCAGCGCCTGCTGGAGCAGTTTGACCTGCGTTATGTGGAAGGCTATGGTTTGACCGAAACGGCCGCGCCATCGCACGCCAACCCGCCCGACGCGCCCAAGCAGCAGTGCCTGGGCATTCCCTTCATGGGCACGGACGCCCGCGTCATCGACCCCGACACCTTGCA
>Ga0208509_1000254_pt1 | contig 21070 bp, 15 predicted proteins | sample LakWasMeta7_HOW4_2_FD_183857 | JGI IMG/M metagenome (GOLD analysis project Ga0208509, IMG submission 183857) | Freshwater sediment methanotrophic microbial communities from Lake Washington under simulated oxygen tension - Sediment Metagenome... | ecosystem: Environmental > Aquatic > Freshwater >...
CCACCTTCAAATACGATGCCCAGAATCGAGCCATTTCCACACAGCACGCCGGTGGCGCAGAGAGTGTTACTGTTGCTTATGGCACCGATAGCAATATAGTCACTGACGCGCTCAACACCTCAAGAACCCAATTTTTGCAAACCGTCCAGGGCGTTGTTAAAGGTGCTGGCAGCAACCAACCCGGTGGTTCCGGTTGCGGTGCCTCATCCAGTAACGTTAGTTACGATGCTAACGGCAATGTCGCCGACCGTACTGATTTTAACGGTCACCGCACCCACTACAGCTACGATTTAACCCGTAACCTGGAAATAAGCCGCACCGAAGGCTTGACAGCGACAGGCGCCAGCACACCGGAAACCCGCACCATTGCCACCACATGGCACCCCACCTTCCGCTTGCCGGTAACAAGCACCGTGCCGGGCCAGGAAACCAGCTGGGTCTATGACAGCCAAGGCAATATCGCCCAAAAAACCTTAAAGGACACCGACACCGGCAAAACGCGCACCTGGAGCATCAGTTACACCTACTCCGCGAGTGTGCCGGGCGCGCTATTGCAAACAGTAGAGGACGGCCCGCGTACCGACGTTGCCGACCTGACCACTATCGATTATTACGCCCCCGATGCGGTCTGTACCGGTGGACACTTCGGTTGCCGTGGTCAAATCAGCCAGATCACCAACGCCCTAGGCCATGCCACCCGAATTACTCACTACAACGCCCACGGCCAGCCTGAAACCATTATTGACCCCAATGGCTTGATAACCACCTTAAGCTACGATGCTAGACAACGCTTGATAAGTAATGGCATAGGCAGTGAAACGACCCAATTTCAATACGACAATGCCGGACAGCTGATCCAATTAACCCGCGCTGATAACAGCACGCTGCACTATAACTACGATGCTGCGCACCGCCTTATCAAAATCAGCGATGGCCTCGACAACAAAATCGTTTATACCCTGGATGTCATGGGCAACCGGCTTCATCAAGACATCCTCGATCCCGCCGGTCAATTAGCACAGACGCGGCACAGCGAATTTGACGCCTTAAGCCGGTTAGCCAAAGACATCGGCGCTAACCACCAAACAAGCCAATACTTCTATGACAGCCAGGGCAATCTGACCGACACCTCCGATCCGCTCAATCACACTGCCAGTAATAACTACGATGCCTTGAATCGTCTGATTCAACACACCAACCCCGCTAACGACAGCAGCCAAACCAGCTTTGACAGCCGCGACAACGTTACAGCAGTGACTGACCCTAACGGCAACACAACCCAATACAGCTATGATGGCCTAGACAATTTAACCCGTGAAGACTCGCCGGACCGTGGCACGATTAATTACACCTATGATGACGCCGGCAACCTTAAACCCCGTATTGATGCCCGCGGCGTGAAACACACCTATACCTATGACGCCCTTAACCGACTGAGCCGACGCGCGCATACCACCGTCGCCGGTATTCCTGGTTCTCCGGACATCATAAGAGTTTACGATCAAGGCATTAACGGCATTGGCCATTTGACCACCATCGCCAATAAGCTAACCCAGACCCGCTTTACCTATGGCTTACAAGGCAGGGTATTAAACAAAGTACAGAACTATGGCAGCCCCAGTCGCAGCTTAAATACCACTTATGACGCCGTTGGTCATTTGCACACCCAAACCTATCCTTCCGGACTGCAAATTGGTTATGGCTACGATGCCCAAGGTCGCGTCAACAGCCTCAGCATTAATGGGCAAGTGTTGCTCAATAACCTAACCTACCAGCCCTTTGGGCCACCCAAAAGCTGGGCTTGGAGCAATGGTCAAACCTCACGCGCAGCTTTGATACCGATGGCCGATTAGCAGATTACCCCATCGGCTCAGATACCCGCATCATCACCTACGATGCCGCCAGCCGCATTACCGCCTACAGCGACAACACTGCCGTAGGCGACCAACAGTTTGCTTACGATCTGGTCGACCGCTTGAGCACTTACAGCGATAACAGCAGCAGTCAAAGCTACCAATACGATGCCAACGGCAACCGCACCAGCCTGAACCAAAACGGCACCGCCTACCTGTCCGCCATTGCCCCCAGCAGCAACCGCCTGCTTAACGTCCAGGGCCCGGCTGCTAAAACCTACAACTATGATCCCGCAGGCAACCTCACCAGCGACGCCGCCGCGACCTTCACCTGGAATGCCGCAGGGCGACTCTATCAAACGACCAGCGGTGGGCAGGTCTACACCTACACCGACAACGGCTTAGGCGAGCGCATCCTTAAAAACAGCACAGCCCTCAGCAACGGCCCCTACCGCTTTGTCTATGACCACGCCGGACACCTGATCGGCGAATACGACAAAAACAACAGCCTAAAACAAGAAACCGTCTGGCTGGGCGACACCCCGGTGGCTGTAGTCAAGTCTGCTCCGGCGCCCCAGCAAATCCAGGTGTACTTCATCCAATCCGACCACCTCAACGCGCCCAGAATCATACTGAACAATGCTAAAATCCCCGTCTGGCGCTGGGACCATGCCGATGCCTTCGGCACCACCCTGCCCAACGAAGACCCCGACGGCGACGGCAACACCTTTGAATACAACCTGCGTTTGCCCGGTCAGTATTACGACCAAGAAACCGGCTTGCACTATAACTACTTCAGAGATTACGATCCCAGCACCGGGCGGTATATTGCCAGTGATCCGATTGGGTTGAAGGGAGGATTGAATACTTATGGGTATGTTCTAAACAACCCCTTGCGTTATGTTGACCCAACAGGATTAGCGAGTTGTACATATTCGATTTCAGGCCATCAACTTGTATGCACATCAAATGCCGCAAAGGACCCAAGTTTTGTAGGGCCACCAGAGGCACAAACTTTAGGCCCAGACAATGTTTTTTCTGGCAATGGTCCGTATATGAATGATCCGAATGCCACTGGAGTCAGGAATAATGGCCCAATACCACCTGGTATTTACAATATGTTCCCTAATGAAAAGCCTGGTCATGAAGGTTGGTGGGCATTGCAAGAACCCGGTTGGAACAAATCTGACTCTCTTCTTTACAAGCTCGGACTAAAACGAGGTGGTGCAAATCTGCATATTGGCAACCTTTCACTGGGTTGCATTACCGCAAAACCAGCTCTTCAAAACCAATACTATCAATTAACTAATTTGTTAAATAAAGAGTCAGGTGCGAATAAATTACAAGTAACCCCATAAGATGAAAACACACTCATATTTAATGCTTGTTATTTCTTTTTTTATGTCACCACCTGCATGGACAGGGGGTGACTATTGGCTTATTAAAGTGGAGGATAAAATTACGACTGATGTTCCTCAAAAGTTGAAATTCGAATTTAGCGAGCCAGCAAGAGGAATTTTACAAGGGTGTAAACAAATCACCGTGTTACTCGAATATCAAAGAGTACCTGCTTGGTCATGGTTGCCTTTTATAGATTCATCTCATCCAACAAAAGATGAAACTACGATAGCCGTGGAATTTTTAAACAATAAGTTCGCCAAATCGGCTCAAGCCTATTTTGGTTATATCGGTGGGGGGCTTTTCAAAGTATCTTCGACTGACTGTACATTTAAAAGCAAGGGACTCAAGTTAATGAAAATTGATAAGGAAAATGAGTTTACTGTGCTTTCATACTATGAGCCTGTATAGCTATGACTACATAGCAAAATAATATATATGGTAACTCAAAGAATCATTGGTTTTATGGATAACACATGACTAAATTTCGAGTGGTCAGCATCAATTATTCTTGTTTTTTCACTGCTTTTATTTTCAGCAGTTTAGTTTTGCTTTCAATTTACATTACAGCGATGTTGGTGCAATGGCAGTATCTTGACCTAATGCAAATTGGTAGGGTTACGATAAAGATAATGACTGTTTCCTTGATACCAGCTTGCTTGCGTATATTCTTAATATAAGAAAAGACCACCTTTCTTTTGTATCTTGTTTTTTAATAGGCGCATTAGGTGGTCCATTTGTGGCATTTTTAATCGTATCATTGTTTCATTGAGGTTGGAGTATTCACTTCGATTCATTCATGCATCTGGCGGAACCGTCCACAGGTTCCGTCGATTGCTCCTGCCCTACAGCGCATAAACGACCGAAAAACCTGATTAAGTCCTTGGTTTGATAACAGCGGGATTGGCGGTTGAAAGGCCAAAATCAGTTGCTGCTACATCTCCGCCCCCCAAGCGCTATTGTTTTTCTCGCGCTATCGTCGCTATATCAGGCTGTAACGACTCTTTCTTATCAGTCTTGTAGATTGAGTTGCATTTTTTTTGCAACCCAATGTTTAACTCTAAAAGTAATGACAACAGCCCGCTTAGCAAAACCAAACGCTCTGGACTATTCAAACCAACAAATGGTTCGATTACTGCAATTGATGCTATGGCCGTTATTACTAGTAACATTCTCGGTCAACGCCAGTTAAACCGCACCAGCTTAAACCAAAACGGCACACCTATTTGTCCACCATGGCTGTCACCAGTAACCGCTAGCTTATAGATGCAAAGCCCAGCTGCTAAAGTCTAAAGCTGTGAAATATCACCTGCGATAGCATGTAACTATTACCTAGAATGACCGAGGGTCATTAATACAAAGCGACCAGCGGCACGCAGAGCTATTTCAAAAGCATCTCCCCCGTTTTTGATTGGTAACGGGCTGATAATAAAAATATATTTTTTAAAAGCTTGGGTGCATCTTAATTTGCTATCGCGTGCCAAAAACGACAATAGTTTTACCATGAGCGGTAATTAGGCCTTTGTCTTCCAGCTCTTTTAAGACACGGCCGGCCATTTCTCTTGAGCAGCCGACAATTCGGCTGATTTCCTGACAGATATGCAATTGCATGCCATCGGGATGGGTCATCGCATCAGGTTGTTTGCATAGGTCTAGCAGTGTTCTTGCAATACGGCCTTCCACATCCATAAAAGCCAGGTCGCATAAGTTACGGCTGGTTAACAGCAACCGGGTTGCCAATTGTTCGCCGAGCATAAATAGCAGTTCAGGCGCGTAAGGTAAAAGTTCTTTTTTTAGCAATTGGCGGAATCGATCGTAGCTGATCTGTGCCAAATGACATGCTTCGCGGGTTTTTACACTGACTTTGCGGATTTCGGCACCTTTAAAAACGCCTATTTCACCAATAAAATCGTTTTTATTAAGATAGGCAAGAACCAGTTCATGTTGTCCATTGGTGTCTTCCGCGCAGATAGTAACGGAGCCATCGACAATAAAGTAGAGATTATCAGCAGTGTCCCCCGATCGAATAATTGTAACTTTAGACGGATATGCTTTCTTGTGGCAGAAGGTTAAAAATTGTTCCAGGGCTTCTTTATGAGAATTTTCTTGCGAGAATAGGTTCATGATTTTTAGTTATCCAGTAGTCGTTACGACGAATATGGAGATTATAGTTAAAAAATCAATAAGGCTGCTCTGTCAATAATTATTAATATGCTACCCTATGTCCCATTTTTAAATAGGAAAAACAAATGCAAGCAACTGTCAAATGGGTAGATGGCGTGATGTTTGTCGGCGAATCAGGTAGTGGCCATGCCGTAGTGATGGATGGGCCGCCAGATCATGGGGGGCGTAACGTCGGTATGCGGCCTATGGAAATGATTTTATTAGGGCTTGGCGGTTGTTCATCGTTTGATGTTGTGCAAATTCTGCAAAAAGGCAGGAATGAGATTGTAAATTGCGTGACGGAGCTCACAGCAGAGCGAGTTGATGCGGTACCAAGTGTATTTAGTAAAATTCATCTGCATTTTATTGTCACCGGGCGCGATTTAAAACCAGCAACGGTTGAGCGTGCGGTAAAATTGTCGGCAGAAAAGTATTGTTCTGCTTCTATTATGTTGGCTAAATCGGGGGTGGAGATTACTCACGATTTTGAAGTGATCGAGGTTTAATGTTTTGACTAATAAATTGCAACTACACGGCTTTAATAATTTAACAAAGTCTCTCAGTTTCAATATCTATGATATTTGTTATGCGCCAGCGGAACAGCAGAACGCTTATATAGAGTATATCGATGAAGCTTACAACGCTGATAAGCTTACGCAAATTCTTAAAGATGTCGCCGAAATTATCGGTGCGCAAATTCTTAATATTGCCCATCAAGATTACGAGCCTCAGGGTGCCAGTGTCACCATGTTGATTTCGGAAGGGCATGATTTACCGCCTTCAAGCATGAACAGTCAATCGCCAGGGCCGTTGCCGGAGACTGTGCTCGCGCACTTGGATAAAAGCCATATTACTGTACATACCTATCCTGAGAGCCACCCTGATAACGGTATCAGTACCTTCCGCGCTGATATTGATGTATCAACTTGCGGACGCATTTCACCTTTAAAAGCGCTTAATTATTTAATTCATAGCTTTGAGTCTGATGTTGTGACGATGGATTACCGGGTGCGTGGCTTTACTCGTGACATCTCCGGTAAAAAACATTATATCGATCATAAAATCACTTCGATTCAGGATTATATTGCGTTGGATACGCAAGACAGTTATCAAATGATTGATGTGAATGTGTATCAGGAAAATATCTTTCATACCAAAATGATGCTCAAAGAAACTGAGCTCGAAAATTATTTGTTTGAAAAAGAAAGCAATCTCACGGCTGAACAAAAATTCGAAATTGAGAAAAAATTGCGCAAAGAAGTAACAGAGATATTTTATGGACACAACTATCGTCAGCAATATGAAGAAGTCAAAAGTTAATGAGTGACAAAAGTAATGGCGGCCGAAAGGCCGCTTTTTTGTTTTAAAGTTAATTACTATTTTGGTTATTGCAGCTTAAGCAATGGCTAACAAGATCTTCCAGCGGCTTTAATTTTTTATCAAAACTTAAGGGCATTTGCTGTGGAATACGGGCCTCATTGTTTGCTGCGGTTGTGTTCAGGTTATAATGGCTACCAGTTACTGAATGATGGGTGGTTTTTCGGTGTTTTTTATCGATTACGATAAATGGTTACAGTTTTGTAATTTTGCAAGCGGTACCTGCCCGGTTATTTTTAGATGTATTGCTTAGGAAAAAAATGGCACAAAAACTTTATATTCAAACCAATGGCTGTCAGATGAACGAATATGACTCTGACAAAATGCGCGATGTCCTGCAGGCCTCCCATGGTTTTGAGTTGATTGATGACCCTAAACAAGCGGATGTTTTGTTGCTAAATACCTGTTCAATTCGCGAAAAAGCACAGGAAAAGGTGTTTTCAGCGCTGGGTAAATGGCGCCGAATTAAAGACAAGCGTCCTGATGTGATTATCGGTGTTGGCGGGTGTGTAGCCAGTCAAGAAGGCGATGCGCTGCAAAAACGTGCGCCATTTGTAGATATTGTGTTCGGTCCGCAGACCTTACATCGTTTGCCGCAGTTGCTGGATGCCGCGCGTAGTCAGCACAAGCCGCAAGTTGATGTGTCATTTCCCGAGATTGAAAAATTTGATGCTCTGCCCGAACCTCGGGCTGAAGGGCCGAAAGCGTTTGTGTCAGTAATGGAGGGTTGCAGCAAATACTGTACGTTCTGTGTGGTGCCTTACACTCGAGGCGAAGAAATTAGTCGGCCTTTGGATGATGTGCTTGCAGAAATAACTTCTCTAGCCAAGCAGGGCGTGCGGGAAGTCAACTTACTCGGACAAAACGTTAATGCTTACCGGGGCGTGATGAGTGATGGCGATATTGCCAACTTTTCATTGTTACTGCATTACGTTGCGGCGGTCGACGGTATTGATCGCATTCGTTTTACCACCTCACACCCTATCGAATTTACTGATGATGTTATTGAGGCGTTTGCGGAAATTCCACAGCTAGTCAACCATCTACATTTGCCGGTGCAAAGCGGCAGCGATCATGTGCTAAAAATGATGAAGCGCGGTCATACTCGGGCCTATTATATCGATACTATCCGTAAGCTCCGGAAAGTGCGGCCCAATATCGCGCTGTCATCGGATTTTATTATTGGTTTTCCCGGTGAAACCGATGAAGAATTTGAGCAAACCATGGCGTTTATTGAAGAAATTGGCTTTGATTTGTCATTCAGCTTTATTTATAGCCAACGCCCTGGTACGCCAGCGGCAGAGTTGCCGGATGATGTACCTGCAGAAGTTAAAAAACAGCGTTTGGATCGCTTTCAGCAGCGTATCAATGAGATGGCGACGGCTATATCGCAAAGCATGATCGGTACTGTGCAAACCGTTCTGGTAGAAGGTCCGTCGCGGAAAAATCCGTTGCAAATGCAGGGTAGAACTGAGAATAACCGGGTGGTAAATTTTATCGGTCATCCTCGTTTGGCTGGGCAATTTGTCGATGTGTTGATTGCTGAAGCCTTACCAAATTCTTTACGAGGTCGAATGGTTGAGTCGGCCGTCGATAAAATTCTTGCTACTAACTAATTGTATTTCATGATTTCACAGGAAATTTCCTTAACTCCAGCAGATAACGACAGATTAGCTGATTTTTGTGGTCAATTTGATGCGCATTTACGGCAGATTGAATCACGGTTGCAAGTTGAAATTGCCAATCGAGGCAATCAATTTAAAGTGACCGGCCAAGAAGGCTCGGTGCAGGCCGCCTGCGCAGTCATGCATAAACTATTTGAAAGCACTGCGAACGAATCAATTACCTCGGAATTGATTCACTTGGCTATGCAGGATGCCTCAATAGACCAAGTACTTGCCAGTGTCGATAACGCTGAGGTATCTACTGTCGCTATCAAGACTAAGCGCGGCATGATCCGTGGACGTGGCGCCAACCAGCAAGGTTATTTGCGAAAAATCATGACTCACGACATCAACTTTGGTGTTGGTCCGGCCGGTACCGGCAAGACTTATTTAGCTGTGGCTTGTGCCATAGAAGCCTTACAAAATGAAAAGGTCAGTAAAATTATTTTGGTCAGGCCGGCTGTAGAAGCAGGTGAAAAACTAGGCTTTTTACCCGGCGATATGGCACAGAAAGTTGATCCCTATTTACGACCTTTGTACGACGCTCTTTATGAAATGCTCGGTTTTGAGCGGGTGGAGAAAATGCTTGAAAAAGGCGTTATCGAAGTGGCACCGCTGGCGTTTATGCGTGGACGCACCTTGAACGATGCCTTTATTATTTTGGATGAAGCGCAAAATACCACCGTCGAGCAAATCAAAATGTTTTTAACTCGGGTAGGTTTTGGTTCTACCGCTGTTGTTACGGGCGATGTTACGCAAATTGATTTACCTTCAGAAAAAATGTCTGGTTTACGGCATGTTCTGGAGGTTTTAAAAGAAGTTGAAGGTATTAGCTTCACTTTTTTTGGCGTACGCGATGTGGTTAGACATCCATTAGTTCAGCGTATCGTTTTAGCTTACGAAGCCTACGAACAAAAAAATCAAATCAAACAATGAATCAACTGGAAATCCAAGATGTTTTCCAATCGGAAGGCCAACCCACAGCAGCGCAATTTCAAACGTGGGTTGATGCCGCACTGGCTGATTATCGCAAGGACGCAGAGTTGGTCATTCGAATCGTTGACGAACAAGAAAGCGCTGAACTTAATCAACAATACCGGCATAAACAAGGCCCCACCAATATTTTAAGTTTTCCGATTGAATTGCCGGACGGCGTGGAATTGGATTTGCTAGGTGATCTGGTAGTGTGTGCCCCGGTTTTGGAGCGAGAAGCTCTGCAACAACATAAAGCACTAATCGATCATTGGGCACACATTATTGTGCATGGTGTACTACATTTGCTGGGTTACGATCATATTGAAGACAGCGATGCCGAACAGATGGAAGCGCTAGAAATAGCTATCCTGAACAAATTAAATATCAAAAATCCCTATACAGAGGTTACAGAAGTATGAGCGACGAACAGCCCCCCAGTAGACACTCCCCGCAAAGAAGCTGGGTCGATAAAATCAGCCATTTGCTCACAGGGGAGCCACAAGACCTGGAGGATTTACTCGAAATTTTACGCGAAGCCCGCGAAAAACGATTGCTCGATACCGATGCCTTGTCGATGATTGAAGGCGTACTGCAAGTGTCACAAATGCGGGTTAGAGATATTATGATCCCGCGCATTCAAATGGTGGTTCTGCCTAGAGACGCTGAGTTGGAAACCATCATGCCTTTGGTGACCGAATTTGGTCATTCTCGTTATCCGGTTATTGACGGCGATCGTAGTAAGGTGGTCGGTATACTCTTAGCGAAAGACTTACTTACTAAAGTACTCGAAAATAGAACGCTTACTGTTGAAGAAATCATGCGTCCGGCTGTCATTGTGCCGGAAAGCAAGCGCCTAAATGTGTTGCTTAAAGAGCTGCGTACCAATGGCAATCACATGGCAGTGGTGGTCGATGAATACGGACAGGCCGCGGGGCTGGTCACCATCGAAGATGTGTTAGAGCAAATCGTTGGCGATATTGAGGATGAACACGATGATCATGAAGATGAAGGCTATATTTTTCAACGCAGCGCGAATGAGTTCATGATCAAAGCGTTGATTCCCATGGACGAGTTTGATGAACATTTCGGTACGGCATTAGCAACGGATGAATATGACACTATCGGCGGCTTTATTGTTAGTCAGCTTGAGCACATGCCTACAAAAGGTGAAAGCTTAGTCGTAGATAATCTACGTTTTGAGGTTATTAGAGCTGATAGCCGTCGCGTGTACTTAGTAAAATTGAAAATCATTGAGTAGAGTAGTTATGAATGGACAAACTATATTGGTAACAGGTGGCGCCGGCTATATCGGCAGTCATGCCTGTGTTGAGTTGTTAGAGTCTGGCTTTAACGTCGTGGTGATCGACAATCTTGCGAATAGCAAAATTGAATCCTTAAATAGGGTGCGGCAAATTACCGGTAAAGAGGTGACTTTTTATCAAGGCGATATTCGTGATAAACAAGTCTTAACAGAGCTGTTTAGCAAGCATGAAATCAGTACGGTAATTCATTTTGCCGGATTGAAGGCGGTGGGTGAGTCTTGCGAGCAACCGCTCAATTATTACCACAATAATGTCTACGGTACCTTGGTATTACTGGAAGCAATGTGCGAGGCGAATGTTAAACAGCTGGTTTTTAGTTCATCTGCTACGGTGTATGGCGAATCAGATTCTGCCCAATATTCGGAACATTTTCCTCTGGGTCCAATCAATCCTTATGGTCGATCCAAGGCCATGATTGAAGATATATTAAGAGATTTATCGGCCTCAGATAGCATTACCAAGTCAGCATCACCATGGAAAATTGCTTTATTACGATACTTTAACCCTATCGGGGCTCATGAAAGCGGCTTGATTGGTGAAGATCCCAATGGCATTCCTAACAATTTAATGCCTTATGTGTCGCAAGTGGCTATTGGTAAGTTGGCGCAATTATCCGTGTTTGGCGATGATTACCCTACTCGCGATGGTACTGGCGTTCGCGATTATATTCATGTGGTTGACCTGGTCAAAGGACATATCAAGGCTATTACTGCGCTAGCGGGAGAAGGCTTTCGGCACGGGGGCTGCAAGGCTTATAACTTGGGCGTAGGCAGAGGCTGTAGCGTGCTTGAAATTATCAGCGCTTTTGAAAAAGTTACTGACTGCAAGGTGCCTTATCAAATTGCCCCCAGAAGAGCTGGTGATTTAGCCGAATGCTACGCGAATCCAGAATTGGCCTTGAAGGAGTTGCAATGGCAGGCGGAAAAAACCTTGGATGATATGGTTGCCGATGCCTGGCGCTGGCAGAGTAAAAACCCTGCAGGCTATGCCTAGTTCCTGTCTTCAAATAGGTGTGATTTAAACCATTCGACAAAGCTTGCTGCGGACGGTTTAAATCAGCAGTATTACGCAGCGGTGTTTCTCAATCTGGAATAACAATGACAAAACATTTTTTCCCTGCTGCATTGTTATATTGTCTGTTTGTTATCTACGGTAGTCTGGTGCCATTGGACTACAAGCCTATACCTCTTGATGAAGCAATTAATCAGTTTACGCATATCCGGTTTCTCAGCTTGGGTATGGCATCCAGGGCCGACTGGGTGGCTAATATCTTGCTTTATATCCCCTTGGCATTTTTGTGTTTAGGTAGCTTTAGTCGTCTAAGTCACCCTGTTGCCCGAAGCTTTGCAACATTATTTGTCTTGTGTTTTTGTTTGACGTTAGCAGCTGCAATTGAGTTTACCCAGCTGTTTTTTCCCCCTCGTACTGTGTCAGTCAATGATTTGATTGCTGAAACACTAGGGACGCTTTTGGGCGTCGGGCTTTGGCATGGCTTTGGCCGGTACTTGATGAAATTGTATCAACGTATGATGACGGGCGGCTTTTTGTCGATTAATGCCAGCATTATTTTTTATGTGTTGATTTATCTGGCTTTAAGTTTCTTTCCTTATGATTTTGTCACTGGACAAGTAGAGTTAGAACTTAAGCTTGCTACCAGCAATGATGAGTTGATCATGTCGCTGGAGGCATGCGCGGAAGATATACCTCGGTGCCTAGTAAAATTATTGGTTGAAATTCTGGTGTTGCTACCGCTAGGGATGTTGGTGGCTTTACACCCTCATTTCTCTCACAAAGTACTTACCGCTGCATTAACGGGGTTCTTTTTAGGATTTGTTATCGAAATCGTGCAGCTTTTTATGGTGTCAGGAGTTGCTCAAGGCATTTCTGTAGGTACGCGCATGCTGGGTGTGATGGCAGGCACCTTGCTATGGCAATTTTTGAGTAAGCAAAATTTTGCTGATTGGGCAGGACGTATTCGGCCGACGTTGCTGTTGTCACTACTACCGTATATTGCGTTGGTGCTTGTCGTTAATGGATTTACTCATGGTGAGTGGCTGGCTGTCGATCAGGCCATAGTAAAATTGGCGGAGACAAATTTTCTTCCGCTCTACTACTTTTACTACACCACTGAAACAGTGGCGTTGGTCAGTTTATTAAGCAATATCGGAACGTATCTGCCGATTGGTCTAATTTATTGGACGTGGTCTTTAACAACGGATTCAGAAAAAAAAATACACTGGTTTTGGGTTGGTCTGACTGCCGCCGCCGCGGCGGTTATTTTGGAAGCAGGCAAGCTTTTTCTGGTAGATAAACATCCTGATCCTACTGATATTTTTATAGCCTTCGCGGCGGCCGCTGGCAGTTATGCGTTTATGCGGCGACTAATGATGGGACCAAGTCCCCAGGCGCATTTTGAAGTTGAGGCAACTAAAGCTTACGTTGAGCTAGCGCCGCTTAACCGCACAATATCTTATGAAATAGACCCAAGAGGCAGAGCCATTGCAGTCGGTTTGATAGTCATTATTGCTTTTGCATTGATGACTTATCCGGTTGGCGCAATAGGGCTAGCCGGATTTTTTTGCGTTTATAACTATCTGTTATGGCGATTTCCAGTGGCTTGGCTAATCGCTATCCCCGCACTGTTACCCATATTGGATTTTGCCCCTTGGACAGGTAGATTTTTTTTCGATGAATTTGACTTGTTGCTGTTAACAACTCTGGCCGTTTATTACTGGCGTATACCCAAGCAGCCGGCAACACCTTTATTTTCTAAGGTCACACGATTAGTGTTGTGGGCATTTGTTCTTGTTTATACGATTAGTTTATTGAGAGGATTGCTGCCGTTAGTGCCGATAGATGCCAATACATTTACTAGTTATTACAGTAACTACAACAGCCTACGCGTAGCAAAAGGTGTCGTGTGGGCGTTGTTGCTATTGCCGTTGTTAAGGCGTGCGATTCAAGATTATCCACAAGCCAAAAACTATTTTGTCTATGGCGTGCTAGCAGGGCTTAGCGGCGTTATTGGCGTCTCTATATTGGAAAGACTTTTGTTTCCCGGATTATTTAATTTTGCCACCGATTATCGCGTCACCGCTTTGTTTTCCAGTATGCACACGGGTGGTGGACATATAGACGCTTATCTTGCTTTGGTTTTACCTTTTGTTGCGTTGCTGTTGCTTGACTCATCACTGATAATCAATATTTTGGGTGGGTTCTTCTTTATCGCAGGGATTTATACGCTGCTCGTTACTTTTTCGCGGGGCGTCTATCTGGCCTTTGCCGTCTCTATGGTGGTGCTGATTATTGGGGCAGTGATCAATTTTAAGAATAGGTCTGGCGGAGTTGCCGGAAAAATTGTGCTGCCAGTGCTGCTGTTAATCGTTGTGCCGATAGGATTCATGCCTATTGTTCAAGGTGATTTATGGCAGCAAAGATTAAGTTCCATCAGCAAGGACATGCAAACGCGCATCACGCATTGGCAAGAGACCTTGCAATTGCGTGATGACTCAATCGCTACTGATCTGTTTGGCATGGGCTTGGGAAGCTATCCCCGAACTTATTTCTTAATGACCATAGCTGATAAGCCATTGGCAACTTATCAAATAGAAAGCGAGCTGGATAACAATTACCTAAAGCTTAGTGCCGGCGGCTCTCTTTATCTGGGGCAATATATTCACCTTGAACCACAGACGCAGTACACATTGGCTGCCGATTTACGTAGTGATTTTGACAATGTGGCGGTTATTGCCCCGATCTGTGAAAAATCCTTGTTATATTCATTTCGATGTATCAGCAATGTGTTAACAAACACGTCCATACCCGGTCGCTGGGAGCACATTGAACAGACCATTGATAGTAGCGAGTTAGCAGAAGATGGGCGTTTGAGCTGGCGGCCAGTACAGCTGGCATTGGCGAATGCCAATAAAAAAAGGTCGGTTGATGTTGATAACATCAAATTGTTGGACACATCAGGTAACAATCTTCTTGCTAATGGCGATTTTAGTCAAGGTAGCGACTTTTGGTTTTTTATTACCGATGATCATCAGTCCGGTAATGTTGATAACTTGTGGGTGCAGCTACTATTTGACCAAGGTTGGTTGGGGATAATTACTTTTTTACTGCTAACTATTAAGACAGTGGTCAAACTCTGTAAAACACTTTCTACCGATAGTATTGCAGTCGTTTTATTAGCATCTTTAACCGGATTTTTTACCGTAGGATTGGTTGCTAGCCCTTTTGATGCTCCAAAAATAACACTGTTGTTGTTTCTTATAGTGTTTATCGCTTTACGAGAATTGCCCAGACAGGAACCGTTAAGACCTTAGTGTGCTGGTATCGTAGTAGTTTCTATTCAAGAAAGTTAAAACGTGGTTGGCAAAATTACTGCTAGTATTATCGAAGCGTACAACAGCTGATATGTTAACTATGAAAGCAGTGTAAAGGACGAGGTAAGTCGATGAGTATGGGAAACAGTCAAAAATGTCGGTTTTTTTTCAATCAACCCGCAATAGTATTTGCAATTGCATTTTGTCTTATTAACTTCGCAGAAAATGCTAATGCCCAAGTTACGCTTGCAGATACCGTAGAAAAAATAAAACCCAGTGTTGTTGGCATTGGTACATTTATGCCTAAACGCAGTCCGCGTGCGTTGTTTTTAGGGACTGGTTTTGTTGTTGGTAATGGGGAGGTGGTTGTGACTAATGCTCATGTTATCCCTGAGGCATTGGATAAAAATCATCTGGAAGAACTAGCGGTATTTTATCGAAATGGCACAGATGAAAAAATTGTCACAGCGACAGAAATTGCAGTGGACAAGGATCATGATTTGGCAGTGTTGAAATTATCCGAAGGACGGTTGCCGCCTTTCAAGTTGGGTAATGTCTCTTCGGTAAGAGAAGGCCAGCTCTACGCTTTTACCGGGTATCCCATCGGTATGGTATTGGGGCTTCATCCCGTGACGCATAGAGGGATTATTTCCGCGATTAGTCCAGTCGCCATTCCCTTGATTAGGACCAATAAGCTCAACGAGAAGTTACTAAAACGACTGCAAGATCCTTACCCAGTATTTCAATTAGATGCTACTGCTTACCCAGGCAACAGCGGTAGTCCATTGTACGATACTGAATCAGGCGAGGTTATTGGTGTTATAAACAAAGTATTTATACAAGAAAGTAAAGAAACAGCCATAACTAAACCAAGCGGTATTACTTACGCTATTCCTGTTAATCATGTAGAAAAATTGTTACGTGATAAAAAATTATATTGAGATATTAAACAGCCAACTTTCATTGGTTGAGTTATAAACGCAGAGAAATAATATGATACGTATTTTCCGACACTATATATCAAGAGCCTATTTATGGCTGGTATTCATTGAGTTTATTATTTTTTTTGCAGCCATGTATTTTGGCAGCAACGTTCGATTTTTAGCTGCTGAATCTTGGTATACAGAACAGGACATGCTAATAGCAAGTGGTGTATTTTCGGTTGTACTGACACTCACTTGCTCAGGTTTAGGGTTATATAGAAGGACATTGAGTTGGGAAGATTACAATTTATTAGCTAGAACATTTGTCAGTTTTTTACTGACGCTATTTGTGATTGTTACTATTTATTATTTTCTACCTACTTTTCTTATAGGTAGAAGTGTATTGCTTTATGCAATTGGTTTTGCATTTGCCGGTTTGATGTTGACCCGATTTTTGTTTTACCGATTAGTTAATATTGAAAATTTAAAAAAGAGAGTATTAATAATAGGTGGAGGAAAAAAAGCACATAGTCTTATTTCATTGAATGAGTCGTTCATTCATAAAGGTTTTACTATTGCCGGATTTATTATATTGCCAGATGAAGAATCCATAATTGAGGACCACCTGACAATTCCTTTAACTAATAAGCTAAGTGATATTGTTGAGCAACATCGTATTGATGAAATTGTTATTGCTCTGGACGACAAGCGTCGCGGTATGCCTGTTGATGACTTGCTAGATTGCAAAATGTCCGGCACGTCCATCATGGATACAATTACTTTTTATGAGCGTGAAAAAGGCATTATCTCGCTGGAAGATGTTTATCCTAGCTGGCTGCTATTTTGTGATGGTTTTGCACAAGGTGGATTTAGAGCGTTGGAGAAAAGAGTTTTTGATGTTTTTTCCAGTCTGATATTACTGATGGTGGCTTGGCCATTTATGGTATTAACTGCGCTGGCTATATGGATAGAGAGTGGCTTTAAGGATCCAGTGTTATATCGGCAAGTACGTGTCGGAGAGGGTAATAAGCGTTTTGATGTACTGAAATTCAGAAGTATGCGTACTGATGCGGAAAAAAACGGTGCGCAATGGGCGCAACAACAAGATAATCGAATCACTCGCGTGGGTAGCATTATCCGAAAATGCCGAATTGACGAATTGCCTCAGATTTTCAATGTACTAAAGGGTGAAATGAGTTTTGTCGGTCCTCGTCCTGAGCGGCCTGAGTTCGTTAAGGGGTTTGACGAAAGAATTCCTTATTATCGTGAGCGGCATCGCGTTAAGCCTGGTATTACCGGTTGGGCGCAATTATGTTATCCCTATGGTGCTGATGAACTCGATACGATTCAAAAGCTGCAATATGACTTGTATTACGTAAAAAATTACAGCATGTTTCTCGACTTATCAATTATGTTACATACGATGGAAGTAGTGCTATGGGGGAAAGGGGCAAGGTGATTGATGTAACAAAATGGAAGTTATTAAGGCATCCTGCCGATTTAATATGGCGCTACCGTCGATTAGCAACGGTTATCCTGGCAGTAGTTATTATTCAAATATTTGAACTGACGTTATTAAATTATAAGTACGATATATTTAGTGGCGGATTTTTACAGCCTTACGCCTATAAAACCTTTGTTGATCGTGTGTATTTTATAGCGGTTTCTTTATGCTTTGATTTATCACTTTTTGGAATAATTGCTAGCTTTTGGTTTTTTATAGCGGATAGGCTAAATAAATACGGTTTAACTATATATTATAATTTTACTGCGGTTATTGTTTTATTGGTAGGCATGTTTCTGGCGTTGAAGTTTAAGGTTTTATCCTATTTTAGCGATACCATTAATTTACAAATTATTAAGAATCTCGGTGGCGGTAGCTTAATGGAAGCATTAGTCTACGCCAGCAAAGAAATTTCTTTGTTTATTGCTATTACTATTGTATGTGTAATGGCAATAATTGTTTTTATAAAAAATATAAAAAATCATAAAATTATTATTAGGCTTTCGGAAATAGATATAAAACATAGCGCTTATTCAAAGATATTTATTTTTTTTATTGTTACCACGCCTGTTATTACATATTTTGTTTCAAATGACGACTTTTTAAGATATGGTTTGGAGAAGAAGTTATCTTATAAATTAATTAGTAATGGTTTAGATAAATTGTCAGATATTGATTTTGATGGATATGGCAGTTTTAGTTATCCTAAAGATAAGGCTATTTGGGATGCGGCAATATATCCAGGTGCATTGGATATCCCGAATAATGGTATGGATGAAGATGGCTTTTTAGGCGATGCGATTGAGCCTAAGTCGCAGCCAGATAGATTTTCTGAGATACCTCGTAAATCTGGTAAGCACATCATTTTGATTGTGTTGGAGAGTGCCCGGGCAGATTTATTAAATCAACAACTTAATGGGAAATATGTTGCGCCTGCCATGCGCAATTTGGCTATCCATGGCGTTTCAGTAAACCATGCCTATAGCCATACCGGCTATACCACAACATCTATTAAGGCTATTTTTAACCGAGGCTTGGTAAGTGATCCTAATAAAACTTATTTGATAAATTTTCTGCAATCGGTGGGGTATCAGGCATCCATTGTTTCCGGTCAGGACGAATCATTTGGAGACGTGGCGACCGAAGTCGGTATGAAAAACAACAATGTCTATTACTTTGATGCCCGCACTGCAATTGAAGATCGGGTGTTTCCAAGTAAAGAACAAGGTAGTTTACGGCTTAGCGAGGAGCGTGTTGTTGCACAATTTCAGGCTCGGTTAGGTCAGTTAGATTTCAGTTTGCCGCAGTTCGTCTATCTCAATTTTCAAGCGGCTCATTTTCCTTATACCCATCCTAAGATGGCAAAAAACCTAGTTAATGATTTGATACCTCGGTCAGAAATTAACATGGATAATCGAGATTGGGTGGCTAAAACATATTGGAACGCGGTAGCCAGTGCAGACTGGGCGGTTGGTCAAGTTGTCGAGGCGCTAAAAGCTAAAAATTTATTCGAACAAACCACTATTGTTATTTTGGGTGATCATGGTGAGTCTCTATTTGACGATGGCTTTCTGGGACATGGGCACGCCATCAATGATACGCAAACACAAATTCCTTTAATTAGTAATGACCCTAATATTGTTGTTGAAGAACCCATGGGGCAGGTTGATGTTGCCGAGCTTGTGGTCCGTTCAGCTTTGGGATTACCTAATCAATGGAAAAACAAGGATAAGGTAGTATTTCAGTTGGTAGGCTCATTATCGCAACCCACGTTAATTGCGCACGTTAAACAGGATGGTGTCCGCACTTTATTTGATTTCAGGTCTGAAAGCGTTTTTTTCAGTGACTTAAATAGGTGGCAACCTTATGGTGAAGCAATTGCTGATGTTGCGCACAAAGATCGAGTTATCAATCTGCTTAGGGAGTGGGAGGCGTTACGTTGGCAGGAATATCAAAACACTAAAGGCAGATGAAAAGCTTTTGACATATTTTCATGATAAATTGGTGCCATCGATCCCATCAGACAACAGGAAGGTCCGTTAATGTTGAGATTATTCAATATTAATAACGATACACTCAAAGAATATAAACCCCCCGAAGATCAAATAAAGCAAGCTGTGGCACAAGCTGCCTGGATTGACGCTCATGAACCTAGCGATGATGAGCGATCTCAGTTGCAGGCTTTTTTGCATGCAACACTGCCTGAAGCTGATGACGTGGAAGAAATTGAATCTTCAGCGCGTTATTTTACTGATAGCACCGGCATTCATGTTCGCTCACTGTTTCTTGCGCAAAGCGAAGGTCGTCACAGTACCGCAACAGTTGCTTTCATTTTGCAAAATGATCGGCTGATTACTTTGCGTGAAGGGGAATTGGCAGATTTTAGGCTGTTACGAATGCGTATCCGGCGCGGTCAGGTACGTGTTGATTCCCCGCAAGAACTGCTGGTGATTATGTTCGAGCAAAAAGTCGAAAATCTCGCGGATGCCCTGGAAGATATTCATCGGAAATTAGAAGAGGTTAGTTATCTGGTTTTGGAGGAAATCGATTCTGATCTTGAAGACGCTATTGATCGATTAGCTAAGCTTGAAGACAGCAACGGTAAGGTGCGGTTGTGCTTAATGGATACGCAACGTTCTATCTCTTTTTTACAGAGGCATTTGCGCAGCTACCCTGAACTACAAGAAACTGCTCGGGAAATTATGCGCGATGTCGATACGCTGATGTCTCACACGACTTTTTTGTTCGATAAAATCAACTTCTTAATGGATTCTACGCAAGGTTTCATTAACATTGCTCAGAATAAAATCATCAAGATTTTCTCCATTGCCGCGGTAGTTTTTCTGCCGCCAACCTTAGTTGCCAGTATTTATGGGATGAATTTTAAATACATGCCAGAGCTTGAATTTCCTTATGCCTATCCAGTGGCTATAGGGGCAATGTTCTTGGCTGGTATCGCGCCATACTGGTTCTTTAAACGCAAAGGTTGGTTATAGCCTCCGCGTATCATTTTCTGCCATCTTTTGATGGTAATACATCCAAAAAAGCGTCTTATGCGAAATTCTGCGATAATGCCCGACTTGTTTGCAGCTTAAGGACGATGCTGGCAGTGGTCTATAAACTTTAACTTAAGCAATACAGCCATGAACGATAAAACAACATATAAACCTTGTGACCTGGTTCTTTTTGGAGCGTTGGGGGATTTATCCCGGCGGATGCTGCTGATTTCTTTGTATAAATTGGAAGAAGCTAACTTACTTGAGCCCGATACCCATGTCATTGGTGTAGACAGAATTGCCCAGGATAGTACTGGATTCATTGAAGTCACGCATAAAAGCTTACAAGAGTTTTTACCCAGGCCGGTTGATGATGAAGTATGGAAAAAATTTTCCGCTCGGCTTGCTTATGTGCAAATCGACATCAGCAATTTAGATGATTTTAAAAAACTGGCGGATGTGCTCGATCAAAAAAACAGAGTCACGGTCAATTACCTGGCTATCCCCCCCTCATTATTTAAAAATGTTTGCCAGGGATTGCAAAAAGCCAAGCTGGTGACCAAAGAG
>Ga0208509_1000255_pt1 | contig 21034 bp, 21 predicted proteins | sample LakWasMeta7_HOW4_2_FD_183857 | JGI IMG/M metagenome (GOLD analysis project Ga0208509, IMG submission 183857) | Freshwater sediment methanotrophic microbial communities from Lake Washington under simulated oxygen tension - Sediment Metagenome... | ecosystem: Environmental > Aquatic > Freshwater >...
CCAGCATGTAGGCTACATTCCTAAAATCAAAGTACAGGTGGGTGAACGCGTACTGAAAGGGCAAATGCTGGCGGAAGCTGAAGGTACATTGTCAGCCGCTATTCATGCCCCGACTTCCGGCACGGTTACGGCCATCAGCGAAGAGATTATTCCGCATCCATCAGGTCTGCCTGACATGTGCATCACCCTGACGCCTGACGGCCAGGATGAATGGACGACACTGCAGCCTGTAGACTGGCGCAATACCGATAAAAAAACACTGGTAACAAGTTTACGTTCATCAGGCATTGTTGGCTTGGGCGGCGCAACGTTTCCTACCCACATCAAAGTACGCGCGGACGGAAAATCCAGCATACATACTTTAGTGATCAATGCCGCAGAGTGTGAACCTTATATCACCTGCGATGACATGCTGATGCGCGAACGTGCGGATGAAATCGTCCAGGGCATGGAAATCGTGAAGTTCCTGCTCGGAGCCGAAAGCTGCATCGTCGGCATAGAAGACAATAAGCCGGAGGCGACCGCCGCCATGGCTGAAGCCTGCAAGGCCTTGCCCGATACATCCGTCAAGGTAGTGCCCACGCTTTACCCCAGCGGTGATGCGCGCCGCCTGATCCATTTAGTGCTGGGCATTGAAATCCCGCATGACAAACGCTCCACCGATGTTGGCGTACAGGTATTTAACGTGGCCACGGTGCTGGCGATTTACCGCTACTTTGTCCATGGCGAACCTGCTGTTGACCGCATTGTTACGATGACAGGCAGTGTCAACGCCCCTCAGAACTTTGAAGTGCTGTTCGGCACGCCGCTACAGACATTAATAGACGCAGCAGCCGGCACAAAGGCTGGCACAACCCATTTCATTATGGGTGGCCCGATGATGGGCTTTGACCTGCCCACGATTAATGTGCCGATCACCAAGGCGGCAAACTGCATTATTGCTGCAACGCCAGACCTGTTTGCACCGCCGCCACCGGCAATGCCATGCATCCGCTGTGCTCGCTGCGCGGATGCCTGCCCGGTCAACCTGCAGCCGCAGGAGCTTTACTGGTTTTCGAAATCGGATGATTTTGAAAAAGCGCGTGACTACAATCTGTTCGACTGCATCGAATGTGGCTGCTGCACCTATGTATGCCCAAGCAATATTCCGCTGGTGCAATATTACCGTTATGCAAAAAGCGAGATTATCGCCGTAGACAAAGCCAAAGAAGCAGCAGACCTCGCACGCGAGCGAAATGAATTCAGGCTGGCACGCATCGAGCGTGAGAAGCTGGAACGCGCCCAGAAACATGCCGAACGGGCGGCCAGCGGCAAAGCTGAAGGTGCAAAATCTGAAGAAGTCAAAGCTGCTCCAGAAAAATCCACGGCTGAAACCCCCACCGCTGCGACAACGGCTGGTGATGCCAAGAAAGCCGCGATTGCTGCCGCTATCGAGCGCGCGAAAGCATTAAAAGCAGCAGCCCAGACAGGTGAAATGCAGAAAGAGCCGTCAGCTGGAACAGCTGATACAACGGACAGCAGCAAACCTGTGCAAACAGAACAAACCAAAGAAGACCCAGCAAACGCTGAACAGGCAAAAAAAGACAAGCAGGCACTGATTGCCGCGGCGATCGAACGTGCAAAAGCACAGAAACTGGCTGCTGCCCAGGCCGGCATCACCCCCAAGAATGTTGAAGATGCAAGTCCTGCCGTAAAAGCCGAAATCAGCGAAATTGATACGATACGCGAAAAAGCCAAACAGGCAGTCAAGGCACAGAACCCGGATTCAGAAGCTTAACGTCAGAAGCCAATAACAAAACATGTTACCAGGATAAACACTTGAACCGTTCACCTTACATTACCGATGCCCCTACCGTTAGCATCATCATGCTCAAAGTACTGCTGGCGCTTGTACCCGGCATTTTTGCCTACGCATGGATCTACGGCGGCGGGATTCTGGTCACCATATCACTGGCAACCATCACAGCGCTGGTTGCCGAAGCCGCTTTACTGAAGCTCCGCCAGCGTCCGATTCGCCCGTACCTGTCAGACCTAAGCGCAGTTGTGACTGCATGGCTGCTGGCACTGGCGTTACCGCCATTAGCGCCCTGGTGGCTGGTCGTGGTAGGTACGTTTTTCGCAATTGTGATTGCCAAACAGCTTTACGGCGGGCTCGGTTACAACCCGTTCAACCCGGCAATGGTCGGCTATGCGGTATTGCTGATTTCATTCCCGATCATCATGACCAAATGGCCTGCACCGCTGATTCTGGCACAGACCAAACTTGGCTTCATGGATCAGCTACAGTTCATTTTCAGCAATGCCCTGCCCGCAAACGTAAAAATAGACGCCGTGACCTCGGCCACGCCACTGGATTATTTAAAAACCCAGCTCATGCTCAAACATGAGGTCTACGGCATCACGCAGGCGCCGATTTTTGGCGTATGGGGAGCCAAAGGCGGCGAATTTGTCACTGCCGCTTACCTGCTCGGTGGCCTGTACCTGCTCCAGCAGCGCATCATCAGCTGGCATTTGCCTACGGCTTTCCTGGCGACACTGGCTGCAATGTCATTGGCTTTTTATGCGATTAGCCCGGCACATTTTGCTAACCCGCTGTTTCATTTAATGAGCGGTGCTTCAATGCTGTGCGCTTTCTTTATCATCACAGACCCGATCAGCGGCCCGACCACACCGCGCGGCAAGCTGTATTTTGCAGCAGGCGTTGCCATACTGACCTATCTGATTCGCGTTTATGGCGGCTATCCGGATGGCGTCGCTTTTGCAGTACTGCTCATGAACATGTGCGTACCGCTGATTGATGCACATACCCAGCCGCGTGTTTTTGGCCACACTAAGAACTGAACCAACCATGTCAGATACCGTTATCAAACATACTTCTGTCACAGCCTTTACCATGGTGGCTTTTGCCCTGATCGGCACGGCGCTGCTCGCTTACGTATTCAACATTACACGCGAGCCCATCGAGAAAAGCGAGGCCGAAGCACGACTGGCGCTATTCAGGCAGATCCTGCCGGATGAGCATTACTACGGCAACGCTAAAAGCAAGGATGATGACAGCCTGCTAAATAATGTAGTCGAAATTGCCCCCAATGACCTACTGGGCAACAAAACCCCGAGCAAAGCCTATATCGCAAAACAGGATCACAAATTTGCAGCAGTCATACTCGAGGCGATCGCCCATGATGGTTACAGCGGCGACATCAAACTGCTGATCGCAATCCGCGCCGACGGTACAGTGAGCGGCGTGCGCGTGCTTGCACACAAAGAGACGCCGGGGCTGGGTGATTACATTGACATCGCACATGGCAACTGGATAAAACTATTCGATAATGAATCTGTCGAAAAAACACCAGTTGAGCAGTGGAAAGTCAAAAAAGACGGCGGCAAGTTCGATTATATGGTTGGCGCGACCATCACGCCGCGGGCGGTTGTAAAGGCTGTTGCAAAGGCATTGCAATTCTATGAGCAGAACCGGCAGTTGCTGCAAGAGCAACCAGCGCAGCAATCAACACCAGAACACGAATCCGGACATAAGGATTAAACATGAGCAACTATAAAGAAATCACCGTTAACGCACTCTGGAAACAGAATCCGGGCGTCGTGCAGCTGCTGGGTCTGTGCCCTACACTCGCGGTAACCACCACCGCAGTCAACGGCATCAGTCTGGGGCTGGCTACCGCGCTGGTCATGGCAGCCTCAAACGGCACCGTGTCACCGGTGCGTAAACTGGTTCCCAGCGAAATCCGCGTACCGGTATTCATTCTGGTAATCGCGTCACTGGTCAGCATCATCGACATGTCCATTAACGCCTTTGCCCAGCCCCTGCATAAAGTGCTTGGCATATTCATTCCGCTTATCGTCGTGAATTGCATTGTACTGGCACGCGTTGAATCTTTCGCGGCTAAAAACACTTTCGTGCCATCCGTGCTTGATGGCTTCATGATGGGCATAGGCGGCACACTGGTGCTTGGCCTGCTCGGCGGTGTGCGCGAAATCTTCGGCAAAGGCACGCTATTCTCGGGGCTGGATCTGGTATTCGGGCCAGCAGCCAAGCAGTTCGTGCTGACGGTCGTTCCTGATTACCATGGTTTCTTGCTTGCGGTATTGCCGCCCGGCGCATTTCTAGGGCTGGGCATGCTGGTGGCGTTACGCAACTGGGCAGAAGTCAGGAACGCAAAGAAAACTGATACTCCGGAAAGCAACCTCAAACCTGTGCTCAATCACTGATTACAGCCATTGATTTATGAATGCCCAGCAACGCCTTGAAATTTTCAGACGCTTAAGCGTTGCTATTCCCAATCCGACTACCGAGCTCCAGCACAGCAGTACTTTTGAGCTGCTGATCGCGGTGATTTTATCAGCACAGGCTACAGATAAAGGTGTGAACATCGCAACAGAAAAACTGTTCAGCGTTGCCAATACGCCGGAAACCATACTTGCGCTCGGCTTGCATGGGCTGGAAAGCTATATCAAGTCGATTGGCCTTTATCACTCAAAAGCCAAAAACATACTGCTGACCTGCCAGAAACTCATCACCGAGCACCAGTCACAGGTTCCTGGCAGCCGTGCCGCGCTGGAGGCGTTACCGGGTGTTGGCCGTAAAACAGCCAATGTCATACTGAACACAGCTTTTGGCGAGCCTACGATCGCCGTGGATACACATCTGTTCCGATTAGGTAACCGCATTAACCTCGCACCCGGAAAAACCGTACTGGAAGTCGAAAAGAAATACCTCAAAACGATTCCAAAAGAATTCCTGCAAGATGCACATCACCTGTTGATTTTGCATGGTCGCTACACCTGCACGGCACGCAAGCCAAAGTGCGGGCAATGCTGTATTGCAGATTTATGTGAATACAAGGCGAAAGAGTTTGTCTCTGCGCCAGATAATTTTTTGCAGCATCCGCTATGAAAGTCGCAACCAGCATCGTATTAGGTAAAGAAGCCTCCGCAGATTTAGCGGCACAAGCTGTTGCCAATGCCATGCGGAAGGCTGACATCAGCATTGCAAACAGCGTACTGCTTTTGCTCACCTCGGAATTTGCCGGCAATCCGCATGAAGCCATCAAAGCCGCGGCCAAAGCGGCTAACTGCATGCAGGTCATGGGCTGCTCGGCGACCGGGATTTTTACCGAAGAGGACTGGGTACTGGATGCCCCGGCCGCGGCCGCAATGGTTTTTGGCGGCGGCGTCTCACTGGAATTACCAAACAGGAACATCGGCAACCAGCCGCTGCTTACGCTCACAGCCCCCAACGCCATCAACAGCATCTGGCTCAACAACAGCAACCAGCGTTATGGCGGCGTATCGGGAGATGCAATAGGCCAGGGCCCGTTTTCTGTCTGGCAGAACGCCAAGGGTGAGGTATCAGGCTATGTCGAAGCATTTTTTTCCGGCGTCAAAGTAGCCACCGGTACGTCACATGGTGTTCAGTTGCTCACACAGCCACAGCAGATTCAGCAGACTGACCAGTTTGACCTGCTGCAACTCAGCCAGCAGGCGCCGCTGAGTGGACTGCAGAAGGCATGGAAATCACACAGCAAGAATGATGAAGCCGTACCGCTGCACCTTGTCATCGCCTTATATGCCGATAGTGCGGAAGCGATTACAGAAGGCAATTTCAATCAGACCACGATCATCAGCTGCGATGAGACCAATGGCAGTATCACCCTGGCGCACCCACTGCAAGCCGGGCAGTTCCTGAGCTGGTCTTTACGCGCCACCGCTGCTGCGGAGGCTGACATTACAATATTGTCTGACAGGCTGACCGGCGAACTTGGCTGCCAGCCTGATTTCGGGCTGATGTTTTCCTGCCTGGGTAGAGGGCCATATTTTTACAATGGTGTAGACCGCGACCTCAATGTCATCACCAAAACTTTCCCTGGCATGCCGATGTTAGGTTTTTACGGCAATGGTGAAATTGCCTATATCAACGGCAACAACCGGCTTTTACCTTACTCCGCAGTACTTTCCTTATTTTCAACCGCCTAGATAATATAGGCAACTTAGACAACCGGTATTCAATATGAGCTTATACAATCCCAGCCGAGACCAGGCACGCCAATTCCTATTCGATGCATGGGCCAAGTTCAAGCAGAACTCGGCACTGACAGATCTGGAAAAGATTGCGGTTGAAGTCATACAGATGCACCCTGAATACCATACGATATTAGATGCCCCCGAACGTTATATGAGCCAGCAGTATTTTCCCGAGATGGGAGAAACCAATCCGTTCCTGCATATCAGCCTGCATCTTTCGGTCATTGAGCAGGTCAGCATCAATCAGCCTATCGGCATCAGTAAAGTCTATGCTACATTAGTCGAAAAATACGGCGACAAACACAGCGCACAACATGACCTGCTGGAATGCCTGGCAGAAACAATCTGGCATTCACAGCGTAACAATATGCCTTTGGATTCAGCCCATTACCTTGGGCTGCTGAATGAAAGAACAGGAAAAAAATAGTGGCAGAGAACAATCTCAACGACTGGCTCAATGTGCATGGTGATTACCTGTATCGCTTTGCACTGGCAAGACTAAGAGATCCGCATCTTGCTGAAGACGCGGTACAGGAGACCATGCTCGCCGCCATCAAAAACAACAGCTTTGAAGGCGACTCCTCAGCCAGAACCTGGCTGACCGGCATACTGAAGCACAAAATCATCGATTTACAGCGCAAACAGATACGCGAGCAGCCTGTTTCAGATGTAATCGACCTCGATGCTTCCGAACATAGTATGGATGACTTTTTCGACCAATCCGGCCATTGGCTCGATAAACCGCAGACACTGGATATGCCAGACAACGCACTTGAACAAAAACAGTTTTTAGCAGTCCTTGACGAATGCCTGAGCAAATTGCCCAAGAAATTAAAAGCCATTTTCATGCTGCGTGACGTACAGGAGCTGGAAAATGAAAATATTTGTAAGGAACTCGAGATCAGCGCGACCAATGCTTGGGTAATGCTATATAGAGCGAGGATGGGATTAAGAAAATGTTTAGAGCTGAATTGGACTTAGGTTAGAAGAACACCATGCTTACCTGTAAACAAGCCAGCAAGCTCATCTCACAATCTTTAGACTGTCCGCTGACGTGGTCAGAAAAGATGCAGCTGAAACTGCATCTTTTAATATGCAATCCATGCACACAGTTCAAGCGTCAACTTAATATGTTACGCACCGCCCTGCAACGCATCCGGTATAGCATAGAACACGATAGCACTATACAGCTACCGCTGGATGTAAAAAACAGAATCTGGCATACGATTGAATCTGATCAAAAATAAATGCCTAATCTGCCGAATCAAACCCTGACTGTTTTTAATTATATTGAAGGAACTTAAAATGAACAAAACTCAAAAATCGATTTCTCTTGCTATCGGCGGCGCTTTTGCGCTTTCTATCGCGGCAACAACCGTCAATGCAGCAGAAAATCCGTTTGCGATGAAATCCTTGTCCAGCGGCTATCAGGTAGCTGACAGCAGCAGCAAAATCAAAGATGGCAAATGTGGCACCGGCAAATGCGGCGCTAACATGAAAAAATCTGAAAAAGTCGCTGAAGGTAAATGCAGCGCCGAAAAAGCAAAAGAAGGCAAATGCGGCGGCGAAAAAGCAGCCGAAGGTAAGTGCAGTGCAGAAAAAGCCCACGAAGGTAAATGTGGCGGTAACAAAGCAGCTGAAGGTAAATGTAGCGCAGAAAAAGCCCATGAGGGTAAATGCGGCGGCGAGAAGAAATAACCGGTACAGTTGCTGTTTTAACGACGACCCATGGCAATCATCAGCCAGATACAAGGCACGGGTCTGGGGCTTAAGCGCGAGCTTATACCCCAGATTCAGTCTCTGCACGGACAAGAGCAGTTAGCTAATATCAATTTCGTGGAGATCGCGCCTGAGAACTGGATCAGCGCCGGCAGCAAGGCTGCCAGACAACTGGACTGGTTTGTTGAGCGCTACCCTGTGGTATGTCATGGTTTATGCCTGTCATTAGGCGGACCGAGCCCGCTCAATGTTGGTTTTCTACAGCAGGTCAAAACATTCCTGCATCAATACCAGATACCGGTTTATACCGAGCATTTAAGCTACTGCACGGATGGCTTTAAAGGCGAGCAAGGTTACCTTTATGACCTGCTGCCGATCCCCTTTACCGAAGAGGCCGTGCATTACGTGGCGCAGCGCATACGCCAGACCCAGGATATTCTGGGTCAGCGCATAGGGGTTGAAAATGCCTCCTTTTACGTAGCCGCGCCGATTTCTGAAATGAGTGAGATCGACTTCATTAATGCAGTCATCTCCGAAGCGGACTGCCTGCTGCACCTCGACATCAATAATATTTACGTCAACAGCGTCAATTTCGGCTTTGACCCGCATGCGTTCCTGCGCCGCATTCCGGGTGAACGCATTATTTACAGCCATATGGCAGGCCATTACCGGCAAACGCCTAACCTGCTGGTCGATACCCATGGTGAGAATGTGATTGATCCGGTGTGGGACTTACTGGAAGATGCCTACCGGCTGTTTGGCGCCTTTCCCACGTTACTGGAGCGCGACAACAACATCCCCCCGCTCGAGACATTAATGCATGAAATCAATAAAATTGCCGACTACCAGAGCAAAGCCGGGCACCGTTTTACCGCGTTCGAGCACGTACCAGAACAGATGGCAGGCTAATGGAGGCCATGATGGCAGATCTACCCGGCTTTCAGCGTTATCAACTGGCATTCACGGCTCGCCTGCGCGACCCGCAGAATCAGCCGCCGCTTGCAGGCGTTCCAGATGAGCGCATGGCAGTGTACGAAGAAATTGTATTCAATAATTTATTTGAATCAGTTTCTGCCTGCTTCCCGGTTGCGCGTAAAGTCATTGGCAAGCGCAAATGGTTAAAACTGAACCAGGCTTTCATGCGCGACTATTCCGCCAGCAGCCCGTTATTCCGTAAAATTCCTGAACAGTTTCTTGAGTTTCTGCATACGGCAGAACCTGAATTACAGCAGCAGCTGCCGCCCTACTTCACCAGCCTGTGCCATTACGAATGGATAGAGTTATTTGTAGCGTCAGCTGAAACCAGCAATATCAAAGAGCTGCAACCTGCCGGCGATCTGGGCAATGGCAGGCCGGTTTTTGTTCCGGCAATGCAGCTGCTCGATTATGAATATGCCGTGCATAAAATTTCACCGCGCCATAAACCCCGGCAGCAGGAAAATACCCAGCTTCTGGTGTTCCGCAATGCTGACGATCATGTAAAGTTCATAGAGCTGAATGCTGTCACTTATCGATTAATCTCGCTGATGCAGAATAACCCAGTCAGCGGCAAACAAGCACTCACCTTACTCGCAAAAGAGTTACAACATCCGCTGCCAGAGAGTATCATTGGATTCGGCCTGTCCATACTGGAAGACCTGAGGAGTCAGGGCGTGATTATCGGCACGCATGACTAAGTCCATATCACTGAGGTGCTGCTTTGAGTTTGATTCAAGCATTACTAAACCCCGCGGCATACCCGCATCCGGTAGCCAAAATTGAGCTGATTGAAACCCACATTTCATGGGTGCTGTTAACAGGCCGGTTTGCCTACAAAATCAAGAAAAACATCCAGTTTGATTTCCTGGATTTTTCTACCCTGGAGAAACGGCATTTCTACTGCAAGGAAGAACTGCGTTTTAACAGTCGTTTCGCGCCTGACCTGTATCTGGACGTTGTGCCGATTACCGGGTCACCGCAAGCCCCGGTAATGAACGGCAGCGGCGAAATCATCGAATACGCAGTACGCATGAAACAGTTTGACGGTAGCCAGCTATTAAGCCGTATCGCTGACAGAGGCCACCTCAATTCCGACATGATTGACCAGCTGGCCGAACTGACCGCCAGCTTTCATCAGAATGCCGTCGCAGATACTGGCAATGACCGTTTTGGCACCCCGCAGGAAATCCATCACTGGTACCAAGGCAACGTCACCAATATTCAGCCGCTGATCCATCATGAAAAACTCCTGAAGCAGATAGCGGGTTTAGCACAATGGGGCGACCAGGCCATATTAAAATACGCCGGACTGATGGAGCTGCGCAAGAAAAATGGCTTTATACGCGAATGCCACGGCGACCTGCATCTAGGCAACATTGCACTGATTAATCACCAGGTAACGCCGTTCGACGGCATTGAATTCAATCCCGGCCTGTACTGGATTGATGTGATCAGCGAAATTGCCTTCGTAGTCATGGATCTGCAGCAACGCGGCCTTGACCAGCTCGCCTACCGTTTTCTTAATCACTATCTGAGCAAAAACGGCGATTACGCGGGTATCACCTTATTACCTTACTATCTGGCCTATCGGGCACTGGTGCGCTGCAAGGTAGCGTTGCTGCGCTGGCAGCAGCATCAAAGCCAGCAGGATCTGCACGAGGCAGAAAGTTACGCAGACCTTGCCGAGAAATACAGCAAACCGGCTGCACCCAGGCTGTTGATTACGCATGGCTACTCAGGCTCCGGAAAATCGACATTGAGTACCCGGCTTGCAGAGCACCTGGGCATGATACACCTGCGCTCGGATGTTGAGCGCAAGCACCTTATAGATATCCCCAGGCAAAATACAGATCAGGAAGAGGAAGTGAATCAGGGCGTTTACACAGCCGCAAACGTGCAGCTTGTTTATCTCAGGCTGGTAGAACTCGCATCGTCAATTTTAGAGGCGGGTTTTACGGTACTGATAGATGCGGCTTTTTTACAAGCCAGCCAGCGCAGCTTATTTTCAGAGCTGGCTACGGAAAAACAGGTGGATTTTTTAATATTGGACTTCTGCGCGCCAGAACAGGAATTAAAACGGCGTATCAGCGAACGGCAGCAATCCGGTAACGATGCATCGGAAGCAACATTAGCAGTACTGGAGCATCAGCTCCAAACAGCACAGGCACTATCAGCGACCGAGCCTGGAGAAATCATCCGGATAGACACCTGTGCAAAAGATGCTTTCGATAAGCTGCTGCATCACAGCAGCTTATCGAAACATTAATCGAAACTGACTAACTGGCTCTGACGCTGCTCCAACTCAGTCACCAGTTGTGTCTGTTCCGGCGGGCTCATATCCCACCAGCTTTTGATTTCATCAATCGTACGATAACATCCCTGGCAGTAGCCGGAGGTTTCATCAATACTGCATACGCCGATGCAAGGTGATTGAACTTCTTCTTGTACAGATTCAGACATACTATTCCACTTATCACAAATTTATATTCTGTATTAACTTAATACGCCGTGGCATTGCTTATATTTTTTGCCGGAACCACATGGACATGGATCATTGCGGCCGACCTTGATACCATCACGCACCATAGGCTGTGAAGCCGCGTCATCGTCAGCAACGGCGGCTACGCCGAGTGCTTCATCATAATCAGCATGCTGGTATTGCACGTTTTCAACTTCAACCGGCCTTTCAACCGCTTCAACATCAGCTTCCGTTTTCACCTGCACCAGCATGGTCACTTTGGTCACTTCAGCTTTAATGGTATTCAGCAGGCCCTCAAACAGTTCGAATGCCTCGCGCTTATATTCCTGTTTAGGGTTCTTCTGCGCATAGGAGCGTAAATGAATACCCTGGCGCAAATGATCCAAAGCCGACAGATGCTCACGCCAGTGGTTATCAACGCTCTGCAGCATGACTGAACGCTCGAACTGACGCAGGATCTCAGGGCTCGCTTGCTCTTCTTTTTCTGCGTAAGCCTTATTGGCTTCCGTCAGTATAAAGTCGCGCAGCGTCTCCTCATGGATATCTGGATTATCTTCCAGCATTTTCTGCAGTGGCAGTTCCAAACCAGTTTCTGCTTTTAACTCACGCTCGAGCGCCGGTACATCCCACTGCTCTTCAACACTGTCCGGCGGAACATGCGTGGCGATCATATTAATCAACACATCTTCACGCATCGCAGCAATGGTGCCACCTACATCGCTTGCTTCAAGCAGTTCATTGCGCTGCTCATAAATCACCTTACGCTGATCATTCGCTACGTCATCGTATTCAAGCAGCTGCTTACGGATGTCAAAGTTACGGCCTTCAACTTTGCGCTGTGCATTTTCAATCGCACGCGTCACCCATGGGTGCTCAATCGCCTCGCCATCCGGCATGTTCAGTTTGCCCATAATGGCTGATACACGGTCAGAAGCAAAGATACGTAGTAGCTGGTCTTCAAGTGAAAGATAGAAGCGGCTGGAACCCGCATCACCCTGACGGCCGGAACGGCCGCGCAGCTGGTTATCCACACGGCGTGATTCATGGCGCTCTGTGCCCACGATATGCAAACCGCCTGATGCCAATACGCCGTTGTGACGGATTTTCCACTCCGCCTTGATTTGCTCGATGCGCGCAGCTTTCTGAGCATCCGTCAGAGCGGCATCCGCTTCAACTTCGGCAATTTCCGGCTCCGGATTACCACCCAGCACAATATCCGTACCACGACCGGCCATATTGGTTGCAATCGTGATGACTCCCGGGCGGCCGGCTTGCACAATAATCTGCGCCTCGCGCTCATGCTGCTTCGCATTCAGTACCTGATGTTCCAGCTTTGCCTCTGTCAGCAGTGTGGAGATCAGTTCCGAGTTCTCAATCGATGTAGTACCTACCAGCACTGGCTGGCCACGGCTCTGGCAGCCTTTAATGTCTTCAATCACAGCTGCATATTTCTCGCGGGCAGTTCGATATACCTTATCCATCGCGTCCTTGCGCTGCATCGGACGGTGCGTCGGAATCACCACTGTTTCCAGACCATAGATCTGGTTGAACTCATAAGCCTCAGTATCGGCCGTACCGGTCATGCCAGACAGCTTCGCGTACATGCGGAAATAGTTCTGGAAAGTAATCGATGCCAGCGTCTGATTCTCTTTCTGAATCTCAACGCCCTCTTTCGCCTCCACCGCCTGATGCAAACCATCAGACCAGCGACGGCCAGCCATCATGCGGCCGGTGAATTCATCCACGATTACAATTTCACCATCGCGTACGACATAATGCTGATCGCGATGGTAAAGGTTGCGCGCGCGCAGTGATGCATACAAGTGATGCACCAGCGTAATATTGGAAGCTTCATACAGGCTTGAGCCTTCCACCAGCAGGCCTGCTTCTGTCAGCAAGGCTTCAGCATGCTCATGACCCTGTTCAGACATCACTACGTTCTGGGCTTTTTCATCCACCCAGAAATCGCCTGCACCTTCTTCTTCGGTCTGCGCGACCAGTTTTGCAGCAACGATGTCGATCTGGTTGTATAACGCAACGCTGTCGTCGGCCTGGCCTGAAATGATCAACGGCGTACGTGCCTCATCGATCAAGATTGAGTCAACTTCATCGATCAGCGCATAGTTCAGGCTACGCTGCACACGCTCCTCTGCACCGTAAACCATGTTATCGCGCAGGTAGTCAAAACCGTACTCGTTATTAGTGCCGTAGGTAATATCCGCTGCGTAGGCCAGACGCTTGGCCTCATTGGTCATCTGTGACAGATTGATGCCGATTGATAAACCCAAGAAGTTATAAAGCTTACCCATCCACTCCGCATCACGCTTTGCCAGGTAATCATTCACGGTAATAACGTGTACGCCTTTGCCGCTTAAGGCATTCAGGTAGGCTGGCAGTGTGGCCACCAAAGTTTTACCTTCACCGGTACGCATCTCTGCGATTTTTCCTGCGTTAAGTACCATACCGCCGATGAGCTGCACATCAAAATGGCGCATGCCCAATGCGCGGCGACTGCCTTCACGCACTACGGCAAAAGCTTCCGGCAGCAATTTCTCCAGGCTTTCGCCATTGGTGTAACGTTGTTTGAATTCCTCGGTTTTAGCCCTAAGTGCCTCATCACTCAGCGCCTGCATTGCGGGCTCCAGCGCATTGATCTGCTGAACCTTCTGCGCATATTGTTTAACAAGCCTTTCATTACGGCTACCGAATAATTTTTTGAACAACGTGGAGATCATGAAATGAGTGACTTTCCGCTAGAGGATAAAACTTTGTGGTTAGTGTATGAATTGAATATGGGATTGTAATTTTGAAATATCGGAGAATCATTAAACATACTAATTTAGTGAGTTTGCTTCTGCCTTCTGGATTACCGTACCTATAAACTATATTGATTACTTGTAATGTTAATTGCTCGCTTTAAGATATTTTCTTGGATCCAACGGGTTGCCTGCCAATCGTATTTCATAATGCAGATGCGGCCCCGTTGAACGCCCGGTGCTGCCTACCTCTGCAATTTTCTGGCCTTTTTCAACACGCTCACCGGCTCTGACATAAAGCCTGGAAGCATGCGCATAGCGTGTTTCCAAGCCAGATCCGTGATCGATTTTTACAAGTTTACCATAATCAGGGGTTTGCTCGGCGGTTGACACAATGCCGCCTGCCGCTGCAAAAATAGGCGTACCCGCCGCAGCCGTAAAATCCAGCCCCTCATGAAACGCTTTATGCCCGTTAAAAGGGTCTATGCGCCAGCCAAAACTTGATGAGTTAAATGCCGCAGCTACCGGGCTGCTGTTCGGCAAAGTGTCTTTCAATACACTTTGCTGCAGCAATTTTGCTTCAATGCTGCTGAGCTGTTCGGTACTGAATTCGATTCTATCCATTAATTCAGCAATCTTGGCCTGTAATTCCGATTCCGATAACGGCCCGCTCCTGACCAGCGGGCCACCGAGGTTAGCTGCGCCGCCCAGACTGGAAACCGGGCTGCCCAGCTCAGGCTTAGGCTCAGTCCTGGGTGTAGCCTTGGGTGATTTCGCACTGCCTGCTGCACTATCCTGTGCAAAGTTTTTTTCACCGGCCAGTTTTGCCAGCCGCTCACTTTGTGCATCCAGACGCATCATACGCGCCTGCAGTTCGCCTAATTGCAATGCATAGGCATCAAGATGTTTTTGCGGATTATTGAAAGAAAATCGCAAATGGTTAGGTATTAATGACTTTGAGCCCTGTTGTGCACTTGGCTGCTGTGGCACAATTAGCATCATTGCGATTAAAACCGACAAAAACACCAGTGCTGCCAAGACCATACTCACTTGCAGCACAGAAAGCGTTCTCGCTTTCGCCATATTGTTTGAGACTAAAATGATATTCATACTACCCCTAATCATTACAGGCATTATATAAACAGCCATGCAACGATTTAATACATTGCTTAAAAATCCTGAGCTGAATGCGCTGCATACGCGCACGCAGGAAACTCAGGCTGCACAAAAAATCTGGAATGCAATCGCTCCGGATAACCTGGCTAAATTCAGCCGCGCGAGCAGCATCAAGAACAAGCAATTAAACGTATATGCCGACAACAGTGTGGTCGCGGCAAAAATTAAGCTTTTGCTGCCTAGTCTATTGATTCAGCTACAAAAGCAAGTGTGTGAAGTTACTGCAATTCGCGTAAAAGTGCAAGTAAAATCTAGCCCGCAACCCAAGCACAAAACGCCCAGAAAGCTTACTCCGGCGGCCGTCAGCAGCTTGAAGGAACTGAGTGTAAAGCTGGCCGGCACCGCATTGGGCGATGCACTGGACAAGCTTTACAAAAGTGCTGACTGATACAGCATTGCCGCTCGCACCTGCCGCGACGGCCGTTCTATTGTGGGTGCGGTTTAATAATGCAATAATGCGCTAATGTTACAATTTATTTACACTTCAACACCATAAGGAGCTATCCGCCGCCATCATTGTTCTTACCGCAATAAAAACCCTCGATTCAGCTTTACTGTATTCCGCTTCAAGCAGCAACGAATGTTTTGTACCTGGTTTCATATACTAGTTTTATTTCGACGTTTTACAGCAGTTTTCTGAGTAACGTAATTGATAAAAATATAGATAGGGAGAAGTCATGTCAGTTGAACTAATGGTTGCCATCGGCGCCGCAATTTTTGCGGTTCTGTATGGAGCAGTTATGAGCAAATGGATTTCAGGTTTACCCGCAGGCAATGCACGCATGCAGGAAATCGCCGGCGCGATTCAACAAGGGGCTGCCGCTTATCTGGCCCGTCAATATAAAACCATCACAATCGTCGGTGTCATACTGGCAATTCTAATCGGCATTTTTCTCAACGCCACCACTGCAATAGGGTTTGTGATCGGTGCCGTGCTTTCAGGCGCATGTGGCTTTATCGGCATGAATGTATCCGTCAAAGCCAACGTGCGCACTGCACAGGCCGCCACTAAAGGCATAGGCCCTGCTCTGGATGTTGCATTCAAAGGCGGCGCAATTACAGGGATGCTGGTGGTTGGTTTGGGCTTGCTTGGAGTCGCCGGCTTTTATGCATTCCTGGGCGGCGAAGCCGCAACTGACCTGGACCCGCTCATTGGTCTGGCATTCGGCTCATCCCTTATTTCGATCTTTGCCCGTCTGGGCGGCGGTATCTTTACCAAGGGCGCTGACGTAGGCGCTGACCTGGTAGGCAAAGTTGAGGCCGGCATTCCTGAGGACGATCCGCGCAACCCGGCGGTGATTGCAGATAACGTCGGTGACAATGTGGGCGACTGCGCAGGCATGGCCGCTGACTTGTTTGAAACCTATGCCGTCACCTTGATTGCGACGATGGTTTTAGGCGGCCTGCTCATTACGACATCAGGTGCAAACGGCGTGCTTTATCCATTGCTGCTGGGCGCAGTATCGATCGTCGCCTCCATCATCGGCTGCTTTTTTGTTAAAGCATCGCCAGGCATGAAAAACGTAATGCCAGCCTTGTATAAAGGCCTGGCTGTAGCCGGCATACTTTCACTGGGTGCGTTTTATGTCGTGACCATGAAAATGTTTCCTGAAGGCTTGATGGCTGGCGACCTGGCCATTTCTGCCAACCAGCTGTTCGGCGCATGTGCGGTCGGCCTGGTACTCACCGCGGCGCTGGTCTGGATTACCGAGTACTATACCGGCACCGATTACGCACCTGTGCGTCACGTTGCACAGGCTTCCACCACAGGTCACGCCACCAACATCATTGCCGGCATCGGCGTTTCAATGAAATCGACAGCATTGCCTGTCATATCGGTGTGTATCGCCATCTGGACCGCCTATCACCTGGGCGGCCTCTATGGTATTGCCGTTGCGGCGACTTCAATGCTGAGCATGGCAGGTATTGTTGTAGCGCTGGATGCTTATGGCCCGATCACCGACAATGCAGGCGGTATTGCAGAAATGGCGGAATTACCGAGTAATGTGCGTGATGTGACCGACCCGCTGGATGCGGTAGGCAACACCACCAAAGCGGTGACTAAAGGCTATGCAATTGGCTCTGCCGGTTTAGCGGCATTGGTGCTGTTTGCGGACTATACCCACAAACTGGAAGGTGCCGGCATTGCGGTTAAATTCGACTTGAGCGACCCCATGGTGATTATCGGCCTGTTTATTGGCGGGTTGATACCATTCCTGTTTGCGGCGATGGCGATGGAAGCCGTTGGCCGTGCCGCAGGCGCAGTGGTTGAAGAAGTTCGCCGCCAGTTCCGCGACATTAAAGGCATTATGGAAGGCACGGCCAAACCTGAATATGGTAAAGCCGTAGATATGCTGACCACCGCAGCCATCAAGGAAATGATGATTCCATCATTACTGCCAGTAGCGGTACCGGTTGCCGTAGGCCTGCTGCTGGGCCCTGTTGCGCTTGGCGGCCTGCTCATGGGAACGATCGTTACCGGTCTGTTTGTCGCGATTTCAATGTGTACCGGTGGCGGCGCCTGGGACAATGCCAAAAAGTATATTGAAGATGGCAATCACGGCGGCAAAGGTTCAGATGCGCATAAAGCGGCTGTTACCGGCGATACCGTTGGCGACCCTTACAAAGACACAGCAGGCCCGGCAATTAACCCGCTGATTAAAATCATCAACATCGTGGCATTGCTGATCGTGCCGTTGCTGTAGCCTTGAGCAAGGTTTCAGGATAATCAAAAGGCGGCCTTGGCCGCCTTTTTTCCGGTTAAATGAATAAACCCAAATCAAGCCAAACAGTTAAAATACGGAAATCAGCACTTCGCTACCATTAACGCAATTCAATCACAGAGATTCCAGTATGCGTCATTCAGAATTCCATCGTTCACATCGCATCGGCTGGCTGCGGGCAGCCGTTCTAGGCGCCAATGACGGGATTGTTTCTACCGCCAGCCTGCTGATCGGCGTTGCCTCCGCCGGCGCATCTCACCAGACAATCCTGATCACCGGTGTTGCCGGCCTGGTGTCTGGCGCGATGTCGATGGCAGCTGGCGAATACGTTTCCGTAAGCTCGCAAGCAGATACGGAAGCTGCAGATATTGCCCGCGAAACCGAAGAGCTTGCCACGCAGCCGGAGCATGAGCTGGATGAGCTGACCGGAATCTATACCTTACGCGGGCTAACGCCAGAGCTAGCGCGCCAGGTTGCGATGCAGCTTACCGCACATGATGCGCTGGCTGCCCATTCACGTGACGAGCTGGGCATTACTGACGCGATGAATGCAAAACCGGTGCAAGCTGCACTTGCTTCTGCCGGTACATTTGCACTCGGGGCCGCCTTACCATTACTGGTGGCGTTTTTCGCCACCCCTGCCAGCACCATCCCTTATATTGCTGTCACATCGCTTGCGTTTCTGGCAGCCCTCGGCGGCCTGGCTGCGCAAGCTGGCGGTGCCAGCCTGGTTAAAGGTGCATGCCGTGTAGCTTTCTGGGGCGTACTCGCCATGGTTGCTACGGCTGGCGTTGGCAGCCTGTTTGGTGTTGCCGCAACGTAATACACCAAAATAGAAAAGGCAGCCGAGGCTGCCTTTTCTATTACCTGCTTGTTGCTATCTGGTGCAAATTAAAACGCTGGTTTTACTTTTGCGTCATTGTAGTTCTTAACGCCATCCAGGATTTCTTTCTTCGCCTGGTCTACATCGCCCCAACCGTTGATTTTTACCCATTTGCCTTTATCAAGGTCTTTGTAGTGTGCGAAAAAGTGCGCAATCATGTCAAGACGGCCTTCTGATACGTCTTTGTATGATTTCAGGTGCGTGTATAAACCACACACTTTCTCAACCGGCAGTGCCAGTACTTTAGCATCCAGGCCTGCTTCATCTTCCATAAGCAGCACGCCAATCGGACGGCAGCGTACAACTACGCCTGGGATCAGCGGTACCGGTGTAATCACCAATACATCAACCGGGTCTCCGTCATCAGCCAGGGTGTGTGGCACATAGCCGTAGTTCGCTGGATAATGCATTGCTGTGCCCATGAAACGGTCTACAAAAATCGCGCCGCTTTCTTTATCTACTTCATATTTCACTGGGTCACCCTGCATCGGGATTTCAATGATCACATTAAAATCATTCGGGACATCTTTGCCGGTTGGCACTTTGTTCAATGACATTGTTTATTCCTAAATATAAATTTACTAAATAAATTAACGACTAATTTTGAGGCGCAATTATAACAAGTCCGCACAAAAGACATACTAAAAGTCTTGTAACAAATTGCTAAATGTCGATTTCACTTTGCTTAACCTGCTCACGGCAGCTTTGAATAATCGATTCCGGAATGAATAATAGTGCCAGGTAAAGCAGCACCGGGATAATCACAACGTCATCCAGCTGGCCAATCACCGGAATAAAGTCAGGAATAAGATCAAACGGTAGCAGCAAATAACCGACTGCCAGGCCTAAAAATAATTTAGCGATCCATGGCGTCTGCGGATGCTTCAATACCAGCCGATATACCGCGAACTCGCGCTTCAGCTGCCGGCCCAGCGACTTGAGCTTATCGATCACAATAGACATTGCCGGTGAGCCGCGACTGGCTTACTTCAGGCTTAAAGGCTTGCCGGTCAGGCGCTCAAACGCTTCCATATACTTTTCACTGGTTTTTGCAGCGACATCATCTGGTAAAACCGGTGCCGGCGGGGTTTTGTTCCAGCCGCTTGCTTCCAGCCAGTCGCGTACATATTGCTTATCGTAACTCGGTGGATTTTTACCTACTGCATAACTTTCCGCAGGCCAGAACCGTGAAGAATCCGGTGTCAGCACTTCATCCATCACATGCAGCACGCCGTTTTCATCCAAGCCGAATTCGAATTTGGTATCGGCAATAATGATGCCGCGAGTAAGTGCGTACTCCGCGGCCTGGCTATACAGCGCAATAGCCACCTTGGCGACTTGTGCCGCCATGTCTTTACCGATAAGCGCTTCTACCTGCGCGATACTGATATTTTCATCATGCTCACCCACCGCGGCTTTACTGGACGGCGTAAACAAAGGTTGTGGCAGTTTTGAAGCTTCCTGCAGGCCTGCAGGCAGCGGAATCTCACACACTGTGCCTTTTGCTTTATATTCTTTCCAGCCACTGCCAACCAGGTAGCCACGCACGATCGCCTCGATTGGCAGCGCCTTGAGCTTTCTAACCACTACCGAACGATTGGCGAGCTGCGCTTTCTCGGCCGCATCTGTCACTACACTGACCGGGTCAATACCAGTCAGGTGGTTAGGCACTACATTCTGCAGTTTCTCAAACCAGAAATTTGCCATCTGTGTCAGCATTGCGCCTTTACTGGCAATGCCTGTGGGCAAAATGACGTCAAACGCGGATAAACGATCTGTGCTCACCAGCAGCATGGTATTGGCATCGATATCGTAGATGTCGCGCACTTTACCTTGATGGATACGTTTCAGGCTTTTGATACTGGTTTCTAACAGTGGTTTATTCATGGGTGTTAATATTCGCTAAATTAATCGATAATCGAATTGCATATTATAAAGTGCCCGCGGAGCTTTATCTAATTTTTTACACCAGATAGCGATCCGGACCGCCTGCGCACAATCTAGACGATAGGTCTGTTCTCGCCTATTTTAACGATTTTAAGCGTATTGGTTCCACCCGGGCTGCCGATAGGTTCGCCGAAAGTCAGCAGCACCAGGTCTCCCGCAACCACGGCCTTTTGCTGTAACAGAACCTGCTCCATCTCCAGCAGGATCTCATCCTTGTTTTTATTTTCCTGATTAATCGGGTATGGATATACACCGCGGTGCAAGGTCAGCTTCCTGCGGGCGAATTTATCAGGTGAGAGCGCGTAAATCGGCACTTCGGCATCTGCGCGTGACA
>Ga0208509_1000257_pt1 | contig 20951 bp, 24 predicted proteins | sample LakWasMeta7_HOW4_2_FD_183857 | JGI IMG/M metagenome (GOLD analysis project Ga0208509, IMG submission 183857) | Freshwater sediment methanotrophic microbial communities from Lake Washington under simulated oxygen tension - Sediment Metagenome... | ecosystem: Environmental > Aquatic > Freshwater >...
GTTTCGCCGAGCTCAGGAAAAATCACACCCGCCTGATTTTTAGCCGGGTCTAATTTGGTGACGACACAGGCCTCTTCATCTTTAAGCAGCAGAATGGCCGGCAGAAATTCCGGCCTGATTTCATTCAGGGGTTTCTTTAAAGTAGTCACTGCCAGATTGACACGGTCTGCTGATCGCTTCAGCAGTGCCGGGGTCATCTTGCCATCTCGCAGGGGCAAGCCTGACACTAATGCATCTTTAGAAGTGGCTACGCCATAAAGGCGGCAAATCAATGCCAGACTATCTAATAAGGAGTCAGCCACGCCATCGGTTTTTATTTGGTCTAAGCCCTCGATACTCATCCATCCTGCCTTCTATTAGTTATCTTTTGGTTTTATTATCTGCTTAGCAGCGCGTTTGTACTGCTTACCTTGCAAATAACATGCCTGACGATACATTTTAGCGAATAATCCCAGTGCAGACACCTGCATGCACTTAAGGTCATCTGTTATTTAAACGAATTCGATTAAGCATAATATACACGATGTCTGCTGTGAAAGTTTAATTCTACGACAAGTGACACATGCAATGCCGCATATCAACCATTCAACCTTTAAATCCAGGTTCAAGGTAAGCAGCATGACCGTACCGCCCATCGGTTGAATCTCACGATGCCGATTTTTGCTTGGCCAAAACTCAAAAACAGGCGCTATAATTCATTTCACGCAACCATACGCATCATTGAAAAATCAATATGAATATTTCCGAAGCCACGGTTTTTATTGTAGATGATGATTCAGCTGTAAGAGATTCCCTCATGCTTATGATCGAGCAGGAAGGAATCAAGGTAGAAACATACCATAACGGTGAAGATTTCCTGAATGTCTGCCATAACGGCACTTATGGCTGCGCAATACTCGATATCCGCATGCCGGGCATGGATGGCATGCAGCTGCAGCAGGAACTGAACCGGCGCAATATTAAATTACCGATTGTTTTCCTTACCGGTCACGGTGATATCCCGCTAAGCGTCAAGGCCGTAAAAACTGGCGCCGTTGATTTTCTCACTAAACCCGTTACTCGCGAGAACCTGCTTTCATCGGTTAGATCCGCAATTTTAGAAAGCCAGAGACTGATTACCCAACTGGAAAACGGTCAGGATGCAAAATCAAAACTGGCGGACTTAACCGAGCGCGAACGTGAGGTAATGGCACTCGCCGTTGCCGGCTCCCCCAATAAAGAAATTGCACGACGCCTGGGCATCAGCCACCGCACTGTAGAAATCCACAAATCAAAGATCATGCATAAAACCGGCGCCACTAACCTGCTGGACCTGGCGAGAATAGCCAGTGAAGGCCGGCTGCTCGAGTAGTTTTTTCAAGCCGACTCCCTGAACGTTAAGCCCACACCTTAAACTAAGTGCTCACGCGGATTATCCCGCATTCGCGTTTTTGCTAAAGTAACTGCAATTCAGTGTTTTTTGCAGTCGAGGCCGGGGTCTGGCCCTTGCTAGTCCTCATCTCACTGATGCATTTATCTGGCTTAATGGAGGGCTGAATGCATACTACACGCCCCGCAGCAGTCGCCGGCAGTTTTTATCCGGGCAACCGCCAGATGCTGGCTGACAATATTAACGTATTGCTTAAACAAGCCGCCGCCAATGCCCGGTTTTCGACCGACATCCACACAGGCCATGCACCGCCCAAAGCGATTGTCGTGCCGCATGCCGGCTATATTTATTCAGGACAGACGGCTGCCACTGCCTACAACAGCCTGATCAGATGGCGCACTGTAATCAAGCGCGTCATTTTGCTTGGCCCGGTGCATCGGGTGCCGATTAAAGGGCTGGCATTGCCGGATGTCGATGTATTCACTACGCCACTAGGGGAAGTTAAGCTGGACAAGGCTGCTATTGCATCCGTCTCCAATATGCAGCAAGTGGTGCTGAGTTACCCGGCGCACGCACAGGAACACGCGCTAGAGGTTCAATTGCCGTTTCTGCAATCAATACTGAATGATTTCAAGCTGGTGCCGCTTGCAGTTGGCGATGCCACACCGGAAGAAGTGGCCGAAGTAATGGAAACGTTATGGGGCGGCCCGGAAACGATTATCGTAGTGAGTTCAGACCTGTCTCACTTTCTACCCTACTCTGTCGCTAACGAAGTAGATAGATCTACAGTAAAAAACATACTTCAAATGCAGGGAGGCCTCACACATCACCAGGCTTGCGGCGGCACACCGGTCAATGGCCTGATTCTGGCAGCAAAAAAGCATCATCTGCATCCGGCACTACTGGACTTATGCAATTCCGGTGACACCGCCGGTGATAAAAGCCGTGTGGTTGGCTATGCTGCACTTACATTCTCAGAGGGCTCAGGCAATGCATAAGAACACAGGCCATCCCTATTCTGCTGCAGTGACTGGCGAGCTCGAACATAAAGGCAAAATATTGCTGCCAATCGCCCGCGGGGTGATTGCCGATACATTAGGCAGGCCAACGGAACCTGCCGTAGAAAAACTGCCATGGCTGCATGAAAAGGCGGCCAGTTTTGTTACCTTAAGCATGAACCAGCATTTGCGCGGCTGCATTGGCACTATTGAGGCACAGCGGCCGCTGCTGCTGGATGTAAAAGCCAATGCGTATGCCGCGGCTTTCCGTGACCCCAGATTTTCGCCGCTGACCATAGCCGAGCTGGATACCACAGAGATAGAGATTTCACTGTTATCTGCCCAGGAGCCGCTTTCTTTTAAAGATGAGGCGGATGCCATTGCACAGCTGCGGCCGCAGATTGACGGCATTGTGTTCAAATATGGCTTGTATCGCAGCACTTTCTTGCCGCAGGTATGGGAGCAATTAACCGACGCTACCGCATTTATGGCGCATCTGAAACATAAAGCCGGCCTGAGACCGGATTTTTGGCACGATGACGTTGAAATTTATCGCTATACGGTTACAAAGTTCAAAGAGAAAGACCTGCGGCGCAGTACAGAAAGGTCAGCAGCATGACTGAGAGCGCTAACTACCCGGCACGTTACTGGCACATGCTGGATGATGGCCGCATGCAGTGCGACCTTTGCCCCAGAGACTGCAAACTGCATGAAGGACAGCGCGGTGCATGTTTTGTACGCATGCGTGAAGGCGGCCAGATGATACTCACCACGTATGGGCGCTCATCCGGATTCTGCATCGATCCCATAGAGAAAAAACCGCTTAATCATTTTTACCCCGGCAGCAGCGTACTGTCTTTCGGTACTGCCGGCTGCAATCTGGCATGTAAATTCTGCCAGAACTGGGATATCAGCAAATCCAGGGACATGGACAGGCTGATGGATCAGGCTTCACCGCAGGCCATCGCCATTGCTGCTGAATATCATGAATGCAGGAGCGTGGCATTTACTTACAATGATCCTGTCATTTTTGCTGAATATGCAATGGATGTTGCGGATGCCTGCCATGAGCGCGGCATCAAAACCGTTGCCGTCACAGCCGGATATATGCACGATATTCCCAGACGCGACTTTTATGCAAAAATTGATGCGGCCAATGTAGACCTGAAAGCGTTTACCGAAGAGTTCTACAACCGGCTTACCGGCTCGCAGCTGCAGCCGGTGCTGGATACGCTGCTCTATCTCAGGCATGAAACCGATGTGTGGTTCGAGATCACCACATTGCTGATTCCAGGCCAGAATGATTCAGATGAAGAACTCAGTGCGATGTGCGAATGGATCAGAAAGGAACTGGGCACAGATGTTCCGCTGCATTTCTCGGCATTCCATCCTGACTACAAAATGCCGGACATCCCCCCTACACCGCCTTCCACGCTCATACGCGCCCGTGAAATCGGCATACAGTCAGGCCTGGAATACGTCTATACCGGTAATGTACACAACCAGCAAGGTGATACAACATTCTGCCCACATTGCAAAGTACCGCTTATCGTGCGTGACTGGTACCAGATCAAGCGATACCGCTTGACGGGCAATGGACGTTGTCCGGACTGCCATGCCGCGATTGCCGGATATTTTGACCCTGTCGCAGGAAATTTCGGCAGAAAGCGTATTCCAATTGCAATCGGCGCTTATGCCTGAAAAATAAAAATCATGTTGCGAGCTTATACACAACTTGTTCATATACCGGCAGACCATGTTCATATTGAAGGCATGCTGGAACTGCCAGACAATGCATGCGGCATCGTTATTTTTGCACATGGCAGCGGTAGCAGCCGGCACAGCATACGTAACAACTATGTTGCAAAAATATTGCGCGACAGCGCTATCGGCACGCTGCTGATCGATCTGCTCACAGTAGAAGAAGACACAGACTACCAGGCTCGTTTTGATATTCCCCTGCTCACGCGCCGCCTGCTGGCGGCGACACGCTGGCTGAAAGCGGAGCAACCGCTGCAGCAGCTACCCATCGGGTACTTTGGCGCCAGCACAGGTGCAGCGGCTGCACTGCAGGCAACCGCACAGCTCGATCACCAGATCAGTGCGGTAGTTTCCCGTGGCGGCCGCCCGGACATGGCCGACATCGAGGATCTGAACAGGATTGCCTGCCCGACGCTGCTGCTGGTAGGCGGCCTTGACGATATTGTCATCGAATTGAACAAAGAAGCTTACCGCCACATGCACTGCACCAAGTATATTGCGATTATTCCCGGCGCAACGCACCTGTTTGAAGAGCCGGGAGCGCTGGAAATGGTTGCCAGTCTTGCCAGTGACTGGTTCAGGCAATACCTGACGGCATAAAAAGATCGCCATGAGGCATTCATTCTCAGCCAATGGCTAATTTCGGGTTAATGCCGATTCTGTAAAACGCTTATCACTTCGTCATCTTCAACTTGCGGAAAGTCGGCATAAAACTGCCCCACCGCCCTGAAGTTATAGGGTACGCTGAGGCAAACCACCTCGTCAGCCAAAGCCTGTATCTTTCTCAGAGTTTCTGCAGGCGCTACCGGTACGGCACAAATGAGTCTGGCCGGTTTTCGATTACGCAAGCCGTGCAGTGCCGAAATCATGGTAGCTCCGGTCGCAAGCCCGTCATCAATCACGATCACGATATGCCCGGCGGGGTCTATGGGCTGACCGACCGGGGTATATTGCGCGCGGCGCTGCCTGATGACTGCCATCTGCCGTTGCTTTTCGGCAGCAATATACTCACTATCGGCACCCGCTGATGCTGCATGATCGGCAATATAGGTCCAACCACTTTCATCAACCGAGCCAATCGCAAACTCCGGGTTGCCCGGTGCACGCAACTTACGCACCAGCACCACATCGAAGACACCATCCAGTTTATCTGCAATGATTTTAGCCATCGATACCGCACCACGCGGAATCGCCAACACCAGCGGATGCTTACCCTTGTAATCCTGAAGCTTGTCAGCCAGCATTAAGGCTGCTTCATTGCGGTCATGAAACACGGTCAGTCACTCGCAATCTGAATGAATTAATTGATTCCGGGCTGTAACAGATCAATCTTGAAATCAGGTTCATAAGGCGGCACGTTGCACTCAATGATATTGCCAGGCGCTACATCAAGCCTGACACCTGCAATATCCGTGCGCACCGGGAGCTTGTTGGCACCACGGTCAACCAGCACGATAGTACGTATTTCTGCCGCCTGCTTTGTAGCCAGATATTCTACCGCCCGCAGCATGGAGTGGCCGTGATACATCACATCATCAACCACCAGCACGGTTGCACCGGTTAAATCCAGGTTCAGGTGCTCCGGGTTCTCCGTGAGCTTGGTTTCCGGGTGCAGCAGGCTCAGGTCATCTGCGTAACGCTTGATCTGCAGATGCAGCATGCTGATATTCGTCCTGCCCAGCTGCTTCACCAGCCTGGTATACAGCATTTCGGCCAGCGGTGCCCCGCGACGCAATATGCCGACCAGTATGACGCGCTCTTTACCCCGGATAAATCCGCTGGCCTGCCAGGCCATGGCATCAATCACCGCGTCGAGCTGAATTTTGGGATACAGGCAGGTTCTGACCCCATCTGGCAGAAAATCCATACTGGCTCTTTTCTCTAACAGGGTTATGAACAGTTACCTAGGCCAGAGAAATACGATTCTCCGATGGTTTTTTGCCGAGATATTCACAGCATTTTTTTTGATCACACCTTCATAATCGGCCGTAATCTGATATTTTCCCGGCGGCAGGTTTGCCAGGAAAAAAGGGCCTTCAGTGATCGTATCGACGACAACATTGCCTTTGGCATCCTTGATTTGCAGTTGCACTCCGGCAAGATACTCCTCAATACGGCCATTGTCTTCTGCGTCCGCTTTCTGTACAAACACAATCTCCAGCAGATATTCCTTGGCATGGGATTTAAACTGGGCGACTTCGTCACCGCTGATCCCTCCGGATATATAGCAAACCCCATCCGCAGCTGTATAAGACAGGCATTTTCCAAAGTCTGCCTCTGTTGATATATCGCCCGCAGCCGGCTCATGACTTTCCGATAGATTTTCCGGCGGAAGAAAACCCATTGCCGTAGCGTGAAATGAACTCAGAAACAGAACCGTTATTGTCGCAAGTATGACTTTTGAGTAGTTCATGTGGCACTTCTTTCTTGTTATTGAATAAAAATAAGTTACCAAAACCAACTGCGCGTTAATCCGGTTTAATCACAGGATTCTGTACCTTAACAGTAGTCAGATAATACGCCACTCAAACAGATTATTTAACCTCAACTTAGCTAAGATGCCATTCTCTCCTGTGAAAGCGGGCAGATAATAACGCGCAGAAACCGATGCTCCATACTGCCGACTTCACAAAAGAACACGCGTGCAATCAAACGTGCGCCGCTCAGGCTGATCACTTCAAATTTATAACCAACACGCGTCAGGAAATGCAGGTAAGGGTTCAGGTTTGAACCTTCCATCAGCGCCACATTCTTTAATTGCGGTAATAATCGGGAAATATGCTGCCAGATCAGTTCTGAAGGCAGGCAGTGCAGCAACCTGCTTCCGGCTTTATTGCATTCAGTAATCATGCCATTGTAATGCAGCGTCAAAACAAGTCTATTATCGTCTTCATCTTCTACTGCCAGCGGTTTCTTACTCACTGACAGGTGTTTATATTCAATCAAATGGGGTGTTCGCTGGGCAATCATTGCTGTATCTCCTAACTTTGTGTTCAACAGGTCATCCATCTCATGATCCGCATCAAGCCCGCGCAGTTGAGACCTCATAAAACCTGTTACCTGTAACATCGTATTGAAGCTAATGGATATGACCTATACCTGCCGACTCCGGATGAAAAACAACGCTTTTTAAATTAATGGAATTCACTTCCGCACCAGAAACTTATGCAGATGACCATAATTTATTGAGTAGCATGAAATTTACAACCTAATTTACGCTAACAATATTAGTGTAAGCACGTAAGGGCTAACACGTAGTCATCCAATCCGTTTATTGACGCGGACTGTTAAAAAATCAGTGATTTTTTATTTTTTTATCGATGGATTTATCCCGTAAAACACGCTGGTTTTCCAGTGCCTGCTTTGAAGCAGCCTATTGCTGAATGAAGGCCTTCCAAATGCAGCATGCATGCCGATACAGGTATTAAACAACCCGATATACGTGCTCGCGCGGATTATCTTAGTGCGTAAATGTTGCTACTTTATCCACACTATCGGTCAGAAATTATTTTCTGAAGTAATGCATTACAGAGGCAATACGCCATGCAGTTACCCGAATTGGAGCAAACCATCTTTGAAACCATCCTTGGCAGGCGGTCAGTGCGCAGCTATGCGCCCAGAAAAGTAGAGGGTAGCGTTTTAAAAACCCTGCTGGAAGCAGCCGTGTGGGCACCAACAGCCATGCACAAAGAGCCATGGGGCTTTGTCATCGTGCAGAACCAGGAACTCCTGCAAAATCTGTCAAACGTGGCAAAACCGCTATTTATTGAAGAGCTCAGAAAAACTGGAACCAGGGAGGATATTTTAAAAAGCACTGCGGGAAACCTTTTTTACGATGCCGCCACTCTGATTATTATCTGCGCCAGGCAAAATGGCCACATGCCGACAGCTGATTGCTGGATGGCGGCTGAAAACCTGATGCTTGCCGCCTGTGCCATGAATCTGGGCAGCTGCGTCATTGCATCTGCATTACCGGCAATGTGCCTGCCTGACGTCAAGGTTACGCTGGGAATTCCAGCGGAATTCACTGCCGTTGCCCCGATTATTATCGGTTACCCAAAAACAGAAACGCCGCCCAGTACGCGTAAAGCACCTTTGATACTTAAATCTATCACTTAGAGAACCTCATAGTGCAACCCCCTCAATTACATTTGATATATGCAGCTTTTTCTGTAAACAGGAGAAGCCCCCATGTATAAGCACATACTCTGCCCGGTTGATGGCAGCATGGCATCATCCGCAGGTATGCGCGAAGCTATTCAGCTAGCCAAAGAGCAGAATGCCCAGCTGCATTTTTTCCATGTGATTGATACTTATATCCCGATCGTCGATATGGCGGGCGATTTCAATGTGACTTATATGATCAATATTCTTCGTGACAATGGAGAAAAAATCATCCAGCAAGCGCTGGATGCCGCCAGGGAATCCGGTGTGGATGCCGATTCAAAAACCATTGAATCCATAGGCGGCAGAGCAGCATCGTACATTGTGAAAGAAGCCGGTAGCTGGCCTGCCGACATCATTGTAATGGGCACGCACGGCCTGCGCGGCATTAGCCGCCTGGTAATGGGCAGTGATGCCGAAAATGTACTGCGCACCAGCCATGTACCGGTTTTACTCGTTAAAAGTCCTCATACAGAAAGGTAATGATGATGGAAATGGATATTGACCAAAACCTGCAATTCGATAACAGCGACCGCTACATCGAAGCACACCAGATTCTGTCTTACCTGTTCAGTGATTATCTAGGCTCATTTGTTATCTATTTATGGAATGACAGTAAATTACGCATAGGCAGCGACCTCTCGGAGTTCACGCTTAAAATAAAAGACGCCGGTGTACTGCGTGAACTGATTCTGTTTCGTGACCCGGTAAGGCTTGCCGAAGCCTATTTTGACGGCGCCATTGAAGTGGATGGTGACTTTAATGCCGCACTTGGCCTGCGCCACTATCTTGAAGGCCTGAAACTGCCGCTGGGCAAGAAACTGACTCTGCTGATGAAAGTGCTGTTCTTAAATAAATACAAAGCAGAACGGCCCATAGAGTTTGTAAGGGATCGTGAAGCCGCGCGCGACAACGGTAAGGAAACCATTGCCTTTCATTACGATATATCCAATGACTTTTACCGCCTGTGGCTGGATGACCGCATGGTCTACTCCTGCGCTTATTTTGAGCACCCGCAGCAAAACCTGGAACAGGCGCAATGTAACAAGCTTGACCATATCTGCCGTAAATTGCGTTTGCAGCCCGGAGAAAGCTTTCTTGATATAGGCTGCGGCTGGGGTGCGCTGGCATGCTGGGCGGCTAAACATTACGGCGTTCGGGCACATGGCATCACACTGAGCCAGAGCCAGTATGAACATGCGTGTGAAGAAGTCAAAAGGCAGCATCTGCAAGGAAGAGTATCCATTGAGTTGCGCGATTACCGCGAACTGCCGAGATCCGCCTCTTACGACAAAGTATCGAGTATCGGCATGTTTGAACATGTCGGCATAAAAAACCTGCCAGGCTATTTTTCTATCGTTAACCGCTTGCTGAAACCCAATGGCCTGTTTCTTAACCACGGCATCACTACAGATGAATCCGGCTGGGGCAATTGTGTCTCCAGCAGGTTTATTAACCGCCATGTGTTTCCGGATGGCGAACTGGAAACCGTCAGCGTCATTCAATCATTGATGGAAGATGCCGATTTTGAAATTGCCGATGTTGAAGGCCTGCGCCCGCATTACGCGCTGACGCTCCGGCATTGGGTGCACAGGCTTGAAAAAAATCATGAAAAAGCCATCAGCCTGGTAGGAGAGCGAAACTACCGTATCTGGCGGCTTTATATGACAGGCTGTGCATTGCAGTTCGAACAGGGGCAGACAGGTATTTACCAGATATTGGCCGTACGCAAAAACAACAGCTTTTCGTCGTTGCCGCTAACAAGGCGTGACCTGTATGAAGACCGGGACCACTATTCCAGCCTGCTGTAACGATTGAGGGAGAAACATCTTGTCAATTAATGCATTATGCAGCCGTGATTTTGTTGCGGTTGGGCGCGATGACACCGTGTTTAAAGCCACTGAACTCATGCGCCAAAACCATATTGGAGATGTACTGGTAGTTGAAAAAGTACAGGAGGTAGTCCTGCCTGTAGGCATCGTGACTGACCGCGACGTGGTCATAGAAATAGTAGCTCCTGGGCTAGACCCCCACGTAATTACGGTTGGCGATATCATGCTGCCAGCCATATTCACCATAAAAGAAGATGCCGATGTATTCGACGCCATCAGGCTCATGGCCGACAAAGGTGTGCGACGTCTGCCGATAGTAAAAAAAGATGGCGGGATAACCGGCATCATCACTCTGGATGATCTACTGCTATTAATGGCCAGGGAGTTCTGCAACCTTGCAAAACTGCTGACCAGAGAACAGCAGAATGAAGCCGATAAGCGACGCTGAAGCGATTTGGGGTTTATAGATCGTTACTGATACACACTAACGGAATAAAGCTTTACATGGCATCGCTTGCCTTGCCCCAGCGTAACCACACACGTAATTGACGGCCAGCTTCTGCATCAAGCATGTCTGGCAGTATAAGCAAATGCCGTGTCAATAATCGTGCAAAAATATTCGCATCCTGTATCCTGCAATTCACAACAGTCAGATATGGCGTGACTACCGAATCACCGCACACCTCCACAGACAAAACTTTGCCATCCCTGCGTGCAAGCTGCAATTGATTGCGGCTGTTTACAGTTAAGCCAACACATGACCACGGCAGCAACAGCAAGCCATACTGGCATACGTAATAAATAACAGCGCCGGATATGAACAACGCCAGCAGCAATTTAATCTGCCAAATCCAGGCGGGCAGGATTAAAATAGTGGCTGCACCTAGCCCCATCATGCAAATAATCAGGGTTAATCTAATCGAGGGCTTGAAATCAAGCTGTATGGGCTTCATGTTATTGTTCACAGAGTCTTTGTGCAGTTTTTTCGTCAAACAGCAATCAATACTGCATATCAATTATTTAATTAAAGGTTAGCATGAGTACACAACAATGGCATGAATTTCTCCAGACTTCAGCCGAACAACACCCTCTGAGTGAAATTTCACCATCGTTAATTGATGAAACCGTCATTTGCGACCTTGCACATCTAGGCCTGCTGGAGCTGCAAGGCGCGGACACCCTTACCTTTCTGCAAGGTCAGGTCACCAATGATGTCAAGCAATTGAATGGCGAGACCGCCCACTACAGCGGTTACTGTAATCCTAAAGGCCGTTTGCTGGCCATGTTCCTGGCATTTTCGCATCAAGAGCGCATACATTTACAGCTGCCCAAGGACTTAATCGCCCCGATTGCCAAGCGCCTTAAGATGTTTGTAATGCGCAGCAAAGTTGAAATTCAGGATGTCAGCGAATCCATCATAAAAATCGGCATCAATGGTGCCAGGGCCATTGAACTGCTGGGCGCATTATTTCCAAAATTACCGCAAAATGACTATGAATTGGTCGCGCTGGAAAATGGCGCGCTGATTAAACTGCCAGGCAAGCAGCCACGGTTCGAGATTTTTACCGACATTACCCACGCACCGGCAATCTGGAGCAGCTTGTCGCAGCACACAAAAACGGTCAATGCGGCTTATTGGGAGCTACTGGAAATTCAAGCCGGCATTCCTGAGGTTTATCCAATCACGCAGGAGGAATTTGTACCGCAAATGCTGAATCTGGATTTGCTGAATGGTATCAATTTCAAGAAAGGCTGTTACACCGGACAGGAAATTGTGGCGCGAACCCATTATCTGGGCACGGTAAAACGCCGTACCCAGTTAGCGCATGTCGACCATAGCGCAACAGCGCCCAACCCGGGCGATAACGTGCTAAACAGTAACGGAGACATTGTAGGTAAGGTTGCAAGATGCGCACCATCGCATAACGGCGGCTATGACTTGCTGGCAGAAATCAGGCTGGAAAGTGTAGCGGCGGGGCCATTAAACGTGAATGGCAGCACACTGAATATCCTGCAACTGCCCTACGCACTATAAAATTCAGGCTAAAATACTGGCGTGATTCTGTGCTGTTAAACCTGACGTGCTCAGGTTTAATCGCCTGCTGTTGCTAAGGCTGGGTTTGTTGCTGCGGTTGAGACTGAGGTTGAATTGGTTGCTGCGGCTGTGCTTCAATCACCTGAAAAAACACTTCGTCCTGCTTGATCATGCCCAGCTCGCTTCTTGCACGCTCTTCAATAGCGGCTTTACCGCTTTTTAAATCACGCACTTCTGCATCCAGCATCGCGTTGCGCGCCTTTAATGCCGTGTTTTTTTCCTGCTGTACATGTACTTTGCGGTTGAGCTCCCACACGCGCAACCAGCTACCCTTACCCAGCCACAGTGGATACTGCAGCAAGGCAATCAGGATAACAAAGATCAGCGTGAGGGCTTTCATCTTTAACTTTTAAAAGTTATTCCAATTGTATTTGAAGCGAGACTAGGCGCATGAGCGAAGACAGTGCAATTAGCACGGCAAGCGAATGCAACAACGTATCGGTTCAAATACAAGCTGAAATTATTTAAAAAGTTGATAAAAAGCTGACTTACCGGCATAGCTGGTTGCATCACCCAGTTCTTCTTCAATACGCAGTAACTGGTTGTACTTGGCAATGCGCTCTGATCGGCACAGTGAACCGGTTTTGATCTGCAATGCGTTGGTTGCTACAGCAATATCAGCAATCGTGCTGTCTTCTGTCTCACCTGATCGATGTGAAATTACAGCAGTGTAACCGGCACGTTTCGCCATCTCGATAGTCTGGAATGTCTCAGTCAAGGTACCGATCTGGTTCACTTTAATCAGCACTGAGTTTGCCACGCCGCGCTGGATGCCTTCACGCAGAATTTTAGTGTTGGTTACAAACAGATCATCACCCACCAATTGTGTAGTTTTGCCCAGGCGTTTGGTCAGGATATCCCAGCCATCCCAGTCAAACTCGCCCATACCATCTTCAATACTGATGATTGGGTATTTATCACACCATGCTGCCAGGTAATCGGTAAATTGTGCTGAAGTCAGTGCCAGACCTTCTGATTCCAGATGATAACGGCCATCTTTGTAAAACTCGGTACTTGCGCAGTCCAGACCTAAATACACATCACGGCCCGGCTCGTAACCTGCATCTGAAATCGCTTCCAGAATATATTGAATCGCAGCTTCGTTAGATGGCAGGTTTGGTGCAAAACCACCCTCGTCACCCACTGTCGTTGCCAGGCCTTTTTTATGCAGTGTTTTCTTCAATGCATGAAAAATTTCAGCACCGCAGCGAATCGCTTCACGGAAATTAGGCACGCCGGCTGGGATAATCATGAATTCCTGCATATCCACGCTGTTGTCAGCGTGAGCGCCACCGTTAATGATGTTCATCATTGGGGTTGGCAACTGCATTGAGCCTGAACCGCCCAGGTAGCGATATAACGGCAAGCCAGATTCTTCAGCGGCTGCGCGTGCGCAAGCCATAGACACTGCCAGGATCGCATTTGCGCCCAGGCGGTCTTTGTTTTCTGTACCGTCCAGTTCAATCAAGGTTTTATCAATGAAACTTTGTTCTTCAGCATCCAGCCCGATGATGGCTTCAGTGATTTCTGTGTTTACATTTTCAACCGCCTGCAATACACCTTTACCCAGGTAACGATTTTTATCACCGTCACGTAGTTCCATGGCTTCCTTAGCTCCGGTAGAAGCGCCTGAAGGCACAGCTGCGCGTCCGATTACGCCGCTTTCCAGCAACACATCAGCCTCAACTGTTGGGTTACCACGTGAATCCAAAATTTCGCGGGCAATAATATCTACAATCGCGCTCATTATTTTTCTCCTCAATGAAAATCTAAAATCTTTTCAACAGCCGGAACCTCGGGCCGTTTTAATTTTTATAAAGTACTTTCAATAAAACCAGCTTTTTTAACCAACCTGTCTAAATCGACCAACACTTCCAGCAAGTCTCTCATCTTGTGCAACGGCCAGGCATTAGGGCCATCTGACAATGCCTGGGCAGGATCCGGATGTGTTTCCATAAAGATACCGGCTATGCCGCTGGCAACTGCAGCACGTGCCAGCACCGGCACATGCTCGCGCTGTCCGCCGCTCTTGTCACCCTGACCGCCGGGCTGCTGCACAGAATGCGTTGCATCGAACACGACCGGGCAATTGGTATTACGCATCGTAGCAAGGCCGCGCATATCAGAAACCAGTGTGTTATAGCCAAATGAAACACCGCGCTCACACACCATGATAGTGTCTGCACCGCCGTTAGCTTCTTTGGCTTTTTCCACCACGTTTTTCATATCGCCCGGTGCCATGAACTGGCCTTTTTTGATATTCACCGGTTTTCCGGATTTTGCGCAGGCCATAATGAAATCAGTCTGGCGGCATAAAAATGCCGGCGTCTGCAGCACATCAACGACTGCAGCAACATGTGGCACCTGATCTTCAGTATGCACGTCTGTCAGGATAGGTACACCGATCTGGCGGCGCACTTCATCCAGAATCTTCAAGCCCTGCTCCATGCCAAAACCACGGAAAGTTTTATTGGAACTGCGATTCGCTTTATCGTAGGAAGACTTGTAAATAAACGGGATATTCAGCGCGGTCGCAATTTCTTTAAGCTGACCTGCGGTATCAATCGCCATCTGCTGCGACTCGATTACACATGGGCCTGCAATCAAAAACAGCGGATGCTCGATACCTACATCAAAGTTACATAGTTTCATTAGTTAAACCTTAAAATTCGTTTTAGCCATAGATGCACACGGGTAATATTCATTACATTAATGCTGCACAGACTTTTACATTTATCCGTGTATCTATGCCATCTGTGGCTAATATTATTTTTTGTTAGCCAACGCCGCTTTCACATAAGCAATGAACAGTGGATGACCGCTTCTTGGATTGGAAGTAAATTCCGGGTGGAACTGACAAGCCACAAACCAGGGGTGTACATTCTGCGGCAACTCTACCATCTCGCACAGATCTTCAGTCGGTGTTCGCGCAGAAACCACCAGGCCAGCTGCTTTAAGCTGATCTACATAGTGGTTGTTCACCTCATAGCGATGGCGGTGTCGTTCATTCACATGCGAACCATAAATGCTGGCAGCCAGTGTACCGGGAACGATTGGACAGCTTTGCGCACCCAGGCGCATCGTGCCGCCCAGGTCGGAGTTCTCATCACGTTTTTCTGTATTGCCTGAAGCATCCTGCCACTCATCGATTAAGCCGATCAGCTTATGTGTCGCTTGCGGGTTGAATTCGGTACTGTTCGCATCTTTCAAGCCTGCAATATGGCGGGCAAATTCGATCACCGCCAGCTGCATGCCCAGACAGATCCCTAAATAAGGCACTTTATTCTCACGCGCAAATTGAATTGCCGCGATCTTGCCTTCTGTCCCGCGCACACCGAAACCACCGGGAACCAGTATCGCATCCATACCGGCAAGCATGCCGGTACCGTTCTTCTCAATATCTTCTGAATCGATGTAATTGATTTTAACTTTTGATTCAGTATGGATACCGGCATGAATCAGCGCTTCGGTTAATGACTTATAAGACTCGGTCAAATCGACGTATTTACCTACAAATGCAACATTGACCAGGTGCTTAGGATTTGCCAGCGCGGTAGCGATACGCTCCCATTCAATAAGGTCTGCCGGCTTAGCTTCAATCGCCAGTTTCTTGCAAACAATGCTGTCCAGATGCTGGCCATGCAACATGCCCGGGATTTTATAAATAGACTCTGCATCGATCACGCTGATCACCGCTTCAGAAGCTACATTGGTAAACAGGGCAATCTTCCTGCGTTCCTCTTCCGGAATATCACGGTCGGCGCGGCACAGCAGAATATCCGGCTGAATACCGATTTCACGCAACTCTTTTACCGAGTGCTGTGTAGGTTTGGTTTTGAGTTCGCCTGCGGTTGGAATCCATGGCAACAGCGTTAAATGGATATAACAGGTATTTTCCCTGCCTTCTTCAAAACCCATTTGGCGGATAGCTTCAAGAAACGGCAGTGATTCAATGTCGCCCACGGTACCGCCCACCTCGACGATAGCCACATCTGCGCCTTCTGCGCCGCGTTTTACCTGTGCTTTGATCTCATCGGTAATGTGTGGAATCACCTGTACGGTTTTACCTAAATACTCGCCGCGACGTTCTTTCTTGATCACGGTTTCGTAGATCTGGCCGGCAGTAAAGCTATTGCGCTTGGCCATGCGCTGGCTGATAAAGCGCTCATAGTGGCCCAGGTCAAGGTCAGTTTCTGCCCCGTCATCAGTCACGAATACTTCACCGTGCTGGAATGGACTCATGGTGCCGGGGTCAACGTTGATATAGGGATCCAGTTTCAGCATGGTGACTTTGATACCACGCGATTCCAGGATTGCGCCAAGGCTGGCAGCGGAGATACCTTTACCAAGAGAGGAAACAACACCGCCGGTTACGAATACATATTTGGTCATGGGAAAGGAGCTTTAAATTATTTGTTGCAGACGGGAGTCTATTTTACTTTAAAGCCCCCTAGCCTACAAACAAAAACTCTTAAATGCATGTTAATTTTAAACAGCCGGCTTTGCAAAGCGCAGCCGCTGAATGGCTACTGATTAAACGGTAGTTGATATAAATCAAGCGAATAACCCTGCTTCTCCATAAAATTAAGCTTACTGCTTCTGACTCATTATTCACACTGGAGGATTTAAATTATGTACAAGGATTTATTCAGTTCATACACCGGCATGCTAAGCCTGGGCGTCATTGTATTCGTATTGCTTATGGCAGCATTTTTTCTGCGCCTGTTTTTAACAGCCAGGCCTGTGGACAGCGATAAAAAATAATAGCCGTTCAGGCAAAACCGGATGGGTTAGGGCTGCCTGGCCCAGGCGCCGTAACCCTTGAATTTTTCATGCACTTCAAGCATCTCCTCATGCGTCAGGAGATGCGGCTCCCCTACCTGTAGGGCGCGCAGGTATTGCTCACACAGCGTCTCGACTTCCTCTGTAATCCGCAAGGCCTGATGCAAATCCCCGCCGATCGCGATCATGCCATGATTCGCAAGCAAGCAGGCTTTGCGGCCATGCAGTGCCGCCAGGGCATGATCCGACAACAACTGACTGCCGAACAGCGCATAAGGAGCACAGCGTATCGTGTCACCGCCTGCAAGAGCAATCATGTAATGAAATGGCGGAATATCACGCCTGAATGTACTGAGCGTTGTGGCAAACATGCTGTGCGTATGAATGACTGCATTTATTTCCGGCCGATGCTGCAGGATATCAGCATGAAAATGCCACTCGCTGGATGGCTCGCAGCGCCCGTGCCAGTGCCCGGAAAAATCCATCCACACCAGATCATCAACCGTCATCTGATCCACCGCCATCCCGGACGGCGTCACCAGAAAACCAGGCTGGCCATTATCGTCACTGACACGCACGCTGGCATTACCGGAGGTGCCCCGATTCAGACCCAGTCGGCATAATTGCCGACTGATCTCCAATAACTGCTGCCGCTGCTCTTGCATATTTAGTTTCCCAAACCGATTACGAATGTGATCTTTGCATCTTATGCAGCTGATCGGGCGCAAACACGCCCTGCTCGGTAATGATACCGGTCACCAGCCGCGCCGGCGTTACATCAAATGCCGGGTTCGCAACATTTGCGCCTTTCGGCAATATATTCACACGCGCAACTTCGCCGCTGGCAAGCATGCCGCTCATCCATGCCAGCTCATCTGCATGGCGCTCTTCAATTTCAATCTGATTAACACCATCGCTGACACTCCAGTCTATGGTCGGCGATGGCACCGCAGCATAAAATGGCACCAGATGGCCAAACGCAGCACTATCAAAAGCCGCCAGCGCTTTCAGGTAAGTGCCGATTTTGTTGCATACATCCCCAGCGGATGTCACACGATCCGCCCCCACAATCACCATATCCACCTGCCCCTGCTGCATCAAATGGCCGCCGGCATTGTCACTGATAATGGTATAAGGCACGCCATGCTGCGCCAGCTCCCATGCCGTGAGGCTGGCACCCTGATTGCGCGGCCTGGTTTCATCTACCCACACGTGCACATCGATACCGGCATTATGGGCAGCGTATATCGGTGCCAGCGCCGTGCCAAAATCAACCGTTGCCAGCCAGCCCGCATTACAGTGCGTAAGTATATGAACAGTGCGGCGCTTTTCAGCGTACATCCGCTCAATCAGCTGCAGGCCATGCGCGCCGATTGCCTGATTGAGCAGCACGTCTTCTTCACAAATCAATGCAGCTTCTGCCCATGCCGCCTGCAGCCGTGCACTTTCAGGCAATGCAATCAGATGCGCCAGTATGCGCTCGACCGCCCACTTTAAATTTACCGCAGTCGGCCTGCTTGCAACAAGCAGATCTGCCGACATGCGCAAATGCTCATCGCCAGCCGCCTTCAGCAGCGCCAGCGCCATACCATAAGCGGCAGCAGCGCCAATCAGGGGAGCTCCGCGCACCTGCATCGTTTTGATTGCGGTGACCATCTGTTCAAGACTGGTAACTTTTTCAACCTTAAACTCATGCGGCAGCAGGGTCTGGTCTATGATCTCGACATACGGGACGACACTGCTTGTGACAGGCCAGATAGTACGATAATGCTGATTGTCTACTAACATAAAAATATTAACTTTTTATACTCTTTATCATTAAAAAACTTTATTTAAAAATTGACTTTTAATAAGTTCAAAAATTTTAAAAAACGCTCCACAATATCTGTGGATAACTTTGTGAATAATTGTGATTACAAAATGTAACATACCAATTTATAAGGTTTTTTTAAAATCGCTTATTTTTTAATCTAATATTTAACACTTATAAATCAATAACTTACGACATTACCATTGATTAATAAGCCTTTTTGACAATTCGTTAATGTAGCACTTTAACTGATGTGCATAAGTCGGCTATTTTTGGTAAAACTTTTAAGGCGTTGGCGCTAGTAATATCAACCACTTGCGACACATTCACCTGCTTTAATTCCGCTAAAATCTGTGCAATTTTTGGCAACTCCAAAGGGCTGTTCCTGCCCCCTTTTCCTACCCATTCAGGGGGTATGTCAGGCGCATCAGTTTCCAGCACAATAGCCTCCAAAGGTAGTTTAGCGGCCAGCTCACGTATCTTTAACGCACGACTGTAAGTCATCGCCCCCCCAAAACCGAGCTTAAAACCCAAATCCATGAATTGCTGTGCCTGTTGAAAGCTACCATTAAATGCATGGGCAATACCGCCGGTTAATTTATATTTACGCAACTGCTTTAAAATCTCATCAATTGAGTTTCTGACATGCAAAATAACCGGCAGTTGGTAGTGACGTGCAATTTTCAGCTGCTCTACATAAAAAATTTGCTGGCGCTCGATATTGTCAGGATTATCACGCGGATTCGTTAAAAAATAATCCAGGCCGATTTCACCTATCGCTACCGGATCATTATCCCGGACATACCGCTCCAGTATTTCCAGGTCTTCCAGTCGCGAGGCATCAACATACATCGGGTGAATACCCAGCGCGTAGGCGCAATTTTCATGTCGGGCACATAGGGCAATGACATCATCAAAGTTAATGCGTGCTACAGCAGGTATTACGATGCCGCAGACACCTAGTTGTATCGCTTTTGCGGCAACTAAATCCCGGTCTGCATCAAATTCTGCTGCATCAAGATGACAATGGGTATCGATGAGCATCATAGATTAAATGAATCTCAGGTGATGTTTTTGACAGGTTTCGCCTGTATCCGTATATCACGGCCTACCTGGCGTACATCAAGAATCTGCAGGTCCGTCACTTGCTGCATCTCTTCGAGTTCGGGCATCGAAAACATTGCTTTTGCGGCATCCCCCATCAGTTTCGGGGCATAATAAAAAATAAACTCATCAATCAGGCCTGCATGCAGCAGTGCGCCGTTAAGCCCCTGCCCGGCTTCTACCAGCACTTCATTGATGCCACGCTGTGCAAGAGCCTGCAGCAACGCTCCCAGGTCAACTTTGCCTGCAGGGTCAGCTGACTGCACAAGTTCTGCGCCCGCTTGCCTGAGCATGTCGGCGCGCTGTGGATGATCTACAGCGTATGCAAGCAGTACCGGGCTATGCTTCAGGATTAAAGGATCCAGGATTTTGCTGTCTGGCGGCGTCTGCAAGCGGCTATCAACAATCACCCGCAGCGGCTGACGTGCTGTGTTTTCAAGCCGTACCGTCATGCTCGGGTTATCAGCCAGCACCGTGCCGATACCTGTAATAATGGCGCAAGACTGTGCGCGCCACTGCTGCACATCCTGCCGCGCCTGTTCGCCCGTAATCCACTGGCTTTTACCGTTGTTGAGTGCGGTACGGCCATCCAGGCTTGCCGCAACTTTAGAGCGCACATAAGGCAGGCCACGCGTCATTCTGGAGATAAAACCAAGATTCAGGGCGCGAGCCTCATTCTCCATGACCCCTACAACCACTTCTATACCCAGTGCCCGTAAGGCGGCGACGCCGCGACCTGCAACCAGCGGATTGGGATCCTGCATCGCGATAATCACGCGCCTGGGTTTTACGCCAATCACCGCTTCCACACACGGCGGCGTTCTGCCATGGTGGCTGCATGGTTCAAGTGTCACATAAACATCAGCACCTTCTGCCTGCGCAGCAGCCTGACGCAATGCATACACTTCCGCATGCGGCTCACCTGCTTTCAGGTGCGCGCCGGACCCGATGATTTGATTATCTTTAACAATCACGCACCCGACCCGCGGATTAGGTGTGGTTGTGAACAACCCCTGTGCGGCAAGGCGCAGCGCCT
>Ga0208509_1000259_pt1 | contig 20875 bp, 21 predicted proteins | sample LakWasMeta7_HOW4_2_FD_183857 | JGI IMG/M metagenome (GOLD analysis project Ga0208509, IMG submission 183857) | Freshwater sediment methanotrophic microbial communities from Lake Washington under simulated oxygen tension - Sediment Metagenome... | ecosystem: Environmental > Aquatic > Freshwater >...
TCAGATCCTTTGGACATACAGTCCATTTCACCTGAACCTTTACCCATGCCACCCATGTCCATCATCATGTGGTGCTCATCCATCATCTGGCTCATCATTTCATCCATGAGTTTCTGATGCTTGCTTATCCACTCTTCATGTTGCTGCATGGTCATGCCTGACTTAGGTTTCATCGCCTGCATTTTTCCCATATTGTCATGCATCATTTTCATGTGTTCGCCCATTAGCTTATTACGCTCAGTGCCTTTGGCAGCCTCTGCTGCTTTAAGCTTCTGCTTGGCTTGCATAACTTTTTGAGTCATCTGCCTTTGAAATTCATCCTGTGCTGCAATTGCGGACACGGATAGAAAACTGATGCTACAGACAGCAAGTGTGGCAATCATTTTATAAATGGTTTGATTCTTCATGGTAAATACTCCTAGTGGATATCAATTCACTGTAATTCCGTAGAGAAAATACTGATGTCATAAGTCCAGATAATTTTTCTGCTAAGACAAAAGCATTTAACTCCCGCATTACAATTTCTGTAGAGGTGGTTCAGTTGTCGTGCGAGTATGTGTATAGGCGTAAAAAGGCATACGCTAAACCTCGAACGGATATAAAACCACCGCTGGGAATACGTGCCGAAGAATTAGAACTGTGTTGGGTGCGATCAAGTACTCAGATAAGCATCTGAGTTCGAGAGCCGTTTAAAACAAGACGTCCTTCGGCGCTATGCGAAGGTTTGTCTGGGGGGATGGAAAAGGGTGGGTGGAACTGTATCCGGAACTTCAGTGATTTCAGTGGAGTACATAGGTAATGCACCACTAAATTCCAGAGGGGTGTTAAATGGAATAATTGCCTGAGCAACACTTAAATGGCAAGGTAGACACTTGTCACATGTTACATTTTTAGCAGGTTTTGCAGTGTCATGGTGATCGCAATGCGCCATATCATCCATACTGCTCATATCAGCACTAACTGTCATTTGGTGAGGGTCGTGCATCTGGCAATTAGACATAGCTACTGCTGCCATACCTTCTAAAGGCAGGCATATCAGCATAATAAATAGCGTAATGAATTTAATTATTTTTGTCTTCACATGACAACTTTACGCCTAAAAAAAATACTTAGCAATTACTTTAGACGCTCTTTGGAAGATGAAAAGTAGAAATAATATTTGGCGCCTATTATTAACTGTTTCTAATTAGACATAGGACGAAGTGGAATGTCTGCTTTGCGGATTAATAGGCCTTTGGCAAATTTGCCGGACAAAGCCGCCGTTAAGTTTAGGTTTTTAGATTTCAGCTACCGGCCCAAAGCGGTCATTCGGGAAATTGTTTTTGAACCGATATTTTGCAAAATGAATTATCTGCAGAGATTGGTAGGTTTCAATTTTCTTAATTAAAGCCTATAGTTATAATTCGCAACATAACTATATTAGGAATAATAATGAAGAGTCAAAAGATGCTCGTTGCCATAATTCTTGCTTTTATTTGCAGTGTTGCTTATGCACATTCCGGTGGTACGGATAGCAAAGGTTGCCACCATGACCGTAAAAATGGTGGTTATCACTGCCACTAGCCTTCAACAGAAGTCCGGATTAGCCAGCTTTTTAGCTGGCTTTTTTATTGCATTGAAAATATGCAGGGGAATTAGTATAATTGTGACTATGGGGACTCAGCAGCCTCCCCGTATTAAGACACGTTGTGTCCAAGGTCTGCTCAAATCTTGGGCTTAATAACCCACAAGAAGAGAGCTTATGGACGCAACAAATACAAACAACTCATCATCAGTTTCTGATTTAACTCCACAACCAGTTTCACTGGCACAAGCATTTTGGTACTGGCTTAAGCTAGGGTTCATTAGCTTCGGTGGTCCAGCAGGTCAAATCTCCATCATGCATCACGATTTGGTTGAGAAGAAACGCTGGATTTCAGAAAAGCGCTTTTTGCATGCTCTTAACTACTGCATGGTATTACCTGGTCCTGAAGCGCAGCAATTAGCGACCTATATTGGCTGGCTCATGCATCGCACTTGGGGTGGCATTATTGCAGGTGTCTTATTTGTACTGCCATCATTCTTCATATTGACGGGGTTAGCATGGATATACATGGCTTACGGCTCTGTTCCTGCCGTAGCTGGTGGTCTATACGGGATTAAGCCTGCTGTAGTGGCTATCGTTCTGTTTGCAGCCTATCGTATAGGCTCAAGAGCGTTAAAGAACCATGTCTTATGGTCGATTGCATCATTAGCCTTTATCGCCATATTTGCCCTTAAATTACCATTCCCTTTAATTGTGTTAGTAGCAGGATTGATTGGGCATTTCGGTGGACGTATTGCACCACAGTATTTCAAGGTCGGCGGTGGGCATGGCGCAGCTGATAAAAGCTTTGGTCACGCCTTGATTGATGATGACACGCCAACACCTGAGCATGCCTTGTTTAGCTGGAAGAAGATGGTACGTATTGCCGCAATTGGCTTTGCTATTTGGCTCTTAGTCATGACTGGCTTGGTGACTCAATATGGATGGGACGCGGCCTTTACACAAATGGGTTGGTTCTTTACTAAAGCGGCATTGCTCACATTCGGTGGTGCTTATGCTGTTCTACCCTATGTCTATCAAGGTGCTGTAGAACACTATCATTGGCTAACTCCTACGCAGATGATTGATGGTTTAGCCCTTGGTGAAACCACGCCAGGTCCATTGATTATGATCGTGACATTCGTTGGCTTTGTTGGGGGCTGGGTAACTCAAGTGTTTGGCCCTGACGCAATCTTCGCTTCAGCCTTTATTGCCGCATCGATTGTGACATTCTTCACATTCCTGCCTAGCTTTGTATTTATTTTTATGGGTGGTCCGTTTATTGAAACCACACATGGCAACCTTAAATTTACTGCACCACTCAGCGCGATCACCGCAGCCGTGGTTGGTGTGATTCTTAATCTAGCACTATTCTTTGCCTATCATGTATTTTGGCCGTCAGGTTTGACTGGCAGCATTGATTGGTTTTCTATTGTATTGACTGCCATTGCTACAGTGGCAGTGTTCCGCTTCAAGGTAAATGTCATTCCAGTCATCCTCACAAGCGGTATTCTTGGTATGTTGTTTAAGCTGCTTGCCTAAAATGAATGGAGTCAAATCATGACTACGCGTAGAGATTTTTTACAAAACAGCGCTGCCATAGCTGGTGGTATCGCGTTGGCCAGTAATGTTGCACAAGCCAAAGACAATACCCAAGCTACGCCTTATCAAGACAGGCTCACTGATGACACCGGCAAATATGTCTTATTACCTTTGCCGTATGCTTACGATGCATTAGAGCCTGTCATTGATGCACGTACTGTGGAATTGCACTATAACTTTCACCATAAGCCTGCTGTTGCTGCTGCAAACAAGGCAGAGGATGGACTGGCATTAGCGCATGATAGTGGTGATTTTGCCTTGGCGAAACATTACGAGAAAGAATTGGCACTCGGTTTGTCTAGTCACATTCTTCATACCATCTACTGGACGAACTTATCAGCTAAAGGTGGCAATCCAACTGGAGTACTACTCAAGGCGATTGAAAAGAACTTCAAAGCATTCGATAAATTCAAAGCGCATTTAGCAGCAGCAACGACCAGTGTTGAAGGCGCTGGCTGGGGCATATTGGGTTATCTACCCGCCAGTGGCAAGCTGATGGTGCTGCAATGTGAGAATCACCAAAAATTGACCACTTGGGGGCATTATTCCAATTCTAGTGCTGGATGTATGGGAGCATGCCTACTATCTGAAATACCAGAATCGAAGGGCTGAGTATGTGAACGGCCTATTTAGTATTATTAATTGGGACAATGTAGCTGCCAGATTTGACGCAGCTACACGTTGGGATAGGAGTATTCAATTATGAAATGGGTTACACGTGAACGTCCAAAGATTGACCGTATTGCTTGTCCTTGGTTAATCGCTAAATTCATCGACAAAGAACCAGAGTTTTTGTATGTGCCTAGTGGTGATGTACTCAACGTTGCAGAAAAAACAGGTGCCATTCCCTACGACATACCTGATGTAGAGTTTTCCCACGTTGGCGAGCTTTGTAGCTTCGATGCATTTCTAAAGAAATACAATCTTACAGACCCAGCATTACAACAGCTTGCTACGATTGTGAGGGGTGCCGACACATCAAGACTTGACCTTACACCACAATCTGCAGGTTTGTATGCAATCTCACTGGGGTTATCTAAAAGCTATTTAGATGATCATGAAATGCTGAAACATGGCATGGTCATGTATGACGCTCTGTATGCATGGTGCAAAAGTTGTCAAGAAGAAACTCATAATTGGCCACCTAAACTAAATTAAGTTTTACTTAAGGTACAGGGTAATTGAATGACTGCTAGGACCGATAGCAGTCAATTCTATTTACATGAAATCTTTACATAGGTATTGTTGACTATAGATAAAAATAAATCACGATCACTAAATGACTAATCTGAATGCGATACATAAAACGTTGCCTGTTGCCTATAGATACGGGATTTCAGTACTCATTTTTGCTTTAGCTTTGTTACTTCGTTTTGCAGTAGCACCTGTTGAAACTGGCATTGCTTATCTAACTTTTTACCCATCTATACTCATTAGTTTTTACCTGTGCGGGACTAGGCCAGCGATTGTTAATGTAGTCTTGTATGCTTTCACGGGGTTTTATATTTTTACGCCACCATTCTGGTCGTTCGGCCATAATATACATACCGACCTCGCATCAGTTGTTTTCTTTCTTTCAGCTTGGCTAGTCGGAGCTGTCGTTACAAAGCTTCATAACGCTGATGACCAACTTAATCAATTATTAACTGAACGAACTGAGCAATTAGATAAGTCTAACGATCTATTGGCTATGGCAGAACGTTCTGCCGGGGCTGGGGCATGGTACTGGAACATTTCTCAGAACAAGCGCTTTTGGGATAAACAGCTAATTGCGCTTTTTGGTTTAGACCCATCAAAAACCACGCCAAGTCATGAAGAACTGGAAAAGATCCTGCATCCTGATGACTTGAAAAGTGCTAATCAGGCTGTCGCAGACTCTATAAAAAATAAAACACCTTTCGTTACATCCTATCGCATCGTCATGCCTGATCAAAGCATTCGCTGGATTGATGCTTATGGTACACCGACCTTTGATGCGTTAGGGAATCCGCTCGAAATGAGAGGGATCTGTATTAATTCAACGGCGCTTCGTGAAGCAGAGCAATTATTGCGTCAGAACGAGCAGAGATTTCGCTATTTATTCGATCACCTTCCAGTAGCCTACCAATCATTAGATATAGAGGGACGTTGGCTGGATGCTAACCAGAAAATGGCAGATTTACTTGGCTTTGAAAGTCCACAGCAAATGATTGGATTGGATTTCATTGATTTCTGGGATGAGGAGATGAAAAATCACTTTCCCCCTGTTTATGATGAATTCATGAGAACGCATCATGTCGAAGGCGAGCTAAAGCTGGTCACTAGGAATGGAAAGTCAGTCACTGTCATTATTAGAGGCCATATTCAACAAGATGCTCAAGGCAACTCTTTGAGAACTCATTGTATCCTGACCAGCATTACCGAGCGCCGCGAAATGGAAGAGGCGATTATCAAACTGAATGCCGAATTAGAGCAAAAAGTAGAAACCCGTACATCACAACTGCAACTTGCAAATCAAGCATTAGAAAATGCCAACAAAGAATTAGAACATTTAGCAAGATTGGATATTCTCACTAAATTGCCAAATCGCTTAGCCGCTAATGAGCGACTTCATGCTGAGTTTTTTAGTATGAAGCGTACCAAGCGCCCGTATGCAGTTCTGATGCTAGATATAGATTTATTCAAGCGAGTAAACGATACCTACGGACATGCAGTCGGTGATGAAGTATTACAAAGGATTGCAGCCTCTTTAAAACAAGTCATTCGTACCAATGATTTTGCTTCACGCTTTGGCGGCGAAGAGTTCTTGATATTGCTTCCTGACACAGACCTCGATGCAGCCTATGCTGTTGCTGAAAAGATTAGACAAGCGACCCAGTCTCTAAAGCACCCACATGTCGGAAAGGTAACAGTGAGCATCGGTCTTGAAGTCGCTATACCGGAACAGATTAATGAATATCAAGCTGTTAACGAAGCTGATCATTGGCTTTATGTTGCGAAAAAATCGGGGCGCAACCAAGTGAAGTCGAGAAGTAAAGAAATTGATTCATAATGCACGTATGCATGAATATCTCGATTTACAATCAGCAATGACTCTACTTAAACCTCTGATTCCAGACGCAGAGTGCGTCTGTCTCAAATAAGCCGAAACAGGGGAAATTAAAGTATCTGGCAAGGACTGGTCGATTCAGTCAGTTTTTTCATAAGCAAAAAAATGCTACTCTGCCTTTGTTGCCCTATCGGAGCATGACATATCAGACAAAGAAGCTAAAAGTAACGCTTCATTTTGTACAAAATGGGCAGCATTTGAAGGGGCATGGTGTTGCTTTGTTCTATTCATAAGTTAACCTTTAGCCCCTTGTCCAAGCAGGACTGGCTAAAGCCAACTCCTTAATTTAAACGTTAGGCAATTTCATCGCACTGATACATTTTTACTGTTTTTTTGTTCTCACAGTAATCTAGAAAATATATGAGGAAAATACTATGGTTAAGTTATTAATTAATCCGAATCAACTTTACGACTGCTCTACTTTCGGTATGTCACAAGCGGTTGTTGACTCTTCAAGCGGGCTTGTTTTTGTTTCCGGTCAGGTTGACTGGAATCATGACTACCAAGTTACACATGAGACGGTTAGCGGCCAACTTAAAAATGCGCTTAAAAATCTCAGCATTACGTTAGATGCAGCAGGGGCGAATATAGAAACTCTCCTGCATGTGCGCGTGCTCATTCGAGGTGAATTAGAAGAACACATGGACGCAGTGGCAACAATCCTTGCGGAGATTCTTGGTAATTCACGCCCTGCCCTAACGGTAACCGGCGTGGCTTCGCTTGCTACTAAAGCGACACTCGTGGAGGTAGAGGCAGTTGCCAAAACAAGGTTGTAACTGTTACTAAAGTGTTGGAATATTTTAGTTTGGCGGGTGGATATACCTCAAGTTTATTGTGACTGTTTAAGCTCTAACCCGTCATTCAAGCGGGACTGGCTAAAGCCAGTCCCTTAATTCAAACGTTGATGGTCTGCTTTGGCGATTAACACATCTTCGGCATATTTGCGGGACGAAGCTGCCATTCAGTTCAGGGTTTCAGACATTAGCTATTAACAGCTTACTGGTGAGGTCGTGCTAGAAACTGCGGAAGCTCCTCCACTGTCATCACCCCAGATCATTGTTCTTGCTGCATCAATGAAAAGGTTATAGTTTAAAATATAAGAACTAAAAGTTAAGGTTCTATCCGAGAATGTACCGCTCCCAGAACTCGGTGAAATTGTATAGCTGGCGGTATACTCTACAAAAAGAATCAAGTAATCACTAAAAATAAATATACCCACTTTGGCTTCTGTGATGTGAATATGCTAAGGGTAAGCGGAAAGTCGGGCAAAAGCTGTCAATCCCAATAATTTTTTCAGTACAGCTATAGGCACAAAAGTTTCTAGAAAACTTGCGGCGATTCAATTTTTAACAAAAAAACTTCACTTCTTGTGAATGACCATTTTAATGACGACGGAACTCAAAAATGTCTAATAGCAATAGTCCCCGAAGGTAAAACGTTCTTATCTTTTATTACTTAAGAGATAATGAATTTTTCAGCAAGCTCTTTCGCTGGCAATGGTCTACTGATGAAATAACCCTGTATCTGGTCACATTTCGTACCCTTAATAATTTCATACTCTCTCTCTGTTTCAATTCCCTCGGTAATCACTGTCAAATCAAGAGATTTACCCAGTGCGATAATGCCATTAATCACTGCTATCGCTTTCCTATCACTTTCAATATTACGTAAAAAGGATCTGTCTATTTTGATGGCGGTAATTGGTAAGGAAATAAGATAAGAAAAGTTCGAGTAACCCGTGCCAAAGTCATCAAGTGCAATCCGGTAACCTTTTTGCTTGAAAGGCTCTAATATTTTTGATGTAGTTGCGAAGTCTTGCACAAGCATGCTTTCGGTGACTTCCAGTTCAATCCTATCTGGAGTTAAGGCATATTTGTCTGTTATTGCATCAATCCTATTGAATAAAGTCGGATCATTTAATTGTCTTGCGGAAATATTAATTGACATTTTCAGCTTAAATCCGAGTTTGTCCCAAACTGCTAATTGTCGACATGCCTCATCAAAAACCCATTCTCCTAATTTAAAAATGATAGGACTTTCTTCCGCTAAAGCTATAAATGCACCGGGGGCCAGCATTCCAAGTTGTGGATGCTGCCAGCGAATGAGGGCTTCAACTCCAACTATTTTGCCTGTTCCAAGATGAATCTGTGGCTGATAGTAAAGGATAAACTGATTTCCATTAATCGCTGACAAAAGTTCGCTACGTAGTCTGTGACGTTGAATCTCATATTCATCATCTTTTTCCGCCCATTTATAGATATGTCTGCCAGAAGCTTTAGCAGCATACATAGCAGTATCGGCCTTATTGATTAAATCATCAGCGCTAATGTCTGAACCATTATGTATGGCTATACCTATGCTGCAACCTACAGTGATTTCTAGGCCATCTATTATTATGGGCGTACTTACTATTGATAGAATATCGCGGGAAAATGCTTCAACGTATGAAACATCAAACCCTGGAAAAAAGAATAAGAATTCATCCCCACTAATTCGAGCACAAGTAATTTGATCATTTTGTAGCCGACCTAGCCTCTCTCCTAAATTTTTTAAAACTAAATCCCCAAACCTGTGGCCATAAGCATCATTAATTTCTTTAAAGCGATCTAGATCAATAAATAAAACGGATATGCCATCCCTATTTCCATCTTGCTTTAAACTTGTCTCCAATATACTGAGACAGGTTGCACGATTATTAAGGCCTGTTAGAGAGTCATGGGAAGCAATAAATAACAATTCTTGCTCAGAATGTTTGCGTTCGGTTATATCTTGGAATAGGACTGTAATCCCATCCGATGAAGGGTTTGCTCTCACATCAAACCATATTTTTAACGGCTCATAATATGATTCAAATTGTCGGCTTTCACATCCTGTCATTGCTCGATGATAGTTCTCGGAAAAAATACTATTAACTGTATCCGGGTATTCCTCCCATAAATTCTTACCAATCAATTCATCAGCTTGTTTATTTAGTATTTTTGTTCCAGCGCTATTAATAAAGTTAAAGCACCAATTACGATCTATAGAAAAAAAACCTTCCGGGAGGCTTTCAAGTATGGCTAATAGTTTTTTTTCAGAAGTAGAGATTTTTTCAAGCAAGGCTCTTTTTTCTGTTCTATCACGCCCAAAAAAATGTATGGTATTTCCTTTGGCTACAGTAAGTGTCCATTCAATAAATACAGTTTTTCCATGTTTACATATTAGTTCTGAAGTAAGAAAAGTGGGGGTTTCTGAATCTAAAAATTTTGTAAAGTCTTGATAGGCTTTATTTTTAAGATAATCAGGCACTAGGACATAGATACTATTACCGATCAACTCCTCTATGGTCCAGCCAAAGGTTTCATAACAAGCTTGATTGGCTTCAAGAATAGTGCCATCATTTTTTACCTTTAGGAAAATATCTAAAGAATTCTGAATAGCTAGGTCTTTCTCTTGTAGTCCTTCGTTAGCCAAAAGAAGATCTGTTACATCACTCTGAATACCAACAAAATGAGTTATATGGCCCTGAGAATTTTTAATGGGAAATATATAAATTTCATTCCAAAATAATTCCCCATTTCTTCGATAATTTCGAATCAACTCCTTGCAGGGTTTACCTTCTTCTATTGCTTTTGCCATTGAAATGCTGGCTTGTTGCTCTTTGTCATTTCCTTGTAAAAATCGACAATTACGCCCTAAAACTTCGGACGAGGAATAACCTGTTACCTTTTCGAAAGCTGCATTTATAAACACTACCGGATTATCTAGCTGACTTACGTCAGTGATGATAATTGGAATGTTGCTTGCAACAACAATTTGTAAGTAAAGAGGGAAATTATCAATATTCGTTGAATCAAGATTCATGAATATCTCCTACCATAGAGTTATATACGTAAAAAAGTTAAATAAAGGAAAGAGCCGTCAATTTGTCAATCAATCTATTACCACTTCTCCTGGTAATTCGCCTAGGCCCACCATGCCAGCTGACAGTGACTAACGGAACATCTCATGATTGCTAACATGATAAAGCATTGGTAAATCAATTTTTTCATTCTGCGAAATTATCAAATCTGTAGCATTTGTTTGAGTCGACAGGAAATATTGGATGACGCCCGAATCATCTTTGGATGGATGAAATGCTCAATTACACATAATATGGGTCTCCTTCCTTTATATAATTGACAGCTGAACCTTGGAAGTAGGCACCCTTAATGAGGCAATACCTAAGGCGATCAATCACTGTTTAATCGGTAAGGGCTCCATGAAGAATTTGGGAAGGCTTCCCCCAGCAACTCTTCGATGTGGAAACCGGTCATTTTGAGAAAGGCATTATTGGCAATCAACTAATCATGATTCAAACACCTAAAATTAAGCTCATTGTTAAGTTCTCAGTTAATTATTTCAGTCTTATCTGAAAACGTAACTGCAGAAGGTAAGCTCAGATGAAATTTAAGAGTCGCAAAGTTGAGCGACGTCGGGATGCACCGATAGACTAGCATCTACTAGGATAGGTAGTTAAATTTGGCGATCCCGCTGTCATAGAACAATTCTATTAATTGTTCCTTAGACCGGTAACTTTGCGTCCCCGCTTTTCAGTCGGGTATGCCTTTTACAGTAAATTTAGTTTACGCTTTTTAAAACTACACTGTCAAGAATGTAAGAAATTAATAGCCATCTTCTGAATGCGTTAAATGTCTGCTTTGCGGATTAACACGTCTTCGGCATATTTGCGGGACAAAGCTGCTGTTTAGTTAAGGATTTTTGGTTTCAGTTATTGGCCCATAACAGTCACTGAATTACTAGATATATTCCTTAACAAGTGTTGACTTAACCCTTGGGGTTACCTTCATCATGAGAAAACTAATATTAAGTGTGGGTGAAGAATGAATGTTGCTATCAAAAAATTTAGCGCTTCTGAAGCAGCAAAGTGTCTAGGGGTCTCGGTGAAAGCTCTTCGATTATATGAGCTAAAGGGTCTCGTTGTTCCTGGACGTTCATCAGCTGGTTATCGCATATACAGTCCAGACGATATGATTCGAGCTGCTGAAGTTGCGACTTTACGTTCGCTAGGCCTTAGCCTCGCTCAAGTTGTGCAAGTACTAAATGGCAACACCAAAAATCTTGAAGTTGCTTTAATTACGCATGAAGACTTATTAAAAGAAGAAATTCATCAATTAATGAATCGGATAGATGGCGTGCAGCGTCTTCGGACCGATATAACTAAAGGTGTCATACCGGATTGCGGCGAACTGACAAATGTGCTCAATCTAGCTCGTGGCCTACAAATCTCTTTTGCTCTACCTTGGCCTTGGGCTGGGGAAATATTTGAGCTTCGCAACACTCATCCCCTTAATTACATCATTGGATCATTGGGTAGCGGCAAAACCCTGTTTGCCCGTCAGATAGCAGATTCGTTGCCCAATGCTGTCTTTCTTGGTTTAGAGCGATTGGAGGATGGAAATAGAAAAGCAACCATCAATCAATTGAGCATTAACAGTGCCCTGAAACGGAAAGTGGAACAAGCAACGACATGGCTCACGGATGAGGGTGCTACAGAATCCGAAGCCTTAACTGTTCTACTAGTAAATTTGGAAACCGAAGATTCAAGCGCTATTGTGGTAGATATGGTAGAAAAAGGTCTAGACCATGCGACTCAAGAAGCTTTGATCCATTATCTTCGCAATTTTGCGAAACAAGAGTCTCGCTTAATATTTTTGATAACGCGTTCTTCTGCTATTTTGGAAATGACCACAGTGGGTAGTAATGAGGCAATATACTTATGTCCTTCAAACCATAGCCCTCCATTCCGTGTCGCCCCATATCCAGGAGCACCGGGGTACGAAAGTGTCGCAATGTGTCTTGCATTACCCGAGGTTCGATTACGTACAGAAGGTATGATTGCTTGCATTCCTAATATAGACCATTTCAATAGTTTAGATGGTCATTGAGTGATATGGCTGCTTTGGGCCGATCATAGTCGCATAGCTTCTATAGTTGACTGTCTGCTTTACGGATTAACACGTCTTTGGCATATTTGCCGGACAAAGCAGACAGTCATTTGCAGACGATCACATAAAATTCAGGACACTCTCTCTTGGGTGTGAGGTGAGATCAGAACTCAGGTACAGCTTTCCATAGTTTTGTGCCGTCATGGACCCATACCCCAAGCCCATTTGGCACAGGAGCAGTGCCAACGATGATGAAGACAATGCCGGAAAACTCTTCTCTGCCTGCAAGGGCGTGGTCGGCTGCCATGGCTATATCTTCAGCCGATGGATTGGGGACTGGTTCCGGGTGCGTGTGCCAGAAACCCAAACAGTGAAGGCCTTTCTGGAAATAGTCAGCTCTTTCCTTGTTTACTGCGGTCATATTGAGTTGAACTCTTGTATGGCTAGTCCAGGTCGATTGGAGCCTAGTTATCGCGTCGACACGAACGACATCGGACTGGAGGTTTACGGAGTACAGTTGACCAACAGATTCTTTTGACCAAGTGTGTCTTTGAGCATAGGCGCCTAGATTTGTAACTGTTGCACTTGGTAACTCAAGCTTCCACACCGCACCAGGTATCCGATAAAGAAGAGTATCTTCAGCCATGAGGAAAAATGGCCTTGAAGAGGCGCGTGATTTGGATGGAGTCGTACTCGGTTCCAGTTGTCGGAACTATCGGTCCGGTTGTTACATTAATCCCCAGAGCCTTGAAGAAGGCCTGGGAACGAACAGAACTCCACACAATCGCTTCGGGGGCTTTGTTATCCAGCACGCTAAGAAGCCTTTCAGTTGTGAATCCTGCTGATTGCCAGACGTCAGCGGCGCCGTAAGGATGGAATCCAGCACCACATGCTGGGAGATTAACTTGCACATCATCTGGCCATGTTGCGGCAGCAAGCTTGTTCCCTGGGTCGTCAGGTGGCCAGTCTGTTCCGTGCGGAAGGTGTACCACATGGGTTGCTGCACAGAATGGTTCTACCCAGGCATGAACGACTGGGCAGGCGCCGAGGGAAAAGTCACGGTGATGAGATAGCATGACACGAACCGAACTTTCGCCTGTGCAATCGACGATAAGGTCGAAGTCACCTGGCTTGCAAACGTGATGAATCCAGTCAGCTGCAAGGGCATGATGAGCCTTCATTATAATATCAGGGACAAGCTCCTGCAGTCGCTTGGCAAGGGCCTTGGCTTTTGAAAGCCCAAGATCACTAGCGCCTAAAATGTGCCGGCCGCAGTTTTCTGCCTCGAAAGTCTCCTTGTCGAGAAGGTGTAGCTCACCAATCCCTGAGCGAGCAAGAAGCTCAGCAACAACAGAGCCAAGCGAACCGCATCCAATAAGAAATACCCTTTTCTCCTGACGGCCCACCAGCGCAGATAGTTTGTGGTCACGGGCTAATGCCCAGCTTGCATCAACTCTGTCTACGGCTACTGGAATGATTCCTGGGGTGGTTATTTTAGGGACAAGCGCTGGGGAAATGAGGAATCCGTAGCAAACGCCTGTCTGAACCAGTACTACGAGGAGTGGGTGTGAATTTCCATCACTCTTGCTTTGCATCCAGTGAATTATCGACTGCTCATTGTCGGTAACCTTTGCTACGAAGGATTCCAGTTCCTGTAAGTTTTTTGGCCAGTCAGTTGGTGTCCAGCGAATAGAGTCAGCAAAAGGAACAAAGAGCGAATAGCCTCTAACCATGGACCCTGTTGCCCAATCATGGCGGTTTGCTATAACATGTGGGTCGATGTCAGCCGTTGTGGCAATCATAAGGTCGCTTCGCAGCTTTTGACTCTTCTTGAAATAGGCGCACAACCTACCTTCCGTTACCCCATGAAGGGGGCGAAGCTGAGCTCTGACAGCATGAAGATTAGGGAGCGCATTGGTTACACGGAATTGCTCACAGAATCGGAGCCAGTAAGATAGACGCTCATTATGAAATTCATTGGTGACCCACTCAGCATCCGAGCTCTTCATCCAGAACTTTTCGAGGGATTTGATTACGGCAACCACCGCACCGGTTGGCCATTCATAGTCCTTCGGTGACGATACGACGTCATGGCAGAATCGGCCATCCATCTCGATGTGCGGCAGAAGCAGGCATAAATTTTTGTCCACGTGCACCTGTGGTGGTGAAGCAGGAAAATCTTTCGGTATGGATAGACGCACAAGTTGGGACCCTAGGATAGGGTGTTCCAGTTGTAAATCCCACGAGGCAGCCTTCCGGCGCGCACCCTGGATTTTGCTTCGTTTGGCAAAAGAGGAGCCGTCGCCGTCGAGCCACGCTTCGACGGCTGAAGCCGCGACCTCGAAGGGATCTGCCAGCACTGTTTTGTCAGGCAAGGGAATTCCTGTAGCCGGACGGCCGAGGTGATTGGGGCTGGGTCTGGGATTGAGTAGGTGCCGTAGCAAGTAGGCCACCCAGGACTCCTTGCGGCTGGGGCAGGCTATCCTTCCATGCTCTGACACCGTGCTCGCCAAATACCCCGCGGATACGGGTTTCGGAGCGCTTGCTGTATTCCTCTGAGAAAAGAGCATCGAGATCAGTTGTCAGTTGCCCATGCCAAGTGCTGAACTCTTTCTCACGCAGCCCATTATCGGTGTTCCATTTGTCTGCAAAGTTCTCCCCGCGCTTGCCATTCAAGGCAGGGTTGTCGACATGGATGTTAAGCAATCCTTTCTGGATAAACTTCGGCATGCGGTCTACTACCTCAATGGCTACCTCGATAGCAGACGAATACAGATTAGGCTCGTTGGTAACAATTTCGTTGTAAGCCTTCGCGGCAAGGGTTACGAGAATCACAGAGATGGGCTTTCCTTCTTGCCTAGGCTCAGATTGTTGCTTGTAATAGCTGTCACGGTGAAGCTTCATCAACTGGACCATGCGACGCAGGATGTCGTCAATATGAACCTTACCCTTTGGTAATGGGTCGACGGTGGCCTTAGCTTCTAACAAGCTCTTACGAGTCTGCTCTTCCTGGAACGGGAAGCGCTTCTTTGCAATGTTGCTGAACCAATCTGCAAACTCCTCTGGATTTGATGGGCTCCAGGTTGTGATGGGGTCGCGTACACGCAAGTCCGTACCGGTGATTTCATCAGACATCGGAATTGCCGGTGTGACGTCGAAGTAAAACGGCTCTCCAGGATAAGGGAGTCGCCAGCAGCGATTCTTGGGGGAAGGCGTTCCAGAACCATTCAGCCCTTCAAGGGCTTGGCCGAAACGCTGAAAGAAGGGCTCGGAGTCGCTAAGGCCTTCGAATTTAGGTCCTGAGAGCTTTACCGCTATATCTAGGTCAAAATTTTCCCGTCCATCACCAGCAATCGTTGTCTGCGTCTTCATGGAGCCTTGAACAACTACATGGACGTCAGTTTCGTAGACGCCCAGCTTGTTAGCAATGTGGCGGCCAAATTCCTTGTACCGTCTTTCTGCGGCAGCTTGTTTCTCCTGTTGAAGCTCAAGCTTGCTAAGCATACCAACAATGAATTCCTCCCATTGCTGGCTTTCTTGGCGTTGGTTTATCGCCTCAGCAATGAGGCGGGAGCGTTTTTTCATCTGGGGTTGCTGAGTCATATTGGCCTTTCAGGTTAAGTTGAGATGGCGAGGGTGGTTGGGACAAAAGAAAAAGGCTGTTTGGCTGTTGGCATTTGAATGCTCCACGGGTAAGGTGGGGTCTGATTTTTCTCATGCTGATAGCAGCGAATTTTTGGCATGTTACGATGATCGTAGGCTTTACCAAACCGGACTGCTAGCGATGCTGGGGCGGCCAGAACAAGGTGCACCATTTCGATCCCTTGGTTGGCCAATGTGCCTAGCATCTGAAGGAACTGTTGAGTTAGCGCTGCCTGAGTGTCCTCAGACCATAAGGAATTGGGCTGAGGGTTGGGGCGGGTCATACGCACCACTGGAATTTCTGGGAAGGTGGTTGCAATATCGTTGTAGGCGACAACGTATGATGCGGAAACGGCCAGTACCACCTCTTTACTATTTTCTAGGCCATCTAAACCTGTAACCTCAAAGCTTTCCCCGTCGGCTTCGTCGGTCAGCAGCTTCCAATGCCCCTTGGTGCGTTCCCAGTCCATGAGAAGAACATTTCCTTCATCATCCAACAAAGTTCCTGCAAAGAATAAGAGTGGAACCTGCATCACTCCTCCAGCGATAACTTGAACATCGGCGCGAGCGGTGTCACCACGAGCTCGACGAACATCTCGCTGGATGTGTTCGATTTCTTTTAGAGCTTCTTCTACATTGGGCGTGGGGGCTGCCAGATGCTTCCGCACGTCGACCAGGCAATCGACTCGGCGGCCAAGCAAAGTGCGGGGTACTGCGGCGAGAAGTGGCTTGTCTGATGTGTCCACCAATCCACGCATTTCGACGACAAGAATGCGACGGGTATCGGCTTCTTTCCATTCTCGGAACTGCGCCCAGAGAACCATAAGGAGACCAATCAACCAAGTCAAGCACGCTAAGTATACGATTATCGTCAAAAGGTTTCCTGGTAACCCTTCAGCAGGTGCATATCTAAATGCGTCGACGATGCCAGCGATACCTTCTGCTTCGATAGTGACGCCGCTGCCTAGCATTAATAACAATGTAGAGCTCCTGCTCAGCAGAGCAACGCCAAGGTTGCGTGGCCGGATAATCCAACCTACAAGCTGGTTAACAAGCCCCATGAGCCAATTTAAGATTCGCATAGCATCCTTCAGGCCCTTAGAGCCGTTTAGTATTGTTGTTGGTCACTCTTGGTTACTGGGTAAATTCTATGCAAATTCTTTCAGAGTCGAGGGTTAAGTAACCTCTCTACAGGCGGACAAAGAAAACCCTATTCTATTATGGGGTTTGTGGTCTTTATTTCAAGTGGATGTCTGAATAGCCACTAATTTGCTAGCCACTTATGAGTTTAACTAGTTGTTTATGAGGTGACTGCACTATGGACTGGCGAAAAAGTGTGTCTATGAGATATATTAATAACAAGGCTTGGGCCAAGGTTTTCATCAGCCCTTGCTACAAACGTTGACAGTCCGCTTTGCGGATTCAACAGAAATACAGTACAAAACGAACTTTCACTATTCAGGCGTAAACGTATCAACTGCAGCGGGGGCGATTCAGTAAGTGAGAAAATATAGTGCAAAAGGATATTTGATCGGGGCTGTTTTCGCTTTGATCTTGAGCGGATTATGGTCAGTAAAAGCCTGGCCGTTCTTTATTCAAACATTTGCACCTTTTCCTGGATTAGACCAGGCTACAATTTACGAGGGAAAACTGCTTATTGCTGGCAAAGAGCATTACAACAATAAATTAGGTGTGTGGGTGTCACCAGCCTATTTCGTCGTAGACAAGAGCGGCGTGAAACATAAAGTTTTTTGGGGTTTAAAAGGGGATGAAACGCCTAATTACACTAAAACTTTTGAAGGCATGAATACCAAGGTCTGGTTTCATCCGCTATTTGGTGTACTGAATGAACAGTCCTATCCCACAGATCAGATCCTGGAAGAACAAGAACGGAATAACTACTATGCACCGAGAGGAAAGTTAAAGCAGGGTGAACCTTTTGGAACGGACTATGAGGAATACAAGTACTTTGTACAAAATCAATTAAGTCGCAATGGAAAGTACTCATCGCGTGCTTTACCTTGCATTCTAGGTTTACTTATTACACTTTACTATTTCATTCAATTTATCCGTGCAAGAAAGTTAGAAAGGGACTCTGAGTCTGGTTGATTTTTAAATTATCCTTGTTTTTCTAATTTCATACTTAATGCTCACTTTGAGATAACAAGAATGATTCACTTAATATCAACTCCATATCAGATCACCATTAATAAGCCGATTTAATTTATTTCCAAGTCGATTTCCCATCCGCACATGACAGCATATTTAAAACCAACTGTCATGTGCATCAGAGACATAATAGCGCCTTCGGTCATAAAAAAGCCCCTCGAAAGGGGCTTGGTAAGTAATGGTGAATCTAGTGTTTTATTGCGGATTGAAATTCATCCCATTCTTTATCTGTGCCTTCAAAAGAATGTGTGTTGTCTTGGCTTGATGGGTCTTGTTTGCTTTCATACTCAAGCCGCCATACTTTGCCTTCAAGGTTTACTAGCTTCTCAAGGGTATCAACCGCCTTTTTAAAGCTATCAATACGCGATGATGTGCTGATAATCCTATTAAACACTTCAATGCGCTTGGCTTGCGCCGCTTGTTGTGCTTCGGTAGACTCACCCTCTATGGTGTACATCAATTCACCAAGTTTCTCGAACAAATCTAAATTGCCAGTTGTTATTTCAAGTTCACCAATCAAAAGCATCAACAAATTACGTGACCGCAGAATATCGGCACGATGGTCTAATACCTTATTCGTGCGTGCGGTGGCAGCTTCTTCAATTTCTGCCTTGGTTGGCGTTGCTTTCTCTGTTGCTTTATGAGTGTTGCTTAAAATAAGTTGGTTATCAGACAGTATTTTTACCTGTTCTGACTTGTCTTGTACCCAACCTTCTTTCTTAGCTTTCCGGCTAATTGCACTTGGCTGAATATCAAACTGTGCAGCAATCCGGCGCAATGAGAACTGTCCTAATCGGTATTCCTTTTCAACCAATTCCCAATCAATACTATTTTCTTTTGTTCTGCGCCCCATGATTAAGCCACCATTTCTTTATTCTGAATGGAATGATTAATCCCAGGGTAATCCCATATAGCAACATCTACATCAAACTGTAATTCAGCCTGATCTGACTGAACGCCCGTGGTTTGCTCTTTCATTATGGCACCCCCTATTAGTCATTGCTTGTTTCGCCGGTCATCCCGTATGTCACGTAAAAGTTCGTTAGTTGATATTAATCGCGCCTCTATTTTCGTAAGCTGTTGTAAGATATCATTTGAAAAAATCGGAATGCCTATCTCAGACTTTAAATTAAGCGTATACCAAACCCACATCATTACACCTGTTTGAGTGATAGTTAAAGCCATCGTAATTAAGTAAATAACTGATAGGGGTGCTCTGTGTTTATTTACGAGAATACTATTCATCATCCACCCCTTGCATTTTTATAACTGTTTGCATAATTGTCTGTATTTTCATAGTCTTCGCTCCAATCATTATCCGCAGAACCTAAAGACTGGTTTTGACTTATCTTATCTGTACTGTCCTTATCTAACGACCTTGAGGTGACCTCAAGGTCACCTTGCGGTATTGCTTCCTGGGAATCCAGTATTTTTTTGATTCGTTCATTTTTTATTGCAGCTCCCTTTTTTCCGCCAGCAATCTTTTTTGCGTTGTAATCCTCAAGATGTTTTCGGTAGTCATCTAACTCTTGGCTAATAAAAACTTCATATTCTTCAATAAAAAATGACTTCACATTGTTAGTTAAGGCATTCTCAATTTCTGTGATGGAAAAGCCTAAGTACTTTGCTAGATCAGTTGGTGAATTAGGTGTTTGATTATTTTCCCAGCACTCCAAACGCATTGTGTACAGCAATCCCCTTTCTGCCAATGACATCAGCCTAAAGTGTCTGTTTGATAACATACTGGCCGCATATTCCTGATATGCTGGTGCTTTACGGTTTTGCGCCATTGCTAACCTCCAATCTGCTCAGTGTGCAATATAAGTCCCAAGCTGCATCAATACTTATTGATTTCAAGTCGGAACCAACACCAAGATAAGAGAATTTCATTAGAAGCATGAAAAAATGCTGAAGCCAAATTTCATCAGAAAATTGCAATCTAGATTCTATAATTGATGAGTTCATGATAATTCTCCTAAGCTACATCCCTGCGTGCAGCTTCAAGTTTTTTAACTAACTCACAAATTTCATGATCAGATTTACCCGCTATACGGGCAGCTATTAGAGCTGATACTTCATTTGATGGGAAACCAATAGCTCTTGCACCAAGTTTTACAGGTTTAACCCATAAACCTTTGCTGATATATAGATAGATAGTGGATCTAGAATAGCCCGACTCAGACTGAGTTTTGGGCAAGCGGAAGATTGATACGTTCATAATAAAAGTCCTTCAATTAGGCTTTTACTATCGCCAAAAAGCAAAACGGCGCTAGTAAAAACAATAGGTTAAGATTGTTTTTACTACCGCCGCCACCCCGTACTCAGGTAACTTTTTAGGTCTCCGTAGGATATTGGGGAAAGTTAATAATTAACTTTCTCAGCTCACCATCGAAACATGCAATAGATGATTTTATTCATCTACTTAAGTAGATACTACTTTGTAGCATGACATTTCCCTTCACGCAACAATTATTTATTACCATGTAATGATGTTTATTTGTATCGGCCAACACACAATATGTCTATGAAGCTCGCTGGAATCGAATAACATTAAAAAACACCGCTGAACTCGAAACCATTGTTTAAAATTAAATTAAGCCTATTGCTTAGTCGGCATTTTATTTGCATAGCAAATAAAATAGTGGGGGTAAAAGTGGGGGTTATTTTTAAATTATAATAAAAAAGCCAGCATTAAGCTGGCCTGTTCATTTGTAACTCATTGATTTTATTGGTCGGGACGGAGTGATTCGAACACTCGACCCCTTGCACCCCATGCAAGTACGCTACCAGGCTGCGCTACGCCCCGAACCTTGTTGCACCTTAATGCAACAAGCACGCATTATAGCGTAAAGCACAGCAGTCATAAATCCGGGAAAAGAAATA
>Ga0208509_1000261_pt1 | contig 20862 bp, 20 predicted proteins | sample LakWasMeta7_HOW4_2_FD_183857 | JGI IMG/M metagenome (GOLD analysis project Ga0208509, IMG submission 183857) | Freshwater sediment methanotrophic microbial communities from Lake Washington under simulated oxygen tension - Sediment Metagenome... | ecosystem: Environmental > Aquatic > Freshwater >...
CAGCGTCAATCCAGGCAGCGCGATCATGCTGTCCCGGCCCCAGTCGCTAAACCACGGATAACCAGCAATAATGGTTTTTCCTGCCGGAAGGCCGTCTTGTTGATAACGCTCGACGATGAATTGATCGGCGGCCAGCGCCAGTTGCCGAATCCAGTCGGGTGCTGCGGCAGGCAGGTGTTTCAGTAAAGCCTGTTGCTGGCGTTGTATGTTTTGCAGAACGGTCTCGAAATCTGCGACAACCGATGCATCTGCATTCATCGTTACGTAAGCTTGCTCACCGGCCGCCAAAATCAAATCAAAATAGCCGGGCCGAAACAAATCTTCCGTGTCGTCGAGACCGCGCGACGTTTCAGCTCGGTGTTTAAACCGCCAGTACCAGTCTGGGGCGGCGACAAATTTAGCTTGTCGGCACTGAATGCGATAAGGCCGTGCGCCGGGAAAGGCGTTGATCTCAATACCGTCGGCTAGGGTGCGTGTTGCCAGTGTCCAACCTCCTTGGGAGTGGCTGTGATAATCCCGATGGGTGCATAAAGGCGTCAGGGTGAACTGCAGCTTGTCCGAAGCGCGCAGAATTTTGATGTTGACCAGCGTGGTGTTGCTATTGGGCTGCATGACAATGCGCTTTTCGATCAGCGCATCGGCTACAGCATAACGCCAGACCGGCAGACTTTCTTCAAGGTAAAAAGCTTGCAAGTGCGCATAGCCTTCGGGAGCCACGGTGCCATCAGCAAACTCATTACTGAACAAAAAATAGTTATGCTCCAGATAGCGAACCGCAATATCCAGTTTGGCAACCAATAAGGTACGTCCGGTCGGTGGTGTCAGCGCCGCCATCAACAGGCCGTGATAGCGGCGGGTGTTGGCTTCGGCGACCGTGCCACAGGCAAAGCCGCCAATACCGTTGGTGACCAGCCATTCGTGTTCAACCGCTCGCTGAAAAATTTCGCAATCGGTTTTTCCTAATTCAAGCGGTGTCATGAGTCTTATCTCCTCGATGTTAGAAGGTGTCTCTGTTTGCTTGTTTTTATGTCCTCGGATGCTGCTTTTGTATTAGTGTGTTGGCTCCGTTTTTCTTTGGTAACGGCTAAGATGAACCAGTTGCAATCCTGTTACCCTTATTCAGCTGGCTGAGACCAGTGATGACATTGGTTAGTTATCTCCCGTTCGGCTTCAAGCCAGTCTTCCAGTGCATGGCCTGCAGAAAAATTTCTTGCTTCAGCTTTGCTGTAAGCGCGTTCCGCGACCATGTTATGAAAGTTATCCGGGGCGATACCTTCAGGGCAATTCTGTTGTGAATTACAGTCAGTCATTTCCTTCTCCTAAATAGAGTTTGTTTGAGTTAGATCATTTATATTCTTCGACAAGGCTCTCCACGAATGCTTTTATCTGTCACGGGTTGAGTCGTGTTGCTTGGCGGTTAGTGAGGTAACTTAAGCCAAGCTTGGATGCGTATTGCAACAGCTATGTTCTCTGCCAGCTATGACACCAAGCAATCCGCCATACACCAGATGCCCCATCAATGCCGCCATCACGGCTTTCAAACCGCCGATTTCGGACATGAAGAAACCGGCACCGGCCATCGGCATTACCATGGTTTCAGCAATCAGCCATAAGATTAAGCCCCAGGTTAAGCCTTTGATAAAGGGGGTTCCCGGTAGGAAGCGATAGATGAAAAACGCATAAACTAACGGAAAAACAAGGACACCCAGCATGATATGAACCGCCATGCCCATTGCGTAATTATTGCCCATCATGTTGCCAAGCATGGCCGCGATGTCCATCGGTTGCCCTATCATCATCGGTGCCGCAAATTGCATCATCAGCGTCATCATTAGGGTGCCGGCAAAACCGCCGAGCAGTGTTTTTGTAATATTCGATTTCATAGTAAGTATCTCCAGGTCTGTTAACAAAAGAACTATTTCTTTGTTGACGATTAGTCATGATGCCGAGGTTTTCCTTACAAAAATATTCAGGAAATTACAGTCTCAGAAATCAAAACATACTTAATCTAAAAAACTCCTCGTCATTTGTAAGGAAGTGTCCACGCTGACGACTGATGAGTGAAGCCGTTGGCGGGACTGATGCTGCAGCGGATTTTTTTACTCTGGAGAAAAACATGTTGAACACACTATCGATGGCATTTTTTACCGCTTTGCTGTGGTTTTCAGGCCCTGTCAGCGCCGAAGAACCGGACTGGAGCGATTATCGTAGCGTGCTGGTCCACGTCAAACCCGGCACTAAAAACGGCATCAAACTGATGTTGGTCGATTATCCTGCGCTCAAAGCCGATGGGCGTCTCGACAAGGTCTATCAAGCATTGTCCAGCTTCGATCCCAAACGTCTGTCCGGCCGCGACGAGCAATTGGCGTTTTATCTCAATGCATACAACATTCTGGCGTTGAAAACCGTGGTCGACCACTGGCCTCTCGATAGCATTAAGGATGTCGGCAGCCTGTTGAGCCCGGTGTGGGACAAGTCTGCTGGTGAGCTGGGCGGTAAGACGGTGAGTCTGGGCGAAGTGGAACACAAGATTCTGCGGCCGATGGGCGAGCCGAGAATACATCTGGCCATTGTCTGCGCCTCGGTGAGTTGCCCGGACTTGCGTGACGAGCCTTACACTGCGAGTCAATTGTCAGCACAACTGGACGACCAAGCCCGGCGTTTTCTCGACAATCCCGGCAAGGGGCTGATCGTCGGCAAAGACAAACTGCAGGTATCGCAAATCTTCGACTGGTTCGAAAAAGATTTTGCAGCAGGCGGCGGGGTGGCAGCGTTCATCAAGCACTACCACGCTAATCTGCCAGATCTTAAGATTAAAACCAATATAGATTACGACTGGAGCGTCAACAGCAGCCGCTAATCATCTAAGCCAACCCTTTATCTTCACATTATCCGGAGAACGTTATGCCAAAGTGTTATCAATCCATCGTTATTGCTGCGCCTATTGAACTGGTTTGGGAAACAGTCAAAAACTTCCATGATTTTTCCTGGGCCGCCGGTGTTATTGATAGTTGCGAAGCTGTCGGCAGCCTCGGTGGCACTGAAATAGGTGCCAAGCGGGTTTTAAATGGGGTATTTCAGGAAACCTTGCTGGAATACAACGAAGCGGAACACAGAGTCCGCTATTCCATTGATGACGGCCCGTCGCCAGTGTCTGCGCAGGAAGTGAAAAATTACATCGGCACTTTGCAGCTCCACCCGGTGACGTTGAACAACGCCACTTTTGTAGAATGGCATTCAGTCTGGGAATCGCACAGCGAAGAGGCGCAAAATTTTTGTCATCAGATTTATGTAGCACTGTTGCGGACACTGGCTAAGCGCCTGGAACAGGTATGAGCCGGGATATCGCCTTACGCGGGTCGTTATTGGCGATGCGGCTGGCGGTATTTCTGGTGATGCTGATGTGGACGCTGGACAAGTTCATCAATCCCGGCCATGCGGGCAAGATATTTGAAAAGTTTTATTTCATCGCTAGTCTCGAAAGCACTGTGCTAACGGGCTTGGCGGCTTTGGAATTGGCGATACTGATCGGGTTTTTGCTGGGCATATACAAGCGCTTTTGTTACGGCGTGGTGTTAGCGCTTCATTCCATATCGACGCTGTCGTCCTATCAACAATATCTATCTCCATTTGAAGGGCCGCATTTATTGTTTTTTGCGGCCTGGCCAATGTTGGCAGGCTGTCTGATGTTATATCTGTTACGCGATGACGATGTTCTATTGAGCCTGAACAGATAGCTTACAATCGAATTGTAAGGAACAACGTGTTAATGCGACCAACAGTCATACTTAATGATATGTAAGGATATTTAAAATGCCCAATCGATTAGCCCTGTTCTCACCATTCGACATGCCGCATTTGGCAATTAGATGTGCCGCTGAAGCGAGGATGTTATGAATAAGTCAAAAATCGTTTTGCTAGTGCTCATCGCGGTGTTGGTTATCGTGTTTTTCGCGTTCGATTTGCAGCACTATTTGACTCTGGAAAGCCTTAAATCGCAGCAGACGGCGATAGCCGACTATCGCCAGACCCATCCACTTTCGGCGATTGCACTCTATTCTGCGTTGTATATCGCCGTTACCGGACTGTCGCTGCCGGGTGCGGCAATACTCACGTTAGCTGGCGGCGCGGTGCTCGGTTTGCTATGGGGTACGCTGATCGTCTCGTTTGCCTCGACCATCGGCGCAACACTGGCGTTTTTAGCCGCCCGTTTTTTGCTCCGTGACTGGGTCAAGTCGCGGTTCAGCGCTCGCTTGCAAAGTATCGATGAAGGCGTGAGTCGTGACGGTGCGTTTTATTTGTTCACGCTACGTCTGGTGCCGGTGTTTCCGTTTTTTATGATCAATCTGGCGATGGGGTTGACGCCAATCAAGGCCAAGACGTTTTACTGGGTTAGCCAGGTCGGTATGCTGGCCGGTACCGTGGTTTACGTCAATGCCGGTACTCAGTTGGCTAAAATCGATTCTTTATCCGGCATTCTGTCCCCGGCGTTGATTGGCTCGTTTGCCTTGCTGGGTCTGTTTCCACTATTGGCGAAAAAAATGCTCGAATTTATCAAACAACGCAAAGTCTACGCACGCTGGATTAAACCGGCTCGATTCGATAACAACCTGGTGGTAATCGGTGCCGGTGCGGGTGGGTTGGTATCTTCCTATATTGCTGCAGCGGTGAAGGCCAAAGTCACTCTGATTGAAAAACACAAAATGGGTGGCGATTGTCTGAATACCGGTTGCGTACCATCCAAGGCGTTGATTCGTTCAGCCAAATTTCTGTCACATGTCAAACGTGCCAAAGAATTTGGCATAGAAAAGGCCGAGGTCAATTTTGATTTCGCCGCCGTTATGGAGCGCGTGCAAGACATCATCAAAACTGTCGAGCCGCATGATTCTATCGAGCGCTATACCGAATTGGGCGTTGATGTGATTCAGGGCACGGCCAAAATCGTTTCGCCATGGCAAGTTGAAGTGACTACTGTAGAAGGCGTCAAGACCATCGCCACACGTTCGATTGTGATTGCTGCGGGGGCCAGGCCTTTTATTCCGCCAATTCCGGGCATCGAACAGATCGACTATCTGACCTCGGATACCGTCTGGAATCTGCGTGAATTGCCAAAACGATTGCTGGTTCTGGGTGGTGGGCCGATCGGCTCCGAACTGACCCAATCCTTCGCCCGTCTAGGCAGTCAGGTGACTCAGGTTGAAAAGACGCCGCGTCTACTGGTGCGAGAAGATAGTGATGTATCGGCAGTCGTGATGGCCCGTTTCGAACAGGAAGGTATCGATGTGCGCGTTAACCACACTGCCAAAGAATTCGTTGTCGAGAACGGCGAAAAAATCCTGGTTGCTGAATTCCAGGGACAAACAGTCAGAATACCGTTTGATCAGGTGTTGATTGCCGTTGGCCGTGCCGCCAATATCACAGGCTATGGCGTCGACGAACTGGAGATTGCTGTGTCAGAGCGCAACACCCTGGATACCAATGCCTTTCAACAAACCAACTATCCAAATATTTTTGCCGTAGGCGATGTGGCAGGGCCCTATCAGTTCACCCACACTGCGGCGCATCAAGCTTGGTATGCGGCAGTCAATGCCTTGTTCGGCCACTTCAAAAAGTTTCGCACCGATTATTCGGTCATTCCCTGGTCGACCTTTACCGACCCGGAAGTGGCGCGTGTCGGCTTGAACGAACAGGATGCTGAAGCTCAGGGCATTGCCTACGAAGTCTCGACTTACGGGATCGACGACCTGGATAGAGCGATTGCCGACAGTGAAGCGCATGGCTTTGTTAAAGTCCTGACCGTACCGGGTAAAGATAAAATTCTCGGCGTGACCATCGTCGGCGAGCATGCCGGAGATTTACTGGCTGAATTCGTACTGGCGATGAAACACGGTATTGGTTTGAATAAAATCTTAGGAACCATCCACATCTATCCGACGATGGCCGAAGCTAACAAATATGTGGCAGGCGTCTGGAAACGCGCTCATACGCCCAAAGCTTTACTGGAATGGGTTGGTCGTTATCATGCCTGGCGGCGTAACGCTTGAGGAATAGTTTCACAGCATGACTTTGCAAATTAGTATCATAATTTAAGTGTGCAAAATGCCTGATGCGGCGCTATGGACAGCCCGCCGCATCAGGCTTGCCAGTACTAATTACTTCGGCTAATCTCGCGAAGCGCTTCGGTGGTGACAGCTTGTCCACCAACACCCCATTCGCCCGAGGCAACATCTTCGATCAGAACCCAGGTAACTGGCCTTAAACCTTCGCCTTCTACCGAGACCACGGCGTCTGTGACTTTGCGGATGATCTCTTGTTTTTGTTCTAGCGATAAATAACCGCTGATGCCTTTGATTTGTACGAGTGGCATGATGTTTCTCCTATAGTTAGTGAAGTTACGCGCATTGTTTGCTGGCACACTGTGACGGCTCTTCCCAAGCTTCGCCCTGAAATGCGTCATCCAACGGCGTATTGATGAGATGGTTGGTGTAGTTGCTGAGGGTTTTAAAGGCCACAGCCAAAACCACCTCCAATGCCTGGGCGCGGCTGTAACCGGCCGTGAAAAAATTATCCAAAGTTTGGCCGCTGACCACACCGCGATTTCTCACCACGTTACGCGCAAAGTTTGCCAAGGCATCCAGCTTGGCATTCGGCAAGGGTTGCAAGTTTCTGATGGCATCGACGATAGCCGGATCGGCTTTGACCATGTGTTTGGCAATCGTCGAATGTGCCGCGACACAATAGGTGCAATGGTTCTCCGTGCTGACGACCAGCAATACGACCTGTCTTTCCGTCGGGCTCAACGAAGTTTGATCGAACAGCGCCGTCAACTCGATATAGCCTTTCAAGGCCGCTGGCGCTTCGGCCAGGCCGCCGTGCAAATGGGGTATGAAACCGTATTTTTTTAACGATCCTTCCAGCAGTGGTTGTGCAATGGCTGGTGCGGTCTGGATAGAATGTATTTTGAATTGGGACATGGTGTCTTCCTATGCGGTTGAAAAATGACAAATGCTTTGTCGGCGATGCCGACCTTGTCGGTTATCGTTACGACGGTGACAGATTAAGCAAATCGAACAAGTCATCCCATGCTTGTGCTTCCGGCGTAGTTGTCCGATTTTCCGGGAGTGGGCAATGGATGCATTAACCCCGTTGATTAATGGTTTGAATCTGCATGCCAAATTGGTGTATTCCGGAGGCGTGTGCGGACGCTGGCTGATGGACCATAATTCGGAAACCTCGGTGTGGTTTCACCTGGTCAGTAAGGGGCAGGGATTTGTGCACTCTAAGCGCTGGCAAACGCCGCTGGCATTGGAGAATGGTGATCTGATTCTGTTTTTACCTCATGCTGAACGGCATTTTTTGTCCTACAGTGCCGAACATTTGCCGAACACCGGCGAAGACACGCGGATGACCCCTTGGTTGGATGGCGACGCCGGTTTTGTCTGCGGAGAAATTGAGTTGGCTGTTCCAAGATCACTGTTGTGGCAGGCGTTGCCAGCCGAAATTGTGATCCGGCAAAATCAGGCCGGCAACGTCTTGGCCAGGCTAATTGAACTGGTGATCGACGAGGCTTCTTGCCAGCGTATCGGCAGTGAATCCGTGATCGAACGCTTGTGTGATAGCCTGTTTGTACTGGTGATTCGTTATTGTATCGAGAAAGGTCTAATACGCGAGGGGGTGTTTGCGGCCATGCAGGACAAGCGGCTGGCCGTTGCGTTGGGTTTGATTCATCAACAACCCTGGCAACCCTGGACACTGGCCGAATTATGTACGCGAGCCGGTGCGTCGAAGTCGGTTCTATCGGAGAAATTTTCCGCGCTGATCGGCCATTCGCCGATTGGATATTTGACTGTCTGGCGTTTACAGATTGCCGCCCACTGGTTGATAGAGCCAAATATGAGTGTTGAACGAGTTGCCGAACGTTGCGGTTATGAGTCGGTACCAGCCTTTAGCAAGGCCTTTAAGCGCCATTTTGGCATGCCGCCAGGGGAATTTCGGCGCGGGTAGATATTGAAAAAACATTGTTCGTCAATTTCTAATATCGTTGGATAATATGGAGTTGGAAGTTAATATCCAGAGTAGCTAAATTCCATTAGAATACAGCGCGAAATGAATTGGGGTCCTTATTCACACACGCTAAAGCCTTCATCTAAAAACGCCTCTAATGGTCGTTTTTCGAACATATAGAACTTTCGACATCGTTTTACACTCGCATCAACCCAAACGATCGAGTCTGTCATGTCTATCGCCTATTTTAAAAAACGACGTCATTTATCAAATCAATTTGAACATGGGCAACGATTTGCCTCAGTTCTGGTCATTTGCTGCCTAAACGGGGCTACATGTTTAGCAGCAGAAACTCATCATGCTAAAAAAGACGTTGGTTATGTTTTTCGTCCTATAAAAGTCAACACTGCACCAGCAAAATTACAAAATACGCTGTGGTGGCAGGTTGCCAAAAGTCATCAATTGGATCCCTATGTTTTATATGCCGTAGCCCTGATCGAATCAGCCAAAAACAAAGATCCAGACCACATCACTCCGTGGCCTTGGGCTATTAATAAATCCGGACAATCCTTTACACCGGCTTCTAAGCAGGCAGCTAACGTGCTCTTGCATCAATCAATTGCCAAGGGCAGTCGCTATATTGATGTAGGCATGATGCAAATCAACCTTCGCTGGCATGGACATCGTGTTACCAAACCGGAACATCTGCTTGACCCCGTTATCAACCTAACTATTGCTGCCCAGATACTGGCTGAAGCCATTCAATCCTCACCCAACAATCTTGTGTTGGGAATTGGTCGTTATCACAGTTGGCAAAATAACCAAGCATCAATTGCCTACGGGCAACGGGTACTTTCGGTGGCGGACCAAATTAGAACGGTACTATGAGGTTGTCATGACCATCGATAACGTCATCTATAACTTGAATTTGGATTATCTGATGCTCGCCCATGAGTTGATACATACCGGCCAGAAACAGCAGGCAATGGTTTGCCTTGGCTTGACGTCAGATACTGTGGAAATGCTTTACAACCTGCCCATCCATCAATTGAAGGAACTGGCGCGCAATGACGTGCTTAGATTCACTCTCCGATTTCCCCAAGGGAGTCTGTCAACACATCTGATTAACAAATCTGAGGATCAAACGTATTCAGAACACCAGGCCCGGCAATTACGGATGATTGTGTCCAGACAAGCTATCAAATCATGAAAATTAACGCCGGTCTGCCATTTGAAGCGCAGTTACAAGAATACCAACTTGCGGTTGAATTACTGAATCGAAGGCTACGAACTTCTTATGTTACTCAAGTCATCAAAACCATCAGTCTTGATGATCTCCGGGCCATGTATCGAATGATTCATCCTGGCAGTGGCCCGCGACCTGGCATAACACCAACGATACAAGCCATCCCTCGATATCGCGAGTCGTATGTTTACATGTCGCTATTTGCCTCGATTTATCGGTCAGCAAGCTTGCTGGACATTAAGACAAAAATTGATATTCCCGCCATTCTGTTTGCCTGGGATTTCTTTTGTGAAAGGTTTCCCAATCATATCCGCGAACACAGACCCTACTACAAAGTTCGTCCTGCCAATTTTAATGAAGCGTGGATTATCGCCCAGTCGCTTACCAATGGATTGGCAGTCATCGAATATTGTAAGGATTGCCATGGGGATTCGCTGATTATCCAAAACAGCGATAGACAACCAATTTGCCAAATTTGTGCCATTGATCGAAAGCGGGAAAAGCGCAAGAGTCGACAAGTAAGACCTTCAGTGCCGTTGATTAAATAGCCCACAACAACGCACTTGGCAAAAGTGATATTTCGCAGTAGCATCAGCTACTGATTCCGACCGGAGTTTAGTGATGGCGTTGCAAATTTCTAAATCCAATTCCTCAAAATTATCAACCAGGCTGTTGACATCCACGTACCCGAAGCAAGCGATGTTTGGTAATCACCATGCCACGGTGAATTGCAATGTCTGTCATCGGACTATGGTGCCCAGAATAGTCAGCTATTATGGTCAGCCTCTGCGCTCGATTTGCCCGTTCTGTGGAACGACCTTTATGAAGTTTCCCAGTGGTTTTCAGAGGTGCGTGCAGCGGCTTCAGCCAAGAATACTGACGTTTGATGCCTTCAAGAAGATAGCGATGGCAGCAATCTGCTTTGGATTGCTTTGGTTTATCAGTCTTTGGGCAAAGTTACCGGAAGAAATCAATTTTGTAGGTACTGTCGGAACGATTGCGCTACTCATTATTGCCGCCGCAGAACTGACTGTTCAATGTGTTGAACATTTAGCAGCCAAGCTATCTCACGAAAGCAATTACTATTGGGCGGGATTAGTCTTAATAACCGTAGTGTTAGCGAATAAATACCATGACTTAATTAACTACGTGCTTCTTTTTTCAGCCATCATGCTTGTGCGTTGGGTGGTTGTGGATGTTTTACAAATCTTTCGCACGACAAGATAACCAATCCGCTCAATAATTGACCCGCCCGCGTGAACGGTTGAAGTTACCTATATGATCAATGAAATCAGTTCTATTTTGACCAGCTGCTTGCCTCAACAATTTAGCGATATTTTCGCCATCGGGTAGTCCCTCTTCATCCAATAATTTTTGTTTTGCTGCCCCCATACTGCCATTGTCATCTCCTCCTATGGCAATCCCAGCAAAGCCTTCGAACATGGCTGCTTTGTAATATGCCTGTTGATTTGGAGTGAGTTGGTCTGCAACTTCATTTACTTTTTGGTCCGCCCAAGCTTGGGATGCAGCAATAAACCCAGGATAGGATTGTGAGGCACCATATTTAATAGCGTCCCAGATAGTTGCTCCGTTTTCTTGTGCCTCACTAACATGAGCAACGAACTGATGAATGTGTTCACTGCCTACATCACCAACCGTTTCAATATTCTTGGCCGTATTGTAAAGACTGCCACCCAACATGTTGTAGGACCACTCCGCAGCGGAAGGGTTGTCATTCGCTGCTGCCGCAATTGAAGCTCTAAAATGTTCAGCCTTGATATGTGCCAATTCGGCAAAGCCGTCATGGGAATACTGTTCCCGCATGTCAAGATTTTGATCATGGCGACCGTCAATGGCCTGCTCACCAGTTGCGATCTTGTTGCTGGCAGCGTTGATTTGACTCTGCACACGCCGAGTAACCTTTTCAGTTTCCGACCGTGGATCGGCGAGGTTAGCTTGTTCAACAGCTGTTTGTACATTTCCCATAGTCGGTGTCATAGTTTTGATGTTCTCGTTCTTGTTGGCATTCCAGTTCGAATCGACTTGGGGTGCATTGAAGGCATCCCCCAATAATTGGTAACCGGCGATTTCAGCACTGCGCGCTTGTTGATTGTCCAACGACCGGTAACTGGGTGATGAAAACCCTGTCAGTAAGGACATGCCTGCGGCCGCATAAGCCTGATCGGCATTACTGATCCACCCGGACGCTTTCCATTGCGATGCTAATCGCTGAGCATCGCCTCTAAGGCCATATTGATCCAGGGTTTGATCTAGTCGTTCCATTAATGTGCTGTCTCCGCTTATTTTCAGGCCGGTTTCAGCAGCACCAAAGCTGGCCTGGGCACCAAATCGTTGTTGTGCAGAAACGGTTTGCTGATAAGTCTCGGAAGCAGATACGGCATCGGTTGCACTATGCTGCAGCGAGGACAGGGATTGATTTTGTAAGCCTAACGATGCGACATTGCGGGTACCCGACTGTGCATCCAAGGCCAGGCTTTTGGCCAGGCCGGCCTGATAGCCCTGGGTGTCATTAACGGTTTGAGTGATGTCAGAGGCAATGGCGTCGGATTTATCCTGACCGACCTTAAAGTCATTCTGCAATTTGCCGGAAATCACCGCCCCTAGAGAGTTTTCGGATAATTTGACACCGGCATTGGCGCTGCCCGCCACCATTGCTGAGAAGTGATCAGCAGAAATGCCGGTGTCACTATGTTTCTTGGCAAAGGCTTCACCAAACTGGCGATTGTAAGCGTCGGTATGACTACTACTGCTGGCAATTTGATTGGCCAACGAGTGGCTATCGAAGGCATCGCTATTGATACTGGCCGACTTCGAAGCGGTTGACGAGACGCTGTGCATGAAACTACTGCTCGCTTGTTCCGAAGCATTATAAGCCGATGCCACCGCCGCACTCATATCACGTCCTGCGGAGAAAGTCGGCAGCACCTTGTCGGCGCCGGTCTGTGTGACCGCTGACAGTGGGCTGTACTGATGTTGCGGCTGAGCATTTAATACCGGTGCCGGACTGATGACATCCGGTGTAACGATTTTTTCGTTTATAACATCGCCGCCATCCATCCGTCCCAGAAAATGGGTAGCGGTGACCGCGCCGCGATAGATCAGCATCAAGGTTATGGCAGGGGTGGAGGCTGCTAACATACCGCCAATTGACAGCCATTGCTGCAATTCCATATCCATCTGGTAAATACCCATCATCGACGGCAAGTTATAGTTGGCTGAGGTCAGAGCCGCCATCTTGCCGGCCGCTGACATGTGAATGAACAAATTGATTACCGCCAAAATTGGCATCCAGAGTTGAATCCATAGCAGCATCGAAAAGTAGCCAATGTTCATTCGCAAACCGACACTGCCGAATAACACCACAAAGGCCATGATTGGTGCGATGGCATAAGTTAAGCCCTCAATGAAGGCCATCATTGGCCGGACAATTTTGGAGAACAAGGTCTGCTCTGCCGCCCATTGAGTATTACGTTGTTGGATGGCCTGTTCAATCATTGAAGCCTTGGTCCAATGCATGGCATCTTCATGCCGACCCACCACGCCTTTTTCAAACATCGGCATAATCGCTGACATCAACATGTAGTCAGCGGCATTGATCACACCCGGTCCCGCCAAGGCATCAAAAGCGTCCTGAATTTTCGGCACGGTATCGGCGGCGGCCTGTACGCCCAAGGTGGGTTGTAACAAACTTTCAAGTGCGGAACTAAAAGCACCATTGGCCACCCCGCCTAAATCCGTCCAGGCATCGGTGCAGGTAAGCGTTTTCGGCTGACCACCCACATAAATTTCGGTCATGTAGATGTCAGAGTCAAAACGGATGGCATTGAGCGGATTGGCATCATGCAAAATGGCATCGACCGATTTCAGATTCAAATCCACGCCCGTTAAGGTACATTCCCGAACGTAATTGGCAAAGGAGGTTTCCATGTCGCTACCGGCATTAGGTGCATTGGCTGCCCCCAAACTAACGCGGGATAATAAATTCTTTCGTACAGCGGTCAAGGTCTGCAAACTATCGGCAAAACCATTGCCGGTCATTGAAGGGGTGGCAAAGCCTTGCTCGAATAACCGGGTAGTCCGGTAACCCATATTTGACATTACACTACCGACTACGGCCGGTCCTAATGGCACATGGTCGACTGCGACCACACTGCCGGTATAGGCATCTTCAATAAAGACTTTGACTGACGGTGCGTACAACATCAGCCATAACACATACGCCAAAAACAAATCCTGGTAACGAATGCCTCGGCCATCCCATTGCAGCAAGGCGCGTAGCATCACAATAATCACACCAATCAAGCCACCCACTGCTGCCGCCGTCCGGTAATCGCCCGTCCCTGAAATCATCGCTACGGCATTGAGTACCGCTTGCAAATAGGCTGAGTCACCAACAGAAAAGATTTCAAACATAGAGGGCCTGCCTTTATCGATATGGGATGGACTAAGGCGTCGGCCAAGCCGTTCCCGATGCCGGCAATTGCGCTACAGTGCCATAATGCTTAGGTTTCACTGTGTTCATCAGCTGCTGATAGAACGCCATCAAGGTTTGCGGGTTGCCATAACGCCCGGCGATGGTGACGTATTCATCCTGGATCTGTTCACGGGCGTCCTTCAACGCATCCATCAGTAACTTGGCATAGGCATGGTCGCTCATGTGCGCGGCCGTCTGTACGGCATTGAGCAAGTCGTTGACGATCAGTTGTGCCAGTTCCAAGGCAATCACCGGTGCCGCTTCTTCCGCCCAGAGTTTGGCGATACCGACATCCTCCCGCGCCAGGTTATGAATCATGCCGCCGATGGCATCCGGTACGGTTTGCATAAAAGCCTGTTCACTGGTAGTAATTTGACCGGTGTTGGTGGCGAACTTATAAATTAATCCGTTACCGTTGTTGGCAGAACCTAGCAATAGTTCCATTACCCGTTGTTTCAAACCGACCAGATTGACGCTCTGAACAATGGGTTTGAGACACTGATCGGCATCATGACCATCCGAGCAGCTATACATCCGTACCGTTTGGTAACTGTTGCCGGCATCATTTCCGTACAATAAATCCTTGATGCGCAAAATTGGTGGCGGTGCGCTAATGGCATTGTTTTCACCTTTGCCATCGGGCGCGGCTTGTGGCGCGTCGACGATTACCGTGCCGGATATACTCATCGCGGCTTCAAGTAAACTATTGCCGCCAAAGTGAAACCAGGCACCGGCGTTTTGATTGATCAACGCCCGCCAGACTAAATTCCCCTGGATTTTCTGAGTCATGTCATTAGGGGCATTTTGTTTTACTTGTTGCACCGGATCACCCAGGGTGCTGGTGTTGGTCCAACTGGAGAACACATCACTGATGCCTTGAGTAAACGAGGCATTGGACAGATTGGCTTTACTCTGAAGATCAAAGGCTTTAACGGTATCGTTGACCAGACCTTGTGATAAACGACAGGAGTTGCTGAACATCTGGTTCATTTCCTGAATTTTCTTTTGCAGATCAGTCATTACCGAAGCGCACCAGGGGCACATCGCACCGACGGCCAGTTGAAAGGCATACCCCGAGGCATTGCCGGCAATATTACGTAGCAACTGCACAAACTGATTGAAATTGATAAAGCTGAAACTGCCCGCAAATAAATCAATGCCGCCGCACCCGGCACTGAACGATGGCGGCACGAACGACACCAGATTAGTATTCGTGATGCCATTGCGAGCGACCAGGCTGCCACCGGTAATTACCCCCCGGCGTTGTCCCAAGTGTGCGGTCGGTGCGGTGAAGTTGGTCATGGTGCCAAACATTCCGTCCATTTCCTGTTGCAAGTCGGCATAGGCAGGCACTGAACTCTCAACTATCAGTAGGAAAACGACGAATCGCCGCAATGCGATAGAGTTCATCGGACACTCCCAAATTGCGCACTTTGCTGCAGTGCTTGAATCAGAGACCGAGGATCTTGAGTAGAAGCAGAACTAATGCTGCCGGTAGTTGGCAACAACATCGGTGTAGAGTGGATGCCCTGAGTGGTTTGGTATTGCGAAGATTCTATCCAACCGGCTTCCTTTGCGGTTAACAGAATTCGACCGGTGGTTTCCTCCAAGGATAACGCGCCTTGCGCTAACGGCACGATTTGCCGAGGCGGTTTCATCAGGAATAATGCCGGTGTATGCTCAACGCCCAACATCGCCGCTTGCCCTTGATCGCGTTTGAACTGACTAAACAGACCACTGGGCATCGGCAAGCCATCCAGTGACACCGGATAGATTTTGAAACCATAAGCGTTTTCCAGCATGCTCAGGATCGGTGCCTGCAGATGGCAAAAAGGACAATCAGAACGAAAGAAAAACAATATGCCCGCTTGAGCAGCAATCTCTTTCAAGGCTTTTTCAGCCATCATACTGGCCTGATGATTGGCTTCATTGGCGGCAAAGGTGGCAACCGGTCTTCGTACAGTTTCATCTAGTTGCGGATCGGACATCACCACATAACGCGCGGCATTGGTAAAGCGTTCGGCCTTATCCATCATCACCCGCTGCAGGTAATAAAACGCGGCGACATTTTCCTGCGTCGGATCATCGATAGCCTGATTCAGATAACGTTCCATGTTCTGTTTCAACCACGCTGACGATAGTGGCTCAGCGTCTGCTGGGGGAATTGGTTTTGGTTGAGACGCCACTGCCGTAGATTGGTTCTGGGTGGTTTCCTGATCAGTCGGGATGGGCTTAGTCTGTTCGGGCATTGATTCCGGTGGGTGTTTCTTAACCGGTTCCGGCAACACTTCATACCAAAACCACCCACGCTGTTTGTCTGCAAAATACGAAACATCCTGTACATCGACTTCCTCACCCCAAGCAAAAGTCACCTGAAGTTGCAGGAGCATCAATATCGGCAATGAGGCGTAGTTTCGGTTCATTGCCGCATTGTCTGCCAAACCGAATGCGATTTTGGTGTAGCAGATGAGCATTTTGGCTGTTAACTGCACCCAAATTACGTCGATTTTTTTGCCAGGATAAAAAGGTGTAGCTCATGTTGCTTTAGACCATCTGCGGCCGGTATTTGATTGAGTCAGACCATAGAATGATCATACGGTTTCCTCGTTTCGTCTTGGGATCCGGGTCACAGATCACGAATAGGGTTCATGGCTTTAAATCCCTAATCTATAGGGATTTAAGCATAAAAAAACAGATGGATTGAAAGCCACCGTCCCCAATAGGCATTGAAGAGTATCCACGTTGAAGGAAATTACTGGCGTAACAACTTCGGCGAGTTTAGCCATTAAATCCCTATAATTATAGGGATTTAATGATTGGAAACTTAGTAGGAATTGACCGCCAAGGTTGTTTTTTGACTGAGTCAAAATCAGCCCTTTTATCACCACAACACCCCATAGGGATTAACGACTTCAATCCCTACAGTAAGTAATAGGGATTTAGCATGAAAATTGAATCTGAGAATAAGCTGCCGTCTGCGTTGACCGAAGCGCATTTACTGGCTTGGTTAGAAGCCAAGGTCGAGCAGCTATATGCGGAAGCAAAACTGCTCACTAACGATTATTGGCGGCGTTGGAAGGCAGAAAAAAAGAAATATGAACCCGCCCAACATGGCCGGATTGGCGTTCGCGTGCGACGCCGGGAAACGACGCTGTCGTTCAGTATCGAGTGGTTCCGAATGGCGATGATTCGTCAAAACGGTCAACAAAAATCCATCGCCCAGTATCTCAAAAAGGGAGCGGGTTACAGTTATCCCTTGGTGCGGATGCTCCATGGCGAACCGGAGTGGGAAGCAAAACTGGTGGAAGAGCTGGAGACAGAATTTGCCGATATTCGCAAACAGATCGATCTGCTGGGGAAAATTCGTGGCGCACTGATCACTTACCAAAAGGCCAAACAGTAATAAATAGCCATTTCTTGCAGTGGTGGTCAATAAGGGTTCTGTTTAAGTGCATTGAGTTAATATGAGCTTACCCATCTTCCCTATAAATCTATTAATCCTGATTTATATATGTTTCAAGGCTAACCAATTAATAAAATCTATTATTACGCATTTATATTGACACGCCGTCATAATGCTCCTATAAATCCATTATTGGAGAATTATATGAAACGTGTTATCGCTACTGCCTTTCCTACCGATCCCTGCGTTGATAGCCCTGTAACATTGGGTGCTGCGATTCGTGCTGCCCGCACCCAGGCCGGGTTGCGTCAAGAAGATGCTGCACTGAGCATTGGGGTTGCCTTACAAACGCTGGTCGATATTGAAGCCGGAAAACCGGGGGTGAGTATCGGCAAAATCCTGCAAGTGGCTCAAGGGGTGGGCGTGTCATTGCTGGTGATTCCAAAAGCGCAACGCGATGTGGCACGTCGGCGCTTGGCCGATTTAACTTCTCCGCTGCTATGAAGCTTGACGTTAAAGCCAATGAGCAGAGGGTCGGCTCGCTTAGTCAGGATAATGACAGCGGTCTGTTTGCCTTTGACTATGCTCCCGAGTGGTTAGCCCAGGACGTGCGTTTTCCATTAAGCCCTGCCATCCCACTGGACCGAGGCGCCTTCTCAGCAGAACATCATAGCGCTGCGGTTCGGCAGTTTTTTCAGAATCTGTTGCCAGAGGGCCAGGCACTGGACGATGCCGCGCAAGCCAACAAGGTGTCAAAATCCAACCTGATGGGTTTACTGATTGCATTAGGCCAGGAAACGGCCGGCGCCTTGATTATCAGTTTGTCTGATCCACTTTCTCAATCACCCGCTAAGTCCAATAAGCGCCTGCTCAATCGTGAGGAATTATCAGCGCGCATTTGTTCGCGTCCGGACGATGCCTTTACCGTCTGGGACGGCAAGGTACGCTTATCAATTGCCGGTCATCAGGACAAAATTGCCGTGCTGGAGGAAGACGATCAGTGGTATCTGGTTGATGGGGAAGGCTTGGCGTCCACGCATATCCTCAAACCTGATCCGCTCCGCAGTCGTTTGCAACACATGACCAGTAACGAATTGGCCTGTATGCGGCTTGCCCAAGCCATTGGTTTACCGACCGCAGAGATTCGGTTGGAATGGATTCCAGAGCCTGTTGTGTTAATCAAACGTTTTGATAGAAAGATTAACGGCAACAGAATCCAGCGTCTGCATTGCATTGATGGATGCCAAGCCTTAGGTCTGGGCGTCAGCATGAAATACGAACGTCCCTATGGCGATAACCGTGATGTTCAACATATCCGCGACGGTGCCTCTTTGCCGAAGTTATTTGCCTTAGTGGCTCAAGCCAGTGCCAAACCGGCAGCCGATCGTCTGGCCTTATTGCGTTGGGCTATTTTCCAGGTTTTGATTGGCAATACTGATGCCCATGGCAAAAACCTGTCGTTTTTCATGGACGCAGGGGGGGTGAGCTTAACGCCCTCATACGATTTGGTATGTTGCCTGCTGTATGCCGATGATCGAATAGCCGACACCTTGGCAATGGCTGTTGGCGATAACTTCAATCCCACCGCGTTGACCGCCTATGACTGGGCCGTGATGGCTGATGAATGTCAATTGAATCCAAAGCTGGTCTGTCGTGAGCTGAAACAGCTGGCGGATAAAATCATCTTAGTCTGGCCTGGATTACAACATGAGCTCGTGCAAAACGGCGCTGAGAAAAATACGCTAAAGTCGATAGGTGAAATATTTTTACAACAATGTACTCACTCACTTAAGCTCGTCGCTGAAATCACCAAGGTGTCGCGGAACTTGTAGTGAATCAGAACTCAGCGCTGCTATGCAACAGCAGCTTGTCGCCTTGAAAGTGCGTGCATAGCGACTGGGCGCATCGTGCCAGTAAAATGGTTCTCAGCGGCGGCATTGGTGCAAAAACTACAAAAAGCCATGCGGGATTTAGTTTTAATGAACCGGCAAAGATAATTGACGCCGGACGCTCGGACGATTTGCCGATTATAGAGGAATCAACGATCACTATATGTTGTCGTGCATGTTTTGTGCTCATCGTAAGAGTCAACAAGTCCCTGGGTATCAGAAATCAAAATTGTGGTTGATTCTGGTTGGCAGTGTTTTGTATAGGGGTAAAACAAGCAGTCGTGTCACCAGCCGCAGCCGCTATTTAATCTGTCGAAGCTCCGTTGTCAGGACGGAGCGGCAATAAAAAGCGGAGAAGCACATGTAACCACACGGTCTTTGCGGACAATGGGCTCTTCGATAAGCCGCGTTCCGGTATGACTTTTTCCATGCACCCTGAATAACTGCCGTCGGCCAGTGGACTAAACCGCTAGCGCGGTAGAGGGCTTCGATTAATCGTCTGTGAATAGTTGACAGATTGGCACTGTTTCCTATCTAAAATGAGGCAATCCGCCTCATTTTAGATAGGAGCAGGCTCATGAATTCTTCAACTCATACCATTACTCCGTTGCGTCAACGCATGATCGACGATATGCGGATGCGTAAACTATCCCCTAAAACCCAGTCCGTTTATATCCGCGTGGTGAAACGCTTCGCGGGTTTCTTAGGTCGATCACCCGATACCGCCAGTGCCGAGGACTTGCGCCGTTATCAGTTGTATTTAGTCGATCACGGCATTTCGCCGATTTCCCTGAATGCGACGATCACCGGGTTGAAGTTTCTGTTTGAAACGACCTTGGATCACCCTGAGTTGATGGTCAAGATGCACGCTGTGCATGTGCCGCACACATTACCGATAGTATTAAGTCGTGAGGAGGTGGCCCGCTTGCTCGCCGCGGTTGATAACCTTAAACATCAAACGGCATTATCGGTCGCTTATGGTGCCGGTTTACGTGCCAGTGAAGTGGTATCGCTGAAGGTCAGTGACGTCGATAGCCAGCGTATGACGCTGCGTATCGAACAGGGCAAAGGCAGTAAGGATCGCTATGCCATGCTGTCGCCGGTGCTGCTGGAACGCTTGCGTGCCTGGTGGAAATTTGCTCATGCCCAAGGCAAAATGCGTCAAGGTGGCTGGCTGTTTCCGGGCTTGGATCCCATCGATCCGCTCAGTACCCGGCAACTCAACCGGGCGGTCAAGGCCGCCGCAGAGGCGGCGCGGATTGATAAGCGGGTATCGATGCATACGCTACGCCACAGTTTTGCCACCCACTTGCTCGAACAGAAGGTGGATATCCGCATCATCCAGGTGCTACTCGGCCACAAGAAACTGGAGACCACGGCGCTGTATGCCCAAGTCGCTACCGATATTCTGCGCGAGGTGGTGAGTCCAATCGAGACCTTGCGGCCGATATAGAGCACGTCCATGGCGCGCCCTGCGCTGGAGGTGGCGGATATTTTCCGCGCCCACGGCCCCGTTTGGCGACAAGCTCAGCAGACTCACTTAAGCCTGGGTCAATTGAAAGTCATGTCCGCCATCGAACAGTGTCGAACCGCGACCTTGGGGGGGCATGTTCTGTGTTGTCCTGCTTGCGAACATCAAGACATCGCCTACAACTCCTGCCGTAACCGGCATTGCCCCAAGTGTCAGGCCAGTGCCGCCAAACGTTGGCTTGAAGCCCGACAGGCCGATCTATTGCCGGTCGAGTATTACCATGTGGTATTCACCTTACCTGCACCGATCAGCGCCATCGCCTATTACAATAAGGCGGTGATCTACCGGCTGCTG
>Ga0208509_1000263_pt1 | contig 20742 bp, 9 predicted proteins | sample LakWasMeta7_HOW4_2_FD_183857 | JGI IMG/M metagenome (GOLD analysis project Ga0208509, IMG submission 183857) | Freshwater sediment methanotrophic microbial communities from Lake Washington under simulated oxygen tension - Sediment Metagenome... | ecosystem: Environmental > Aquatic > Freshwater >...
TTATACGCTTCAAGCACGCGGATGGAGTCGGGATCGGTCCTGCCGTTAAGCAGTAAGGCATGGTTTGACCTGTAACGGCGGACTCAGAAAAGGCATAAATCAGCGCTGCGTTCAATTAAAACCGCTGATTCTATCATGATTAGCGTGGCAGGGTAGGTGCCGGATACGATTTCGGGCCCTCCGCCGAGGGGGCGAAATGCGTCGCCCCTCGGCGTGGTTTGACTATTTGGCTGCCGGAGCGCTCGGTGCCGCATCCGGGGCGGGCGTTGGAACCGGGGCCGGGGCGGCCGGCGTTACGATTTTCGCCGGGCTTTCCTTCAGCGCCTTTGCTTCTTTTTCACGTTTCAGCCCTTCGCCGTAGAGGGTGACGGTAATCATGATCAAGACCGGCGTGATCATCGCGATCATAAAACGCGTGGGCTCTTTCAGGAAAAAAAGCGGCCATTTCGGTTTGATCATGCCTACGACGAAGAAAATAAGCGTAAACGCTGCCAACTGAAAAGAAAAATTTACTAAATCATTTACCATAATGAGTTGCCTGTAAAAACGAGTAAAAGCCGAGAGTTACGGGGTGCATGATTCCCGCGGGTTTGCAACCCGCTACTATACCATTCCGGCGCGCCGAAATTAATCCTTCGCCTGATCAAACAGCAATTCTCAATTTAGCCCATTCCCTGATAAAGTTGGCGACTTACTCGACTAATTTGGGTCACACTCGATGTCTTATCCCTTCGCCGTGTTTGAAAAATTCACTCAACCGACACTGGTCAATCAACTCAAGCAGGCCTTCGCAAGCCTACCGGATGCGCGCAGCGGTACCGGTGTTTACCAGAAATACCAGATGCTTGATGCCGCGCTCAGCGCCTTTTCGGTGTTTTTCATGCAATCGCCGTCGTTCTTGGCCTATCAACGCACGATGCAGGATGCCAAAGGGCACAACAACGCGCAAAGCTTATTCGGTGTACATCAAATCCCCAGCGACAACCAGATCCGCAACTTGTTGGATCCGGTGTCGCCGCTTACGCTCTGCCCGGTGTATCGACACATTCTGCAAGGCCTTGAGCAACAAGGCATGTTGGAAACGTTTCACGTCTTGGACGGCAGCGTGCTGGTCGCGCTGGATGGCGTGGAGTACTTTCATTCCGAGAAAATCCACTGCGCCCAGTGTTCGACGAAAACCCTGGCCGGTGGCGAAGTGCATTACAGCCACAGTGCGGTGACCCCGGTGATCGTATCGCCGCGGCAAACGTCGGTCATTCCCTTGGCCCCCGAATTCGTCACCCCGCAAGACGGCTGCAGCAAGCAAGACTACGAATTGGCGGCGGCGAAGCGCTGGTTGGCGCGTGAAAACGCCCATCTACCTGCCAACGTGACCTTCTTGGGCGACGATTTGTACTGCAAACAACCGTTTTGCGAGCTAATCCGTCAAGCGCGCCGGCATTTTATCTGGGTGTGTCGCCCCGAGTCTCATGCAACGCTCTACGAATGGATCGACGATTTTCAACGCACCGGCCAACTCGGCTGCGTCAACAAAGCGCGATGGACCGGTAAGCAACGGCTGATTGAGCACTATCGCTTCATCAACCAGGTCCCTCTCCGTAACAGCGACGACGCGTTGCTCGTGAATTGGTGCGAACTTGAAATCGTGAACGCAGCCGGCAAACGGCTGTACCGAAATGCGTTTGCAACCGATTATCTGATCACCGCCGACAACGTCGAAGCGATCGTCGCGGCGGCGCGCACGCGCTGGAAAATAGAGAATGAAAACAATAACACCTTGAAAACCAAGGGCTATCACTTTGAACACAATTTCGGTCATGGCAAACAGCACCTCGCCGCCTTACTGGCCAGCTTCAACATCCTGGCTTATCTGGTGCATACCGTTCTGTCATGGTTCGACGACGCCTACCGCTTGCTTCGGCAAAAACTGGTCAGCCGAAAGACTTTCTTTGACGACTTGCGCGCCCTCACGCGTTATATGACCTTCGATAGCTGGCAACAACTGATGGTGTTTATGTTGACTGCCTTGGAAATCTCTATTCCTTCCGGGGAATGTTTATGATATCGAGTTAAATTGAGAATTGCTGCTGATCAAAGAGATAATATTCAGATATTTTTGCACACGCAGGCTTGATCTCCAGGAAGCGGAATGAACGCAGTTAAGGTAGCGGCATTCGGCGTCCTAGATGCTTTTTATGGTGAAAAATGGGGGGATTGTGATATAAATCGCGCTAAGTCTTCACGCATCCTAAATTAGTTGCAACCGCCTGCAGGCAGTCAGTTTTCTGTGCCATACTGTTGGCTGTCATTCACCTTTTCAACCTGAGAAATGAGGAGGCCCCATGGGCTTTGGCGCGTTCGTTTTAGTCTTGTTGGTGCTGGCGATATTGCTGGTGTTTTTGTCGGTAAAACCCGTCCCTCAGGGCATGGAATATACGGTCGAGCGTTTCGGCCGTTATACCAATACCTTGACTCCCGGCTTGAATATCATCATGCCGGTCATCGATAAGATCGGCCGTAAAATGATCATGATGGAGCAGGTGCTGGATGTGCCGTCGCAGGAGGTGATTACCAAGGACAATGCAATGGTGACTGTCGACGGCGTGGTGTTTTACCAGGTCATGGATGCCGCGAAAGCCGCATACGAAGTCAGCAAGCTGGAATGGGCGATACTGAATCTGGTGATGACCAACATCCGGACCGTGATGGGCTCGATGGATCTGGATGAATTGCTGTCACGGCGCGACGACATCAATGCGCGTTTGTTGACCGTGGTCGACGATGCGACGACGCCATGGGGCATCAAGGCCACCCGGATCGAAATCAAGGACATCGCGCCGCCGAAAGACCTGGTCGAAGCGATGGGCAAACAGATGAAGGCGGAACGCCTGAAACGCGCCTCGATCCTGGAAGCGGAAGGGCTCCGGCAATCCGAAATTCTGCGCGCGGAAGGCGCTCAGCAAGCCGCGGTTCTGGAAGCCGAAGGCCGCAAGGAAGCCGCCTATCGGGATGCCGATGCGCGCGAGCGCCTGGCGCAAGCCGAAGCTCGGGCGACCCTGATGGTGTCGGAGGCGATCGGCAAGGGCGACCTGAATGCGATCAATTATTTCATCGCGCAAAAATATATCGACGCGCTGCAAAAAGTCGCTTCCGCCGAAAACGCCAAGTTGATTTTCATGCCGCTGGAAGCCTCCAGCGTGATCGGCGCGCTCGGCGGCATCGGCGAACTGGCCAAGGAAGCGCTGGGCAAAAACACCAAAGGCGCGTAATGGAAATGGCGATGAGCGAACTGGATTTTGTCTTCTGGTACTGGTGGGTCTGGGCGCTGCTGCTGTTGGTGATCGAACTGCTCGCGCCCGGCTTCTTCTTCCTGTGGATGTCCGCGGCGGGTTTCGTGACCGGCTGTCTGGTCTTCCTGTTTCCCGACACGCCCGAAAACTTTCAAATCTTTGAATTTTCGATACTGTCGGTCAGCGCGATCGCGGTCTGGCGCTTTTATGTCAAAAAACACCCGATTGAAAGCGACCGCCCGCTTTTGAACAAACGCGGGGCGCAATACATCGGCCGCGTTTTCAATTTGTACACGCCGATCGAAAACGGCCAGGGCAAGATCAGGGTGGGAGATTCCATCTGGACGGTGCATGGGCCCGATTGCGACATTCACACCAAGGTCCGGGTGGTTTCGGTGAACGGTACCGTCTTCGAGGTCGAGAAAGTGGAGTGATGCGGCAGGAATAGGCGTTAGATGCTGCGGCCATGCGACGTAAGTCAAAAGTTATGAAATCGTCTCGTTAGCTAGTCCAGTGGCGCGGGTGAGTAGAATAATCCGTTAACCAATGCGTGATTAATATTAAATTAAGTTAATTAAAATCGCCTTATGCAATAATGAGGGGTTATCTTGGCAACCGTTGCTGTCTCCGCATGAAAAATATCAAGACCGATCTGGAACAGGCTCTAAAACTTTGTAAAGGAGCATTTCTGTCTGCAGCGGGTTTTAGCTTGTTGATTAATTTCTTAATGATCGCGCCATCGATTTATATGCTGCAAGTGTATGATCGGGTGGTTTCGACCGGCAATAAAACAACGCTGCTGATGCTGACATTGATCATATTGATGTTATACATCACGATGGCATCCTTGGAGTGGGTGCGATCACAAATTTTGGTCAAAGTCAGTACGCGTTTGGAAATGTTGCTGAATGAGAGGTTGTTCAGAGTCGCTTTTAAGCAAGCCTTATTTTCGGGAGGACGGCAAGCTACGACACAGGCGCTCGATGACCTGACCGGATTACGCCAGTTTTTAACCGGAAACGGCTTGTTTGCTTTTTTTGACGCGCCCTGGATGCCGATTTATTTGGGGTTGTTGTTTGTATTTCATCCCTGGTATGGCTGGTTTTCGGTTTTTACTGCTATCTTAGTGAGTCTGGTCGCGGTGGCGAACGAAAAAGCCACGGCTAAGACACTGAGTGAAGCGAACCAAATCTCGATCGCCACGCGCTCTCTGTTAGGCAAGAATTTACGCAATGCCGAAGTGATCGAATCGATGGGCATGTTAGGTAATTTACGCCGGCGCTGGATGGAAGGTGCGGTAAAAGTCTTGGATTTGCAAGCCCTCGCCAGTTCCCGTGCCGGTCTATTAACCTCCCTATCCAAAGTCATTCGCGTTTCATCGCAATCACTGATTTTAGGATTAGGCGCGTATTTGACGATCGAGCGCGAAATTTCAGGGGGGCTGATGATTGCCGGCTCGATCCTGATGGGAAGGGCATTGGCTCCCATCGATATAATGATCGGCAGTTGGAAGGGTTTTGTTAGCGCCCGTGGACAATACAAGCGGCTGAATGAAATTCTGCAGCAAATTCCCGCCGAAAAGGAGCACATGCAATTACCCGCCCCCGAAGGGCGCATTCAGCTCGAAAATGCGATTGTCACACCGCCGGGCAGCAGGGTACCCGTTATCAAGGGACTCAACCTGGTGATCGAAATAGGCGACATTGTCGGCGTACTTGGCCCCAGCGGGGCCGGTAAATCGACATTGGCACGAGCCATATTGGGCATTTGGCCAGCCGCCAACGGCTCGATTCGTCTGGATGGCGCGGAAGTTTTCAACTGGGACCGCGAGCATCTCGGCCGTTTCATCGGCTACTTGCCGCAGGACATTGAATTATTCGAGGGTACCATCAGTGAAAACATTGCCCGTTTCGGTGAAATTGATCCGGAAAAAGTCGTCGAGGCCGCCAAAATGGCCGATGTGCACGAACTGATTTTGCGCTTGCCTGAAGGCTATGACACTGTCATCGGGGCGACGGGCGGAAACCTGTCGGGAGGGCAGCGGCAACGCATCGGTTTGGCTCGGGCCTTATATGACAATCCGGTTCTCGTTGTTCTCGACGAGCCGAATTCCAACCTCGACGAACAGGGCGAAAGTGCCCTCGAAAAAGCCTTGCTGCGGCTCAAAGAAAAACAGACGACGGTGATCATCATCACGCATCGAAACAATGTACTATCCCGCGTTGACAAGCTGCTGATTCTGAGTGAAGGGGCATTGGTGGCGTATGGGCCGAGGGTACAGGTCGTCGAATATTTGCAGCAGCAACAGCAAAAACAGCAACAGGCCGCCATTCCAATGGCATAAACCGCCAGCTAAATCAACATGACAGAAAACACTCTGACAAAAACAGCGCCCTCAGACTTACAGACCAATGATCGTTCCGTCCGCCTGATCGGCGCAGTGATCGTGACGCTGACATTCGGTATTTTTGGTGCCTGGGCGGTTCTGGCGCCGTTAGACAGTTCGGCATTGGCGTCAGGCGTCGTCGTCGTAAAGTCGCACAGAAAAACCGTGCAGCATCTCGATGGTGGCATCGTCGCCAAAATCTTGGCCAAGGACGGTGACGTGGTCAAGGAGGGCGATCCCTTGTTGATTCTGGACGATACGCAAATCAAAGCCCAGATGGAAACCGCGCGCGGCCAATTCATCGTCTTGTCGGCACAGGTTGCACGCTTGCGCGCCGAAAAAGACCTGCTCAATGCGATCAAGTTTCCGGAAGCGCTGAATGATGAAAGCGACCAAAGAATTACGGATGCTAAACAGGCCGAGAGCAATGTTTTTCACTCCAGAAAAAAAGCCCATGACGGAGAAATGGCGGTACTGAAGGAAAGAATCAGCCAAATTTCCAGCAAAATAAAAGGCTTGCAAAGCCAGGTCGAGAGCAAAAAAATATTGGTCGACTCCTACGGTGAAGAAATTCATGATTTAAAGGAGTTATTGGCGGAAGGCTTCGCCGACAAGCAGCGTTTGCGCGATATGGAGCGCAATCATGCCATGCAGAGTGGCGAAATCGCCCAGCTCAATGCGGAAATCGCCACCAACCAGATGCTGATCAGCGAAACGCGCTTGCAAATCTTGCAGGTCGAAAAGAAATTTCAAGAGGAAGTCGCCGGCAAACTCAGCGAAACGCAGGCCGAGTTAAACGATGTCAACGAGCGGATGTCCGCATCTCAGGACAAGCTTGATCGTATCGTCATCAAAGCGCCGGCCAGCGGCATGGTGATGGGCTTATCGGTGCATACCCAGAATGGCGTCATTTCACCGGGAAGTCCGATACTCGACATCGTTCCGAAAGACGCCGAATTGATCATCGAAGCCCAGGTGTCGCCTAACGATATCGATCGAGTCACGGTGGGCTTGCAAGCCGAGGTGCGTTTTAGCGCATTCAAACAGGCAATAACGCCAAAAATGAACGGCACGGTCATTCATTTGTCGGCGGATCGCTTCGTCGATGAAGAATCCGGAACGCCTTATTATCAGGCTCGTGTCGAGCTGACGCCCGAGAGTCGAAAGGATCTTGGCAAATTGCAATTGGTGCCCGGCATGCCGGCGGAGGTATTGATCAATACCGGCGAGAGAACCTTGTTTGAATATTTAGCGCAGCCCGCGACCAATGCGTTTGCGCGCGCGCTTATCGAAGATTAGACGGTACATGAACAAATTCCACATTCTTGGGGTGTTGGTGCTCCTGCATGCCCAGTCGTCGTGGGCGGATGATCTGCTGACCATTTATCACCAAGCCCTAGAGGCCGACCCGCAACTCAAGTCGGCGGAGGCAAAAATGGAGGTCGGAGCGGCACAAAAAGGCCAGGCGCTTGGGCAAATGCTGCCGCAAGTCAGTGCCAGCGGCAACTGGTCGAAAAACAGTCAAAGATCCGATGCCGGCGTGCATGTCTCGAATAGTTCCTATAACGGTACGCGCTACTATGTCTCGCTGAGCCAGACTCTGGTCGATTTTGCTAAATTCTGGGAATGGCGGCGCGCGTCCAAGGTGGAAGATCAATATGCTGCCGAGGAGATCGAGGCTCAGAATGAATTGATTTACAATGTGGTCGATCGTTATTTCACCGTGCTCGAAGCCGAGGATCAGCTGGAATTGGCGCGTTCTGAAAAAGAAACGACTCAGCAACAGTTGGAGCAAGTACAAAAACAATTTGCCAAACAAGTGTTGAAAATAACCGATGTGTACGCCGTGGAAGCACGTGTGGATCAGGTTGCTGCCGACGAAATCAAGGCGGAAAGCCAGTTGGCAACCAGTCAACAAGGTTTGCGGGAGTTGACTGGGGTATTGCCTTCAAGCTTACAAAGACTGCAAGAAAACGTCGAGTTCAAGGAACTCGAGGGCGAACTGCAACAATGGATAGACATGGCGCAAGGTCAAAATCCCGCCTTGTCCGCCAAGCGCGTCGCGATAGAGGCAGCGGAAAACAATGTGGCTGTGCAAAAATCCAGATACCTGCCGGTCGTTGATCTGCAACTGAATTATTACGACACCAACACGGGCTATAATAGCCAGAATTTGAACTCGACTGTGCAAACCCAGGTCGCGGCGATCAATGTCAACGTGCCCTTGTTTACCGGCGGCACCACCACGCAGCAATTGTTTGAAGCGAAAAGTCAATTGCGGATGAGTCAATACGATAATGAGGCCACCTTGCGCGGTCTGGTCAAGGAAACCAGCGATGCCTTTCTGAGTACCAATGCGGACGTCAGGCGCATCAAGGCGGGGCGAAAAGCGCTCGAATCGTCGGTCAAATCGCGCGAATCGATGGAGCGGGGTCTCTACTACGGTGTCGTTACGGTGACTGATCTTTTGAAGGCGCAAGAGGGTGAATTTGTCGCCAAAAGGGACCTTGCGCAAGCCAAATACAGCTATATCAAAAATCATATCCGCTTTTTGTTGGCTCTTGGTTCTCTCAGCGAAAGCCACTTGCACGAGATCAATGACTGGCTGGAGTCCGCGGGCACGAATATAGCGCCGGCGAATCATAAGCTGGAAATTGAGGAAGCGCCTGAGTAAGTCTTTGTTACATAAGTCATAACAACCACAACTCGGGCGAAGCCCTGTCTCCAATGGCACCCGATTGGCTCGCAGGAAAACTTTCTGCGTGGTCGAGTGCTTCATTTATTTTTACCTCCCCCCCCCCCAGGCGCAATTAGGCATCCGCTTGCTGCGCCGAAACAACTTTTATTAAACATCCCCTAGATTTGAATCGGGTTTGTTTCGGTCAAGCCGCCGTGATGGCAAGTGCTTGATCGTTTCTGTTCCTATTTGCCCTGTTCTGTCTGCATAAGCACCCAATGTCGTCGTTCGGGGTGCTTTAGGTTCCCTTGCTCTGTGCTAGAGCATTTTCATATCGTGTGTAGGGTCGCAATGCCATTAAGTCAAACCGTCATCTCGGCAGGGATTGCCGAGATCCAGAGTACAGGGATGTATTAAAGCTTGCCATCCTTGGCTTCTGGATTACGGCAATCCACTTGTGCCCTAGAGGGTATGCCGGAATGACGCGTTTTCCTTAAAAGTCCGTACACCCGAAACGAAAATGCTCTTAGTCGTTGTACATAAATATCGTCATGCCTGCCAGGAAGCTCGCATCCGGGCCAGGAATGGCAAGCGCTAATCCTTCCTGTAGTCTCGGCAACTGCTCTGTCCATAGGTCTTCATTGTGGTGGCGTTGTTTATATCCTGCATCCGTATAGTCGTGGTTTCCGCACTCCCTGCGGGAATGGCGGGCTTGTGTATAAAGCACACAGCGTCGTTTGGGGGGGGGCGTCGTCGTTGTCATCTCATTCCGCTGTGCCAGCGCTTGCTGGTAACGGAATAGGAATTTCTCGTCATTCTCCCTCGTCAGAAGCTTTCCAGTCTGTCGAATCCGTCGCGAGAGCGTAGCGGATTCTTTGCCGCCTATTTTTGATGTTTTTGTGTTTTTGTGAAATATATCGCAGACTTCAGGAATTGTTAAGCTGAGATAAATATACTGTAGTGGCAGTATTATGCCGGCAGATAGTTTGCCTTAATAAAATTGCAAGAATATTTTAAGATTATATTAACAATGCCGTTGCGGCGAATTGGTGGGTCGGCATCTGAGTTTTAGGTGAGTATCGGGTTTGATGTGTAATGGGCCTAATCGAGATGCGAAAGATTATTTAAATTAACCTAATATTTTTAAGGCTACGCTAATAATGATCGGTATTTTTGGTGCAATGTTTAAGAATGTACTAACAATTAAGCAGAGTCTAAAGGCAGATAATGCGGATTTAATAAAGAGGTTGCGCAAAAATACTAGTAATAATAGCATGTAGTGTAATGCGTCATTTCATCTGAAATGTTTTTAAATTAAACAGCATAGGAAAGTAGGCTGGAAGCGAGGCCTTGTGATCATGCGACGAATTACGCAAAAAAATAGACAAAATTTATTGAATGACCATATACTTCATGCTGCAAGCAAATGAGTGATTATTTAAGGCGCATGAAATAAGTGAAAGCCAAGTCAGTCGTTTGTCATGTCTAGGCGTGACATTGCTCATCTTTTCAAGCTGTATCAAAACAAAATCTTGTAACTAAACGGAGTAAATCATGGCGATTAATTCTACACAGAAAGCTCAAGTGATCATCGGAGCTCTTAAAGGGAGCGGTGTCAATTTGACGGCTAGCCAGACATCAAAGCTGACCGGCTCTATTGCAACTCTTTATGCTAAAGGCAAAAGCGACGATTACATTGCCGCGTATGTCCTTAAAAAGCTGTATGTCAAGGCACAATTAAACAAGCTGATCAAGGCGCATGATCCTCGAGTGGGGATTGTGGACACCGATGGCAACGGCAAGTTTTCTGTTGCCGAAAAAAAGGCGTTTTATGCCCATCTGGCAAGCGACCTTGTGACTGAAATCCACAAATATGCGCCGACAACTCTGACGCAAGATAAAACCTCTATCACGGAAGGTGTCGATTCGATCACCTTTACGGTGACTGGAACGCCGGGCGTGACCTTGAACTGGGCCGTCGATGCCAATCACGTGGCCGATGTGAATACCGCTTCCGGCACGGTGACACTGAATGCGGCGGGAACCGCCACCTTTACCGTGGCGGCAAAAGCGGACGGACTGACCGAAGGTAACGAGCAAATTAATGTCGCCCTGACGAATAACGCTGGCGTAGTCCTCGGTAGCAGCGCGTCTACTACAATTGTTGATACGACTGTACCACCGGATGATGGCTTTCCGGCAGAAAATCTGTTTACTCTGACTGAAGTGATTGCGGAACCGGGTACACCAGCCATTCCTGATTCGACAGCCATCTATTGGGGCTACAATCTGGTGGAAGGTTCCGGCGGCATCCCCGTTGCTGATTTGGTGAGCTTCCTGACCACGATCACGGGTCTGGACCTGAAGGAATTGGGCCTGATCGATGCAGACGGCCAAGATCCGTTCCAGAACGTCACCAGCCTGACGCTGAGCAACCCGCTGTCGCCGAACAATAGCAACTCTGGCGGTGCCTCTCAGGGTGGAGAAATCGACCAAAGCACCAACCTGCGCATCACGTTTGCCGACGGCACTTTCCTGAATGCGGAAGTGGCCTTGGGTGACAAATATTTCGAATTCCTGAACAACCTGCTGTTCGACGCGGAAGGCAATTCGCGTCTTTTCGAAAAAACCGTGGACGGCACTCCGGGTACCGGACCTCTTCTTGCGCCGATCGTCCTGACTCCGACACAAAACAACGGCGGCACCATCGAAACCGGTGTAACCAATGCAGACAACGATCTGATCGTCGCCGGCCGTCTGGAACTGCTGCATCAGGCCTATATCGACGGCGGCGCTGGCTATAACATCCTGGAAGTCGACGCCAAGGGTACTTACGCGCAGCCTCTTGCACTGAAAAACATCCAGGAAGTTCGCGTCAATGACCTGCCGAATTTCTATACTACTCACTACGGTGATCCTACCGCCGACGGTAACCTGGACAATACCCAGTTCACCGACACGACTCTGGATTTCCCGAATCCAATTGGTGATGGCAGCGACAACAGCTGGCTTGACCTGAGCCGCGCCATCAACATCCAGAAGCTGGTCGTGACCGACAGCGGCTATGGCGAATTCGACTTTGGTGATTTGTCCGAGGATGATGGCTACTCCGGCGACCTGTCGATCGTGGGTGTTCGCAATGCGGCGACCCTGCGCCTGGAAGGCGCTTTCATCAGCGGCAGCACCACGATCCAGTACGGCCAGGGCCAAAACGGCACTCTGAACGTCGAACTGGCGCTGGGCGATGTCACCGAAGACATCAACATCCTGCAAAACGCATCCGTTCTGAACATCGACTCCCAAGGCGTCGAAAACCACATGCATTCGTTCTTCGCGGGTGGTTCGATCAGCCGGATGTACATCAAGGGCACCGGTGTCTTTGCGGCTGACGAAGATTTGAGCAGCAGCTTCAACGCAGGCCGTCCGGCCATCATCGACGCCAGCGCCAACACCGGCGGTTTGGATGTCACCCTGACCGGTCACTACAACGTCACCGTCCTCGGAACGATTGCGAATGACGAAATCGTGATCGGCGATGTCACGGATGGTGGTGTTGGCAAGGTTAAGGTTGACGCCAAGGGCGGCAACAATCTGATTAATGTCTACGATAGCGAACTGGTCAGCATCACGACCGGTGACGGCGATGACGAAATCTTCGCCAACTCAAATGACGAAGTGATTATCGTCGCGGGTAACGGCAACAATGTCATCAACACCGATGACAGCGATACTGTCGACATCACCACCACCGGCATCGGCAACGACACCATTTCTTCGGTGCGCGGCGATGTGGTGACTATCGCGGCGGGCGACGGCACCAACGACATCACGGTGAGCGCCAACGAAATCAACATCACCACTGGCGCGGGCAACGATACGCTGACCTTGTCGGGCTTCGATACGCAATTCGATCTGGGCGACAGTGATAGCTTCAACTTCGGTGCGGGCGGTTTCAACGATGGCAACACCGACAATTACGGCGTCAATGACCACTTCGTCGATAACTTCGCACCGGGCGCCTTGCTGAACCTGGATCTGGGCGCCGGCGTCAACACGATCAATCTGGGCCGCGACGTGACCGACTTTGGTCCGTTCACTTTGCAATTCGGCCTGACCGCGTTGGAAGGCTCCGTCATCAAAGGCACCGGTATCAAACTGTTCGTTGAAAACAACAGCGATTTGACCGAAGCCGACCTGACCGGCGCGACCATCAGCTCCGTCGTGTTGAAACAGGAACTGCGCATTACTGCGGATCAATTCCACCAAATCGGTTCGTCCGCTTTCAGCGTTAAGTTTGACGAAGAAGGCGCGACCGAAGACCTGTACATCGTCGTCAACGAAAACACCACCCTGAGCAGCCTGGTCAACCTGGCGCAATTGAACACCAGCGTCCGTCTGCACTTCGAGATCCACAACGGTGCAACGCTGACCTTGTCTGCCGCAGAGTTGCACAAGTACGTTGCCGAAGACGGCATTATTTCTGACGACGGATTGAACGGCAAGGTCATCATTACCGATGCCGGCTTCCTGTTCAACGCATTCGACAACGGCGACGACTATCAAGTGATTGATGGCGGTACCTTGTCAGACACCTACTTTGACAGCGATGATGTCACCATCATTCGTACGCCTGGCGGGTACAACCGTCCGACACCGGATGACAGCACCGACACCACCGTGATCGATACGACTGGCACTTCCACGTTGGTCATCAACGATCCTATCGTGATCGACGGCGGCAACCCGACCACCGTCAAGATCATCGGTAACCAGGACGTACAATTCAACGCGCCGATTGATCTGGGCGATGGTCTTGATCATGGCGACCGCATCGACTTCTCCGAACTGGATGGCGATGTGATTGGCCTGACTGTAAAGAACTTCGACAACATTTTGAGCGTCGCCGGTAATAACACCGATACGCGCATCAATGTCGAACTGTCTGGCGACGTCGGTACCGCAGAGCAAGGTTTAGTTTCGAGCGGCGTTGAAACCTACGTGGTGACCTCTATCGTTGATGGCGACAACAACGATGGCGATTTCAACACAGACACCGCGACCTTCTGGCTGTGCGATCAAACGCAAGACGTCGATGTGATCGGCTTGCAGGGCAACGCCGGTAAGACCCTGACCTTCGGCAACGTGCCATGGGGCCTGGTGCACCCAAGCATTCTGCTCGAAGGCGACGGTTATGCCGACTGGAACCAAGGCCTGAAGGCTGACGGCAACCCGAACGCCTCGGACATCGGCAACATCGAGGTGAACTACTTCACCGACGGCGCGCCGGCCATCGTCAACATCAACAACGGTGGCGTTGAACTCGGCGTAACCAGCACCGGTGGTGAGCGCTTCTTCGACGTTGGCACCATCACCCTCGGCAACGCCACCTCGCTGGTGCTGAACATCACGGAAGGCGACGCCGTGATCGCCGGCATCCAGAACACCAGCGACAGCGCAAGCCAGTTCAGCGGTGACTACACCGGCGACCTCGATACCCTCGAGATCAACGCCTCGGAAGACGTCACGATTGAAGGCGAACTGCCGTCTGACCTTGGCTCCATCGACGCCTCCGGCGTTGTCGGCGTCTTCACCGCCGAGATTGATCTGTGGCAGGCAGGCGAAAACGGCCCGCTCGAGTTCATCGGCGCGGCGGGTGGCACCGAGCTGACCATTGACGATGCCGCAGAAGGCGCCATCGGCAGCATCAGCGGCGCCGGCCCGGTCAATCTGACGATTGGCGACGACGCGGGCACGGATAGCGTTGATCTGACCGAAACCGCGCTGGGCAACATCGGCACGGTCTCGCTCCACGAGAACACCGAGCTGAGCGTCACGCTCGAGCAGGCCGACGTCATCGGCCCGGAAAGCTTCCAGTTCCTGGGCGACGAGGGCCAGCAGGCCACGTTGAACCTGGTAGGTCTCAACGACCAGGTCTTCTCGATTGCGCAATACCCGGATGCGTTCGCTATCACCCTGACGCTGGCCGAACTGCCGGAAGTTCACATCAACCCGCTGACGGACTTCACCGGCATCGACAGCCTGATCATTCCGGAAGGCACCACCCTGTACCTGAGCATGGCGCAGTTCCAGCAGCTCGGCGTGCAGGGCATGGGACCGGACGACGTGGTTCTGACGGGTGAAGGCAGCGTGGTCATCACGGATACCACGCAGGCCTCGGTCGGCGAGAACGGCGAAGATCTGGACCTGACTTCCATCGCCCTCACGGGCCAGGATGTCGACGGTAACGATATCAGCACCGTCACGGTCAATCTGGTCGAGGACGTGAACCTGTCCGAAGCCACGATGGCGCTGGCCGACCTGTCGGCGGGCGGCGCCCTGCCGGGTCCGGATCCTGATCCGGCTGGCAACACCGGCCCGAGCGTTGACGTGTTCAACATCGGCGGCTTCACGCTGACCCTCGGCGACATCAACACCGCAGACACCACGCAGGTCATCGGTGGAGCGGGCAGCACGCTGAAGTTCACGGATACCGACGAAGTGATCCTGTCGCGTATCGATGCCGGCGGCTTTGATGTGGACTTCCTTGAAGTGGAAGCCGCGCTGGTCGCAGACAACAACGTCGACTTCATGTTCGACAACCTCATCGAGCGCGTCACCAAGGTGATCGTGGACGAGTTCGGCCAGGTGATCGGCCGCATCCAGAACGTGGAGATTGAAGCCACCACCACGGTTCCGGGTGATCTGTCGTTCAATGATTACGGCCTGAACAGTGAAGTCACCACGCTCAACGTTAACCTCGGCGGCGGTGTGCTGCTGGGTGGCGATCTGATCGTGTCCACGGTAACCCCGGACTCGAACCTGATCGCTCAGTACCTCAAGGAACTGAACATCGTGTCGGAAGGCACTGCAGCCAACACCATCAACGGCGAGACGGATAACGTCATCACCGGTGATATCACCCCGATCGCGCCGTTCCCCGGCTACGATCCGGATGGCCCTGGCGGTCAGTTCGGTCCGGCGGCAGATAACAACCTGAAGCTGGTCAACATCACCGCTACGCAGAATCTGGTGATTGGTGGCGACATCATCTTCAGCTCGCACGGTAGCGATGGCGTGTTCGAAAACGAGCCCAACGACGGCATCACCGCCAACGAAGACAACGACGCCACGGTTACGCTGAACATCAGCGGCACGGCGGATGTCACCGTTCAGCAGCTGGACATGTCGGACGAAGACATCGGTTCGCTGGTCATCAACAACACCGGCACCGGCACGCTGACGGTCACGGGCTCCAGCCCGGCCATCGTCACCGGCGATGATTCGGAGAGCGTCATCATCACCGGCACCGGCGATGTGGTGCTGTCCGACACGCTGTCGGGTACCACCAACACCACGGTGGATTCCGATTCGCTGTCGCTGTTTGATGCCAGCGGCCACAGTGGTCTGCTCGCCGCTGGTGAGTTCGGCAACGTTGATAACGAAGACTTCAGCTTCATCGCGGGTAGCGGCGTCACCACGCTGCTGTTCACGGATGCTGATCTCGACAGCACCAACGGCACGCCGACCCCGACCACCGCGGATGACACCGCCGGCTGGACCTTCAACTTCAGCAACGCCGACGCAGGCTCGGAGTTCCACTTCGCGCCGGGCGGTGAGTCGTTTATCGCCGGCTCGAAGCTGAGCATCGATATGGGCCCGGATGCGGTGCTGTATATCGACACCAGCATGGACCTCAGCGATCTGGACCTGAGCATTGTCTCCGGCCATGCCATCGTGCTCGCGGACGGCGCTGAGCTGATCCTGAGCGCGGAACAGGCCGACGGCCTCACCATCATCGGTGAGAACGGTGCCGACTCCACGGGTGTGGTCAACATTGTCAACCTCAACGAAGAGCCGGTCGACCTGGGCGGCATCTCTGAAGATGTGGCGGGCGTTGCCACGCTGCAGCTCGACGACCCGATCGCATCGCCGGAAGCCGCCGACGTCACGCTCAACAAGCTGACCGACCTGGGCTCCTTCGCCATCCAGCTCGAGGCGCTGACCGATGCCGACGACATCCTGTCCGGCCAGACGATCCGCTTCACCACGGTGGAGCAGGCGGATGGACGCGAAGTGCAGGTGGTCGACGAAATCGGCAACAACGCTCCGGGCATCGACACGGTCAACAGCACCAACGTGGTGTGGCTGTTCGAGAACCTGAACGGCGGTGACCCGATCGACACCAGCGGCTACTTCGAGCCGCCTGTGGGAATTGATCCCGGCTACCAGATCGGTCGTCTGTGGATCAACGACACGCTGATCGGCAACGAGGGCGGCAACATCGAGGATCTGTTCACCACGCTGCCGACGGCCATCATCCGCGCCGAGTTCTTGAATGCCGACCTGCTGGACGCGCTGCTCAGCTCGCAGCCGGTGGACCGCATCTTCGAAGTAGTCAACTCATTGGATCTGGGCGACATCTCCTTCAACGACACGGGTCTCAACCCGGACGAGCACATCCGCTCGCTGACGGTGAAGATGGGCGGTCAGGCGAACATCGACAGCATCACGCTGGACGATGAGATCGCGCCCAATACCGACCCGGCTTCGGTGGCCTTCGACACGCTGCGCATCGAGTCGCACCGTTCGCTGTCTGACGACTACTTCCTGGCATCCGAGTTCTACGACAACAACAACGATGGTACGATCACGCTGGGCGAGAACGTCGCACCGGCGGCGCTCAACACCATCGGCAACATCGGCACGGGCAACGGCCTGGCGCTCGAGAACGTCAGCATCGACACGCTGAACGACTCGGTTCCGCTGGAAGGCACGGGCAGCGTGGTTGGCCTCAATCCGGGCGCGGCACTCCAGACCGGCACGATCACGTTCGACTCCAATGACGCCGGCACCATCGTCAACCTGACGGTCGACGGCGAAAACGACGTCACCATCGCCTCGGTCAACACGACCGATGCCGATATCGTCGGTATCGCGACCGTCAACAACCTCGCTGCCGGTGCGACGCTGATCGCCCCGGGTGCGAGCCCGGCGTTCAACCTCGACAACACCGAGGGCTGGGAGCTGACGGGCGCCGGTGACATGGAAGCCGGTTCGGCGACCAACGCTGGCGTGGTGGGCAACGAGCTCAGCCTGATTGACGCTTCGACTTCGACGGGCGATCTCGCCTTCGGCGTCGTGGCGCAAATCGACAGCACCGATGACGTGGCGACGGACTTCAACGGCGACGGTGACAAGACCGATGTGGGGATCTACGAAGACGCCAACATTGCGTTCGAGTTCATTGCCGGCCATGGCGTCAACACGATGACATTGGCGACTGCGAATGGCAGGACGCCGCAGCTCAACGCGGGCCAAACCTGGAGCTTCGACTATAGTAATGCGACAGGGGACAGCTCGCTGACGATCACCGATGACGTGATCTTCCAGCCGACGGTCGATCCGCTGGATCCGACCACGCTGGTATTGGAAGACGTTCCGGTGATCATCGAAGGTAACGTCGATTTGTCCAAGATCACGCTGGACTTCAATCCCGGCACCACGGTCTTCGTTCCGGAAGGCAACACGCTGATCCTGACCGTCGACCAGGTGCTGACCCTGGCGGGTATCGGTGTTCACATCTTCGGTGAAGGCACCACCGAGATCGTGGGCGACGGTACCGACACGGATCTTGTGGGAGGCGCCTTCCGCAGCAACATCGACACGGTCAACATCGATGTTTCGGCGGTCACGTTGGATACGACGCTGCCGCTGCCGGATGACGCGGACGACAAGTTCGTCATCAACGTCGGTTCCGCGGTGGACGACGACGGCAACTCCGTCGGCCACAACGTGAAGGGCTCGGCCAATGACGACGTTATCGACGGCGGCATCGAAGACGACACCCTCACTGGTGGCGCCGGCGATGACAGCCTGATCGGCAATAGCGGCGCCGACACCTTCATCGTCGACGCAGGCACCGATACCATCGAGGACCTGACCGGCGACGCCGATCCGGATCCGATGTCGATCGACGACGACGTCCTGATCGTGGAAGCCGGAGCGACGGCCAATGCTGCCGTACCGGACAGCTTCGTCGCGACGGCGGAGACCGTTAACAATGGTACGGCCAATTTGTCCCGTGGAATGGCCACTGCCAACGGTACGATCGATGTTTCGTCAGCGGGCGGCAGCAACGGCTTCAATCTGTCGGGTTCAAGCAGTGCTACATTGTCGAACGATACCTTGATCGGAAGTGCACAGGCTGACGTCATCAACGGTGGCAACCTGCATCAGACGGCTGCGGCTGCGGCGGATGTCCTGACCGGCAACGGTGGTTCGGATGTCTTCGCGTTCGATCTCGATCTGGGCACGGTGGCGAATATGGTAGTCGCGACGACGACGCTGGGCATTGATCGTGAGCGGATCACGCTTACAGCTGACACGACTGATGGGAACAACGAAGCGGTGCTCATTGGCTACTCGATCAACGGCGTTCTCGACAGTGTAAACGTGGACCTTACGGGTGTTGATGTCACCGTCGTATCTGCGGTTGCAGGGGCTATTGCCACGGCCTTGAACGGGAAGCCGTTCATCACCGCGAGTACGGACGCAACGGGTGTGATCGTCAACCCTGGCAGTGGTAATAACTTGACGATTAACAGTCTGACATGGAGCAACGCCGATGGTGTGGGAACGGGCCTGGATGCCAGTTCGTACGGCGACAACGGCGACGACGTTGCGCAGATCACCACCCTCACCATCAACGGTACGCCGAACCCGGGTGACTTCTACAGCCTGATCGCCGACTTCGCGAGTCCGGGAGCCGGCCAGTCTGCTGACTACACCGCACTGGTTGGTAATGGGGCAGATCAGGTTGCGGCGGGTCTTGAGGCGGCCTACGCCGATGGCACTGGTGTGAATGCGGATGTGGCAACCAACGTGATCACGTTTACGGATACGAACGCTAATGACGGCGGTTTCGTCCTGACGACTGACGCTACCGCGGCCTTTGCCGGTTCGGGTGCATCCGATAACGGTGCAGTCGACTACACCACTGCCGACGTGATTACGGACTTCCTGTCGGGAACCGACAAGATCGACTTCGGTCTTCAGGCGGGATCGGGTGCCAACTACCTCGAAGTGGCTGGAGTGGCTGACTACACAGCCGCTAAGGGAGCTGCTGACACGGCGTTCTTCGCCAATGCAGGCACTCTGCAGTACTACCTGACCTCGGCAACGGATCTGGATGGTGCTGGCCCGGAAACGAATGGTTCCGGCCTGCTGTTCTTCGATGCCAACCTCGACGGCAACGTGGACGGCGTGGTGCTGCTGACGGGCGTGACGAGCAACTCGTTCGCAGCCCTCGACATCCAAGCCTAACCCGTAAGGCGGAACCGGCTTTGCCGGGTTCCGCCGAAGGATAGTGGATCACCTATCATGGCGGCGGATCGCCTGACGGCATCAGCCCTACGGGTGGTCGACCGCGAACCGAATATATATCAATCAGGAAAAACGTAAGGTCAAGGATGGCCTGCTAAAAGCCTCCCCCGGGAAATCGGGGGAGGCTTTTTTGTTTTTAGCCTTGCTACGTTTTCCAGAATCCCAAGCAGGGTTGTCTGACAATCGGGCTTGCAGCAGGGAGATGGATCGCCCGGCATCGCGGTGGATCGCCTAACGGCATCCGCCCGACGCGGGGGATAAATTCCTCGTTCCCACGCTCCAGCGTGGGAATGCATACGGAATAGATGGGCAGAAGCCATTACCTCGTCTGGAGAAAACCCACGCTTCGGTGAGTGGGCAGGTAAAAGCCTGCAAATCCTTGCTTCTCACGAGGAGGCAGGGGTTCTTTTTTGTAGAGTAGGAAGGCATCATTTCCGGGAGATTACATATGGCCACACTCTGCATGCATTCCCACGCTGGAGCGTGGGAACGAGGAGTAACTTTCCGCGAACACGTCAGAAAAAACGTAAGGTTTAGGAAGGCCTGCAAAAAAACCGCACCCGGTTACTCCGGGGCGGTTTTCCTCGTTCCCTCGCTCCAGCGTGGGAATGCATACGGAATAGACGGGCAGAAGCCATTACCTCGTCTGGAGAAAACCCACGCTTCGGTGAGTGGGCAGGTAAAAGCCTGCAAATCCTTGCTTCCCACGAGGAGGCAGGGGGTTCTTTTTTGTAGAGTAGGAAGGCATCGTTTCCGGGAGATTCCTCGTTCCCACGCTCCAGCGTGGGAATGCATACGGAATAAACGGGCAGAAGCCATTACCTCGTCTGGAGAAAACACACACATCGGTGAGTGGGCAGGTAAAAGCCTGCAAATCCTTGCTTCTCACGAGGAGGCAGGGGTTCTTTTTTGTAGAGTAGGAAGACATCGTTTCCGGGAGATTACACATGGCCACACTCTGCATGCATTCCCACGCTCCAGCGTGGGAATGCATACGGAATAAACGG
>Ga0208509_1000273_pt1 | contig 20184 bp, 11 predicted proteins | sample LakWasMeta7_HOW4_2_FD_183857 | JGI IMG/M metagenome (GOLD analysis project Ga0208509, IMG submission 183857) | Freshwater sediment methanotrophic microbial communities from Lake Washington under simulated oxygen tension - Sediment Metagenome... | ecosystem: Environmental > Aquatic > Freshwater >...
GGAATAGGCGCTTCGAGCAACATCGTCGCCGTTGAACGATATAATTTGGGTAGATTATACGCAACGATTACAGCGACTAACGTGACCAGTAACCAGGTCACTATAATGTAGTACCTACGCCGTTTTATAAGGTCAAGGTAATCAGCTAGTGTTCTAGTGTTTTGTTCCATAGCCCCACCCAATGGCAATCTTATTCATTTAACATAACAACGCGCAAGGCATCATTAAGTACATCTACTACCTGATCTTGCTGCTCAAAACTCATTTGCGGAAACAATGGCAGGATAAGAGTTTGGTCCTGTGATTCTTCGCTGTGCCTAAGGCATTGACAAATTTCCTCAGTACAGCCGTAACCCTTTATTCTACCGGCGCAAGACCATGTATCTGATGGATAAGCTTCCTCACGATGTGAGCACATTATCCCCCGGCGGGTCGCCACACCTTCATCCAGCATCGACTGCATAACCTGCCGCTGGTCTGATCCTCTAGGTAGACGAACGCTAAAGCTTTGCCAGGTGCTGCGCGCCCAGTCCGGCTCCACCGGTAAACCTAGGCTTGGTATTTCTGAGAGAAGTGTCTTATAGCGGGCCGCCAAGTCTCTACGTTTCTTGACAATATCTGGAAGCCGTTTGAGCTGCTCCCTACCCACGGCAGCCTGGATATCTGTCATGCGAAAATTGAACCCCACGATCGGATACGACTCGAAGATTACTTGACTCGCTCCATGGCGCACAGTATCAGGGACACTCATGCCATGCTGCCGCAATAGCCTGAATTTCGCATCCCATTCCGCGTTTGCAGTGGTGATCATGCCGCCATCGCCGGTACTAATTACCTTGCGCGGATGAAACGAAAAGCACGCCACATCAGCTTGCGGTTTGCCAATTTTCTCCCATTGCCCGTGCCAAAGAATTTCGCTGCCGATGGCGCAAGCGGCATCCTCAACGACAGGAAGTGAGTGGCGGCGTGCTATTTCCAGGATCGCTGCAAGATCGCAGGGCATTCCGATCTGATGCACACATAAAATGGCCCGTGTACGATCAGTCACTGCGCTTTCGATCAGGTTGGGATCGATATTGAATGTTTCGGAATCGATATCGACAAACACCGGCTTAGCACCACAATAGCGGATCGAGTTAGCGGTGGCGATATAGGAATGACTGACGGTAATGACTTCGTCACCCGGCTGTACACCGACTGCAAGCAGCGCCAAATGCAAGGCTGTGGTGCAACTGGATACCGCACAGGCGTACGGAGCACCTACATACTCCGCAAACTCCTTTTCGAAGGCAGCAACTTCCGGCCCCTGGCTGGTCCAGCCGCTTAAAATAACGCGCCGCGCCGCCTCCGCCTCATTTTCGCCCAACATCGGTTTGGTAATAGGGATCATGCTTCCACCTCCACTTTTGTATTCATTCGCCACCACTCAACCAGCTGCGAAAGCCCTTCTTCCAGACCAATCTGCGCTTTAAAACCCAGCATTCTCTCGGCCTTGGAGATGTCGGCAAGGCGACGCGACACCGGATTCACCGTACGCTCCGGGCCATATTCCGGCTGCAAATCGGAGCCCATTACCTTTAGCAACGCCGCAGCCAGTTCGTTGAGGCTGGTCTCAGAGCCACTGGCGACATTGAAAACCTCATCACTCAAATCCGATTGCAGGGCCAGGATATTGGATCGAGCGACATCTTCAATATAGACGAAATCCATAGTTTGGGCTCCATCTCCGAGGATCAGTGGCGGCTGACCGGCAGCGATGCGTTCCATCCAGCGGATCAATACCTCGGTATATTTGCCATAAATATCCATACGGGGGCCATAAACGTTAAAATATCGCAGCATCGCATAAGGCACCCCGTACATTTCATTGAACGAACGCAACAACCCTTCCAGCATCACTTTGCTGGCGCCATACCAAGTGCGGTTGTTGTAAGGATGATGATCTTCACGGGTAGGAAAATGATCGGCCAGTCCATAGACCGACGCCGAGGAGGCCGCGATTACTTTTTTTACGTTGGCCGCCTGCGCAGCTTCTACTACATTAAAACTACCGTCACACATGACTTCCATCGCCTCTCGCGGCTGGCCAGCACAAGCGGTGATGCGAAGGGCTGCCATATGAATCACCGCATCCATACCCTCCATTGCGCTATGAACCGCCTCCTTGTTCCGAATATCGTCGCGTATCAGCCTCACTCGGGGATCCTTCAAAGCTTCTTCAACATTGGCCAGTGTACCTCGGCTTAAATTATCGAAAATGACGATGCTTGCAGGTGAATAATTCCGCAATAACAAATCAACGGTTGTGGAACCGATCAGACCGCAGCCGCCTGTGACCAATATATTCGAATCCTTAATATCCATTAATGCATTTACCTTTTGCTATTGTTGTCATTATTTAAAAAATACCGACGCTCACACGTTAAGCGGCACTACTAAAAAGACCATGCTACGTGATTCGTACTATGTAAATGCCCGTGAATGCGACCTAAACTCACGTTCATTAGAATTTTTTAACTCCCTTTTTCTAATCGGAGTGGAAGATAGACTCACCATATTATTTAAATATATTATAAGACTCTCTCGATTACTCTTTTGTTCCTATCTCTCGGGCTGGGTTACCTACAACCCTCGTACAGGCAGCAACGCTGTTAATGACGTTGCTGCCAAGCCCGACTAAGGCACCGCTTCCGACGCGTATGTCATTCATAAGGCTTGTGCCGCTGCCTATGTAACAGTTCTCTTCGACGACAGTATTACCTGCAATGGTCACGTTGGAGCCAATGAGGCTCCAATCACCTATCATCACATCATGATGGAGCACCGTATTTGGAAGAATACAGATGTGTGATCCGATGCGGGCGTTACTTGTAACGATGACTCCCGCCATGATTAATACATTTGAGCCAATTGAGGCCAGGGGCGATACTCTGGCAGCCGGATGAACCACCCTGGCAAACCGTTCATCGGCAATGCCTAAACCTTGAATGATATCCTTTCGAGATCGAAAGGAACTAGGACTGCCCGGAACAGCTAAAACGTACGCATCGGGAAATTGTGCGAACGCCCCCCTATCGAAAACGGGATATCCGTTTGGATCGATCCCTCTCTTCTGGGGGGTGTCATCCACAAAACCAATAAACCGGTAAGCATTGCCAATACAATCCAATGCCTCGATACCGTTACCGTTGTAAGGAAAGATTAACAGTGGCTGCGCTTCTTGCATGTCAATAACCCTTTCTGTCACGCGTATTCAACTACCGACTTATTCGCAAGCATCGCGACAGCCTCGCTCACTTCTTTACATTGATCCAGCGTTAATTCTGCGAACATAGGGAGAGAAAGCACTTCATCGGCCGCCTGCTCTGAATGAGGAAAATCTCCCCTTTTATAGCCAAGATCGGCATAAGCCGGTAGGAGATGCACAGGAATCGGATAATGAATTCCGGTCTGGATGCCTTTGGCCTGAAGGGCTTGTTGCCATTCACTTCGCTGCCGAGTTCGAATGGCATAGATGTGATAAACATGCCGGGCATAGGCCATTGCCTCCGGCGTTGATACTCCGCTACCGGACAACAATTCATTGTAATGAGCCGCAGCCGTTCGCCGTGCTTCGGTCCAGGCCTCCAGATGACGCAGCTTGACCCTGAGAATGGCCCCCTGAATCCCCTCTAGACGATAGTTGTAACCCTTGAGCACATGCTGGTACTTCTGTTCTGCGCCCCAATCGCGCAGCATGCGGATAGTACGGGTATATTCGGAATTGTTGGTAACTACCATACCACCTTCGCCATATGCCCCTAGATTTTTACCAGGGTAAAAACTAAAGCACCCCATATCACCTAAACTGCCTACACGCCGACCCTTGTACTCGCCGCCGTGAGCTTGAGCTGCGTCCTCAATCACGACCAGCCCACGGCGTTTGGCGATTTCCAAGATAGGGTCCATGTCTGCCGACTGCCCATAAAGGTGCACGGGAATGATCGCTTTGGTTTTTTCGGTGATAGCGGCTTCGATCGCTTTTACATCGATCGTGAACGTACGTGGATCAATATCGACAAACACAGGCTTAGCACCGGTATAGTAAATCGCCGCCACGGTCGCCACAAAGGTAAATGGAACAGTAATCACCTCATCTCCGGGGCCGACTCCGGCTGCAAGTAAGGCTAGATGTAAAGCGCTGGTTCCTGTGTTCACGCCAATTCCGAATTGGGTCTGACAATAGCTGGCGAATTCCTCCTCAAACGCGGCCACCTCACTTCCCAAAGTAAACTGGCAAGTTTCCAGCACGTTCTGGATAGCCGAGTTGACTTCATCCTTAATCCCCATATATTGGGCTTTGAGATCGACAAACGGGATCATGCTACTCTCCTGCCTTGATACATAAATTTTCCGTTGACTTCGACGGATCGGCCACGCTCCTTCATCGAGCGGGTCGACGCTTCGATTAATTCGACCACCCTGAGCCCAAGAGAACCGTCGGTCTGGGGGGATTTGCCGCTTTCGATACAATCGACGAAGTGCTCCCCTTCGACGCGCAAGGCCTCTGCTGCGTCTAGCCGTGGCGCCCACATGTCGCCGGTACGGTAACCCACTCGCATCTGATAAATCTGCTGCGGATCATCGGTAAAGCTGATGCCTTTGTCATAAACCTTGATCTTTTCACTCGGCTCCAGATCATCATAGGTAATCATCTTCTTGCTGCCGCCAACGAGAATCTGGCGCATTTTCACCGGTGCCAGCCAGTTCACATTGATATGAGCAACCATTCCTGAGTTGTAGAATAAGGTAAGGTACGACAGATTTTCCGGTGTACCAGGAAAATGATTGGTACCTACTGCGGAAACCGTTAACGGCTGTTCTCCTAATAAATAGTCTAGAATAGAGAAATCGTGTACGGCCAAGTCCGAGATGACGCTGACATCGCGCTGGAACAATCCGAGATTAACCCGTGTTGAGTCATAGTAAAAGATGTTCCCAAAATCATCTCCCTTTATGATTTCCGCCATTTTGCGTACGGCTCCCGTATAAATGAACGTATGATCGACGATCAACACACGCCCTTGCTTCTCAGCTTCGTCAACCAGTTGGCGTGCCTGCTGAGACGTTTCCGTCATCGGCTTTTCGAGCCATAAATGCTTGCCCGCCTTGAGAGCCGCCATGCCTAGCTCGAAATGTGTGCTGACCGGAGTCGCCACGGCAATGGCGTCTAGGGATGGGTCCTCAACCAAATCCTTGAAGCGCGTTGTCGTTTTTACTCCAGGGTAACGTTTCTGAACGATATCAAGTTTCTTTTGATCCAGATCCGCCACACCAGCCACGGAAAGACCCGGTGTTTCGGCAAAATTTCTTACCAGATTGGGCCCCCAATAACCATATCCAATAACGCCTATTCTAATCATGACCGTGCACCTTTATTTTAGATGGAAAAAGTTCCATTGTTTCGAATATTTATAAAAACACGCTAATTTGCATAAAACCGTAAATCACTGTATGTGAGAACAACCTCTAAAGACCTTCGCATAAAAAAAATTGGTCAGCTGCCGCACTAAAAAAACCTATGCAAAATTTGTCACAGACTCGTATTCCTTCCCCCGCGTGCGCGCATCTCCAATGACTCGGGCAGGAACGCCGGCAACAATGGCATAATCTGGCACATCACGGGTAACTACGGCCCCAGCCCCAATCAAGGCCCCTTCTCCGATAGTGATGCCGCAGAGGATGGTCGCATTACTGCCGATAGAGGCACCAGACTTAACCCGAGTCTTAATGACTCGCCAATCTTCCTCTGTTTGCAGACCGCCGTCCGGATTAACCGCCCTTGGATAAACATCATTGGTGAACATGACGCCATGGCCTATAAAAACGCCATCCTCGATATCCACACCTTCGCAGATAAAAGTGTGGCTGGATATTTTGCAGCGAACCCCCACCGAAGCGCCTTTTTGTATCTCGACGAACGTACCAATTCTGGAGCCTTCTCCAATTGTGCAACCGTAGAGATTAACGAGCTGAGGGTGATATATGGCGACCCCTTCGCCTAACACTACATTCTCTTTAATCATTGTTTTTCCTCTAAGTTGTTATGAATTACTGCAAGGTCACGGAGAGGCTGGCACCACCTCGACGGCAGCGAGATTCCACCGATGGTTGCTCGGCGCTGTATCGTTGATAGTAATCGCCGTGCCGGCCGTCGGAACCGCGCTGGTCAGCCGCTGTACCCAAAAGGTGTCGCCTACTGCCGAATCCACCCATTGGCTGACCATCGTCTGGCCTGCACCTAAGGTACGAGCCACTGCGCCGTCCCAGTCATTGCCTACTCCGAATACCCAGGCATTCGCCGCCGTGGTCGTGAGCGGCACGCTAGGGGCGCCTGTAGCGGCGGAAAGACCGTTTGTAGCTCCGACACCGCTTGTGGTTGTGCTTGCGTTTGTCCCCGCCAAGGTTACAACGGTGAGCGACTGGTCGTAGCCTGTCCGCAACGGCACGGATTGCACCGTGACGTTCGTTAAGGTATTCTCTGCGTAGGCGCGCCAAATTTCAGAAACACCCGCTACGCCGCTCTGCCTCCGAACCAACGTCCAGGTCAGCCCCGCGCCACTGATCGTCATTGACTGTGAGCCAGCGGAGCTTGGCCCATCCGAGCCCACGAACGCCAGTAACAGCCTGCTGCCGCCCGAAGTGCTAAACTGAGGCGTCGTGACGGTGCCACGGCCGTTCTGGGTCGCTGGTGTGCCATCTATGGTGATGCTTGCAGAGGCGACGGGTTGCACGACGATGCTCAAGGCCTGGCTCGCGGTTTGGAGAGTAGGAATGGTGGCATCGCTCACCTGAGCCGTGAAGTTGAAAGTACCAGTAGCTGTGGGTGTTCCGCTGATTACTCCCGTGGAAGTATTCAAGGTCAGGCCAGTTGGTAGCGAACCAGAGATGATGGACCATGTGTATGGCAGCGTACCGCCACTAGCCGTCAAACTCTGCGAGTATGCCCCTCCTTCCGTTACACTTGGCAGCGTAGCCGTGGTGATAGCGAGCGGAGCCGCTTGAACAACCAGGACGGTGCTCCCGGTAATGCCGCTGAAGGTAGCCGAAATGGTACTAGTGCCCACACTGACTCCTGTCGCTAAACCTGTGGTTGAGCCGATCGTGGCTATGGCCGTATTTGAGGAGTTCCACGCCACTTGACTGGTGAGATTGGCAGTCCCTCCGCCCAAATAATTGCCCGTGGCCGTGAACTGCTGGTTGGCACCGGAGGCGATCGTCGGATTCGCCGGGGTTACCGTGATGGTCTGCAGCGTGCCGCCTTGCACGGTCATCACGGTGCTATTGGTGACGCTGCCGAGCGTAGCCGAGATCGTACTGGTGCCGGTGCTCACCCCCGTCGCGAGTCCCGAGGCGTTGATGGTTGCCACAGCCAGGGTCGTCGAGGCCCAGTTCACTTGGTCTGTGATATTCTGGGTAGTCCCGTTCACATAGGTACCGGTAGCAGTAAACTGCTGCGTCGCTCCTCCAGCAATCAATGGATTTGCCGGAGATACTGCAATCGATTGCAGCGGCGAGCCAATGGTGACGCTGACGCCACCACCGGCCGCTTCCAGGTTACCGCTGTCGTCTACCGCGCGGCTCTTGAGCGTCACTGTGCCCGCTCCGCTCGGCGTCCAGTTGTAGCTCCAACTGCTGCGTCCCGTGGCCGGATGCCAAGTCGTTCCACCATCAACCGAAACTTCGACCCCTCCGACTACGCCGCCGGTGTCTGCCGCCGAGCCGCTGATCGTGACCGTACTGCCTGGAGTGACATTGGCGCCCGCGGCCGGCGCGGTGATCGCAGAACTCGGAGGAGTGGTATCGGTCGAGGCTGCAGCCCTCACGAGACCCGCCTGCAGCGAACCGGGCTGGACGCCCATGTCCGCGAACAGGTTCACCGTCGCCTGCTGCATTCGCACATCGGTCACCGAACCCAGATCGCTGCGGTCGTGGTTGGCATCAAGTCCCCAAGACCACTGGTAACTACCGGTCGAAAACACGAGCGCGCCATTGGAATGTCGGTATAGCGTCAGTCGGTTCGTAGGAGTAGTACCAATGGGTGGCGCACCAAAAGTACTTCCAAAGCCGCTGTCGACCGCGTAAAGGGTAGACGTCGAGATCGGACTACTGGATACTCCGAACAGACCTGCGGGCCGGAAGCCGTTGTCGTCATCGACATCGACTTCGAAACCCAGAGTCCCATCTGCCAGTGTAGCAATTTGGCCAGCGCTCTGCGTCGCAATGTCAGTGTTGCGCCAGAAACGCATCTTCCCATCCTCGGCCGGAACCTTGATCTTATCTACAAAAGGGCCATTAATGCGGAAGAAGGTACCACTGAGGGCATTCTCTGGACGGCCGCCGTCCGCTGGCGGAGTGCCTCGCGGGTCGCGCCAGGTTCCTGTCCATATATCGGTCGGGTCGGGATTATTGGGATAGTCGTGCGTCTCTTTGTAGCAAACCAATGTACGATATGCCGCTCCCGACGCATCAATGCTATTTTCCCAGCGAGTTTTCCAAAAAATCGCGTTGCCGCTGAAGAGTGCCAAATTGACGCCGGCGTTTCGGGCTGCCTCGGCATTAGCCCGCTGAGCGCCAGACCAATACTCGTCATGGCCGTTAGTCATGAATATCTTGTGGTTTGTGATCAGGGCACCGTTGCGATCCGCATCGACACCGGTGAAATACGAGACATCATAACCGTTGGCCTCTAGCCATCTGACCATCGGATATTCACCACTGAAAAGCCAAGTTTCGGTCTCCGAAACCCGCGTATTGAAAGGCCGGTTGTAGCTTACCTTGTAGGCGCGGCCATTGGCACTTCCGCCAGTGCCCGGCCCTACACCTGTGTATAAGCTGGTGGCACTACTGGTGGGGAGGTTGCCAGGATGGCTGTTGTAGGCCTGCCAAGTGGTATCCGCGGTTTGGAACAGTATTCTGGAGGTACTCGCATCATCCCGAACGATAAAGACGATATGGCTCGCACCACCGGTGTCGCTGCGCACGACCCGTGCGAAATAAATCCCAGAGGTGGCATTGGCAGGCACCGTCCAGGACGCCGATACTGACCAGTTGCCACAATCGATGATACCAGTCGTATTAGTCAAACAGGTCGGCTGACTTCGCGCCGCCGAAACTTGCGTAGAAGTCGGGTTGACAGTAACGACTTTGCGTGCGCCGTTACCGCCGTAATAGCCCATGCGGTAAATATCGAGCCGGTAGGTTGCTGTAGACGGAATTGTAGCCGCAATCTTAAAATCGACCGCTCCCCCTCGGTTGACGCTGATGTCGGTCGCGAAGCCCTGGATCGAGGAGTCGCCGGCACCACTGACGTCCCACTCGGTCTTAGGATTGCCGCTCAAACAGTTCTCGGCCACGATAGCATTCGGCGGCGAGGCACAGCCGCCGGTGCCTGCGGTAATGTTAATACTCAACGCCTTAGTCACCGTTGCCGCAGGATTGGCTGAATCGCGCACCTGGACCGTGAAGTTCGTGGTGCCTGTCGCAGTAGGCGTGCCGCTGATCGCCCCGGTGCTGCTCAGGGTCAGACCGGAGGGCAAAGTACTGCCGGTCGCAAGAGACCATGTATACGCTAAAGTCCCGCCGCTGGCCGCCAGCCCCGCTCCGTACGCCGACGAGATCGTGCCATCAGGCAGCGAGACCGTGGTGATACTGAGTGGTTCGACCTGCACAGTCAGACCAGTGCTACCGGTGACGCCGCCAAGCGTGGCCGAGATCGTACTGCTGCCGGCGCTTACCCCCGTCGCGAGTCCCGTTGTCGCACCCACCGAGGCAACGGCCGTATTCAATGAAGCCCACGTCACCTGCGTGGTGAGGTTCTGGGTAAAGTTATCCGAAAAGGTCCCCGTGGCCGTGAACTGCTGGGTCGCACCGACATTTATAACCGGATTTGCTGGCGTCACCGCGATCGACGTCAATGTCGCCGCCGGGCCAGGGTTGAACACCACATCCACCCAATAGTTGGAGGTGTTAAAGGTATTGATCGGAAACAAGCTGGTGGCACCGTAAGCGTACACTCCATTACCACCCGCTACTCCATTGGCTAGCGCATGTAGCGGCGCATTATCGACCCCCCTGGTGGAAAAGTAGTTCAAGTCGGCGCTGTAATGACCGTTGTCGGCATGATAAGAGGCCACGTACACCGTGTTGGTGGTTATCGATACCGGACTCGAGAAGATCACCTGCTGCCAGCCAGATCCACTCTCGCCATTGAATGTCGCCGACGCCAGCAGTGTGCCGGTACTGCACGTAGCATTGTTGCAGCTCCAGAGATTCCCTACATGCGTGCCCGTGTTGGCGCTCGCCTTGTAGAAGCGAATCCCGCTAATGGTGCCCGCCACATCGGATCTAAACTTTACGCCCAATTCCACCGGATTGTCCGCCCCACCGTCAACCAAGCCTGGCACCGTCGTGTTGGACCAAATGGTAAGAGGTGGTGGTGAGTCGATGGTAATACTCAACGGTTTAGTAACAGTCGCCGCGGGATTGGCCGAGTCGCGGACCTGGACGGTGAAGGCAACCGTTCCAGTGGAAGTTGGCGTTCCGGCGATAGTACCGGTGCTAGCGTTCAAGCTCAAGCCAAGCGGCAGAGATCCACTAGTAATCGACCAGGTGTGCGGCAGCGTTCCTCCTGTCGCCGCCAACGTCGCTGTGTAAGGAGTTCCAGCTGCCCCATTAGACAGCGAAGCAGTAGTAATTGAAAGCGGAATGGCTTGGTAAGTCGCGTTGTAGGCGCCAGCCGCTGCAGTGAAAAAAGCATACTCCACGCCCTTGATAACGGCTTTCGTGAAATTAACATTAGTATCATTGAGCGTCAGACTAACCAAGTTGCCGGAGGCGGAGGAATGCGTAGGTAGCATGGCCTGCAGCCCATTGGCCCCCGCTCCGGGCGTAATCGTAAAACTCAGACGACTGCCGTCCCATGCCAGTGATCCGAACGATGAACTGTTGCGACCATCCAGCCAAGTCAACATCTGTTTGCTCGCCACTATGGGAACACCTTTAGACTTAGCAGAGTTGATGATACTGTTAATGTCTGTTACCTGTTCAGTCCCATTGAAATCATTATGGTAATTAATGGTAAAGGCCCCGTAATACCCTTCGGCGCCCACTGCGAGATCTAGCAGAGAATCAATGGTGAAGGGGTATGTCTGACCCGACTCATTGGTCATCTGGCTGGTTGCGTTATAGACATCGATGAGTGACCCATCGAGGTCTGCAAACCTCATAGGCATACCAGACCCCGTGAAAAAACCCGGACGATTTTGAACCCACTCGGGAGGCCAGAAATAATAATCAGTATCCAAGCGAATTTCATGAGCGAACTCCACTTTAGCGCCTGTGACCCAGTCGCTCCAGGCTATACAATGGTGGCGCTCGGTAACAGGTGCAGGAAGCCCCGGGAAATTCGCCTGGAATAAAGCGATCTGACTATCGTAATCAGAGTTAAGCGTATCGGCGGTAAAATTATTGCAGCCGGTGTTAATATGCAGTCCGACCTCAAAACCTTGCGCATTGAAATCAACGGCTTTTGAAAGTGCGAGGGGTGTTTCTGGATACATGTAAGATGTGCCTCTTACACATTCCCAATTCTCTACAGAACATCCTTGTGGGCTGGCGGCTATAAATGAATTAAAGCGCGCTTCTGTACCATTGTTTGCATGGTCGTCACCCGTCATGATTAATGCAGCCTTGAAACCACGCGGAAAATACCAGAAATGAGGAAGAGGCTTTTTATCCCGATTCATTTCAAGAATCAGATTGACGAGTAATCGTTGCTGCTCATCCCCTTGCGGAATGGATATTTTCGTGAAATCAATCCAATCAGGCCCCGGTCCCAGCTTCGGGTCAGGGTTAGCAGGACCATCACCATAAAATTTATCGTCCGAACGAATGAGCGGCACCATGTCTGGGATAGTTATATCGCGATCTTGGGCCGCCCAGTCGGGATTACCCTGGTGCGTATAACTAATCGATTTCGCCAGATCGTAGGTAAACGCTGCCGCCTTCCCGACTCCTACCGCTTTCAAAGTGACTGCCGGATTTGTAGTGGCCGTTGAAGCTGTTTGATACAACATGGCGATGCTGGTAGCGCCGCTTAATGTGTAACGATCGGCCGTACCGTGGAACTGTATGGTTTGACCAACTATTCCGCTACCAGGAGATACGGAGGTATCAACCAATAGATAGCCGTTATCTAGGGTAGCACTGGCATCGGTTAACCCAAGGAGGCTGGCTAACTTTTTATTGGGGCGCATTGCAATCAGATTGCCGCCGTTTGTAACCCACGCACTCAACATATCTGCCTGAGGTTGGGTCAACGGCATCTGCGCTAAAATAACTATATCATACGCGGCAAGTGTTGCAGCACTAACAGTTGAGATATTGGCTAACGCAAATTCATTCAAGCCCTCGGTACGCAATATCTCGTCATAGTAATTTCCAAAGTCAGGTGCAGAGGGTGTTCCTGATATCCCCGATGTAATGACCAGAATCGGTCCACCTGGAGGTGAAGGTAAAGCGGCGTTGGCGGGAGGAATGACCCAATCTAAAAGTTGGTTGAAGACCGAACCGATTATCCCCTTGCCTTGATTTGCCTTATCTAAATTTGGCTTCTCAATGAATGAAGACGACATCAAACTCCCTATTGTCGATGCAACAGCCAAAGAAATAGATCCTGAATAGCTCGCTTGCGGAGCAACTGCGGGCGTCACTGGCACAGCTATCGTATTAATTATCGTACCGGCATCCGTATTGACCTCAGATACTTCACTGTTTTCATTCGCCGTATGCAAATTACCAGCCGGATCAAAAACTAAGACGTTAATAACAGCCGGCTGCCCATCCAATTGTTTTATTAATTGTCCGGTTTTCGGATCCCACACCAACATCAGCTTGTCTTCGCCAGCACTGATTAGTTTTTTTCCATTCGGAGCGAACGCGACAGACCTTACACCGCCCTGATGTCCAGCAAGCGTTTTGAACTGCTCGCCACTTTTTGAATTCCACAAAATAACTGTACTATCGGCGCTTGCACTGGCTAACTGCGCTCCATCAGGACTGAAAGCAACGGCATTTACTTGATCCGAGTGCCCGAGTAATGTTCTAAGAAGTTTACCTGTTTTAACATCCCACAACAGGGTACGCCCTTCAGCTCCAGCGCTGGCCAACACCTGCCCGTCGGGACTGAATGCCAAGTCATTAACAAAATTGATGTGACCCGAAAAAATATTGCTTAATTTATGTGCTACGGCGTCATAAAGAAAAACTCTCGTATCTTCGCCAGAGGTTGCGATAAATTGCCCATCTGGACTCACGGCTACTGCACGAGTCGGGTGTTCAGGTCCGTAAAATGTTTTGAGATTTTTACCAGTATCGTCCCAGGTTTTTATTTCCGTATCTACACCTGTGCTTACCCATTCTTTTGTTTTCCCCCGAAAAGCCAATCCCGTAATAGCTCTTCCGTGATGACTCGTTACTTTCCAGCGCTGGCTTCCGCTTTTGTTAAAAATCCGAATCGTGCCATCCTCAGCCGCAACCCCCATTTCCATGCCATCTTGACTCAAAGCAAGCTCTTTGATCCCCTTCCAATTTTGTACCCTCTGTTTCTTGCTCGTTCCAGCATTATCTTTGCCAGCAACTTGACTGCTTCCGTCAGGTTGCGCTGCAACAGCTGTGTTTGGAACATTCACTTGTGAAGAAGAAGCAGCGTTCGGGGTAATTAGCGCTTGTGAGTCACTCATGGGTGCACTGAGCGCTGTTGGGATTTGAAATACTTGCTGCACCACACCCGTCAACAAATCCCAAACGAATAATCCGCCATCATTTCCAATGGCCGCCAAAGAAGGTTGTTTTGAATTGAAGGCGGCTTTGATGATTTCGCCGGTCGGCCCGACGAGAAGCTTTTTCAGCTCACCCGTAGGAGCATCTAACAGACTGATAAGGGAGTCTGTGCCAATACTTGTCAGGAGCTCACCGTCAGGGCTATAAAATAAATGACTAACCGGTGCACCACTCTCTGCTGGATGTTCATAGACCATCTCGCCAGTCACTGGATTCCATAACATAACTTTAGGATCGTTTCCGCCGCTGCCAGTAGCCAGAGTCTTGCTATCCGGACTAAATGCTATCTCGGTGATTTCCGCCTTAGTATCTAGAATTCGTTTTACTGCGCCAGAATTTAGATCCAGCAACGTAATCAGGCCATCCTGGCCAACACTCGCCAAGACATTGCTATCTGGACTGAATTCAAATTCAGTTACAAATGTATCGGCTGGAACATCTGCATACAACTCTCCGCTTACTGCGTCCCACAGCTTGATATGTGAATTCTGTCCATTATATGCACTGGCTAAAAATTTTCCGTCGGGACTGAATGTTAATTGATCGACAGTTACATCTTGCTCGGCCTTAATCGACTTTGAAAGACCCGTCTTCAAATTCCATAGCAAAATTTCGTTTTCCAGAGTCACACCTGCAAGACGCTCGCCGTCAGAACTCAATGCAACCTGCACAATAGCGGAATTTGGATTGACGAGTGGAATAGAAAGTTGCTCTTGACCTGACCCGATATCCCATAACTTGATCGAATCTTTACCGACACCGGCCAATATTTTCCCATCGGACCGAAAAGCAATTCCGGTAACCAAGTTTGCAGACTGATTCTGAAGATTTATAGGGGCTAAACCGGAGGTTACATTCCATAATGTAATGAGTCCGTCGGCGTCTACATTGGCCAAAATATCGCCGTCCGGACTAAACGCGACGAGGTTACGTTCATTACGGGAGAAATCCATAATGGATGGCTCAGCACTTGCCGCTCTTACGGGCCTCGCAATGTCCATAGACAGCGTGAAAGCAACCCAAACAAAAATAGTAAGGATTATGCCTGTTAAGTAGTGATTTTTTTTGTTCATATTTTTTCACCTTCTTCACCTAATTCGAGGCTGGTTACTCAAAATTCAGTGATTTTCGGAGAAGCTATGCTTCAAATTCAGAAACTGCACATTCCTAGGCAAGATTAAGAGTTGTGCACATTAAAACCATGGAGAATCCATTCTGCACGAAGACAAATATACGAATAATGTCGTTTCAGGGTTTCAATTTATTGTTAGTCGACTTTGTTTGTATTAACGATTGAAACTTGATTTCTCATCAAAAACATTATCTGACTTGTTCAAATTTCTCAACCTTGATTCGATAACCGAGAAATGAAATATTAAAATAGACATAGCCGTATAACTAAATTTTATTAGCCCTTACACGGCCCCTCGACATTTTAAAACCACATTGACCGTTTTCAACAAAATCTTTAGATCCATTAAAAGTGACCAGCTCTGAATATACCGAATATCGAGCCTCACAGAGTCATCCCAACCTGTCTTACTTCTACCTTCCACCTGCCAAAGCCCGGTTATCCCGGGTTTCATTTCTAATATCCGCCTTAGATGCCATGCTTGGTATTTCTCAGCTTCATAAGCTAGAGGAGGACGTGGTCCAACCAGACTCATATCACCCTTTAACACATTAAAAAACTGTGGCAGCTCATCAATGCTTGTTTTTCTAATGAAACGCCCAACTTTGGTTATCCTCGGATCATCTTTGAGCTTATAGAAGGGATCTTCCGCATCTCCCTGGTTGATTTTAGCGTGGTCACCTTTGATAAGATCTCGGACATATTCACGATGAATCTGATCATCCATGTTCACATGCATGGAACGAAATTTGTAGAACGTAAAGGGAATCCCTTGTTTGCCCAATCGGATTTGCTTGAAAATGACGGGGCCAGGAGAGGTCACTTTGATAGCCAATGCCGTAATTAACATTACAGGCATTAAAATAACAATACCGAAAATAGATCCTACAATATCAACGCCTCTTTTCAATAGAAGTTTAAACCATGAAGCATCTATTGAAGACTCCAGAGCGAAAGGAAAAACATCGGGCCGAATACTCCCAGTTTTTGCAAGGCTTTCAAATATAGCATCAGGATAAATCGAGGTGGTAGCGGAGAACTGTGGTGTCTCATCTCCATTAATTAATTTTGCACAAATTTCTTTGGCCCCTTCCTCATTTGTATCGGGTAGAAGGATGCCTATGGTTTTATGATTAACAAATCCACTAATATCGGTAGCCCGTATCTTTTTGCGAACAACGGTCAAAATATCAAGCATATTTATCAATTCACCGTCCCTTTCTTTATCAAGTGTTAATAAAACGATTGATAAAGTGGTTTTAGATCGTTGCGCACGGAGCTTCTCAAGACGCAACTGCTCGATAAAAAAAGAGTCATAAAAAATTTCATCGCAATTCACCCCGTAATGACTTAAGCTGTTAGGCATGTAAGGCGGCGCTGCTGACTCTATTTGAAAATGTTCACTTTTTTTCATTTTCATTCCAACGGCATTAAGCTTAAGATTATGTTAAACCCACCCCTCAACATTGTCTATAGGTAAAAATACCTATGACTCCTTGCCCGGAAAACATTCAAACTCATGGAAATGCAGAATTAGTTAGCCCTCTAGCAAAATTCCCCATTTTCGGCAGGTCGATTCCGATGAAGCAATCCGGACGAAACCACGACTCTAAAGTCACGGCACACTGCAAGAACCCCATCAGATGACGCAAGCACTGTAAGAATCGGGCCGCAAGAGGCTTGCTGCTGTTTTTAGAGACGATCGTGGAAACATTGATTGCCGCCCCGCCGCCAACCAAGAATCGTGAACGAAAGCGGAACAACAAGATAATGACAAACAAGAAAGATATGCGGCTTTCCAATAACAACGGATATCCGAGTAGGTCGATTAAATATATCGCGTCAAGAGAGGAACTAAGTCATGAGTGAAAAAAGCCGACATTCCGATGCCAGCTTCAAATGAAAAGTCGTCAAACTGGCAGACTGAGTATCAGCCAGGTTTGCCAAGATATGAATTCGGGCGAAATGGCGGTGCGCCGCCAAGCTGAAACGGGCGGCGCCGGGGCTACTGTATCACGCCCCGCCTCCCCTTAGGTTCGGAGCCAATAGGCTTTATGAAGGCTAAAGCTATAACGCATAGCCTTTGGCAGACTCGAATGCAGCACACCCAACTTGAACCCGCTCCATTTCAATCCTGTCCGCAGCACCGCAGAAGGAATCAGCCAAGGCGCGTGTTTTGTCAGATAGCGAATTTCCGAAATCACAAAGCGTAAGCCCTCGCCGGAGGCACCGCCAAAGGTCTGTTGCAGCCAGCTGGTGTGCGCGTGAAACACGCCGATATCGAAGTAACGCTTAAATTCATCGATAAAACCATAGTCGTGCGAGTGGAACACTTGGGTCTCTGCGCAATAGCCGATTTTCCAGCCGTTCATCACCATCTTGCCGGCGACATAGGTGTCTTCATTCATAATCGTATCCACCGGAAAACCGCCGACCTGCATCAGCGCACTGCGCCGATAGGCAGAGAAGGAATTGGAAATGAACACGGTTTTAATCCCAAAACGTTTGCGATCTTCCAGACTGCGCACCTGGCTTTCGGCCGGATAATTGAAATGACGGGCATGCGCGCCGATCGGTCCTGCGTTCCGGTGCGGTAATTGGCGACCATAGACAGCGCCGACTTTCTCATCCTCAAACGTGGCGACCAGCTTGGCTATCGCATCGGGGTTGGCCAATAAGGCATCCTGGGTCAAAAAGACGATAATATCCGCGGCCGCCAAGGTAATCACGCCGAACTGGCGTGTGCCGCCGTGGTTAAACTCCGACTTCGAAATGACATGCACGTCAAAGCCCTGGACACGCGCCATCGCGGCGGTGTCGTCACTGGATGACGAGTCGATTACCAACAGGTAATCCGGTTTCCGGGTCTGCAGCTCAAAGGCCTTCAGCCACGCATCCCAAAGCATGCCCGCATTGAGGGTGGGAACGATAAGACCGACTTTATTCATAAGATGAACCTTCTGCCAGTTGTTGCGGCAGATCAGCCGGATCAGTTTTCGTCAACACCTGCCAGACCTTATCGCCAAGTTTAACGGGATCCAGTTGCTGCTCGACATACTGCCGAGCATTTGCCGACATCCGTTGCCATTCCGAACGGTCCAACGCCTGCGCTTTCCACAGCGCTCCGCACACCGATGCCACGTTGCGCTCGAAAACGAAGCCGCCCCCCAGCGCTTGCAGATGATCCCAGGCCAGGCCTTTCGCGACCAGAACCGGTCGCCCCATGGCCATCGCTTCGGCCACCACGTTGCCGAAGTTTTCGCGCATGCCGCCGGCCTCTTCCAGACCAGAAGGCAGCACCAGGAAATGACTGGACGCCAACAGTTCCATCACTTCATCGCGTTGCAGATAACCCCGATAGCTAATAGCGCCCTGCGCCTGTTCGACCAACGCCTGAAACTCTTCGAAATAGTCACCGTCGACGCTGCGTCCGGCAATGACCAGGCGATCATTGGGCCGGCGAATTTTCAGCCATGCCTTGATAAACGCATTGATGCCCTTTTCCTGCTGAACGTGCCCCAGAAAACACATCTGCATGCCTTCGCCGGCAGGATAGCCGGCGACTGGAAACTCGCGGCTGTCGATGCCGTTCGGCACCAACAGGATGCGGGCATCCTGGCCGAGCACGTTGCGCACGCCTTCGGCCTCGGTGTCGCTGGTGCAATGCACCGCAATAGCCCGGCGCAATGTCGGAAAAGTCAGCCAGCGATAATACAGCCACTTGTGCGGTTTCCTGCGGCGTATCAGATCGACATGCTCGGGCATCAGCCCGCCATGGACGGCCACCATAAACGGTCGGCGCAGCAAACAGCAAAAAATGGCAGCCAGCGTCGACGGCCAGGTCGCGATGCCGTGGATATAAACCACCGGAGAGCGCAGGCACAGACTAAACAGCTTCGGAATGGCGCCCAAGCCGAAGCCCCAGCGTCTGAAGCCGTAGCAAGAATAGAGCTGAACATCGACCTGCCCGCCAAGTTTCACCTGCTCGGCTCGTAACGGGCCGTCGATCGACTCGCCCGAGGAGACCAGCGTCATTTTATGGCCCCGCTCCGCCCAGGCCTTGGTCAACACACTGGCGGTGACGGATACCCCGCCGTAGCCTTTAGCGGGAGGGATATGCGTGGTAACAATGCCTACTTCCATAGTCTTTTTCCTGAATCAAATTCTGTGATCAAAAAATCAGCTTTCATACGCCAGAAAGCCGCGCCATATACCGACAAGGTTGTAAAAAGAATAAGCCAGCTTTTTCGGGTTCAATAACACCAAAGCCAGCAGCATTTTCAGGAGGGGGGCGACAAACATCTTGCGCGCGATGTAATACAGCATGAATACATCCCGCTGATTGGTGAATTTTCTGATGTAAGCCCCGACGCCGGTCGAATACATCAGCATTCTTCCGGTTCCCAGCTTGTAGTGATCCTTGTCCGGGTGATAAATTTTGATGCCCGGCGTATAAAAGGCGGTACAGCCGGCCCGAAGCAGGCGATACAAAAGCTCAAAACCCTCGCCGCCGGAATATTTGGAGCCGATCCCGAAGTCACAATCCAGATGGAATTGCTGCCGATCCAAGCGGGTCAGATCGAAAAACTGCGTGAACTCGACGCCCATCATCTCAAAGCGCGAAAAATAGCGGGCTTTAGGGCTGTTCACGCCGATACTAAAGCGGCTCGATGAAAAATCATACGACCCCGCCACCAGGATCGAGAGGTTTTTGCGCCTCGTAAACTCGGCGACGACCTTCTCCAGCACATCCTTATCATAGGCACAATCGTCATCCGGAAACGCCACGATTCTGCCTTGCGCCAGGCCGATGCCATAGTCTCTGGCCCGGGCGTTGCCGGTAAAATCCACTTTCACATGCTTCACATCAAGATAGCTAAGGAACGGCTCGACTATCGCATCGATTTTCCCGTCCTTGTTCTGATCGATGATGATCAACTCAAAGTTTTTATAGGTCTGGCACAGCAAGGATTTCAAAAAATCCGCGACTTCCACGTCTCTTCCGAGCGTCGCCAGTACGAGAGAAACTTTCATCTTCATCCCCTTGTTTGCACACCGGCCTTGGCTTGCATATAGATGGTTGCCTCATACCAGGTAAACATCAGCGCAAACTCCAGCCCCGCCGCTCCGTCCATAAAACCACCGCGAAAGACATAGTGGTATAAAAACCG
>Ga0208509_1000274_pt1 | contig 20111 bp, 12 predicted proteins | sample LakWasMeta7_HOW4_2_FD_183857 | JGI IMG/M metagenome (GOLD analysis project Ga0208509, IMG submission 183857) | Freshwater sediment methanotrophic microbial communities from Lake Washington under simulated oxygen tension - Sediment Metagenome... | ecosystem: Environmental > Aquatic > Freshwater >...
GATGACCGATTTCGGGCCGATGATCGCGAACCCGAAGACCTTGCTGCTCGGCGCGGCCGCGCAGCTCGGCATCTTTGCTTCCTTGCTCGGCGCGCTGGCGTTGAATATGGTGCCGGGCCTCGAATTTTCGCTGAAGGATGCGGCCGCGATCGGCATCATCGGCGGCGCGGACGGCCCGACCGCGATTTATGTCGCTTCCCGGCTCGCGCCGGATCTGCTCGGCGCGATTGCGGTGGCCGCTTATTCCTATATGGCGCTGGTGCCATTGATTCAGCCGCCGATCATGCGCGCGTTGACCACCGAAGCCGAGCGTAAAATCGAGATGCAGCAATTGCGCGCGGTCAGCAAGACCGAAAAAATCGTGTTTCCCCTGATGCTGCTGTCGCTGTGCATTCTGATGCTGCCGTCCGCGGCGCCGTTGGTCGGCATGTTCGCCCTGGGCAATCTGATGAATGCGTGCGGCGTGGTCGAACGCTTGAGTCAGACCGCGCAAAACGAGCTGATCAACATCGTGACGATCTTTTTGGGCTTGTCAGTCGGCTCGAAACTGAGCGCGGATGCGTTTTTACAATACAAGACGCTCGGCATTCTGGCGCTCGGCGCGGTCGCTTTTGCGATCGGCACGGCCGGCGGCGTGATCATGGCGAAGATCATGAACCGTTTCAGTACCACCCAGATCAATCCGTTGATCGGCGCGGCCGGCGTTTCGGCGGTGCCGATGGCCGCGCGCGTCGCGAACAAGGTTGGCCTGGAAAGCAATCCGCACAACTTCCTGCTGATGCACGCGATGGGGCCGAACGTGGCCGGCGTGATCGGTTCGGCGGTGGCGGCCGGGGTATTGTTGAGTCTCGTCAAGTAGGCTGGTTTTGAGGAAGGGTTGGACTTCGTTCTCAATCCAGCTTTAAGTGTCGCACCTGCAGTAAGATGGATTGGCGTACCCCGATGGTTGAGTGTCCGGACTCACTTTAACCCTTATCAACCGAAGCATTTCCAATGTTTAGGATGGTTTGAAAAAACAGTCTCGAGTAAAGTTTTGCAAAAGTTGCGAGGGAGCAGGGTTGACTGACAGCCCCCTAGCCCCCTAGCCAAATAGTCGTCCGAAGCCTATTAATCCTTCAGAAAGTCCGAATATCGGGGGACGCCGCCCACGGTCACTCCGCTGGCCGTAATGACGACTTTTTCCCCGTCGAAGTTATTGAACTCGAAGCTCGGGAAATGCTGGTTTGCCGATCTTTCGGCAAGATCCCGCAATTCGCGCGCAAGCACAACGATCGCGATGTCCTCGCCGAGACGGAGGCTGCGCGTGTTATCGCTACGCCAATGCATACCGCCGAGGCTTCTTCCCAACGCAACGTTACTGGCTATTTTGTTCAGTTCGCCCTCGACCGTCAGTGTGGTGCCAAGCAAAGTCGGTAAACCCGGCATGTTCCGCGAGCGGTAGGCCGGCATGTCGATCGGGTAATACGATTCTGCCGGAATCAAATCAACCGGGTCGGCGATTGGAGCATCTCCCTTGAACCAGGCCTTCAAAACGGTCACGCAAGCTCCCGCGACCGTCGCGTGCCCGGCGCCGTAGGCTGGGTGATTCGGCGATCCGGACGGGAATGGCATCGGCAAAAAGGCATTGCCTTGATATTTTGCCCGGATTTCTGCAAGCACGGCGGAATTGAGCACAACAGATTGCAAACCGTAAGGTTTTGCCGATTTGCAGGGTGGACCGGACAATTGCATATGCACCAAGCCGCCGTAAGCTTCGGGCCTCAAACGGAGATGGACCTGCCATTTCTGATGCCAAACCACTTTCATCGCCCGGGCGGCCACTTCCGACACCAGCGTCAGTAGGTGTGGGCCTCCGAAGGTCACAAATCCTCCCTGGCGCTTACTCGGATACGGAAATCCATGGCCCGAAGGCGAGGCGTCAGCAACCAAGCTCGGATAGCCCTCGCTGCTCAGAATCAATGCCGCATTGAAATAGGCCTGGTGCAAAGCGTCCTGATTTACGAAGGTCGCCAAATCTCTCGGGGTCAGAATCGGCCGGCAAAAGGCAAGGCGATTCGGGCGCGCCGTGCCGTAGCGACGGCCACTGGAGTCTTTGGCAAAGTTTTGCGCATAGATCCAGGAAGGGTAGTCGGTCAGATAATCCTCTTTCTCTTTGTAGGGGACCACCCGTTGATCGATGAACTGTGTACCGTAGTAGATGTTTTTCAGGAAAAATTGCGAGACGTAAGGCCTCGCTTCCTCGCCGGGTAATCTGCTGCGAAACAGATTTTGCGTAGTGAATTCCGCCGGTGCGTCGCGTCCCGCTACCAAATGTCCCGCGTCGCTTGCATCGGCAAAAGCGAGATCCATCGGTTTCGCAGTCGGCATTCCGATGGCTTTCCATTGTGCTAAGCATATTCCGTTAAATCGCATCATTCTGTTAATTAGATACACGGGAAATAGTGAAAACTTCTCTTGCTAATAACCTGTCTTAGGGAGCCTCTGCCCGACCGGCGCTATCTAGCGGATAAACTGTTAATCATTAGGATTCAGTGTGGGGCGGGTTATACAAGATGATGGCTGGAGGATTTCGGATAGGGTAGGCGTGGATGCCACCACTATTACAGCGTGACGATCTTTTTGGGCTTGTCGGTCGGCCCGAAACTGGGCGCGGATGCGTTTTTGCAATACATGACCCACGGAATTCTGGTGCTCGGTGCGGCCGGCGTATTGTTGAGCTTAGTCAAATAGTTGAGTTGAAACACCTAAATTGTGCAAATCGGGCATTAACTTATTGTTGCCCGACTCTTTGCAGCCCCGATGATGAGACAGGATCGTCCTGAGCATCGAAAAGCCTGTCGTAAAAGCCTGTCAGGCCGGCTAAGACAGAACATGAGAGTTCGGGACACCCCCTCATTTAAAATTAACTAAATCCTCATCAAATCTTAATCAAACCTTTCGGTTTCCCCTCATGTTGTCTCTGTATTCTTAATGCCAACTTAGTGACTCGTGCGTAATGCTGGTCGCGATGGCTTTGGGAATTACTTCATTGAACACAGACAGAATAGGGGAGTAGCAAATATGCCACTCGGTTTAGGCAACATCTTCAACGGACTCTTCAAGCAATATGGACACACGGTGATCCTGTTGCTGCGGTTCATCGACATCGCCATGTTAATTGGCGCCGCTTGGGTTTCTCATTATCTTTGGCTGAGAGAGTTCGTCATCGATCAGGACTATCGGATCGTGATCGCGCTGGGTGTGTTGGCGGCCATCATCTTCTTTGAAATCGGCCAGGTCTATCGGCCTTGGCGCAATGATGCGATGCGGGGGGAAATCCCGCGCATCATCCGGGCTTGGGTATCCGCCATCGGCTTGGTGATTTCGATCGTCGCCTTGGTGCGTCTGCAGTTCTGGTTTGGTTCCAGTTATCGTTGGATCGCCACCTGGTGGGTGCTGGGATTGGTATCCGTCTTAACCGCCCGGGGAGTGCTTTCCCTGGTGCTGAAATGGATGCGCGCTCACGGCTGGTCGCAGGGCCGCATCATCATGGTCGGGTTGAACCGGATGGCGATCGCGGTCGGCCGCCAGTTGAGCCATTCATCCTGGGCGGGCTTGCAGGTTATCGGTTATGTCGATGACCAGGCCGAGGGGCCGATCCAGGATGGCGATTTTTCGTTGCCGCATCTTGGCAAAGTGGAAGACCTGGCGGCCATCGTCAGCAAGGAAGCGATCGATGAAGTCTGGGTTGCGTTCCCCGGCGAAGCGCTGGCCGAACGCGCTCAGCATGAACTGCGGCATTTGCCGGTCAGCATCCGGCTGGTGATCGACTGTTTCGCCTTCAAGCAAAGCAAGTTCCTGAGTCTGAACACGGTCGCCGGCATACCGACGCTGGATGTCTCGGTGTCGCCTCTGCATGGCGTCAACCGTTACATCAAGGAGATCGAGGACAGAGTGCTGGCCTTCATCCTGTTGCTGCTGATCAGCCCCTTATTGTTGTTCATCGCGATCGGCGTGAAGCTGAGTTCGCGGGGACCTGTGTTTTACAAGCAAGTCAGGGTGGGCTGGAACAACCGCAAGTTCACGATGTTGAAGTTCCGCTCGATGCCGGTCGACGCCGAAGCCAAGAGCGGCGCGGTGTGGGCTAAGCCTGGCGAGAACCGGGCGACCCCCTTTGGCGGTTTCCTGCGCAAAACCAGCCTGGACGAGTTGCCGCAACTGATCAATGTGTTGATGGGCGACATGTCGCTGGTGGGACCGCGCCCGGAACGCCCGGATTTCGTCGAAGTCTTCAAGGACCAGGTGCCGAATTACATGAAAAAGCACATGGTCAAGGCCGGCATCACCGGCTGGGCGCAAGTGAACGGCTGGCGCGGCGACACCGATCTGAACCGGCGCATCGAACACGATCTGTATTACATCCAGCACTGGTCGGTCTGGTTCGACCTGGAAATTGCACTGCGCACCGTGCTGACTGGATTTATCAATAAAAATGCTTATTAAGGAGCCCTTTGCCATGTATAGATCAATTGTTCTGTTGCCGGTGTTGCTGCTGCCGGCGTGCTCCTTGACGCCGGGCATGGAGATGGAGACCAACAGCCCCTTGTCGCATATCGAGGTTCCCACGATGAAGGACGGCAAGTTGGTCAAGGAGAAAGCGAAGATCATCCCGATTACCGCCGATCTGATCATCGAGCGGGCCAATGCGAAACCGCAGGTAAACACTCTCCCAACCGATAACGTCCCCACCACCGCCTATAAGATCGGCCCGCACGACAGGCTGCAAATCACGGTGTGGGAACATCCGGAGCTGAACGACCCGGGCAGCGAGAAAATCGACCCCGAGTTGGCGGGCAAAACGGTTCAGGATGACGGTACGCTGTATTACCCCTATGTGGGCGACGTTCCGGTCGGAGGGAAAACCGCCGCCGAGGCGCGGCAGTTATTGACCGAAGGGCTTTCCAAATATTTCAAGGACGTCAAGGTCGATGTTCGGGTACTGTCATTCCAGAGTCATCGGGCGGCCGTCGTCGGCCAAGTCGAACATCCGGGCGTTCTGTCCATGAATGAGACGCCATTGACCATTGCGGAAGCGATCAGCCGCGCCGGCGGCGTGAACGAGGAAGCCGATACGACCAACGTCACGCTGGCCCGCGACGGCAAGCTTTATAAGATCGATGTGCTGAAGTTGTACGAAAAGGGCGGAGCCGACCAAAACCTGCTGCTCAAGGACGGCGACGTATTGAATATCCCCGACCGCCGGGACAATAAGGTGTTCATGATGGGCGAGGTCAATAAGCAGCAGGCCCTGCAAATCGGCAATGGCCAGCGGATGACGCTCTCGCAGGCGCTCGCGGAAGCGTATGGGCTTGACTTCAATTCTTCACGTCCGGGCGAGATTTATGTGATCCGGCCGGGCGAGATGAAGCCGGAGATTTTTCAGTTGGATGCGGAGTCGCCGGATGCTCTGATCCTTGCGGACCAGTTTCCCTTGCAGGCGCATGATACCGTCTTCGTAGGTACCGCGGGCGTCACCCAGTGGTCTCGTGTGCTTAACCAGATCCTGCCGTCGTCTTTCACCTCGGTCATGTCGCGCGCCGCCTTCATGGGGATGTAATGGCATACGAAGTAGAGAGATTCCATTCACCGAATCAGGATAACCCAATGTACTCACAGAACGAAGCCACATTGTTACCGCCCCTGAGCCCGTCGCGGATCGAGGAGCATGGTGTCAGTATTCGCGACTACGTCGACCTCTTGATCGAAGGCAGAAAGACCATCCTGTTGGCTTTAGTGTCCGTATTGCTGGTGACGTCAGTCTATCTGGTGCTGGCACCGCGCACCTACAAGGCGGACGCGCTGCTCAGGATCGACAAAAACAAGGCGCTGTTGGCGGCTAACCTGCGCAGCGAAGCGAACAAGTCACCGTCCGAAGCCGAAAACCCCAGAGCTCAGCGCGAAGTCGAAATCCTGCGCTCGCGTTCGGTGCTGGGAAAAGTGGTGGAAAACCTGAACCTGACGGTGGAAACTTCGCCGCAGTATTTTCCGCTCATCGGCGAAACGCTGGCCCGTAAACATGACGCCCATGACGGCATCGCAGGCGCTTGGTGGGGATTTGGGAGCTGGGCCTGGGGCGGCGAAAAGCTGAAGGTCGCCACCTTCACGGTGCCTGATCGTTATCTGGACAAAGAGTTTACGCTGATCGCTTTGGAAGCAGGCCGTTTCCGCCTGCTGGGGCCGAAGGATCAGCTGTTGGCCGAAGGATCGATAGGTCAATCGCTCAGCGCCGACATCGGCGAGAGTGAGCCCGTGACCGTTAAGCTGACCGAGCTTGAAGCGCGTCCCGGCACGCATTTCGAATTGAAGCGAAACACCTCGTTGGCCGCGATCGAAACCTTGCAGAAGGCGTTTTCGGTGCAAGAGGTTTCGAAGGACACGGATATTCTTAAAGTCGAGCTGAAAGGCCGAGATCCGGAGCAGTTGGCTAAATCGGTCAACGATATCGCGACTATTTATGTGAATGCGACCGTCAACTGGGAGTCTGCGGAAGCCGGGCAAAAACTGGCCTTCCTGGAAAGCCAGCTGCCGATCGTCAAGGAACGCCTGGAAAAAGCGGAGCAAGGCTTAAGCGCTTACCGGCAAAAGCATGGCGCAGTCGACATTTCCGCCGAGGCCGAGATATTGTTGAAGCAGGCCGCTGAAATGGAGACCTTGGGCATTCAACTCAAACAGAAGTACGACGAGCAAAGTCAGCGCCTGGAGTCCGCCCATCCGGACATGATTGCGACCAACTCGCAAATCAAGCGCGTCAATGGCAAGCTGGCGACTTTGAACAAGCGGATCAAGGATCTGCCGCGCACGCAGCAGAGCGTGGTGAGTCTGTCGCGCGACGTGCAGGTCAATACCGAGCTTTACACCTCGCTGCTGAACAGCGCCCAGGAACAGCGTATTGCCGCGGCCGGATCGCTGGGTAACTCTCGGATCGTCGATTTTGCGGTGACGCCGGAAAAGCCGTATTGGCCAAAACCCAGCCTGTTGTTGGCGATCGCGAGCTTGCTCGGCTTGAGCGCGGGCTCGGCTTTGGTGTTCCTCAGACACTCCTTGCAGCGCCACGACAATTATCCGGCCATGCTCGAATATCAGGTGGGATTGCCGCTTTATGCCGCCATCCCGCACAGCAAGAAACAGCACAAATTGGGGCGTTTGCTTGGTCCGGGCAAGGAGCGCCAACCCGGCATCCTGGTCAGCCAGGACCCCTTGGATATTTCCGTGGAGTCCCTGCGCAGCTTGCGTACCACGCTGGAAGCGACGATGGCGAGCAACATCAGCAAAGTGATCATGATCAGCAGCCCGGCGCCCGGCATGGGCAAATCGTTTGTCAGCACCAATTTGTCGGCATTACTGGCCAGTATCAAGAAGCGGGTCTTGGTGATCGACGCCGATATGCGCAACGGCCGTCTGCATGAAACCTTTTCGATCGACAAACAGCCGGGTCTGTCTGATCTGTTGGCCGGCACGGCTACGCTCGGCGAGGTGATCGTCAGTCTGCCCGAGGTCGGGATCGATCTGATACCGCGAGGCAGCATGGTGCTGAATCCTGCGGAATTGCTGGTGCTCGGCGAGCTGGCCGAAACCCTGGAACAGTTGAAGGATTTTTACAACCATATCGTGATCGATTCGCCGCCGATTTTGGGCGCCACCGACGCTGCGATCCTCGGCAAGCAAGCCGACGCCACCTTCCTGGTGGTCAAGGAAGGCCGTTATACCGCGCATGAGTTGGAGGTCAGTTTCCGCCGTTTCCAACAGGTCGGCGTGAAACCGAACGGCTTCATCATCAACGACATGAAAGAGGGCTCTTCTTATTATCCTTATTACGGCTACGCCTACCAGAGTAGCGATCTGGAGCCCAAGAGCGAGTCGGTATTGAAGGCCGGCTATGACGCGCTGGGCGGCTTGTTTGCTAAGCGCCAGCAGCGTGAGCGTGACTATCTGTCTGTCGATGCATTCATCGACGACATAGACGACAACAAGATGCAGGTCTAAGCGATGCAGCTACGCTTCGAAAAGGATTTGCCGGTTCTGCTGATCGCGCTGGTCAGCGCCTCGACGGTCGCGTCCTTGCCCCAGGTCGAGTCGGCTTGGGCAGGGGTGAAGGAAGTCTATGGCGAGCAGGATTTCGGTTTGCGCATCCTTCGCGAGCTGATGTTGGTGGTGCTGGTCGCCTACGCATTTTTTGAACCGCGTTTGCGGCGCGGGGCGATGAACAGTTCGGTGTTGGCATTTTTGAGCTCGGTCGCGACTTATGTCCTTTTTGAAGTGGGCTATGCCTTGTATCTGGACTTGCCCTTGGTCGTGCCGATGGCGGGCCTGCGCGTTTTCGAATACCTGCCACTGGCTTTGATCGGCTTTGTGGTCAGCCGTTTGGGGGAGGGCAGTTATGTCATCTATCAGTTTGCGCAGTATTTGCGCTATTACATCGCGCTTCAAGCCGTTTTGGCGATCGCTCAGGCGTTGTGGGCGCCGCCTTTGTTCGGGGTGTCATTTTTGGGCGGCGGCCGTCCGTTCGGCACTTTTGTGAGTCCCAACCTGTTCGGCGCGACCATGGCCACTTGTGCCCTTTTGTTCGCTCTGGTTCCGGGCATGCGCAACTGGGTGGCCTTGAGCGTATTTTTGGCACTGTTGAGCGGTTCGCGCACCGCCTTCATCAGTTCCTTGCTGGTGGTGTTCTTTCAGATTTATGCGCTGCTGCGGCCGCGCGATCGCTGGGCTTTGATAATGCCGGCGCCGATACTTGCCGTGGGGGCGCTGCTCCTGGCTTCCAGTCCCTTGCTCAGCGGTCGTGACGATGCCAATCCGACCGAAGATGGCCGGATAGATTTGTGGCAGCGGGTGTTTGCGAGCTCCATCCATGATCCGATGGATTTGCTGTTCGGCTGGGGCTTGGGACTCAGTTCCAATACCATCAATATTCTGTTCGGTGCGGAACATTTTCCAGGTCAGTTCGATTCCGACAGCCTGTATTTATTTCTGTTGAATGGTTACGGCCTGATTGGTTTGTTGGCGTATCTTTGTTTTTTATGGGCAACCACACGGATGTCCGTCCACCCGAAGAAAGGATTGGTCGTGATGTTCATCTTCGTTGCCGGGCTGACCTTCAATATGTGGGAATATTTTCCGCAAAATGCGATATTGATGTTTCTGTTAGGCCTGGTGTTGGGCACGGGCTCCAATTCCGCTCCCGTTTCGGTAACGGCCAGCCCGGTCACCTCTATTCCTTATTACCAACGTCCATCCTGACAGCGGGCTTCAAATGAAAACTTCTCGATTCGGTGGATTGACACAAAGGCGATTGTTCGGCGATGCGTTTTGGGCGTTGTTTGGACAAGTGGCCTCGGCCTTGGCCTTGTTGGCGGGCACGCGGATTCTGACCGAACAGGTCACCCCGGCCGTCTACGGGCAAGTCGCGTTGTTGAACGGTTTTGTCGCGCTGGGCGTTGCCGTTTTTTCCTATCCTTTCATTTGCGCCGGCATGAGAATGTTGCCGGAATGCCAAAATCCTGGAGAACGTACGGCGTTGTATAAAGGCGTGACACGTCTGGCGACGCGCTCGACGGTTCTGGCGATAGTGCTGCTGATGTCGGGCAGTGCGGTATACAGTTATCTGACTCACACCGATATGGGGCTGTTCATGCTGGCAGGCATTCTGCTGGCCGTTACCGTGCGGCGCGAATTGGGTATCCAGTTGCTGATCGGCGAGCGTAAACAACGCGGCGCGAGCCTGCGTCAGACCTGCGACAGCATCCTGCGTCCATTGCTTGCGATCTTGCTGGTAGGGTGGGGCGGTGCCAAGGTGGAATGGGTGTTGCTGGGCTATATCCTGGCAAGCGGGGTCTCGTCGATGACTTGGCCGTCGAAAGCCGATAAAAACCCGCACACCGCCAGCTCACGCCGTTTTAGACCTGAAGTATGGGCCTATGCCTTGCCGTTGATTCCGATGGAATTGCTGTTTTGGGTGAACGGCCTGGCCGACCGCTATGTGATTGGCTATATGTTGACCGCAGCGGAGGTGGGTTTGTATGCGGCGACTTATACGCTGGTCAACGAGGCGTTTAACCGTAGCGCGATGGTGTTGCTGCGTATCTTTCAGCCGGTTTATTTTCAGCATTGCTCACAAAAGCAGTTCAAGGAAGGCTTTACTATCCTGTGGACATGGATAGCCTGCGTGGTTGCCGTGGGGCTCATCGGGGTGGCGCTGCTGCTTGCCATGAAAGACTGGGTGGCCGCTTGGGTGCTCGCAAAATCCTACCATTCGGCGGTCGAACTGATGCCGGCGATAGCGGTCGGCTGTGCGCTGCATGCTTTGGGTACCGTGGTGGCGCAGCCGCTGCTGGCGAAGAAACGCACACGCCTATTATTGTTCGGACGGGTCTGCGGAGCGCTGACCGCCGCGATCAGCATTCCGCTGATGGTGAAAGATTTCGGTCTGGCAGGTGCCGCGATGGCGAATCCGATCTATTTCGGGGTTGAGGCGTTGGTGTTGGCCATGCTGGCGAGACCCTGGCGGAATATCGGCTCCGAGAAAAAAGAGGCATCGGGACTTGCCGAAGAAGAAGCTGCAGGCAGCAGGGTTACGGCCTGAGCGTTGTGTCAGCGCTTGATCAATTGATTTATTTAAACCTCACTTTTTAGTTAAGTGCTTATCCGGGGAGAAATACCATGACTTATGCACCCGCCGTTTCAGAAATCTATGGCGAAGTTTTACACGAGTGTGTGGCTTGTGGGGCTGAGAAAATACGTTATTGGCGCCAGAAAAATTTCCACTATACCGAAAGCGCTAACCACAGTGAGTTTCATATCTATCGCTGCGAAAATTGTGGCACCGGGTTTTTAAACCGGCCGCCGCATAGCGAATGGTTGCGGGCCATCTATCAGTATTCGGGGCAAGCACTGACTCAACCGATCACACTGGAAGACGTCTTGGCCAGAGAGGCCGAGTTTCCCAATTGCACGGTGGACGCCGAGCGTATGGCCCGTAAAGCCGATCAGTTCAACCGATCGGTGAACCCTCTGGCTCTGGATATTGGTTCAGGCTTTGGTTTTTACACGCAGGCGCTCAGGAAAGTGGGCTACCGGACGGTCAGCATCAATCCGGGCAAATACGAAAATGCGGTGTTCAAGGGCTTGAACGGCGATGAGCCGCTTGCCGTGATGTTCGAGAATTACGACGCCCCGGAGCCGTTTGGCATCGTGATGATGTCGCAGGTATTGGAACATCTGCTGGAACCGGATCAAGCGATCAAAAAGGTGTCCGGCTTGCTGTCGTCGGGTGGCGTTTTGGCCTGCGCGGTTCCGAATTATGCTTCCTTTTTAGTCAAGCTCTTGGGCACCAAGGATAACGCCTGTTTATGGGTGCCGGAGCATGTCAATTATTTTACCGGGAAGGGCTTGACCGCCTTGCTGGAGCGCAATGGCTTCACCGTCGTCAAGGTCGAGCAGGTTACCCGGATACCCTTCAATGCGTTATCTCGAAGACTGGGGCTCAAGGGCAGGCCCGCCGCCGTGGCCAACGCTTTGGTCAAGTATTTGCAGATGCCGTTCGCCGGGTTGATGCATTGCTTCGGGCTGGGTATCTACATCAATGTTTATGCGGTCAAGAATTAAAAACCGGCGCCATCTTCTTAGCGGGATATTTAAGCAAGTCACATGCTAACTGTTGTTATTTTGACCCAAAACGAACAGGCGAACCTGCCGGCATGTCTGGCCGCGATTCCAGGGCGCTATCCGATCGTGATCGTGGATTCCGGCAGTACCGATGATACGCTGGCGATCGCGGCTTCACGGGGATGCCGCATTTATAGCAATCCGTGGCCCGGCTTTGCCGAGCAGCGCAATTTTGCGATCAATCGATGCGATATCGGCACGCCCTGGCTATTGTTCGTCGATGCCGATGAAATCTATCCGCAGGCGTTTTACGATTGGTTTGAAGCCGAAATGGCGGGCTCCGATCAGGTGGATGTGCTGATGGTGCCATCGATCCTGTACCTTCGCGGCAAACGTCTCAGCCATGCGCCTGGTTATCCGATTTATCATCCGAGGCTGGTTCGTAGGGAAACCACGCGCTTCGTGCAGAACCATACCGGGCACGGCGAAGCCGTCGTTAAGTCGTGCCGGATCGGCTATTCGGACATTCCTTATGACCACTATTTTTATCATGGCGAGATCATCGAATGGATGCATAAACATGTCGGCAAAGCCGCGCAGGAAGTGCAGCTGAAGCCCACCCAGGATGCGCTGATGACCACGCGCGGGCGCTTGAGCGTTTTATTGGGGAGGTCCTGGTTCAGGATCATTGCCCGGTTTTTATACCACTATGTCTTTCGCGGTGGTTTTATGGACGGAGCGGCGGGGCTGGAGTTTGCGCTGATGTTTACCTGGTATGAGGCAACCATCTATATGCAAGCCAAGGCCGGCGTTCAAACAAGGGGATGAAGATGAAAGTTTCTCTCGTACTGGCGACGCTCGGAAGAGACGTGGAAGTCGCGGATTTTTTGAAATCCTTGCTGCGCCAGACCTATAAAAACTTTGAGTTGATCATCATCGATCAGAACAAGGACGGGAAAATCGATGCGATAGTCGAGCCGTTCCTTGGCTATCTTGATGTGAAGCATGTGAAAGTGGACTTTACCGGCAATGCCCGGGCCAGAGATTATGGCATCGGCCTGACGCAAGGCAGAATCGTGGCCTTTCCGGATGACGATTGCGCCTATGACAAGGATGTGCTGGAGAAGGTCGTCATCGAGTTTGCGAGGCGAAAAAACCTCTCGATCCTGGTGGCGGGTTCGTATGATCTTTCATCGAGCCGCTTCAGTATCGGCGTGAACAGCCCTAAAGCCCGCTATTTTTCGCGTTTCGAGATGATGGGGGTCGAGTTCACCCAGTTTTTCGATCTGACCCGCTTGGATCGGCGGCAATTCCATCTGGATTGTGACTTCGGGATCGGTTCGAAATATTCCGGTGGCGAGGGTTTTGAACTCTTGTACCGCCTGCTTCGGTCCGGCAGTACCGCGTTTTATACGCCGGGCATCAAAATCTACCACCCGGACAAGGATCACTACAGGCTCGGGACCGGAAGAATGCTGATGTATTCGACCGGCGTCGGGGCCTACATCAGGAAGTTCACCAATCAAAAGGATGTATTCATGCTGTATTACATCGCGCGCAAGATGTTTGTCGCTCCCCTCCTGAAAATGCTGCTGGCCCTGGTGTTATTGAACCCGAAGAAGCTGGCTTATTCATTTTACAACCTTGTCGGTATTTGGCGCGGTTTTCTGGCGTATGAAAGCTGATTTTTTGATCACAGAATTTGATTCAGGAAAAAGACTATGGAAGTAGGCATTGTTACCACGCATATCCCTCCCGCTAAAGGCTATGGCGGGGTATCCGTCACTGCCAGTGTGTTGACCAAGGCCTGGGCGGAGCGGGGGCATAAAATGACGCTGGTCTCCTCGGACGAGTCGATCGACGGCCCGCTACGTGCCGAGCAGGTGAAACTCGGCGAACGGGTCGATGTTCAGCTCTATTCCTGCTACGGCTTCAGACGCTGGGGCTTCGGCCTGGGCGCCATTCCGAAGCTGTTTGGTTTGTGCCTGAAGTCTCCGGTGGTCTATATCCACGGTATCGCGACCTGGCCCTCTACGCTGGCGGCCATTTTTTGCGGCCTGTTGCGCCGGCCGTTCATGGTGGCCGTGCATGGCGGACTGATGCCCGAGCATGTCGAGCTGATACGCCGCAAGAAACCGCACAAGTGGCTGTATTATCGCTGGCTGACTTTTCCGACGCTGCGCCGGGCGATTGCGGTGCATTGTACCAGCGATACCGAGGCCGAAGGCGTACGCAACGTGCTCGGCCAGGATGCCCGTATCCTGTTGGTGCCGAACGGCATCGACAGCCGCGAGTTTCCAGTCGCCGGCTATCCTGCCGGCGAAGGCATGCAGCTTTGCTTTCTGGGGCACGTTCAGCAGGAAAAGGGCATCAATGCGTTTATCAAGGCATGGCTGAAAATTCGCAGGCCCAATGATCGCCTGGTCATTGCCGGACGCAGCGTCGACGGCGACTATTTCGAAGAGTTTCAGACGCTGGTCGAACAGGCGCAGGGCGCCATCAGCTATCGGGGTTATCTGCAACGCGATGAGGTGATGGAACTGTTGGCGTCCAGTCATTTCCTGGTGCTGCCTTCGGGTCTGGAAGAGGCCGGCGGCATGCGCGAAAACTTCGGCAACGTGGTGGCCGAGGCGATGGCCGTGGGGCGACCGGTTCTGGTCGCGAAAGGCCTGGCCTGGGATCATCTGCAAGCGCTGGGGGCCGGCTTTGTTTTCGAGCGCAACGTGGCATCGGTGTGTGGAGCGCTGTGGAAAGCCCAGGCGCTCTACCGTTCGGAATGGCAGCGAATGTCGGCAAATGCTCGGCAGTATGTCGAACAGCAACTGGATCCCGTGAAACTTGGCGATAAGGTCTGGCAGGTGTTGACGAAAACTGATCCGGCTGATGTGACGCAACAACTGGCAGAAGGTTCATCTTATGAATAAAGTCGGTCTCATCGTTCCCACCCTGAATGCGGGCATGCTTTGGGATGCGTGGCTGAAGGCCTTTGAGCTGCAGACCCTGAAACCGGATTACCTGTTGGTGATCGATTCGTCATCCAGTGACGACACCGCCGCGATGGCGCGTGCCCAGGGCTTCGAGGTGCATGTCATTTCGAAGTCGGAGTTTAATCACGGTGGCACACGCCAGTTCGGCGTGAATACCTTGGCGGCCGCGGATATCATCGTCTTTTTGACCCAGGATGCTTTGTTGGCCGACCCCGAGGCGATAGCCAAGCTGGTCGCCGTGTTTGAGAATCAGAAAGTCGGCGCAGTCTACGGGCGCCAATTACCGCACCGGAACGCAGGACCGATCGGCGCGCATGCCCGTCATTTCAATTATCCGGCCGGAAGCCAGGTGCGCAGTCTGGAAGATCGCAAACGTTTTGGGATTAAAACCGTCTTCATTTCCAATTCCTTCTCTGCCTATCGGCGCGGCGCGCTGATGCAGGTTGGCGGTTTTCCGGTGGATACGATTATGAATGAAGACACCTATGTCGCGGGAAAGATGGTGATGAACGGCTGGAAAATCGGCTATTGCGCAGAGGCCCAAGTGTTTCACTCGCACGACTATGGTTTTATCGATGAATTTAAGCGCTACTTCGATATCGGCGTGTTTCACGCGCACACCAGCTGGCTGCAACAGACCTTTGGCGGTGCCTCCGGCGAGGGCTTACGCTTTGTGATTTCGGAAATTCGCTATCTGATAAAACACGCGCCTTGGCTGATTCCTTCTGCGCTGCTGCGGACAGGGTTGAAATGGAGCGGGTTCAAGTTGGGCGTGCTGCATTCGAGTCTGCCTAAGGCTATGCGATATAGCTTTAGCTTCCATAAAGCCTATTGGCTCCGAACCTAAGGGGAGGCGGGGCGCGATACAGCAGCCCCGGCGGTGCCTGCTTCATCTTGGCGGCGCACCGCATTTTCTCCCTGAGCCCTATCTGGGCAAACCTGGTCGATACTCAGTTTGTCAGTTTGACAGCTCTTTAATTGAAGCTGGCACCCGAATGTCGGTTTTTTCATTCATTCTGAGTTCCTCTCTCTTGACGCGATATATTTAATCGACCTACTCGGCTATCCGTTGTCATTGTAAAGCCGCACATCTTTTTTGTTTGTTCATGCCTTGTTGTTCCACTTTCGACCTCGACTCTTGTTGACGGCGGGGCGGCAATCAATGTCTATCCACGATCGTTCATAAAAACAGCAGCAAGCTTTTATCAGCCCAGTTCTTACAGCGCTTGCGTCAGCTGATGGAGTTCTTGCCGTGTGCCGTGACTTTAGAATCATGGTTTCGTGCGGATTGCTTCATCGGAAACGACCTGCCGAAAACGGGAGACTTTTGCTAACGGATTAACTTGTTCTTCGATTCCATAAGTTTGAATGCTTGCTGGGCAAGGAGTCATAGGTATTTTTACCTATAGACAATGTTGAGGGGTGCGTTTAATATAAATTTAAGCTTAATGCCGTTGGAATGAAAATGAAAAAAAGTGAACATTTTCAAATAGAGTCAGCAGCGCCGTCTTGCATGCCTAACAGCTTAGGTCATTATGGCGAGAATTGCGATGAAATTTATTATGACTCCTTTTTTATCGAGCAGTTGCGTCTTGAGAAGCTCCGCGCGCAACGATCTAAAACTACTTTAGCAATCGTTTTATTAACACTTAATAAAGAAAGTGATGGTGAATTTATAGATATGCTCGATATTTTAAGCGTTGTTCGCAAAAAGATACGAGCTACCGATATTACTGGATTTGTTAATCATAAAACCATAGGCATACTTTTACCCGATACAAATGAGGAAGGAGCCAAAGAAATTTGTGCAAAATTAATTGATGGAGATGAGACTCCACAGTTTTCTGCTACTACCTCTATTTATCCTGATGCTATATTTGAAAGCCTCGCAAAAACAGGAAGCATTAGGCCCGATGTTTTTCCTTTCGCTCTGGAGTCTTCAATAGATTCTTCATGGTTTAAACGTCTATTGAAAAGAGGTGTTGACATTGTAGGATCAATTTTCGGTATTGTTATTTTAATGCCTGTGATGTTAATTACGGCATTAGCTATAAAAATCACATCTCCGGGCCCCGTCATTTTCAAGCAAATCCGATTGGGCAAACAAGGGATTCCCTTCACATTCTACAAATTTCGTTCCATGCATGTGAACATGGATGATCAAATTCATCGTGAATACATCCGAGATCTTATCAAAGGGGATAACGCAAAAATCAACCAGGGAGATGCGGAAGATCCCTTCTATAAGCTCAAAGATGATCCTAGGATAACCAAAGTTGGGAGTTTCATTAGAAAAACAAGCATTGATGAACTGCCGCAGTTTTTTAATGTGTTAAAGGGAGATATGAGTCTGGTTGGGCCACGGCCTCCTCTTGCTTATGAAGCTGAGAAATATCAAGCATGGCATCTCAGGAGAGTTTTAGAAATGAAACCCGGAATCACCGGGCTTTGGCAGGTGGAAGGTAGAAGTAAGACAGGCTGGGATGACTCTGTGAGGCTTGATATTCGGTATATTCAAAACTGGTCGCTTTTAATGGATTTAAAGATTCTGTTGAAAACGATTGGTGTGGTTTTGAAATGTCGAGGGGCCGTGTAATGGCTAAGAAATTTTAAATATACGGCTATGTCTATTTTAATAGTTCACTTCTATATTATCAAAGCAATGTTTAGTAATCACAACAAGTCTGATAATGCTTTTGATGAGAAATCAATATTCAATTGTTGATGTAAACAGAGTCGACTAACGATATATTGGAGCCCTGAAAAGACGTTATTTTTATATTGGTCTTCGCGCAGAATGGATTCTCCATGGTTTTAATGTGAGAAATTCTTATCTTGCCTAAGAGTGCACAGTTTCTTAATTTGAAGAATAGCTTCTCCGAAAATCACTGAATTTTGAGTAACCAGCCTCAAATTAAGTGAATAAGGTGAAAAAATATGAACAAAAAAAATCACTACTTAACAGCCATAATCCTTACTATTTTGGTTTGGGTTACTTTCACGCTGTCTATGGACATTGCGAAGCCCGTAAGGGAGGCAAGTGCAAATCAACTACTTGAGCCATCCGTTATGGATGTTCCCCGTAATGAACGCAACCTCGTCGCGTTTAGTCCGGATGGCAATATTTTGGCCAATGTAGACGCCGACGGACTCATTACATTATGGAATGTAACCTCCGGTTTAGCCTCTACGATTCTTCAGAACCAGTCCGCAAATTTGGTCAGTGGAATTGCTTTTGGATCCGATGGAAGAATTTTGGTCAGTGTCGGTAAAGATTCGATCAATCAATGGGATATTGGATCAGGTCAAGAGCAGCTTTCAATTCCTCTCGTCAATACAAACTCCGCTATTGCGCAGGCTGTATTGAGTCCCGATGGCGAGCGTCTTGCGGCTGTGACTCTGGAAAACGAAATTTTGCTATGGAATTTGAAGACGGGTTTATCACAGTCGATTAAGGCCGTTCAGGGTGAAACTGTTGATCAATTAGCATTCAGTCCTAATGGGAAATTTTTAGTCAGTGCAAATAATGGACTGAAATCACATATCAAGATGCGGGACGCCGTAAGCGGAGAGTTGTATGCAAATGTTTCAACCGAAACATTTGTTAGGGAACTTGAATTCAGCCCAGATAGCAATGTTCTGGCGAGTGTTGGCCAGGATGGTCTGATTACGTTGCTGGATTTAAATTCTGGCACAGTAAAACGGATTCTAGATACCAAAGAGGATATCACCGAGTTAGCCTTTAGTCCGGATAGTAAGACGCTGGCGGCTGGCAGCGGCGGAAACAATCCTAAAATCATGTCATGGAATTCAGTGACTGGCGAGCTGGTCTATGAACATCAAGTGGAAAGTGGTGCTCCGGTCAGCCATCTGTTTTATAGCCCTGATGGTGGTCTCCTCGCAAGCATTGGCACAGACTCCCTTATCAGTTTGTTAGACGCGCCTTCGGGCGAGCTGAAAAAACTTCTCGTTGGGCCGACCGGCGAAATCATCAAAGCCGCCTTCAATTCAAAACAACCTTCTTTGGCGGCCATTGGAAATGATGGGGGATTATTCGTTTGGGATTTATTGACGGGTGTGGTGCAGCAAGTATTTCAAATTCCAACAGCGCTCAGCGCACCACTGGCTGACTCACAAGCGCTAATTGCCCCGAACGCTGCTTCTTCGCAGGTGAATGTTCCAAACACAGCTGTTGCAGCGCAACCTGACGGAAGCGGTCAAGTTGCCGGTAAAGATAATGCTGGAACGAGTAAGAAACGAAGGGCACAAAATTGGAAGGGGATCAAAGAGCTTGCTTTGAGTCAAGATGGCATGGAAATGGGTGTTGCGGCCGAGGATGGCACGATCCGGATTTTTAACAAAAGCGGAAGCCAGCGCTGGAAAGTAACGAGTCATCACGGAAGAGCCATTACGGGATTGGCTTTTCGGGGGAAAACAAAAGAATGGGTAAGCACAGGTGTAGATACGGAAATAAAAACCTGGGACGATACTGGTAAAAATCTCCAAACATTTTACGGACCTGAACACCCGACTCGTACAGTAGCCGTGAGTCCAGATGGGCAATTTATCGCAACTTCTGGCGAAGATACAAACGTTTTCCTTTATGACGCCGTAGCACATAAATTAAGCAATATTTTTTCGGGTCACATCAATTTTGTTAATGACTTGGCATTCAGTCCCGACGGACAGGTGTTGGCCAGCGCTGGAGCTGAAGGGCGTATCCTGTTGTGGGATGTTAAAACAGGTAAACTTCTTAAAACATTACTCGGGCACTCGGATCAAGTAAATGCCGTTGCTTTCAGTCCTGATGGAGCGCAGTTAGCCAGTGCAAGCGCCGATAGTAAGGTTATTTTGTGGAATTCAAAATCTGGCGAGCAGTTCAAAACTCTTGCTGGACATCAGGGCGGTGTAAGGTCTGTCGCGTTCACTCCGAATGGAAAAAAACTAATCAGTGCTGGCGAAGACAAGCTGATGTTGGTGTGGGATCCGAAAACAGGACAATTAATAAAACAATTGGCTGGGCAACCGGCTGTTATTAACGTATTAGTTTTTGATCCGGCTGGTAATTTGCATACGGCAAATGAAAACAGTGAAGTCTCTGAGGTCAATACGGATGCCGGTACGATAATTAATACGATAGCTGTACCAGTGACGCCCGCAGTTGCCCCGCAAGCGAGCCATTCAGAATCTCTTTCTTTGGCTGTTACGTCAACAATAGGGATTTTGATGTCGTCTTCATTCATTGAGAAGTCAAATTTTGATAAGGTAAATCAAGGCAAGGCGATAATCGGTTCTGTCTTTAATCAACTTTTAGATTGGGCCATTCCTTCCGCCAACGCTGCTTTACCTCCACCTCCAGGTGGACCGATTCTGGTCATTACATCGGGGATATCAGGAACACCCTCTGCACCTGACTTTGGAAATTACTATGACGAGATATTGCGTACCGAGGGTTTGAATGAATTTGCGTTAGCCAATATCTCA
>Ga0208509_1000281_pt1 | contig 19815 bp, 20 predicted proteins | sample LakWasMeta7_HOW4_2_FD_183857 | JGI IMG/M metagenome (GOLD analysis project Ga0208509, IMG submission 183857) | Freshwater sediment methanotrophic microbial communities from Lake Washington under simulated oxygen tension - Sediment Metagenome... | ecosystem: Environmental > Aquatic > Freshwater >...
AGAAGACGAAGAAGACGAAGAAGACGAAGAAGACGAAGAAGACGAAGAAGACGAAGAAGACGAAGAAGACGAAGAAGACGAAGAAGACGAGGAAGACGAGGAAGACGAAGAAGACGAAGAAGACGAAGAAGACGAAGAGGACGAAGAGGACGAAGAGGACGAAGAGGACGAAGAAGACGAAGAAGAGGAAGAGCCTGAGGAAGAGGAAGAGGAGGACGAGCCTGAGGAAGAGGATGACGGTGGCTACGAGGAAGATGAAGAATAATTCGATGTAAGCTAATCGAATCATGAACATCATACTGGACGGGATGACAAACCTCGTCCAGTATGAGTTTAAACAAGTCTATATGAGGGTATTTATTCGCTCAATGACTTTTAAGGGCAGTACGCGTTTAATGCACTGAACGTTGATAATGAACAGTAAACTCGTTCAGTTTAGCCAGCATCACAGGCAAATCAGCAAATTTTTCAGGCTGAAACGCATTAACACCAACCCGCGCTAAATAAAATGCCTGATCGGGCATATAGTTACCGATTGCCCGCAATTCACCGCTATAACCAAACCGCTCGCGCAACAACCACGCTTGAGAAAATGACCGACCATCGGCAAAATCAGCAAATTCCAGTTCAATCAATGCCAGACGTTTAACATCATCTGCCAGAACCGCTACGTCAGCGGTCGAGTCAAGACGCACACCCAATTGACCCGCATGATGAAGCAGGGCGTGTTTTTCCTGTTGCCATCTGGCTAAGGACAGCGTGACATCACCCGCTGGAATTTTTTCATCATCATTAATGTGCTGCCAAGTATCATCAACAATGTGTTTGTCTTTAATTATCTGCATAAACTTGCTCCTTAAAAGGGGTGATGCCAACGCGTTTTACCATATCGAGGAAAGATTCTTCTTCCAAGCGTTGTCCGACATAAACGTCCAAAATAGTGGTAATAGCTTTAGTGACTTCATCTTTAGCCACCGCAGGCCCTAAGCGTTCGCCGATTGCCGCTTCATTATCGGAAGAACCGCCCAGCGTAAGTTGATACCATTCCACGCCTTTTTTATCGACACCTAAAATACCGATATGCCCGACACTTTGATGAGCGCAACCGTTCATACAACCCGACATATTGATTTTTACTTCGCCGATGTCATGCAGATAATCCATATTATCAAGGGCTTCATTAATTTCTTTTGCCAAACCGATAGTGCCTGAATTAGCCAATGAACAAAAATCCAGTCCGGGACAGCAAATCATATCCGTGGCGGTGCCGATATTCGGCGTGGCGAGTGTTAATGCGTCCAGTTGTTGCCACAGACCGTATAAATCGCCTTGATGAACATCGGCAAGAATTAAATTTTGTCGATGGGTACTTCTGACTTCACCAAAACTGTAGCTGTCTGCCAAATGCGCAAGTGCATCCAGTTGGGCATCAGTCATATCACCGGGAGGCGCATCGGAAGATTTTAACGAGATAAATACCGCTTTATAACCTGCTACTTTATGGGCGGTTGTGTTGTATTTAACCCACGTTGCAAAAGCGTTATCTTTGGCTAAATGCTGATCGAAATTTTTATCGTCGGCGGCATTGCTATCGTAAGCAGGCGGTGCAAAATGCGCTTTGATTTCTTCCACGCGCTCAGCCGACAATTCACGACCATCTTTAATGAGTTGCCATTCTTGCTCAACCATCGCAGTGAATTTTTCAATGCCGGTTTCTTTGAGCAGAATTTTAATCCGCGCTTTATATTTATTATCACGGCGACCGAATAAATTATAAACCCGCAAAATCGCTTCTAAATACGACAATAAATGTTGTTGTTCCAGATACGGGCGGATTACTTTGCCGATAATCGGTGTGCGACCTAAACCGCCGCCGACCAAGACTTTAAAGCCGATGACACCCGCCTCATTTTTTACCAAATGCAAGCCGATGTCATGCAGTTGTGTCGCGGCGCGGTCATTCAGCGCACCGCTGACGGCGATTTTAAATTTACGCGGTAAATAATCAAATTCAGGATGCAGCGTTGTCCACTGGCGAATAATTTCGCAATACGGACGCGGGTCTGCAATTTCATCAACACACACACCTGCCAAATGGTCGGATGTGGTGTTACGCATACAATTACCGCTGGTTTGAATTGCGTGCATTTGTACGGTAGCAAGTTCAGCCAGAATATCAGGGGTTTGCTCCAATTTAGGCCAGTTGAACTGCACATTTTGCCGCGTCGTAAAATGACAATAGTTTTTGTCATAAGTGCGGGCAATATGCGCCAACATTCTGATTTGTTTGCTATTGAACACGCCATAAGGAATGGCGATACGCAACATCGGCGCGTGGGTTTGAATATAAATACCGTTGCGTAAACGCAAATGGCGGTATCTATCTTCGGAAAGTTCACCGCGTAAAAACTGTTCGGTTTGCCACCTGAATTGGGCGACCCGCTCATCCACAAGCGTTTGGTCAATCTCGTTATACTGATACATAAAAAATTTAAAAGCCTACCATTTAACTCAACAAAGTCTGCAATCATATACTGCAAGCCGCAAAATGACAAAGATTCTCTAAGCAGTTTTAGCATTTCCCACAACCCAAGCTCTTTAAGGACTGATAGCCTCACAATCCTATCTGAAAAACAGATTTTAGAGCGTGATTAATTGGAGAGTTATTCAAAAACGTCAAAAAATTTTTTGAGAACTACCAAAACTTAAACCAATGTTTTTGCCTGTAAATCGGCATGATAAGACGATCTGACCATCGGCGCACTGGCGACTTGTTTAAAGCCCAGCGTTTTGGCAATCTCGCCGTATTCATCGAACTGCGCTGGGGTGATGTATTCCTGCACAGGCGTGTGGGCTTTGCTGGGCTGTAAATACTGACCTAAAGTGAGCATGGTGCAACCTGCGGCTCTTAAATCCTGCATCACCTGCTGAATTTCTTCGGGACGTTCGCCCACACCGAGCATCAATCCTGATTTGGTCGGGGTTTGCGGATGGATTGCTCCGTATTGACGTAATAATTCTAATGAACCCCGATAATCAGCACCGGGGCGGATTTGTTTGTATAAACGCGGCACGGTTTCCAAGTTGTGATTGAACACATCACAGGGTTGTTCGGCAAGAATAGCCACGGCTTTTTCAATACGTCCGCGAAAATCAGGCACGAGAATTTCTATTTTCGTGCTGGGGGTTTTTGCGCGAATTTGTGCAATACAGTCGGCAAAATGCCCTGCGCCGCCGTCGCGTAAATCATCTCTATCGACGGAAGTGATGACCACATATTTTAATGCCATTGCTTGAATGGCATCGGCTAGGTGGGCGGGTTCGTCTTTATCTAATGCTAGCGGTTTGCCGTGTGCGACATCACAAAACGGACAGCGACGGGTGCATAAATCCCCCATAATCATGAACGTCGCCGTGCCGTGCTGGAAACATTCGGCTAAATTGGGGCAGGCGGCTTCTTCGCACACGCTGTGCAAATTGCGTTCGCGCATGATTTGTTTGATGCGGGTGATGTCATCACTGGCAGATAATTTTATGCGTATCCAGTCGGGTTTACGCAGGACAGTTTCAGGCACTTCCACTTTAATGGGAATTCTTGCCAGTTTTTCGGTGTTGCGCTGGTGTGATTCGGGCGTAGAGCGTGACGGTGCTGAATAAGTCATGTGTTTAATGCCGTGATAATTGCCTGACTCATTAAAGAGGCAAGCGCGTTAGTATGAATGATTACGCCTAAATCGCGCAGTTGGGTGACTTTCAAGTCTTTGTAGCCGCAGGGATTAATGAAGTTAAACGGGGTTAAATCCATGTCGTTATTGAAACTTAAGCCGTGATAACTGCAATGCTGTTTGATGCGTATGCCGATAGAGCCGATTTTTTTGCCCTGCACATACACACCCGGTGCATCGGCTTTGGCTATGGCTACGATACCGTAAAACGCTAGGGTGTCAATCATCGTTTGTTCCAGCAGGCTCACTAATTGGCGAATGTTAAGATTCAGCCGCTCGATGTCGAGCAAGGTGTAAATAATGACTTGCCCTTGTGCGTGGTAGGTGACTTGACCGCCTCGGTCAGATTGAATAACAGGAATGTCGCCTGTGTTCAGCAGATGTTCGCGTTTGCCGTTTAAGCCCAGTGTATAAACGGCGGGATGTTCGACTATCCACAGTTCATCGGGCGTGTCGCTGTTGCGTTGTAGGGTGAAGTCCTGCATGGCTTGCCAGACGGTTTGGTAGTCTTGCAAGCCTAGGTTGCGGATGGTTGTCGGCGGTAACGTACGCATTGCGTACCCTACAACGACATTAAAACGTGCGGGTGATCGGTTAAATCCTGATAGATGGCATCCAGCTGTTTTTTGCTGGTGGCTTCGATGATGACGGTGACGGAAATAAAATTGCCGTCTTTACTCGGACGGGTTTTTATTGCCGCTTCATCGACTGCCAATACATGACGGCGGACAATTTCAGTCACGATGACAGGTAATTCGACATCGGCTTTACCCATTGCTTTAATGGGAAACTCGCAAGGGAATTCAAATAGGGTTTCTTCGCTCATAACAGGGATTGTTTGTAGGCTTGAAAAATAGTGTTCATGGTGTGCCAGACTGCGCCGACTTGACCGTCTGCAACGGCTACACCATCGAGTTCAACCACAGGAATAATTTCGCGCGTGGAGCTGGTGACCCAGATTTCCGTGGCGGTTGTTAATTCTGCTAGAGAAATATCGCGTTCACTGTGCGGGATGTTATGTTTTGCTGCCAGTTCTAAAATCACATCACGAGTAATACCTGCCAGAATGCGGTTGTCTTTGAGTGGTGTAACCAGTACGCCATCAATTACCGCAAATACGTTACTCGCCGCGCCTTCGGTGACTATCCCATCCTTAATTAAAATGGCTTCGGCGCACCCTTCATCAACGGCTTCCTGACGGTGTAATAAATGCGCCAGTAAGGCAATGGCTTTGATATTACAGAATTTCCAGCGGCTGTCATCGGCGGTAATGGCTTTAACGCCTGTTTCCAAACCCGCAAACGGTGCGATATTGTTGCACATGGCAAAAATGGTCGGCGTGACGTTGTCTGGAAACGCATGATCGCGCTTAGGTGCGACACCGCGCGTAATCTGCAAATAAATATACTGGTTTTCGTTCACATCCATTAACGGCTTGAAAATCTCCAGCCATTGTTCGGTAGAGTATGGATTTTCCATGCGAATACCTGCCAGACTGGCTGTCAGTCTGTCTATATGGGCTTGGAAATGAAATAACTGTCCAAGATAGCAGGGAATTACTTCATAAACACCGTCGCCAAATAAAAAGCCTCTATCCATAACTGATATTTTAGCTTCATCTTGCGGTACATATTGACCGTTTAAATAGACGGTTTTACTTGTCATCTGATTTCTCCATCATCATCATTATACTGTCGTAGGCTCTGCGAAAGATGTTACCTGTCTCTATCGACTTTAAGGCGATAAGGTCTTTTTGTGATACCACTTCGCCTTTCAGGGTAACACTGACAGAACCGAATTTGTCGCCTTCTTTCACAGGGGCGGTAATTTTTTTATCAACCACAATAGTGGCTTTCAGCTCATCATAATGACGGCGTGGAATAGTGGCGTACAGGTCTTCGGCTAAACCGAGCGGTACTGTACTTTCTGCGCCTTTCCATAATTTGGCTTCTTTGAGGGGGTTTTTGCCTTCGTATAAACGATGCGATTCAAAAAATCGAAAACCGTAGTTTAATAATTTTTGGTTTTCATCGGCGCGGGCTTTAGAGCTTTTGGTACCCATGACCACAGAAATCAGGCGCATTCCTTCGCGTAACGATGAAGCAACCAAACAATAACCCGCATCATCGGTATGCCCTGTTTTCACACCATCGACCGATTCATCACGTCCGAGCAGTAAATTACGATTGTGTTGGGTGATTTTGTTAAAGGTGAATTCTTTTTGCGAAAACCACGGGTAATAATCAGGAAATTCCTTGATTAACGCCGTAGTCAGTATGGCTAAATCACGCGCGGTGGTGTAATGATTTTCAACGGGCAAACCGTCACTGTTGGTGAAATGGGTGTTTTTCATTCCCAAGCGCGCTGCCTGTTGATTCATCATGTCGGCAAACGTGCTTTCTTGAGCGGCGATATGTTCGGCGATAGTGATACTGGCATCGTTACCCGATTGGATGATGATACCTTTTAACAGGTCTTCAATGGGCACTTGTTGATTGGTTTCCAGAAACATCCGTGAACCTGAGGCATCGCGGGCTTTCTGACTGACGGTTGCGAGGTCTGTGAGGTGCAAATGCCCCTTGCTGATTTCCTTGAACGCCAAATACACCGTCATGATTTTAGTGAGACTGGCGGGGGCAAGTTTAGTGTCGGCATTATTTTCCGCCAATACTTTACCCGTGTGGAAGTCTTGTAAAATATACGCACTGGCGGCGATATTCGGAACAGCAGGTGTTAGTGATTCAGCAGATTCTGCATTTGCCTGAAAGGCGACAGTGGGTAAATAAAAACATAAAAACAGGATAAAACTCTTAAAAGGTGTCATTGCTCTTTCAGTATGGACTCAGTAAAACAGGGCATCATTGTATCATGCGTGTTTTAGCTTTGTTGGTTTACCTACTGATAAAAATCAATCCATTATCAGTAAGTAATGAGCTGCCTTGACCGCATTCCGTGTTGATTGATGTGGTTATTGCTCTTCTGAGACTTCGTTCATTGCCAGCGGCGTGATTTTAACTTTTTCGGCACCGCCTGCAATACCCAGTTCTTCAGCTGCGGCTGTAGAAAGATCCATCACTCTATTGCCATGAAAAGGGCCGCGGTCATTAATACGCACAACGACTTTACGATTATTTTCCAGATTGGTCACTTCCACATAAGAGCGCAGTGGTAAAGTTCTGTGTGCGGCAGTCATTTCAAACATATCGTATCGTTCGCCGCTGGCAGTTTTTTTGCCTTGGAATCTTGTGCTGTATAAAGAAGCCATGCCTGAATGCGGATCATAGTTTGATGCAAAATCAGTAGAGTGGTGGCTGTGAGCTACGATATGGTGTGTGTGTCTTGAATGATGTTTGGAATGACTGTCGGAGGAGTGATGGCTGGTTTTGTGTGCCGTGGCGGAGTGTTTGGATTGTTTGCTGATGTTGTGATGTTTAGCGGCTTCCGCTGTGGTAACAGCACTGCATAAAACAAATGTCGAAATGGCTAGCGTGACTTTATTTTTCATTGGTAGAACCTCTTATCTTTATTGTTCGCTTGGCTTAAAACTGGAGCCGTGGCACACAAAATCCTGTGTTTATGTCGAGAAATGACACTCATTGACAGGACTTTGTTTGATTGTTGCTATAAAACAAAACATTTGGTTATTAGCAACCCTGAGACGATTCTACGCGGTCAACTCTTAAATGTGCCTTAAGGTTGAATTTTTAATGGAATTTTGGATGGTTATTCAAAGTGAGTGGTTGTTGTATGCTTGAGTGCAAACCTAGTAGTCAGTCCATTTTATTATGACAGTGCGACAAGACCTGCGAGGTTTTTAAAACCTCGCAGGTCTGGCAACTTTAGCCGTCATAACTAAACTGACGGCGTACTGGGTTTGTACTCAACTAACTCAATGTTTGTGGCTATCATTAAATTAAAAATTCAGTGCTATCAACGATGCAAAAACTTTTTGTGGGTGTGGATGGACATTAATATGCCGAAGCCTGATAGCAGGGTGACGATGGAGGTGCCGCCGTAGCTGATAAGGGGTAGGGGAACGCCGACGACGGGGAGGACTCCGATGACCATGCCGATGTTGACGAAGACGTAGACGAAAAAGGTGAATGCCAGACTGCCGCCCAGTAAGCGGCAGTAGGTGTCGCGGGCTTGGGAGGCGATGTATAGACAGCGGGTGATGATGAGCAGGTATAGGGCTAATAAGCCTGAGCAGCCGAATAAACCGAATTCTTCGGCAAACACGGCAAAGATAAAGTCGGTGGAGCTTTCGGGTAAGAAATCCAGTTCGGATTGGGTACTGCCCAGCCAGCCTTTGCCATAAAGTCCGCCTGAGCCGATGGCGATTTTTGATTGGATGATGTGGTAGCCGCGCCCTAATGGGTCAGCTTCGGGGTTTAAAAAAGTCAACACCCGCGCACGTTGGTAGTCGTGCATGAAATGCCAGAGTATGGGGGTTAATGCGGTTAAGCTGGTCAGGATGCCGATGATGTACCACCATGATAAGCCTGCAAAAAATAACACGCCTGCGCCTGAACTGGCAACCAGAATGGCGGTACCTAGGTCGGGTTGTTTGGCAATCAGCAGGGTGGGAACCAGTATCAAAATACTGGCAATCAGCAGATGTTTGGGTCTGGGTGGTAACGGGTGTTCTGAGAGATACCACGCTATCATCATGGGCGTGGTGATTTTTATCATTTCTGAGGGTTGAAAGCGAAAAAATCCCAGATTTAGCCAGCGTTGCGCACCGAGAGCGGTTTGTCCCATGATTAATACTGCCGCCAGTAAGACGATGCCGATGCCGAACAGTAATGCGGAGTAGCGTTTGAATTGCGCGGGGTCTATGTGGGCGAGGACGGTCATAAATGCGAATGCCAGTCCGATGCGCGCGCCTTGGCGGGTGAGTAGTCCTATGTCTTGACTGCCTGCGCTGTACAAAATAACAAAACTGAGACAGGCGGCGAGTGATAAGCCGATAAACAACGGTATATCTATGTGCAGTTTGCGCAGGATTGTGCCGATGATGGAGGGCGTTTCAAATTGATGATGATGGGTTTCAGTTTTCATTGTGTGTCTTTTAGGTATTGCTTGATGACTTTTGCAGCAATGGGGGCGGCGATTGAGCCACCGTGTCCGCCGTTTTCAGCAATGACGGCAACGGCAATTTTAGGGTCATCAGCAGGGGCGAAGGCGATAAACAGGGCGTGGTCGCGGTATTTGAATTCAATGGCATTTTCATCGTATTTGGCGTTTTGTTTGATGCCTAATACTTGCGCGGTGCCTGTTTTGCCTGCCATAAGATAGTTGAAGTCTTTTTTCAGGTCATGCGCGGTGCCGCGTTCGCTGTGGACGACATCAACCATAGCGGAGACGATGGCATCAACATTGCTTTTTTTCAGCGGAATAATGTCGTTGTGTGTTTCAGGCCCTGCGTGGGTGTCGGTGGCGGAGACGATTTTGTCAACCAGAAACGGGGTGACGACGTTGCCTCGGTTGGCAAGTGTGGCGGTCGCTCTGGCAAGTTGTATGGGGGTGACTTGATTGGAGCCTTGACCTATGGCGGTGATAAGACTTTCACCCGGATACCACGATTGCTTTTTTTGTTCTAATTTCCATTCGCGTGAGGGCAGTAAGCCTGCGCGTTCACCGACCAAGTCAATGCCTGTTTTTTCGCCGAAACCGAATTTTTGTAGAAAGCTGTGCATATCGTCAATGCCGAGTGCTGTGGCAAGTCGGTAAAAATACACGTCACAGGATTCAGTAATGGCTTTGTTGACGTTTACCCAGTCATGCCCTGTTTTTTTCCAGCACCGATATTTGTGATCGACATTGGGCAGTTGATAATAGCCAGGGCATAAAAAGCGTTGCGATGCAGTCACTGCATTGTGTTCCAGTCCTGCGAGGGCGACAAACGGTTTAAGTGTCGAACCCGGTGGGTAAAGTCCGCGCAAGGCGCGATTAAACAGCGGCTGGGCTTCGGAGTTTTGCAGGGCTTGATAGGCATCGTTGGCAATACCTGCAACGAACGGATTAGGGTCAAAACTGGGGCGACTGGCAAAGACTAATACGCCGCCTGTCTTCACTTCAATGGCAACGACCGCGCCGTTAAAAGGGGCGAGCGCGTCATAAGCGGTTTTTTGTAAGTCCATGTCTAAGGTGAGATACAGATTTACGCCTTGAATTGCGTCGGTTTCATTGAGGGTATTCAAAGGACGCGCTTGGACGTTGGTTTCTATTTCCGCATAGCCTGTTTTACCGTGTAATTCGGTTTCATACGAGCTTTCTATGCCCAGTTTGCCGATGTGGGTTGAGCCTTGGTATTCTGCGGAGGGCAGGTTTTTTATTTCTGCTTCGTTGATGCGTCCGACATAGCCGACTACATGGGCGGCGAGTTCACCGTAAGGGTAATGTCTTACCAGTCGTTGCTTAATGTCAACACCCGGAAAAAACGGGCGGTTGACGGCAAAGGTGGCGATTTCGTCATCGCTCATGCTTAACAGCAAGGGCGTACTGGCGAAACGTTTTTGGCGTTTGCGCTGTTTTTGAAACAGGTCGATTTTTTCGTCGGAGATGTTGAGTAATTTTTGCAGTCGCAATAAGGTGTCATCCACGTCTTTGGCTTTTTCAGGGATGATTTCCAGACTGTAAGACTGGGTGTTTTCGGCAAGGATGTTGCCGTGACGGTCATAAATCATGCCGCGTGTAGGGACAATCGGATAAATTTTGATGCTGTTGTCTTTTGCCAGTGTCGCATAATGTTCGTGACCTGCGACTTGCAGGTGAATTAGGCGGATAATCAATCCTGATGTTAATAGCACAATGGCAATAAATGCCGCGATGATGCGATTAATAAAGAAATGATTTTCTAAATGTGCGTCTTTAAAAGAGTGAAAGCTAGACATGATTAACGCTCAAGACGACGGCTGATAACACGGCTATTTAACATTGTTTGGTATGCGGATACGGCGTAATACACTATAAATTAATGGCCAGCAGAGGGTGCCTGTGAAGATGGGCAGCCAGAAGTCGCTGTTAAACTGGGCTAAGTGTTGCAGATTTTTTATGAAGAAAAAAATCAGTTGCGCCAACAGCAGACCACAGAAAACAAATACGCCTTGTTGCAATAAAGTGTATTGGCGCAAGCGTTTGTGCAGTTTGAGGCAAGCATAAATAACCAATGAATACGCTAATGCGTGCTGACCAAATACTTGTCCTGTTAATACGTCGGTGAGTACGCCAAAAGTCCACGCAGAAAAAATACCGATGCGCTCAGGTAAGGCAGCAGACCAGTACATCAGCACCAACAGCACCCAATCTGGATTATATAGCTCCAGCGTATGCGACCACGGCGCGATTCTTAAGCACATTGCCACGATAATAGTCAGGATAACGCGAAACAACCAAAGTGAGTTATTCATTTGCAGGGACAGGCGTAGGTGCAGGTGAGGGGGATGTTATAGGTTCAGCAGCCGCATTGGGTTTTGAGATGAGCGGTACAGGAGCTGAGTGACTCCAGACTATCATTAACTCTCTGTTGCGATCCAAGAGTGATTTAGGAGTCGCGGTAATGTTGGCAAAGGGTTTGTTGGGCTGTGAGGTGAATTCATCAACCACTGCAACAGGATAACCTTGTGGAAATGTACCGCCCAAGCCCGATGTGATTAATAAATCCCCTGGGCGAATATCCGCATTACTGGGTAAAAACGGCAGATTAAGCTGATTCAGTTGACCGCTGCCAACGGCAATGGTCAGTAAACCATTACGGTTGATCTGCACGGGAATGGCGTGATTGGGATCGGTAATCAACATGATTTCCGAGGTCAGTGGTAGAGCGCGAAATACCTGTCCCACCACACCATTGGCATCCAGTACGGGTTGCTGTTCATGCACACCAAAATTCGTGCCTTTGTTGACCACGAGAATATGCTCATAAGGCGCGGTATTAATAGATAATAATTCGGCTATTAAGACTTGTTCGCCCAGTTTAAAGGAATTTTCCAATAAAGCGCGCAGGCGGACATTTTCTTTTTCCAGTGCATCCAGTTTAAGTAACTGGGTTTGGCGCACGAGCTGTTCATCACGCAAACTTGCATTTTCACTGACTAAGGACGCATAAGAGCCGAGAGACTCAGAAGCCCGATTGATGATTGCACTGGGCATATCAACAATGTATTTGAGGGGATCAACAAGATACGATAATGACATACGCAACGTATTCAGTTGAGTGCTTCTGTGTTCAGTTACCAGCAGTGCAATGGATGCAATAACGGCCACCAGTAAGCGCGTATTAATGGATGGTCCTGTGGCAAATATGAGTTTTATAGCGAAAGCCTCGTATCAGTTAATAGTGCCGCAATAGGCAGTGTTGGTACCTATTGTGGTCAGAATAAGCAATTTAAATGAAGGAGTTATTCTAAAGAAAAACTGGAGATACCTTTTTTCTCCATCATTTCCAAGACCATGCCGCCGCCTCTGGCTACGCAGGTCAGGGGGTCTTCGGCAATATAGACAGGTAAACCCGTTTCTTCGGAAATTAAACGATCAATGTCGCGTAATAACGCGCCGCCGCCTGTTAAATAAATACCGCGATTAGCGACATCTGAACCTAATTCGGGCGGTGTTTGTTCCAGCGCGGTTTTAACGGCACCGACAATACCTGCCAGTGGTTCTTGCAGGGCTTCTAAAATTTCATTGCTGTTTAAGGTGAAACTGCGCGGAATACCTTCGGCAAGATTACGTCCTTTGACTTCAATTTCGCGTACTTCAGAGCCGGGATACGCCGAGCCGATTTCCAGTTTGATGCGTTCTGCGGTGGCTTCGCCGATGAGTGTGCCGTAGTTGCGACGCACATAACTGACAATCGCTTCATCAAAACGGTCGCCGCCGATACGCACTGAAGAAGAATACACGATGCCGTTGATAGAAATAACCGCGACTTCAGAGGTACCGCCGCCAATATCCAGCACCATAGAACCGCGCGCTTCATCAACAGGCAATCCCGCGCCAATCGCCGCAGACATGGGTTCTTCAATTAAATAAACCGCTCTGGCACCTGCCATCATGGCAGATTCACGAATCGCACGCCGTTCAACTTGTGTTGAGCCGCAGGGAACACAAATTAAAATACGCGGACTGGGGCTGAACAGTTTGCGTTTATGCACTTTTTCAATAAAAAAACGCAGCATTTTTTCGGTGATATTGAAATCGGCGATAACGCCGTCTTTCAAGGGACGAATAGCAGTGATGTTGCCGGGGGTACGTCCTAACATTTGCTTGGCATCCGCGCCGACTGCGGCAATGGTTTTCGCACCACGCACTTTGTCTTCTTTAATGGCAACAACCGATGGCTCATTAAGCACTATGCCTTGACCTGGAATATAGATCAATGTGTTAGCGGTTCCTAAGTCAATAGAAAGGTCGTTGGAGAACAGTCCGCGAATTCTTTTGAACATTTTTACCTGTTTCCTGTGGGGAATGAAAAATAGTGTTACTTTATCAATCAAGCGGGTATTAGAGCAAGATATAAAGTATCATATTTGCCACAATACAGCGTAACGCGCTGAACGCGGTGTAAAAAAATATCCTTCATGTTGAAGTGATAGCAGTACATTATCCGTCAATTATAAAATAACCTGTGAATTTTAAGTAAGGAGTCCATCAATGGCGCAATGGGAAACGGTTATCGGGTTGGAAATTCATACCCAGCTGTCCACAAAATCAAAAATTTTTTCTGGCGCGTCTACCGCCTACGGTGCAGAGCCTAATACGCAAGCCTGTGCGGTTGATTTAGGTTTTCCGGGTGTGCTGCCTGTATTAAATGAAGATGCAGTACACAAAGCGGTTATTTTCGGCATGGCTATCGAAGCGCATATTGCACCGTATTCGGTGTTTGCCCGCAAAAATTATTTTTACCCCGATTTACCCAAAGGCTACCAAATCAGCCAGATGGATCACCCCATCGTCGGTGTCGGGCATATCGACATTGAAGTTGATGGCGCAACCAAACGCATCGGCGTGACTCGCGCCCATTTAGAAGAAGATGCGGGTAAGTCCTTGCATGAAAGTTTTCATGGTTTAAGCGGTATAGATTTAAACCGTGCAGGTACGCCGTTATTAGAAATTGTGTCTGAGCCTGATATGCGTTCTGCCAAAGAAGCGGTGGCGTATATGCGCACTCTGCATGAATTGGTGCGTTATCTGGGAATCTGTGACGGTAATATGCAGGAAGGTTCATTCCGTTGTGATGCCAACGTCTCCGTGCGCCCTGTCGGACAACAAGCGTTTGGTACTCGTGCGGAAATTAAAAACATCAATTCGTTTAAGTTTGTCGAAAAAGCCATCAACCACGAAGTCGAACGACAGATTGAAATTCTGGAAAATGGCGGCACAGTCGTACAAGAAACCCGCTTGTATGATTCGGTGAAAGACGAAACCCGCTCCATGCGCAGTAAAGAAGAAGCCAATGATTACCGCTACTTCCCAGACCCCGACTTATTGCCCGTGCATATCAGCGAGGAATTTAAGGCGAAAGTGAAAGCCGAATTGCCTGAATTACCGCAAGCGAAAAAATTGCGCTTTAAAACGGACTATGCGTTGGATGATGAAAGCGCGGGCATATTAACAAGCTCCCGCCCGCTTGCTGATTATTTTGAAACGGTTGTGAAATTATCCGCCTGTGAAGCGAAATTGTGCGCCAACTGGGTTACAGGTGATTTATCCGCCGCACTGAATAAAGCAGGTTTGGATATTACTGAATCACCGATTAATGCGGAACGTCTTGCTGGTTTATTAGCTCGACTTGCCGACAGCACCATTTCGGGCAAAATTGCTAAACAGGTGTTTGAAGCACTGTGGCAAAGCACCGATACAGCGGATGACATCATCGAAGCCCAAGGTTTGAAACAAATCACCGACACTGGCGCGATTGAGGCGATTATCGACGGCATTATTGCCGCCAATGCCAAACAAGTGGAACAGTATTTGAACGGCAACGAAAAAATGTTCGCATTTTTTGTCGGGCAGGTGATGAAAGCCATGCAGGGTAAAGCCAATCCTGCGGAAGTGAATAAAATACTGAAGGCTAAGTTGCAGTAACTGGTGTAACTAAACTAATAACTGGGGGCAAAATGCTAACACTTGAACTGAATCAAACCGAAGAACAAGAATTTTTGTACTTGGCTGAACAACAAGGTAAGTCGATAAATCAACTGCTAAAAGAAATCATGCAAACGTATCTGGAAGATGTACACGATGCCGCTCTTGCCGATGCAGCGATGGATGATTTAATCAGCGGCACAAGTACAACGATCAGTTTTGACGAAGTAAAAAGACAAATCAATGAATTGGACGATTGATTTTGATGACAAAGCGCGTAAAGCATTATTGCGTGTTGACAAGAGTGACAGGCAAAGAATCATCGCTTTTCTTGAACGTTTATCGCAACAAAGCAACCCAAGACAGCAGGGAAAAGCACTAACAGGTAAATATACTGGTTCTTGGCGTTATCGGGTTGGCGATTATCGTATTATCTGTAATATACGCGACAAGCAACTGACTATCTTGGTATTACAGCTAGGACAGCGTAAAAACGTTTATTGATATTGTTATAGTTCCCACGCTCCAGCGCGGGAACTTATCCTGCACCGCTTTAGCAGTGCGAATAATAAGACGCTGGAGCGTCAGACAGCGGCATTCTCACGCACAGCGCGAGAACAAAATTACGAACTAAATATCCCGCCTAACTAAGCCATGCTCACACACGTCTCCCCCATTCCCAGATCAGAAATTTCTGCCAGACAAAATCTGCACTGGCTGTTTATCCTCAGAAACATGATGGTAGCCAGCGAATCACTGCTGATTTTTATATCAGTGTACGGGCTGAATATTCGTCTGCCCGAACAACAGCTGTGGCTGGTCGTTGCCGCGATTGTGGCGGTTAATTTATACACCTCGATGCGACTGGATACCAATGAGCCGGTCACGCAGATGGAAATTTTCTCGCAACTGGTCATTGATGTTATCGGTATTACCTGCTTGCTGTATCTGACGGGCGGGGCATCCAATCCTATTATCTGGGTGTTTTTGTTACCCGTGATTATTACTGCCATCATGCTACCGCAGTCTTATGCGTGGCACATGGTGATATTAACTACCACTATGTACACGGTGCTGGTTGCCTATAATGTGCCGCTACCCTCCATAGAACCGCACGCGCCTATCGCAACAGAAATAATGCACCCTGGAATGAGCAATTATCAAATGCTCAAACAGGCACATATTCTCAGCGACAAGCATTATTTCAATCTGCATATGTTTGGTATGTGGTTTGGTTTTGTGTTCAGTGCAGGATTGGTGGCTTTCTTTGTGGTGGCATTGGCCAAGGCATTGAAGATTCAGGAACGCAACCTTGCCGAAGCGCGGGAAAATGCGTTACGCGATGAGCGCGTCGTAGCACTGGGTACGTTAGCTGCCAGTGCGGCACACGACATGGGAACGCCGCTGGGGATTATTGCCATAGTTGCGCATGAGCTGGAACAGGAATACCCAGCACATCTCTACCCTGATTTGCATCAAAAAGCCATCATCATGCAGCAACAAATCAACCGCTGCAAAGACACGCTGTCCGTTATGTCGGCATCGGCAGGCGAAATGCGGGCAGAGTCGGGCAGCAGTATGTTGTTGACCGATTATATTGATAACGTCATCATGCAGTGGCGTACCCATAAGCCCTCGGTAAAACTCAACTTTTTTATCCCGCCTACGGTTGATGCCGATGCGAAAATTATTGCGGAACGCACACTGACCCATTCCCTGATTAACATTCTTAATAATGCTGCCGAAGCCACGCCGTCGGAACTGGGCATTGAATTTTATGCTGACTGGGATTTAGAACAAGTCACTATTAAAATATGCGATTTCGGTGTCGGTCTGCCGCCTGAATTACTGGAATTTGCAGGCAGGCAACCTGTCGTCAGTAAAAAACGCGGCTTAGGCGTAGGTTTGTTTTTAACCTACTCCACCATTAACCGTTTAGGCGGTAAAATCAACCTTTACAATCGAGAATCAGGCGGTGCGTGTGTTGAAATCACCCTGCCTCTTTTAACCACAGAAGCACAATCATGACCACTACGGAAATAGATAACCCGCGCTTATTGCTAGTCGATGACGATGTTACATTCTGCACCGTATTAAAAAGCGCGTTGGAAAAACGCAATTATGAAGTATTGGTGGCTAACGATGTCAGCAGTGGCATCCTGCTTGCCGAACAAAGCCTGCCCGAATACGCGGTCATTGATTTGCGTATCGGCTATGAATCAGGCTTGGAGTTGGTGAAAGCCCTCATTGCTTTGGATGATAATACCCAAATTGTCATGCTCACAGGTTTTGCCAGTATTGCCACCGCTGTTGAAGCGATAAAACTGGGCGCGGTGCATTATTTAACCAAACCCGCTAACGCTGACGAAATTGTCAATGCCCTCAATAAAAACGAAGGCGATTCTTCCGTGTCCATCAGCGAAAATCCGCTATCGGTGAAACGCTTGGAATGGGAGCATTTACAAAAAGTATTGATGCAGCATGACGGCAACATCTCCGCCGCTGCCCGCGCGTTGAATATGCACCGCCGCACCCTGCAACGCAAATTAGAGAAAAAACCCGTGCGTGAATAGCACACCTAAATTATTGTCCACGAAAAGCACGAAATGTTTTTGGTAGATTTGAACATTGCAGGAATACAAACCTAAGTACACCGTCAGTTTAGTTATGACGCGTAAAGTTGTTAGACCTGCGAGGTTTTAAAAACCTCGCAGGTCTTTATTGCACACGTCATAATAAAATGGACTGACTACTCGGTTTGTACTTCAATACCACTGCCGTTTTTTTCGTGTCTTTCGTGGACACATTTTTTTGTTCAACCCAAACGACTACACCATGACTAAACAACCCTTTGGCCCGATTATGCTCGATGTCGCGGGCTTAACACTCACCGAGCATGAGCGCGACATCATCAACCACCCCAACACAGGCGCGGTGATTTTATTTTCCCGCAACTACGAAAGCCCCGCCCAAGTGACCAAACTGATTGGCAGCATCCGCGCGGCACGCAACGGCGATATTCTAATCGCCGTTGACCAAGAAGGCGGCAGAGTACAACGCTTTCGTAACGGCTTCACTCGTCTGCCGCCCGCCGCGTATTATGCGAACCAACCCGACATGGCGGAAGCCGCTGGCTGGTTGATGGCAATGGAACTGTTAGCCGTCGGCGTGGATTTCAGCTTTGCCCCCGTGCTGGATATTGATTGCGGAGTCAGTGAAATTATCGGCGACCGCTCCTTTTCCACCGATGCCGAATTGGCAACGCACTTATCCAGCTTATTCAGAAAAGGCATGAATGAGGCGGGTATGGCGGCAACAGGTAAACATTTTCCGGGTCACGGCGCGGTCGCGCTGGATTCACACTTAACCCTGCCCGTTGATGAGCGTGATTTAGACTCCATCCGCGCCAAAGACCTGCAACCATTCGCCCAACTGATAAACGAAGGCTTGGAAGCCATCATGCCCGCCCACGTTGTTTATCCGCAAATTGACCCCAATCCAGCGGGTTTTTCATCGTTTTGGTTACAAGACATTCTGCGCGGTGAACTGGGCTTTAACGGCACAATTTTCAGTGATGACTTAAGCATGGAGGGCGCGGCAAGTGTCGGCGATTTTCCCGAACGCGCCAGACAAGCGCAACAAGCAGGTTGTGACATGATATTAGTGTGCAATAATCCTGTCGCCGCTGAACAAGTCTTAAATGCCTTGCCCGTGACCGTAGACCCGCTCAGACAACAACGTCTGCAAGCCATGCAAGGCAAACCAGAGCTGAACCGCGAAGAACTGATGAACACCCCGCAATGGCAACACATTGCCACTCTTTTGACCCAAGGTAATCAACACAATGCTTAACGAACTTCAACAAATGCTCGACAACGCCGAGGTGCTTTACGACGAACAAGCCGTAGAAGCCGCGTTAGATACTATGGCGGCAGACATTAACAGCAAACTCGCCGATACCAACCCGCTGGTATTGTGCGTGATGAACGGCGGTATCGTGGTCTCAGGTAAACTGCTGACCCGCTTAACCATGCCGTTAAATGTCGATGCGATTAATGCCAGCCGCTATAAAAATCAAACGTTCGGCACAGGTATCGAATGGATACTCAAGCCGCATACTCTATTACAAGACCGTACCGTATTGGTGATTGACGACATTCTTGATGAAGGTATTACCCTCGCCGCGATACATGAGTATTGCATCGAACAAGGCGTAAAAGCCTTTTACAGCGCGGTACTCATTGACAAAAACATCGGACACGACAAACCCATCACAGCGGATTTTGTCGGCTTAATCGCCGAAAACCGTTATTTATTCGGTTACGGCATGGACTACAAAGGTTATTGCCGTAACGCAGCGGGCATTTATGCCTGTAAAGAAGCCTAAAAATATCGTCCACTAACCACACGAAAGGCACGAACACCACGATAAATATTTCGTGCTGTTTGTGTTTTTCGTGGACAAGGCTTTTACTCACTTATTAACAGGAAACACATCATGACAACACTAGCCATCATCGGCGGCACAGGCTTAACGCAACTCAGTGATTTAACCATCATTAAACGTGAGCGCGTAGACACCCCTTACGGCGCACCCTCTGCCGAATTTGTCACTGGAGAATTAAACGGCAAATCCGTGATTTTTCTGGCGCGTCACGGCAACCCGCACACCATCGCCCCGCACAACATCAACTATCGCGCCAACATCTGGGGACTGAAACATCTGGGCGTGACCGACATTATCGCCGTCGCCGCTGTCGGTGGTATCACCGAAGCAATGAAACCCGCGCATATCGCCATTCCTGACCAAATCATTGATTACAGTTATGGGCGCAAACACACCTTTTTTGACGACAATAACTATCCCTTAACCCACATCGACTTTACCCATCCCTACAACCCACGATTACGCGCGTTATTAATCACCGCCGCCGCCAATGCCAACATCGCCATAACACAAAACGGCACTTACGGCTGCACCCAAGGGCCACGCCTAGAAACC
>Ga0208509_1000285_pt1 | contig 19612 bp, 17 predicted proteins | sample LakWasMeta7_HOW4_2_FD_183857 | JGI IMG/M metagenome (GOLD analysis project Ga0208509, IMG submission 183857) | Freshwater sediment methanotrophic microbial communities from Lake Washington under simulated oxygen tension - Sediment Metagenome... | ecosystem: Environmental > Aquatic > Freshwater >...
GTCCAGTGCGTCATGGTAAAAAGAAGAGAGTGCGCCGACTACGCCCACCATAATGGCCATAGGATGCGCATCACGGCGAAAACCTTTGAAAAAATTGGTGAGCTGGTCATGCACCATGGTGTGACGAGTGATTTTGCTCTCGAATTTTTCCAGCTCCTGGCTGGTGGGTAACTCGCCTTTCAACAGCAGGTAGCAGACTTCCAGGTAAGTGCATTGTTCGGCCAATTGCTCGATAGGATAGCCGCGATATAGCAGAATGCCTTCTTCACCATCAATGTAAGTGATCTTAGAGCTGCAGCTGGCGGTCGAGGTAAAGCCTGGGTCATAGGTAAACATACCGGTCTGTTTGTACAGGGATTGGACATCTATCACATCGGGGCCCGTAGTTCCGGATAAGACGGGCAAACTACAGGACAGCTTTGTTTCCCCGTCATTTAGAATGATACTTCGCTCTTTGGTCATGGCATGGATCTCTGTGTTAAAAATTTCGGCTGAGGGTAATATAACAAAGCTTAATCATTCAATTAAGATAAATCCCAGTTCAAACCGTCGTGTCTTCAGGTTAAGAAAATTGAGCTCTCGCATAGCCGGGATTAATGCCCGGTTTACCAGAAGATATGTTTTTTGCAGGTACGCGTTTGCTCGCACCTGCTTCAGTGAAGAGTTATAACGTAACCGGCAGGGTTATACAAAATAACTGAGCTAAATGCTGGCAGGCGAGAATTTATTGATTGATATTGGCTGCTTCGATAGCTCGACGGGTAATTTCAGTCCAGTCTTCTGCGTCCACCAGATCTGCAGGCGCCATCCAGGAGCCGCCTACACAGGCCACATTGCTTAATGCCAGGTATTCCGCTGCATTACTCGGGCTGATGCCGCCGGTAGGGCAGAAGGTGGCCTGGGGCAGCGGGCCGCCGATGGATTTGAGCATCGGTATGCCGCCCGCTGCTTCAGCAGGGAAAAACTTCATTTCGGTAACGCCTTTTTCCAGCAAGCGCATGACTTCACTGGGGCTGATGACGCCTGGCAAAATGGGTACGCCGGTTTTCAAGGCTGCATCGAGCAGGCTTTCGGTAACGCCTGGGCTAACCAGAAACTCAGAGCCGGCGTCTATTGCCAGCCTTAATGTTTCCAGGTTGATAACAGTTCCGGCCCCCACGATGGCGCCAGGCACTTCGGCTTTGATTCTTTTAATTGCATCAATCGCAACAGGTGTGCGCAAGGTGATTTCCAGCACTTTCAGGCCGCCTTTAACCAGAGCTTCGGCCAAAGGCACCGCGTGTTCCAGTTTGTTAATTACCATCACCGGCACCACGGGCGACGTGTTCATGATTTCTTTAATGGATGCAGTCATTACAGGTCTCGATTGTATAAAGTTAGTGAGTAGCCAGCCCGAACCGGGCTGGCGCCAGCGATTAGTCGTTTATAAACACGTTAGTCGCGCCGGTTTCAGCGGAGGATGCGTTGAGACGGAACCCGGCAAACAATTCACGCCCCATGCCGTGGTGGTGGTCTTTAGCGCTATTGACAGCCGGTCTGCGCGCGTTAAATTCGGCATTGTCGACCAAGACATTGACCTCGCCGGTTTCTGTGTTCAGATAAATCATGTCGCCGTTACGCACTTTGGCCAGCGGGCCGCCATCGGCACATTCCGGGCACATGTGGATGGCCGAAGGTACTTTGCCTGAGGCGCCGGACATTCGGCCGTCGGTAACCAGCGCCACCTTAAAGCCTTTGTCTTGTAACAAACCCAGGGGCGGTGTCAGTTTATGCAGTTCAGGCATGCCGTTGGATTTCGGTCCCTGAAAGCGGATGACTGCAATAAAGTCTTTTTCCAGTTCCCCCCGTCTGAACGCCGCCATCATGTCATCCTGATCATCAAAAACGACCGCCGGAGCCTCAACGACCCGATGCGATTCCGCGACCGCAGATACTTTGGATACGCCGCGGCCCAGATTGCCGTGCATCACATGCAGGCCGCCGCCGGCAGCAAAGGGTTTGGCAACGGTGCTGAGGACTTCGGGATCCAAGGAGGCTTCAGGGCAGGGCACCCAGCTTAATTGGCCGTCGATCAGTTTGGGTTCGCGGGTGTAGTTTTTCATGCCGCGCTCATCGGCAACGGTCAAGATGTCTTCGTGCAGGAGGCCGTTGTCCAGCAGTTCTGCAATGAGTCTGCCCATGCCGCCGGCAGCCTGAAAGTGATTGACATCGGCCGGACCATTCGGGTAAATGCGAGTGAGCAATGGGATGGCGCGGGAAAGCTGATCAAAATCATCCCAGTTGATGATAATGCCGGCGGCGCGGGCAATGGCGACCAGGTGCATGGTATGGTTGGTGGAGCCGCCAGTCGCCAGCAAGCCGATGATGGCGTTTATAATCGCCTTCTCGTTAATGACATGGCCGATGGGGCGGAAATCGTTGCCCAGTGCGGTGAACTTCAACACCTGCCGAGCAGCCGCTTTGGTCAGTTCGTCACGCAACGGCGTGTAAGGGTTGATGAATGAACTGCCGGGCAAATGCAGGCCCATGATTTCAACCATCATCTGGTTGCTGTTGGCGGTACCGTAGAAAGTACAGGTGCCGGGGCCGTGATACGATTTGGATTCGGATTCGAGCAGTTCTGCGCGGCCGATTTTACCTTCCGCATATTTTTGCCGCGCGCGCGATTTTTCCTTGTTGGTGATGCCGCTGGTCATGGGGCCGGCCGGTACGAATATGGCGGGCAAATGTCCGAAACTTAAAGCGCCCATCAACAGGCCCGGAACAATTTTGTCGCAGACACCTAAATAAAGGGCCGCATCAAACATGTTGTGGCTGAGGCCGATAGCGGTCGCCATCGCGATCACGTCACGGCTGAATAAGGACAGCTCCATGCCGGGCTGGCCTTGAGTGATGCCGTCGCACATGGCCGGCACGCCGGCGGCAAATTGGGCAACGCCGCCTGCTTCGGCGATGGCCCGTTTGATCAGGGCAGGGAAGTCCTTGTAAGGTTCATGGGCTGACAGCATGTCGTTATAGGATGAGATGATCGCGACATCGGCTTTTTTGTCGCCTGCGAGATCAATCTTTTCACTTTCGCTACAGGCCGCAAAGCCGTGAGCCAGGTTGCCGCAGCCCAATACCGAGCGGTGAGGACCTTTTTCAACGGCCGCATCCACGCGGGCCAGGTAGATGGCACGGCTTTCACGGCTGCGTTTAATAACTTCTTCAGTAACTTTTTCTATGACGGGATGCATATTTATTCCTGCAATTTTCGTTTAATCAAGATCTTGTACAAGACACAAAGCCTCATGTACTTACGCCTGTTTTATTCTTCCCAGGCTCTGCCGTCTCTGGCCAGCAAGGCGACAGAAGCCACAGGGCCCCAACTGCCGGCCGGATATGGTTTGGGGGTGGCGTTATTATGCGCCCAGGCGTCCTGTATGGAATCAATCCAGGTCCAGGCCTGTTCGATTTCCTCGCGGCTCAGGAACAGGGTAGGGTTGCCGCGCAGGGCTTCCAGGATCAGTTTTTCATAACCGCCGAAGATGCTGTGCTTTTTGAAGTGATCGGAAAAACTTAAATCCAGCTTGGTTTTTTGCAGTTTAATGTTCTCGTCAATGCCCGGGATTTTGTTCAGCATCTCAATTTCCACGCCTTCATTGGGCTGCAAATGGATAATGAGTTTATTGGGCGGCAGTTCGCGGAAGCTGTCGCTAAAAATATTGTGCGGCAGTTGTTTGAAATTGACGACAATTTCAGTGCGCTTGTTATGCAGGCGTTTGCCGGTGCGCAGATAGAAGGGAACTCCGGCCCAACGCCAGTTATCGATGTCGACGCGCAAGGCGACAAAACTTTCCGTCGTACTTTCGGTATTGGCGCCTTCTTCCTCCAGATAACCCGGTACAGCCGTGCCTTTTAAATAGCCTGCAGTATATTGTCCGCGTACCGTTTTTTCTTCCACATTATGAATGGTTATGGGGCGCAGTGCTTTCAGAACCTTGATTTTCTCGCTGTGGATGCTGTCGGCCTCCAGGTTGGCCGGTGGCTCCATGGCGGTAAAGGTTAGAATCTGCAATAAGTGGTTCTGGACCATGTCCCGCAACTGGCCGGTATGGTCGAAATATTCCCAGCGACCCTCGATGCCGACTTCTTCCGCGACGGTAATCTGGACATGATCAATGGTATTGTGATTCCAGTTGGTCGTAAAAATAGAGTTGGCAAAGCGCAACGCCAGTAAGTTCAGTACCGTTTCCTTGCCCAGATAATGGTCGATGCGGTAAACCTGATCTTCATGGAATACTTCGGCCACGACATCATTGATTTCTCTCGAGGATTTAAGATCGTGGCCGATGGGTTTTTCCATCACCATACGCGATTCATTGGTTAAAATCCCCGATTTATCGAGCCCCTGGCAGATGTTTTTAAATAAAAATGGCGACACGGCAAAGTAATTCACCATCACCCTTGATTTTTGGTCAATGACCGCATTCAGCTTTTTGTACTGATCTGCTTGGGTTAAGTCGATTTGCAAGTAGGAAAGTCGGGCTGAAAACCGCTTCCACACGTCATTTTCGATGGTGTCATTTAAAAATGACTGCAAGCTTTTGTGCGCAATGTCTACAAACCCGGCGCTGTCTTCAGCCAGTCTGTCGATACCGATGATGCGGGTTTCCGGTTCAAGCAAATTCGATTTTTCAAGCCGATACAATGAAATAAGCAGTTTGCGCTTGGATAAATCGCCGAGCGCTCCATAAATGACTAAATCGCAGGGTTTAAATGTTTTTTTTTCTTTCATCGATGATGGCTTGAATTAAGATTTTGGGTAGGACTAGGTAGGAAAAACGGTAACCGAGTATCGGTATATCCTTTTATTATCTCAGAAATCAAAGCAGGGCGCTACGTTGGTTAAGGTGGTGGAAGATGCGGGCAATGCGACATGCTGGTAGCGAATCGATATTTTATTGACAACGTATGGGGGCTTTTTTATAGTATCGGTTCGTCACTAAAGACAAGGTTCTTGTGAGTGAGGCAGTTTTTATCATGCCGGCTGTCCGGTTTGCATGGGAGCTGAACAAATGCTGGCCAACACCAACGACCGGTCAGGTCCTCAAGTTGAAGTTGTTCTCTTGGAAGAGCAGCCTGGAGATGCAGTCGCGGTTGGATTGCATTTACAGTTTAGACTCGGGCCTTTACCGCTGAAGTTTTTCATATCAACTTTGGTGTAGTCATCTAAGATTTAACATTATTATAAATATTAAGGGTATAAAGCAATGAACGAAGAAGCACAGCAAAAAGACAGATTCTGGCTGTACGTTGGCGGTGTCACATTGGCTCTGGTTACGGTTCTGATCCTGGTTAAAATGAGCGAAGATGAAAAATTCGCCCCGATTAAAGAACAGGTCGCAGAAGAGTTGACGCAGATGAATGTTAGAGTTTTAAACTGAAATTTTTGTCTGCTAAGCGGGCGATGAAATAATTAGAATCAGGAGAGAGTTATGAAGCAAACTTTGATAGGCCTGTTGGCGGCGTTATCATTTTTTTCAGTCAGTGCAGGGGCGACGGAATACATTCATAGGGATCTGATGGCCAATACGCTGCCGTCGGCAAAATGTGAGGCAAAAGCGGATGCCATTGCCAACGCCTCAAAAGAATATAATCTGAAAAGGTACAGTAAGAAATTTTGCCAAACTCAAGGTTACGGCTGGCATGTTGAAGAGATAAAGGATAACGGCAAGCCTGTTTGTGATGAGTGTACGGGCGCCGATAGCGGCAAAAGCCGGTGCCATTTGGAAGATGTTGTCGTGACCTGTAAACGCATCAAGCCGGGTTCAGTGGGCATGTTGCCGGGTAAAGGTTAAAGGGTATCTGGCACTATCTAACTGTGCCGCTCCGGCAGGGATGCTGGATTTTTAATGCGGCTGGCTTCACCTAATTTTATTTCTGCCGGCTTTGTTCTTCGCTGCGATGACTGGCACAATAATGGCTGCTGTCGAGATATTTTCAGATAAGCTCGCCTAGACCTGATTTCACAGCTAAGGTGGTATGATCATGTAGCCCAATTGCGGCTCCCAGGCAGTCCAATATGGCATGAGTTGAATACAGCGGAGAACATTATGATTCACATAACAGGCCAGCACTGGTTAGCGATTGCTGGCCTATTCTTTTTGTTGTTGGCGCCGAGTGTTGGTTATGCCGAAAAGCGTATCGCAGTTTTAGATTTCGAACTCAATGATTTGACCTTGGCTCCACGGATTCCCTCGGAAGTGCAGAGAACTGCAGGCATTAAGGCGTTGCTTGAGGAAGAATTGGCGAAAGCCGGTTATAAAATAGTCATGGTAGATACGCGAGCGCAATCAGCTGCGACGGCCGGCTTCGGCTATCTTTTCGATCATGACGACGCCGCTGCGGAACTGGCAAGGCAGGCGGGAGCGGATTACGTTCTGGTGGGACGGTTGCATAAGCCCAGTTTTTTGTTTGCCTATATCATGGGTCATTTGATACGTGTCAGCGATGCCCGATTAATCGGGAATTTCATTTCAGAAACCAAAGGCGCTGAGAAAAAACTAACCTTGAAAGGTGTGGAGAGTCTTGCTGTCAAAATTGACGCCGCGCTTAAAGAGATTAAATGAACACCCTTGCTGAAGTTGCTTGCTTTTAGCTTACCGGTTTTTGATACACTATTCTGCGAAGTTTAAATTTTCCAAGCCCTTCATTTTGGGCGTCCTAGGAATTAACAGCAGAGGATTTATATGCCGGTTACATTAAAAGAACTTGCCGATTTTTGCGGCGCCCGGATCGAAGGGGGCGATGCGTCAACAGCAATTCATTCCGCATCCGATATTATGAGCGCCGAAACAGGTCAGGTTACGCAACTGACCAATACTCGATATGCCGCTCATATCAAAGACTCCACCGCATCCGCCTGTATTATCGCCGAGGGATTTCGGGTAGAAAACGTCCCCGCCACGATGGCTTTATTGGTGTGTGCCGATCCTGAAGTCAGCTTTATCAAGGCGGTACAACTACTGCATCCGGGTATCGTTTACAGTCGAACGATCGCGCCGCAGGCCGTGATCGCGGATAACGTCATTCTGGGAAAAGATCTCCATATTGGTCCCTACGCGGTGATTGGCGAGCAGGCTAGCATCGGCGATGGCTGCGAAATTCTGGCTGGCGTCTATATAGGCAGTCATGTGAAGATCGGCAGGAATTGCCGAATTTATCCTTATGCGGTGATCTACGATGATGCGGTCCTGGGGGATAATGTCATCATTCATTCAGGCGCCATTATTGGCGCCGATGGTTTTGGTTATAAATTTCGTAACAATGAGCATGTTAAAGTCCCGCAGGTGGGGAATGTGGTTATTGGCGACAATGTCGAGATTGGCGCTAATACCTGTGTTGACCGGGGGGCATTGGGCAGTACGACCATCGGGGCGGGCAGTAAAATAGATAATCTGGTGCAGATTGGCCACAATAATAAAATTGGCAAAAACGTTATCATGTGCGGCCAAACCGGTATTTCGGGGTCCTGTAATATAGAAGATTATGCCATTTTAGCAGGCAGCGCAGGAGTGGCTGATCATGTAACTATCGGGCGTGGTGCCGTTGTTATGGCTCGTGCCGGTGTGGCGGGAGATATTGAGGCTGGCAAGCAGGTGTTTGGCAGTCCGGCAAAAGACAAAAAAATTGCTTATAAGGAACAGATAGCTCTGAGCAAGTTACCGGAGCTGATGAAAAAAGTAAAAATCCTCGAAGAAAAACTTCAGGCTCTTGAAAAAGATTGAGCGGAAGTAATACTGAAAGCCAATCTGGTTTTGCTGATTAAAGAAAGGGAAAAGGGAGGCGAGATACGGGGTTTTGAATACCCCCCGTATGAATACGGGGGGATTTTTTTTATTTGCCGCTTATTTGCTCGGCAGTGCTGGTATTCCGGGTTCTTCTTTGTTCAATTTTTGAAAAAGTTTCTTTTTGGAGTTCAGCAACTGCGCCGCTTTCCAAATGTTCTGTTTCTCTGCCTTTCAGCATGACAACCAGGATAATGGTTGCAACAATGATGCCGCCAATAATGAGCCAAAAATTATCTTTTTCTTGTGCTTCAGCCATTTTTAAATCCTCATAGTTATTGTAATAGTAATTTCTTCATTCCCCCCTCTCCTCAAAGGGAGGGCAGTTCACCAGTCAGGCAGTGAACAGTTTGTCGAATTGCTTTGTAAACGACAGAGTATTTTTTATCATGAGACAATGTGTCGTGTCAAAACTAAAACATAAAAAATTTAAGGGGACTTTTAGTTTTTATGCAATTGACCGTATTGCCATGTTTTTTTTGTATCGATCTCGGGTAGTTAACCGATTGAAAAACAGGGTAATTAACTGGCGTTTCCGGGGTTAGGGTATGCGATTGCCAGAACTTGGTACCTGCCATTTTGTCCCGTGAGTTAGCAGGCTACCTAAAGGCCAATTTATGGCAGATGCGGAGAAAAGGAATGAGAAAAAGCATAATAGTTGACTCTTTTGCTAGGTTAAGTATAGTAACAAGCACTTACTTTTTTTGAAGGATTGTCTTGTGCGTTTAACTACTAAAGGTCGCTATGCGGTAACTGCAATGCTTGATCTGGCATTTCATAGTCAAAAAAAACCGGTTACTTTAACTGATATTGCGACTCGTCAAACCATTTCCCTGTCTTATCTCGAACAGCTATTTGCGCGTTTGCGTCGTGCCGGTATGGTTAAAGGCGTGCGTGGTCCAGGCGGGGGCTACAAGCTGAGCCGCAAGGCCAGCGAAATCAATATTGCGGATATTATTGCCGCTGTCGATGAACCCCTTGATTCAACCAAATGCGGCGGCGAGGCCAATTGTCAGCAAAACCAGGCCTGTTTGACCCACGATTTATGGATGGGATTAAGCGAGCAAATCCGCGATTATCTGAAGGGTATTACGCTAGGCGATTTGCTCGAACGCCATCAGGTTCAGGAGGTGGCCAGGAGACAGGATCAGGATGCTCAGCGGGTCATTGAATTTCATCGTCATAATGGAGCGAATGCATAATTTCAAATGATCTACTTTGATCATAACGCGACCACCCCGATCGATGCCCGGGTGTTGGCTGCGATGTTACCATTTCTGCAGGACTTCTACGGCAATCCTTCCAGCTTGTATCGTCAGGGCAGAGTTGTCCGTAGCGCTATAGAGGCCGCGCGCGAGCAGGTCGCGGCCCTGGTCGATGTACAAGCCTCGCAAGTCATTTTTACCAGCGGCGGGACAGAGGCCAATAATCTGGCGCTGGCAAGTATTGAGCCCCATGCCGGCCTAGCCATTTCAGCCATAGAACATCCTTCTGTTTTTGAGCCGGCACTGCATTTAAAAAGTCAGGGCCACAAACTAGCCATTATCGATGTGAATGCAAACGGGGTGATTGATCCGGAAGCCATCGAGCCCGTTATCCGGCAAAATCCCGGTCTTGTTTCAATCATGCTCGCCAATAATGAGACCGGCGCGATTCAGGATGTTGCGCACTATGCCCACTTGTTCCGGGAAAACCAAATCAGAGTCCATACCGATGCGGTACAGGCGCTGGGAAAAATTCCGCTATCATTCAATCAACTCGGTGTTCATTTGATGACCTTGTCCAGCCATAAAATCTATGGCCCAAAAGGCTGTGGCGCGCTGGTATTTGAGAAAGGCTTACCTGTAAATCCGCTATTACGCGGCGGCGGCCAGGAGCAAGGACTTAGAGCCGGCACTGAAAACGTCGCTTCTATCGTCGGATTTGGCAAGGCGGCGGAACTTGCCAGAACCGAGCTGGCTCAAAGGACCGAACATTTGCTGAGGTTAAGGACGTTACTGGAAGCGGGTTTATCGGAAATTCCCGGCCTGATCGTTTTTGCACAACAAGCAGAACGACTGCCCAATACGGTTCAGATCGGCAGTCCAGGAAGCGATGGTGAAATGTTGTTGATGAAGCTGGATCAAAAAGGCATTGCGGTTTCCAGCGGTTCGGCCTGCGCCAGTGGCGGCGCCCAGCCCAGCCCGGTGCTGACGGCTATGGGCGTTGCCCCGGATCTTGCCAAAAGCGCAATCCGCATCAGCCTGGGAGTCGCCAATACGGAAGCGGAAGTTTTCGAATTTATTAAACAATTGAAATCCCTGATAGGGACAAGGTAAAAAAGAGGTGATTATGTCTGTGTCATTAACAGAAAGTGCAGCACGGCAGATAAAAAAACAGCTTAAAAAACGCGGTAAAGGCGTGGGCTTAAAATTGGGCGTCAAAAAATCCGGTTGTTCGGGTTATGCCTATGCCCTGGATTATGCCGATGATTTAAAAGAAGGCGACGCTGTTTTTGAAAAATTCGGGGTCAAGGTGATTGTTCAGGAAGGCGATCTGCAATTTGTGGACGGCATCGAGCTGGATTACCGCAAGGAAGGCATCAATGAAGCGTTTCGATTCGATAACCCGAATGTCAAAGGCACTTGCGGCTGTGGCGAGAGTTTTAGCGTTTGATGGGCAAACGCTAGCATAGCGCGAATTATCATTTGATCCACGAAAGGCACGAAAAATCGGAATTTTTATGCCTTTCGTGGACAATGCCTATCTTCCATTAAGCTTTAAATTTCCCATAACGCAGCAACAGGCCGGGCAGCAATAATAAATTCAGTACCGTTGAGGACGCCAGGCCTCCGATAATAATCGCGGCCATAGGTCCCATGATTTCCCGCCCCGGGTTGTCGCTGTTAAACGCGATCGGGAACATGGCCAAGGCGGTGACCAGCGCGGTCATTAAAATGGACGGCAATCTTTCCTGGGCAGCCTGTATGGCGGTGTCCCTATTCCAGCTTTTTCCTTCCACCTCCACCAGATGCTGGCAATGCGACAGCAGCATGATGCTGTTGCGCACGGTAATCCCGAATAATGTGATAAAACCGACGACAGAACCTACCGATAAGGTGGCTCCAGTCAAGACCACGGCGACAATCCCGCCGATCAGCGCAAACGGCAGATTGGCCAAGGTCAGCAAGACGTGACGGATGTTGCCTATGGCAATATAAATAAAAATAAGCACACCGGCGCCGGCCAGTAAAGAATGCAGTATCAAATCCTGTCTGGCTTGGGCTTGCTCAATCGCGGCGCCGGTAAATTCAGGATAGAACTGCCCTGAAAAGGGGATCTCTTTATACACGCGCGCCTTGAGTTCCTGCATGAAGGCGTTCAGATCCCGGTCGATCACATTACAGGTGACGGTTTGCCGCCGTTGTGCGCCCTGATGCAGAATGTTATAGCGGCTGGCTGAATGTCTGATTTCGGCGACTTGTTCCAAGGTAATCAGGGTGCCGTCCTGCGTTCTGATGGGCAGATGGGCAATGGAGTCGGTTTGCGCCCTTAAATCGGGCGTCAGGGTGACTGCGATGTTAAAAATTTTATTTCCTTGCCTGTGTTTGCCGACGACGCGGGTTTCATAAGCGGCCTGCAAGGTATCCAGCACTTGTGCGGGCAATACGCCCCAGAAGTTGAGCTGGTCCAGATTCAAATTGATTTGCAGCAGCGGCGTACCGGGCGGGGAACGCAACTGAACATCGGCTGCGCCCGGAATTTCACGCAGGATCTGGGCCAGCGCCTGGGCTTGGCTATCCAACAGATTCAGATCATTGCCGTACAAATTGACAACCACCGGCGAGGTGTAGCCGGAGATGGTTTCATCGACTCGCTCCGTCAGAAACGTATTGGCTTCAAACAGGATGCCCGGGAAACCGCTCAGAATGGCCCTAAGTTTATCCAGTATCTGTTGCTGTTCGGCTCCCGACAGGGGCTTAAGGCGGACTTCATACTCGCTGTAATGGCTGCCGTAAGTATCGGCTCCACGTTCCGCCCGTCCGGCCCATTGCGAGACCGATTCAATGCCGGGAATAGCCATAATTTGCGCGGTCAGCTGGCTGCCGATGCGTAGCGATTCCTGCAAGGACGTGCCGGGGATGCTACTGGTATGGACAATATAATGGCCTTCGCGCAGTTCGGGCAGAAACTTGCTGTCGAGATTCAAAAAGGCCAGCAAACCGGAAAGACAGACGAGCAGGCTGAGGCTGAGCACGGGCTTAAAATGTCGCAAGATCAGGTTCAACAAATGCTGATACAGCGGTTTGATGCGTTTGATGAGCGGCGGCTCGTTATTGTTGTCGAGTTGCGTGCCGAGCAAGACATAGCAAAGCGCCGGCGTTAGGGTCAGCGCAACCAGCAGCGACATTAGAATGGCCAGGATATAGGAATAGCCCAGCGGTGCGAACAGGCGTCCGGCTACACCGGTCAAGGTCAGCAAGGGTACAAACGCCAGCGCGACGATGAAACTGGCATAGACCACGGAGCTGCGCACTTCCAGCGAAGCGGTATACACCACATCGGCCACAGGCCGCGGCTTTGCGGACAACCGGTTTTCGCGCAAGCGCCGGAAAATGTTTTCGGTATCGATAATGGCGTCATCCACCACTTCGCCCAGTGCGATAGCAAGTCCCCCGAGCACCATGATGTTGAGGTTAACCCCCGTTGCCAGCAAGACAATAATGGCGCTGACTAACGACAAGGGAATAGCGAGCGCGGAAATGAACGCGGTGCGGAAATTGAACAGAAACAGATACAGAATAATCAGCACAAACAAGCCGCCGATCAGTAGATGCCCCGACAAATTGGCCAGCGAGCGTTCGATATAATCGGCAGGGCGGAACAGATGGGAATAAAAATGGATCGCCTGTTTGCTGAAAATAGGTTCCAGTTCTTTCAGCGCCTGCTCGACCGCTCTGGACACCGACAAGGTATTGGCGCCATATTGCCCGATGACCATCATCACGATACCGGGGTGGCCCATGATTTGCGCCGCGCCGACCGGCGGCTCGGGGGCATAGGCAATCGTGGTCACTTCGCCGAGGGTAATATTGCGGCCTTGATCCCGTTTTACAATAATTTTGGCAAATTGTTCAGGATTGGCCGGCTGACCGGTCACCTGCAAGGTGAAGCGCTGGTTGCTGTTTTCGATAAAACCGCCGCCCTGAATACTGCCGGCTTGCGCGGCGGCCTGAATAATGTCATCGAAGGCCAGATTAAAGCGATGCAGTTGAACCGGATCCACCTGAATCTGCAATTGCTGGATTTCGCCGCCGAACACGTTCACATCCGCGACGCCAGGCACTGCCAGTAATCGCGGCACGAGAGTCCAGTCAACCAGGCTGCGCAAGCTCATTAAATCCTGGCTATCCGAACTTAAACCCAGGGTGAGCACGGTTGCCGAAGACGACGACAGCGGGATGGCGAGAGGCGTGATGCCGGGCGGCAGTTGCGCTGAAAGGCCCGCCAGGCGCTCGCTGACCAGCTGCCGGTTGCGGTAAATGTCGCTGTCTTCATTGAAGATGGCGGTAATGATGGACAAGCCCTGAATGGATTCGGAACGAACCGACTCCATGCCGACCAGACCGCTGATGCTCATTTCAATCTGCTGCGTTACCAAGACCTCAACCTGTTCGGAAGAGAATCCGGGGGCTTCGGTTTGGATGACGACCTGTTTGGGGGAAAAGGCCGGAAAAATATCCAGCCCCGCCGTGGCGAAGCGATAACCGCCATAGAGCAGAATCACTAGGGCAAGCGCAATGACAATGCCGTAAAAACGGATGGAGAAACGAACAAGAGCGGCTAACATGGTGATGAAAAATTCCTGATTACGCACAAGCTTCAGCTGGCGTGGCGATAAAAAATCCTGGTTGCTAATGGTACGCAAACTAAAGACTTTTTACCACGAAGCGCGCTAAGAACAGGCGGAATTGAAGAGCGGCACTATTTATTCAGCAACCTTTGTCATGCCTCGCGGAGCGAGGAATCTCGAGCCCTTATCTATCCGTCTATGCTTAAGATTTGTTCCGGTGCTTGAAATGACAACACAATCAGTACTTGATAAACCGTCTAAGAGGGCTAAGATTGGCTTCTTTAAAAGCTTAAATTAAGGAGATGAACATGATGACTTCATTGAAATCAGCGATAGTTGGCAATCGGTTATCAAGGCGTTTATTGACCGTGTTGATGCTTTGCGGACTGTTAATGGCGCCCAGCGCGCAGGCCCAATCAGGCACTTCCCAACTGGTGACCGGCGCCGCCTGCTTTATCGTGACGCCGGTTTACGGCGCGTTTAAACTGGCTTTTGCCGGCGTTGGCAGCGTAGTCGGCGGCTTAACCTGGATCTTTACCGCGGGCGATTACTATTCGGCCAAAAAAGTTTGGGATGCCAGTCAGAAAGGCACCTATATCATTACCCCGGAACATCTGAGCGGACAAAAGCCGATAGAGTTTGTCGGGCCCACTAGGCCTTAGATCAGTAAATGGCAAATCGTCGGCGAGCATTGGCCTCGTTATTTTTTCACTGATCAATGGCGATAAAACGTTGACGGGTGCCGTTTGAGATCGGCAGTTGAACAAGACGAAGTGGATGTGATCATGACCGACTTATCAAGGCCTGGATGGGCTTAGCCTGTGCAGGCCTGGCTGCTGAAAAGTGACCCGTGATTAAGGATTTTAACGCTTGTTTCCTGATGGATAGTTACGGAATAAGCCAACCCGGTATCTTAATTTATGAACAATAACAATTCTTTGCCAAGGCTAGTCATCTGTATTGTGGTTTTGCTGGCTTTAATCGTTTTACACGTCATACCTCTCCCGATATTGGAGGTCGTTATTTTGTACGTTATGATCAAACGGCCGCTCTGGTTTAAAAATTTGATCGATAACATCTATAGCCAATAAAACATTGAGCCTAGGGATAATCGCTGGCTCACAAACTGGATTTGGGGTCAGCTGTTTACCTCACCGTAACTTCAACCCTTCGGTTGCGAGGCTCATGTGTGTTATCGGGTGTAGGAATCAGAAGATTGTTTTCACCATGCCATTCCTCGGTCATCTTGTCGAAATCGAGCTGGGTCTGAATGAGCAAGGAAATGACTGATCTTGCCCTTGCCAGACTCAATAGTTCATTATCTCTGTTGCTGCCCACCGTATCGGTGTGGCCGATGACTGAAATATCGGGCGCAGGGCGAGTCCTGACTTCTGCAATGATTTTCTGGATGCCAGCAAGAGATGCGTGGGTCAGTTGAGTGCTGCCTTCCAAGAAATAAAGATAAAAAGATACCGGCTTTTTAGGGCTGGCAGCCAATGCGGCGCCGAAGTCCTTGTTGATTGTATCTTCGCTGACCGGAAAGGTTTTTCCCGCATCGCCTTCAAACACGGTGCCTTCATGGTATTTTTCCAAAACAGTTGTACCTTGCTTTGTAGTCACCTGCACCTTGCCGATGGAGCCGTCTTCATCTTGCAGAAGGACGACATAGGGTTGAGCGCAAGCGTTAAGACCCGAGCCGATCAACAGCCAAAAAAGCCATTGAGGAAAGCGACGAGTAAGGCAATTAGGTTGTTTCATTATTGTTCCTCGGCTTTCACCAAAAAGCGGGTGCCTCTGACTCCGATGATCCCTGTCGGTGTTTTTATCGATACCGATTCCGGTCTGAGCTTGGCTATCACACCGGAAATATAATGCAATGTGCCCTTGGCCAGGCTGGCGACCAGTTTCAGATCACCGGCGGCCGGGGCGTAAAGATATTCATCGACGGTGATCTCCGTCTCGGGCCCGAATGACATGATCGTATTATCTTTGAAAGTCACGCCCATGCTGCCGTCACTCCCTGTCTTTAAAACGCTGCCCAGATGAAGTGGAGTGCCTGGCTGGGCTTTAACCAGGTTTCCGGCTGTTACTATGCTGGCCTCTCCCCGCGCAATTTTAACAAAGCCAATCACATTATCCTGGGCCGATGCCGCTAGGGCGCACAAACAAGCCACCACGCCAAGCATTATTAAATTTGTTTTCAACATAAGTCATTTCCTGAGAGTGTTGGGCATCTCCGATAAAGCATTGCCCGCTTTAGAGTTTTAACCGATGCAGGGGGTATAACCTTTTTTTATGAATAGACTATCATTGGTATCAGCTGCAAAACCTAGGTAGTCATAAAAGTTCTCCTCGAAAAGGTTTTTCATGAACTCAGCCCCCAACCCGGATCAATTCCAATTTAAAGATAGCAGTTCCATTCTGATTTGCGCAGATGCATTCTGCGGTCCAGATTACTGCAAAACAATCACGGCATCCGCCAGCAATAGCAACACGCAGCTTGTGGCCGATCCTCTGCAGGTCATGCCCCGGTTATTACAGACGAATTTTGATCTGCTCCTGCTCGATGTCGACTTCATAGGGGGCGATGTTGAAACCTTTGTCCGTAGGATCAGAGATCATTTTTCACAGAAAGCATTGCCGGTGTTGATCCTGGCCGGCGTGGACTCGATTGAAACGCGTAACGCGGCATTAGCGGCAGGGGCCAGCGACTATTTAACAAAGCCTTTGGATCGCATCGAAGCAGCGCTCAGAATTAAAAACCAATTGACTCTGGGAAATTTGCACAGGGCTCATCAGGCTATGCAGCATGATTGGGAGCTTGAAGTACGGGCACGAACCGCAAAACTGGATATGCTCATCGAGAGCGGTTTGATGATGTCCATGGAAAGAAGCCGCTCCAAGCTGCTGAATCACATCCTTCAGGAAGGTCAACGCTTATTAAACTGTGACGGGGGGACTATGTATCTGGTCACTCAGGAAAAAACCCTGCGCTTTGTAGATCGGACCAAGGACGATGTACTGCCATTCAAGGAAATTCCGCTTTATGATCCGGCAACGGGCCATGCTAATGAGCACTATGTGTCAACCTATACGGCCATTCATAAAAAAACGCTCATCATCGACGATGTTTATCAAGAAACACGCTTCGATTGCACCGGCACCCGCGCTTTCGATGCCCAATGCGGATACCGCACGGTATCCTTGCTGACGGTGCCCATGGCGCCGCGCAATGGCGAAGTCATTGGTATCCTTCAGTTTATTAACGCACTGGATGCGGATACCGGCGCCATCATTCCGTTCCCGGCCGATATCACTGCGCTGGTTGAAGCATTGGCGGCCCAGGCGGCAGTGGCTTTGGATAATCTGCAACTGGTTGAAGCCCAAAAAACCACGACGGAACACATCATCCGGGTTCTCGCCTCCGCGGTTGACAGCAAAAGCCCCCATACCGGCCATCATTGCGCACGAGTCCCTGAATTGGCCCAGATGCTGGCCGAGGCCGCCTGTCAGGCGGGCGGGCCTTTAGCCGAGTTCAATTTTCAGTCCGAAGACGAATGGTTCGAATTCCGGGTCGGGGCCTGGCTGCATGATTGTGGAAAAGTGACGACGCCGGAATACGTGATCGACAAAGCGACCAAACTGGATGTGAACTACAACCGTATTCACGAAGTTCGTATGCGCTTTGAAGTGTTATTGCGCGATGCAGAAATCAAACGGCTTGAAACCCTGCTGAACGGTGGGGATGTCTCGAAAGCCAATGCCCATTTTGAGCAACAAAAAACCGAGCTGCTGAATGATTTTTCTTTTATCGCTGAATGCAATCTGGGCGCCGAAAAGATGGATCTCGCGCATCATGAACGGATCAGGACGATTGCCCAAAAAACCTGGCTACGTCATTTCGACAACAGACTGGGCCTGTCTCAGGAAGAAACGAGCCGCATTCAATCTGAATACGATCCGCCATTGCCGGCGCAAGAATTTTTATTGTCCGACAAGCCCTGGCATATTATTCCGCGCAGCAGCCATCAAGTGCCGGCCCCCCGATTGGGCATAAAAATGGCTGTGCCTGAGCACCTCTACAACCATGGAGAAATTCATAATTTAACGATACAAAAGGGCACTCTGACCCCCGAAGATCGATACAAAATCAATGAACATATGATTGAAACGATTAAAATGCTCGAACAGATGCCTTTTCCGGATTCTTTAAAGCGCGTTCCCGAATATGCGACGACGCATCACGAAAAACTGAACGGACAGGGCTACCCGCGCGGGCTTACCGCGGCGGAACTTTCTATTCCTGCCAGGATTATGGCCATTGCGGATGTTTTTGAGGCCGTTACCGCTTCCGACCGGCCCTATAAAAAATCTTACAAGCTGTCGGAAGCCTTGGAAATTCTTCACGGCATGAAAATCGGTCGTCACATCGATCCCGATTTATTCGACCTTTTTTTGACTTCGGGCGTTTATATGGATTATGCCCGTAAATTCCTTAAGTCTGAGCAAATAGAGGACGTCGATATCACGCGCTTTTTGGGGCCATTATCCAATGACACGGGGCCCGCGCGTTGAAGTCTGACAGTCCTGTTTCGACGATTTCAGGAAACCGACTGCAGATGCGGTCGTCTGCGCCTTAGCATGGCATCTCATCAACCGAGCCTCAGGTTCGGCGCGGCGATCACCCTGACCAGCATTCTTTTCGGGGCCGTACTTTACGTTTTCAATCCGCTACCCTTACAAATGCTGCGCCATGCTGCTTTCGATCAATTTCAGCGCTGGCAGCCCCGCGTCTATAGGGATGCGCCGGTTAAGATCATCGATATCGACGACCAAAGTCTAAAGCGCCTGGGCCAATGGCCCTGGCCGCGCAGTCGCATGGCAGAACTGGTGTCCTTATTGCAAGCCGCAGGGCCTTCAGCCATTGCCTTCGATATTATCTTTGCAGAACCCGACCGCACATCGCCTCGTGCCGTGCTGGATTTATGGCCGCTATCTTCCGAAAATAGGCGACTGCTGAGTGATTTGCCGGACCACGATGCAGCCTTGGCGGATGTTATCGGCAAGGGCCGGGTCGTTCTGGGTTTCGCGCTCACACACAATGCCTCGGATGAACGCGTGCCTGAAGCCAAGGCGCGCTACGTTGAAATAGGCGGATCTGCCGAGCCTTATCTGGCACCGTTTAAAGGTGCGGTAAGTCCGTTGCCGATGCTCGAATCCGTTGCCGCCGGCAACGGGGCATTAACTTTTATTGCCGATGCCGACGGTATCGTCAGAAGAGTGCCTCTACTGTTAAGTCACCAACAAACCATCGTCCCCTCGCTTGCTGCTGAAGCGCTACGCATAGCCCAGAACGCCAACCATTATGTCATGCGCTCGGCGCCGGAACAGGGCGTAGGCTTGAGTGACATTCGAATCGGCAACATCACCGTGCCGACGACAGCGAAAGGAGAACTCTGGGTCAACTACAGCAAGCCGGTGCCATCCCGCACTATTCCGGTTTGGCAGATATTAGCGGGAAAAACGCCGAAAGCCGATGTGGCGAATAAAATCCTGCTCATAGGCAGTTCCGCCCAGGGCTTGATGGATGTCCGATTCAGTCCGCTGGGCGGCGTGATACCCGGTGTGGAAATACACGCTCAAGCGCTGGAACAGATGCTGGGCGCAGATCAACTCAGCCGGCCGTCATGGGCCTCCGCGGTTGAGATGCTGGCCATTACGGTCGGCGGATTGTGTGTCGGCATGATCACGTTGAATGCTGGGGAGCTGCTGTCGCTCACCGCAGTCATGGTTCTTTTAGCGGCTTTATGGGCCGGGGCCTGGCATGCGTATGCCAGGCCGCTCCTGTTGATCGATCCCCTGGTTCCCAGCCTGATGCTGGCGCTAACCTTCATTTTTTCCAGCATCGTTCGCCATCTTCATGGCGAGCGCCGCCAGCGCTGGGTCAAGC
>Ga0208509_1000288_pt1 | contig 19549 bp, 18 predicted proteins | sample LakWasMeta7_HOW4_2_FD_183857 | JGI IMG/M metagenome (GOLD analysis project Ga0208509, IMG submission 183857) | Freshwater sediment methanotrophic microbial communities from Lake Washington under simulated oxygen tension - Sediment Metagenome... | ecosystem: Environmental > Aquatic > Freshwater >...
AACTGGGGCTTTTAATTCATTTTCGGATTTCATGATTTTCCTCGGGGTTAGAGATTACTCTCTTAACCGAGTGTCCGCTAGATTGGGGCAAGATCATTACCGCTTTGTCCGTATAACCTGTCCGAGGCTTTCCCGCCATACAGGGTATTGTCAGTGTCGTTGCCTGCACCACCGCTCAGTAGATCATTGCCGGCCAGTCCGTTGATACGATCAGTAGTGTTGGTTCCGGTAATGGTGTCATTTTGATTGGTGCCGTCCAAATCGAAACCGCGAGCCAACAATTGTTCAATACTGAGCTGCGTACCATCGGCAAAGGTAAAGGAATTGACCGATGAGCTGTTGAAGGCATCGTTTAGGTCAAATCCGTCGATATGCACCTGATCGCCATTACCCAAATCAAGTTCCAGCGAACCGAGTCGCAAGGTAATGTCACTCACGCTAATACCTCCTCCGAAGATGAGGTTGCTGTCTTTCCCAGTGTCAATAATGGTATCGCGGCCGCCGCCTCGGTTGAAGATATAGGTGTCTTTACCTGTACCACCCAGCAGATAATCATCGCCTATGCCGCCGCTTAGTGTATCAATACCTGCGCCGCCATAAAGCGTATCGTTACCCAATGCGCCGCTAAGTATGTCGTCACCGTTGCCGCCGTGTAAGCTATCGGCGTTAGCGCCGCCGTAGAGTTTGCCGCCGCTGTCGCTCAGTTGCAGGTTGAGGGCTGTAGTTAGCGATGTACCGACCAGCGTTTCCAAATCCAGTTGGTCGCCGTTGGCAAATTTAAGGGTGGCATCGGTGCCGAAAAAAGCATTCTGTATTTTGAGAGTTTCCCCGTCATTTAGGGCGATGTCCAGGCGTCAGTATTGGCTTTGATCGCCGTAATTGGTTACCGTCAACCCGTCAGCCCCAACGCTATTGGCTTGTGCTAGTTGGATGGTATTGTGACCTTCGGTGTCGATGATGGTGTCTTCACCCGTGACATTGAGATAGGTATCATTGCCTGCGCCGCCTTGCAGTTGGTCGGCCCCGGCACCAGCATCAAGCGTGTCGTTGCCAGCCTCGCCAAACAAGAAATCGTTACCCGCACCGCCATCCAGATAGTCACGCCCATCCCCGCCATAAAGCGAATCTATTTCGGTCCCACCTGATAGAAAATCATCCCCTGCTGCCACCGTCCAGGTAGTCATTGCCTTCACCGCCATCCAAATAGTCATTGCCGTGATATTGGCCTGCCAGATCCGTTTCGGTTTTATCGTCGCCCCAAAGATAGTCGTTACCCATCCCACCAAACAACACATCATTCTTACCGCCGCCAAGCACTGTATCGGCACCGGCGCCACCATCCAGTATGTCATTACCATGGCTGGCAGCAGCCAGTGTCTGGTAGGTACCCGAGCTGATGATGCCGTCACCCAGGATATAATCATCGCCATCACCACCGTCGATAACGTCGTTGCCGCCGAGTCCCCACAGCGCATCATTACCCAGGCCGCCGTCGATGTAATCATCGCCCAGCCCACCTGTTACTCTGTCGTCACCGTCACCAGCAAAGACGATATCATGGGAGCTGTCTTGCACCAAAGATCCGCCGCCATAGATAACGTAAGTGCCATTACCTTGGTTCTCAACACCCCAAGTGCTGCCTTGTGTCCAGACTGTACTGCCTGTATGTACTTGCCAGACGTCGTTGGGGCTTTTGCGTTGCGGGGCGCCTAGGCCTGTGGCGCTGAGTATGGTGTCGTTACCGGTGCCGCCGTAGATAACGTCCGAGCCCGCACCGCCGCCAATCAGATCGTCACCAATGCCGCCATCGATGGTGTCGTTGCCTGCGCCGCCGTCCAAGGCGTCGTTACCACCCAGGCCGTTGATGGTTTCATCCGCGCTGGTGGCGGTGATGACGTCATTGAAATTGGCTTCAGCAACGCCGCCAAGCAAGGTGCCGTCAGCCGCCCAATTGGTGGCTGGCCATTTGTAAGTGTTGAAGCTGGCATCGTTTGGCAGGATGTTAAAATCAACTTCAATGCCGATAAGCAGGGCGCGTTGATCGCCGTTGGAGATGTTGCTGGCAAGCGGCAGTGTGCCTGCACCCAAAGTGATACCCAGATTACCTGCTACCCAGTGATCGACCCGGATCTCGTCGCCTAGTTTGTTTATGAACAGGGTCTGACTACCGTCGGCCTGGGTTTTCAGGCTGTAGGTGATGTGGTTGATTTCATCTCGCCAAGCAGTAGTGCTCAGTTGTTTCCACTTCGTGGAATCCAATCCGGCCGTATCAGATCCTTTGATTTCCTTACCATCCCATTGAATTTTTCCATTACCGTCGCTGTCGAGAATAGTATCGAAGCCGTCGCCTGCTGCATAGATATAGATGTCGCTGCCTAAGCCGCCTTCCAGGTAATCATTGCCTTTATTGCCGATTAAAATATCATCGCCACCGCCGCCGTTGAGGTGATCGGTTTGGCTACCACCCAGAATGTCGATATTAGCGTTATCGTCGCCGAAAATGATGTGTTTACTGTCGGGGGGTAAACCGGGGCCAAAGACATTGCCGACATCCGTTGTTGAGAATAACTGCCCGGTCGCCATGTCCTGATAGGTTTCGTTAATTCCGCCGACCGCCATGACCGAATCCACGCTATTACGATGGATTATTTGTGTCAGCAGGTGCGCACGATCTGCCAGCCACATATCGGAGTAGTTAGGCGTATGTCCGAGAGTGTGCGCATTGTCTTGTTCCCATTGCAGGGCGAGTTCGGTATTGGTGAGATTACTCGTCTCAAGCAAGGCGGTTACGGTTATGTCGTTGGCTTTAAGGGCAAATGGCGTTAGGTAAATCAAACTTAAAAAGGCGCCAAAATCAGATCTGGCTTCATTGGCTGAGCTCGGTGGTGCGACAAAGGTGACTTTGCCGATTAGATTTGTAAAGGCGGTGGAATTTTCAAGGTCGAGTAAGTTAGTAAAGAAAACATCTCGGGTACCTTCCGGAGAAAGCGCTGCATCCACTATGCTTTTACCCAATATTATTTTCCGTAACGCATCCAGCCCATACTCAAGAGTTAATTCATTGTGATTGCTTGCAGATTTAAATATTTGTGTAATTTGGCTAGTCGTAACAGTAGGATCAAGCTCCGCAAATGTTTGGTGTAAGGCAAGCGCATCACTCAACACTTGTTGGCTGTGGTTCATTGCCAATGGACCGTTAGATACATTAAGTGAAAATTGATCTTCGATGGCAATAGCGATGGGGGGTGAAAAACTATTACCCAACCCAGCAATGGGCGAGATACCTGCATCGGCCTGCAGGCTGGTAATCTTGCTGCCATCTGGCGTAGCTGTTAATCCCATTGCCTGTGCAATCACTGAGATGGGGCTATTGTTACCGGGCGCGTTGTAGAGGTAGGCATGACTGATGCTCGAACCGAAGTCGGCGACGAGCCCGGCGGCAAGGTAGCCGCCCAGCGAGTGGCCGGTAACGGTGAAGCCGGGCGTGAGGGTGCCATCAACAAACCATGCCTGCACCTGGGTTTTGAGTACCAGATACTGTGGATTGAGTGAGACCGGGGTGCCGTTCAGAATGATGGCGTCGGCAAGATAATCAGTTAGCCCTTCGGTGCCGCGAATGGCGAGGTATTTTGCACCGCCCGAAACAGCTTGGAAGACGGTGGCCGAAACGCCAGTGGCATCGTTGTATTGATCCACAACCAGCCACTTTGAAGCAAAATCTGCAGCTTGGACGGCGGACATGCCATTTCCGCCATCTTGCAAAGCGTCGGTATAGTCTTTACCTGATATTCCTTTTGTTAAATTAGAATATGCAGCAAGTGCAAATTCGGCTTGCATGTAATATTCAGTAATTATACTCATTGTAAATCTCCATTTACGAAAATTGAGGATTCAAAATTTGATGCTTTTGTTGGATCAGGACACATAAAGCTCGACCCATGCCCGGGACCAGGTAACTCACCTCCACTTCGACCATAGCGGATGAGTTCCCCGAGTACTTTGCCATCGCTACGCCGTATAACTTGATGCTGTGTTCTGAATACCTTAGGATTCCCTTTACGGTAGAAATGATCTTCTGATTCGTAGTAATACTCATCAGTCGGCTTCGCCTGTGCACTATCTGGAATCCATATCCGACCAGCCTTGTCCAAAAGCTCTGGCGTCAACCTCACTGTTTTATATACCTTGACTCCGCCATCCTTCGCGCATAACTCGCTTACTTGACGGTCATACCACCACTTCACTCCATTTGAAATCAGCATAGGTGCGGACAGAACAGCGATACTTGCCGCCACCACCAGATTTTTGTGCCAAGGTATTTTTGATCGCCGCCACAACACAGGCGCCATCAAAATAACAAATAGCGGAATCACCACCCAGACTAATAACGCCAGCAACGACATCGCCATGCTGCTCATACCTCTGCTTGCCAAAAGTATTCAACGATTTGGTTCATGATTTTCTCCTCAAGCTGCTTTAATGAAAATTTGTTTATTTAGGCCCATAGAATGTGCTGAACAACGTGAAGCGCATCATTCGAGTTATCCAATATATTGGTTCAACTTGTTCCCAGATTTTCATTCAAATTTCTTCATTCGGTTTTTTGTTAATCAATCGGATTAATATTCTGTCGTGTATGGTTTTCCTTGGCTGCTCTCTGGTGGGGGAGTCAGCCAAGTTACCCGTCACCTCGCCCAAAATTCCGCTGCCTTTATAAAGCTGCCGAGACTGCCCTGTTGGTTGCTGTTAATGAGTGTATGGTTATTGGAGTGTTGACCAACATTAATGCAGTAAATATTTTGACTATCCCAAAACAAGTTTTCTGATAATTTGACGCCGATTGATATGCTGTCGTGGATTGTCATCCTTGGCTGCTCTGCGGTGTCCGTATTGGTGTTTGAGTTTTTTGAAATCTGAATTTACTGAAAATATATCTAACATTTCCAATAAGTCGCATCGAACGCGATTTTGCTCTAGTCATATATCAATGTCTATGTTTTTGTGACGGTAATCACATTGTTTATTCTCTCTGTTCAGATGTAGCGCAGAAATATACTTGCTATGAGGTTGGAATTGAATGTCGCCACTGTTTGCCAAAACAGGAAAGCGGTTTTTGATACATCGGTATTGATATGTCGTATAAAAATACGTTTAGCTCAGCGTAAATCCACTCATCCTATTCGATCTCATGACAGGCTTCGACAGGGATCTCCTGAGCGCAGCCGCAGAGCTCAAACTTACTTTTACCCGTCAAGATGGAATTGACTAAGTCATTAGGGTTGCATGGATTTTGCCAGTACGGTATTGATCAACTGAACCGCTTGGTCTACAGCTTGTTCCTGGGTGAATCCGGCATACTGCTTAGCAAAAACATCCGCTGCTTTTCGATAGCAAGGATCATGTAGCAAAAACTCCAATAATCCGGCGAAATCTTCCTCCTGACGCTTTTGCTTAGCCGTTAACCCCGCCCCCAGTGCTTCGACACACTGACTCATCAGATATTGTTCGACATTTTGCGGAACCAGCAATAAAGGCACACCCGCCAAGAGGCATTGACTGACCGTGCCGGTGCCGCCGCTGGAGACTACCAAATCGGCCAGCTCCAGCAGAGAGTCCAATAAGACGGGCTGACCGAGCACTCGGAAGCTTACTGAAGCCACCGCTTCTGCTTGAGCTCGCCGAATACCAGGTGCGACAACGATCACTTCTGCTGGCTGCTTGGATAAGGCTTTCAGTAAAAGCTCGAAACCGGGAACGCTGGGCCGTAAATAGGCGAATATATGCGGTTTATCGGGCTCGGACCACGTCATCTGTTGACCAGTTGCACTCGAAAAAATTGGGCCTACGTAGATTTCTCCATCACGTATCCCGTAATGATCCAGTTCGGCAAAGGTCGACAAAATCTTGCCGGTGCTCTGAAACAGTTCAGGGATGCGCAGCAGAGTCCGCGCATTCAAAGACGAGGCAATGGTATTGAGTCGTTCCAGAACACATTCTTCAGCGCGTAGCAACCGATCATTTGCAATGTTCTCCCATGGACGGATTGAAGGCAGTGGTGAACAGTCGGGCGGAATTTCAAAACCATTGCCGATCAGTATTGTCGGCAAACCGGTTAGATGAGCAGCGAACAGCGCGGTTGGCGCATGGTCGATAATAACAATGTCTGCCTTGAACATCTCGATTAGGCTGAGCCAACTACGCACCAGTCCCCACAACGCTGCGCGGTCAGCATAGCCGGACGCGAGCAATATCTCGGCATAATTAGCGGGTGGCTGAACTAGACGTTTACCGGTAGTATCGAACGGCGCTTGGGTGAAAGCAAAGCCATACGGTCCGAGTAATTGGGCTGCCACAGTGGTATCACGAACAACGAAAAACACATCGTGTCCCTGCCGCCTCAGTCGTTGCGCGATGGGTAATTGGCGTGACAGATGACCATAGTTGGCGCCCAGCTCCCAGGCAAACAAGATGCGACTCATTTTATTTTTCCTAAATTTCCCTGCACCCGCCACAGATGGCAGGTAATTAATGATGGACATAGAACGCAACTCGTTCACGCATAGTCTCTTCATCCAGCTGAGATCGCTGAGCTGGGTAAAGCCAACTAATATTCTGGAATACAACTTTAGGAATACCCTGCTCGGTTACCAACATTCATGGAATCGACTTCTGCGCCCAATACCGGCGCTCTAACTCCAGTTTTTCGATAGTTCGAGAATCTTGTAATTTTTCCGAAAGCTTGGCTTGCAAGACAAATTTTGGTCTTTGTGAATCGCGGGTATTAACCAAAAAATCGGAACTCATGATTTGCAACACGCCTTGATAAATAGGGTGCTGGATTTGCATTTCATCAGCTAGCGCTCCGGTATCTTCCAATCGCAATGGAAATTGCTCTCGGATGTCTACAGTATCCGTATGCCATTCAAGAACAAAAAAACAGCTAGCTCAAGATCAGAAAGAAGGTGATAGGTCGCTGAGACTTGTGACCAAAATGCGGTGAGAACGTCCTTCTGACGGAACATCTCTAACAGTCAGCCAGGGTTTATAGTCACTACCCTGCCCAGAACCTCGCCCCTCTTTTACCCTCTTTTGGTTCTTTATTTCTGAATTTGAGTAAAATTTTTTTCGCCATCAACAAAAAACCGCCAAGTCATTGCTCATAGAATGGGTTTAGACCGAGCGGGTTTCAGTATGCAACTTTATTGCCCTCCTACAACACTTCCTTGTGTATCAGGCAGAATTATTCGACAGTAACCGATTTGGCCAAATTTCTAGGTTGATCAACATCTGTACCTTTTAATACCGCGACATGGTATGACAATAACTGTAAAGGTATGGTGTACACAATAGGTGCAATTTCGTTTTCAACTTGCGGCACTTTGATAATCTGGACATTTACATCATTGGATGATGCCAGTGTTTCGTCCATAAAAACAATCAGCTGTCCGCCTCTGGCACTGACTTCTTGCATATTGGATTTCAATTTTTCCAATAAACTGTTATTTGGTGCCACAACAATTACCGGCATGTCCGCATCAATTAACGCCAATGGACCATGCTTAAGTTCACCGGCGGGATAAGCTTCGGCATGAATATAAGAAATTTCCTTTAATTTTAACGCGCCTTCCATGGCAATCGGGTATTGAGTGCCTCTGCCCAAAAACAATGCATGCTGCTTTTCGGCAAATTGTTCAGCCAAAACGCTAATTTGTTCATCAAGTTGTAAAACCTTTTCAACTTTACCGGGCAAAGCAAACAACTCAGAAGTAATTTTTTGCTCTTGCGATTCTGTTAATTGGAATCTTCTCCCCAAAGCGATGACCAACATCATCAATGTGACCAGTTGAGTAGTAAATGCTTTGGTTGATGCCACACCGATTTCTGGGCCGGCGCGAGTTAACAAGGCTAAATCAGATTCTCTAATTAATGAACTTTCCGGTACATTACATATCGCCAATGAATACTTGCCACCCAATTTTTTTGCCTCTTGCAATGCCGCCAAGGTGTCGGCAGTTTCGCCTGATTGCGACAATGTGACTATCAGCGTATCAGGTGCCAATACCGGGTTTCTGTATCGAAATTCACTAGCCACTTCAATATTACAAGGTACACCAGCAAGTTGCTCAAACCAATACCGCGCAACCAATCCGGCATGATAACTGGTGCCACAAGCCAGTATTTGCACTGATTTAACATTATCAAAAACTTCAGTCGCGTTATGTCCGAAAGCATTTTCAAGCAATCGGTTATTAATAAATCGGCCTTCTAATGCTTGAGAAATCGCAAATGGCTGTTCGTAGATTTCTTTCAACATATAATGTCGATACGTGCCTTTATCTACTGAATCGGCTTTTAATTGGCTTTCCTTAATGGGTCGATTTACGTGGTTGTCATTAATATCATAAATAACCAGCCCATCTATTGTGATAGCGGCTATATCGCCATCTTCTAAAAAAATAAAACGCTGCGTTACAGGCAGTAAAGCAGCAATATCAGAAGCAATAAAATATTCACCTATTCCAACGCCAATCACTAGCGGACTACCTTTTCTACAGGCAATTAGCGTATTGGGGCTGTCGATACTCATTACCCCCAAGGCATAAGCACCTTCCAGTTTTTTTATGGTCTGCTTTACTGCATTTAATAAACTATCTGCTGAATTCAGGGAATCGAAAATCTCATGAACAATGACTTCTGTATCTGTTTCAGAAGTAAAAATGTACCCATTTTGTAATTGGTCTGATCTCAGCGTGTCATGATTTTCAATAATACCGTTGTGGACCACCGCTACTTTATTACGGCAAATGTGCGGATGAGCATTAGCGGTACTAGGCTTACCGTGTGTAGCCCAGCGAGTATGTGCAATCCCTATGTTACCAGCAATAGGTTCAGCTTCCAGCATGAGTTCAAGACCTTTTACTTTACCTAATGCTCTTTTTCGGTGAATTTTTTGATCATCGATAACTGCCAAGCCTGCGGAGTCATAGCCTCGATATTCAAGCCGTTTCAGGCCTTCTAACAAAATAGGCACAACATTACGTTGCGCGATCCCACCTACAATTCCACACATATTATTTATCCTGTTTAACCGGTCGTTGCCATCCTTCAATAGAAATCTGTTTTACCCTACTTAAGGTAAGTTGATTCTCAGGACTATCTTTTGTAATCGTCGAACCCGCGCCAATAGTAGCATTTTTACCTATGGTTACTGGGGCCACTAATTGACTATCAGAACCAATAAAAGCACCATCTCCAATAACAGTCCTAAACTTGTTTACGCCATCATAATTACACGTAATTGTGCCAGCACCGATATTAACTTTACTACCGACAGTAGTGTCACCAATATAGCTTAAATGATTTATTTTACTGCCATGCGCCACTGAGGATTTTTTGATTTCTACAAAATTTCCTATATGAACATGATCAGCTAATACTGTTTCTGGCCGTAGCCTGGCATAAGGACCAATCCTACTTCCTTCACCAATCTCAGCGTTTTCTATTACACAATTCGCAAAAATTTCAACATTATCGCCAATAACGGAGTTTATTATTAGCGTATTCGGACCGATTCTAACGTTATTACCAATACTATTATTGCCTTCAAAAATGACATTAACGTCACAGACTATATCTTGGCCCAGATTTTCAATTGTGCCCCTTAAATCAAAGCGGGATGGATCAATTAAAGTGACTCCTTGTTCCATCAATAAATTAGCCTGCTCCAATTGATAGACCCGTTCAAGGTGACTAAGCTGTAACCGGTTATTGACACCCAGTACCTCATCTGTAGTTTCAGGCTGACTGGTAACAACATCGACTCCATCAGCTACAGCCATTTCAATAATATCAGTCAAATAAAATTCGCCTTGGGCATTATTGTTTGTAAGCTGTCCCAGCCATTTTCTTAACTGTCCACCAAATACCGCTAGAATACCTGTATTAACCTCCGTTATTAATTTTTCATCAGCCGATGCGTCTTTTTCCTCAACAATTTTTTTAACCTTGCCTTCAGCATTTCTGACTATCCGGCCATAACCACTTGGATTATCGAGCTTTACTGTTAACAACGCTAAAGTTTGTTGATCAACATTTGCCAACAATTTATTAATAGATGATATTTTTAATAACGGCACATCTCCATAAAGGATAAGCACTTTGTGATTATCCGCAAACTGCTCTCTGACTTGCTGAACAGCATGACCAGTGCCTAATTGTTGCTTTTGCTCTATCCAGCTAGCATCCAGATGTTTCAGGGTTTCCCTTACCTGGCCCGCGCCATGTCCGTATACAATTGTTATGTTATTGTTTTCCAATGTACTACTCATATCGTAGACATGTTGCAACAACGTTTTATTGGCAATTTTATGAAGAATTTTAGGTAATTGAGAACGCATCCGGGTACCTTTTCCCGCTGCAAGAATAATCGTTGTTATATTCATTTTTTCATATCCATAAACAAAAAAAAGCCTGACAGCGAACAATCACTATCAGGCTTTAAATTCTAGGCCTAAGCCAAAGTTACTGCTATTCGCCGCGCTTTCTGAACCTGTCCAACGTTCTCAGCTGCATTACAGCTTCAAGTAATTGCGCCTGCGCAGTCGCATAATCTATTTTACCGGTCTTATCAGCTAAATCTTCTTCAGCTCTAGCCTTTGCTTCAAGCGCAGCAGCTTCATCAATATCTTTAGCTCTTATAGCACTATCAGCCAAAACTGTAACTATATGTGGCTGCACTTCTATAATTCCGCCTGAAATATAAAAAGGGTAACTTTCTTTATCACTGACTTTAACCCGTACTTCTCCCGGTCTCAGTCTTGATATTAATGGAGCATGACGTGGTGAAATACCAACTTCACCTAGCTCTGCTGGTGCAAACACCATTTCTGCTAATCCTGAAAATATTTCTTTTTCAGCGCTCACAATATCTACATGTACGGTCATGGTCATAATGTTACCTATGATTTTGTAGCTTATTTCAGTCCCTTTGCCTTCTCGAGGGCTTCATCAATGGTACCAACCATATAGAAAGCTTGCTCAGGAATAGCATCGTATTCACCGGCAATAATACCTTTGAAGCCCGCAATAGTATCTTTCAATGAAACATATTTTCCAGGAGAACCAGTAAAAACTTCTGCGACAAAGAAAGGTTGTGATAAAAACCGTTGCATCTTACGAGCCCTAGATACAGTTAACTTATCTTCTTCAGATAATTCATCCATACCTAAAATAGCAATAATATCTCTAAGTTCCTTATACCGCTGGAGAATACCTTGCACATTACGAGCGACATCATAATGCTCTTGACCAATTACAAGAGGATCTAACTGGCGACTTGTAGAGTCCAAAGGATCAATCGCGGGGTAAATACCTAATTCTGCAATTTGTCTTGACAATACAACTGTGGCATCTAAGTGCGCAAAAGTGGTAGCTGGTGAAGGATCTGTCAGGTCATCTGCGGGAACATAAACAGCTTGAATTGATGTAATCGATCCTGTTTTAGTAGATGTAATACGTTCTTGCAGAACGCCCATTTCTTCAGCCAATGTAGGCTGATATCCCACAGCAGAAGGCATACGACCTAATAAAGCCGAAACTTCGGTTCCTGCAAGTGTATAGCGATAAATATTATCAACGAAGAATAAAACATCTCGACCTTCGTCACGAAAATATTCAGCCATTGTCAAACCTGTTAAAGCCACACGTAATCTATTTCCAGGTGGCTCGTTCATCTGTCCATAAACTAGCGATACTTTATCAATAACATTTGAATCGGTCATTTCGTGATAGAAGTCGTTACCTTCACGAGTACGTTCACCAACTCCGGCAAATACCGAGTAACCACTATGTTCAATAGCAATGTTACGAATCAATTCCATCATGTTGACAGTTTTGCCAACACCAGCACCACCAAACAGTCCAACTTTTCCACCTTTAGTAAACGGGCACACTAAGTCAATAACCTTAATACCAGTTTCCAGTAGTTCATTGGCGGCGGCTTGATCAGCATAACTTGGGGCTTCTCTATGTATTCCCCATTTAACTTTCTCACCAATGGGGCCTTTCTCGTCAATCGGCTGCCCCAAGACATTCATAATACGTCCAAGAGTTTCTTGACCTACCGGAACTGATATAGGTGCATTGGTATTACTAACAGTTAAGCCACGGCTCAAACCATCCGTACTTCCCATTGCTATTGTTCTAACAACTCCGTCACCTAACTGTTGCTGAACTTCCAGCACCAATTCATTCCTTTCAACGTTTAAAGCGTCATAAACTTTGGGCAGTTCCTCACGTGAAAATTCCACGTCAACGACTGCACCGATAATTTGAACGATTTTACCCGAACTCATTGCGTTGTCCTCTAAAATTATGTTGATTGCTTGGGCTTAAACAGCGGCGGCACCGGCAACTATTTCTGAAATTTCTTGTGTGATAGCTGCTTGCCTGGCCTTGTTATATACAAGCTGCAGTTCACTAATTAAGTTACCCGCATTATCCGAAGCACTCTTCATTGCAACCATTCTAGCAGCCTGCTCACATGCGTTATTTTCAACCAAGCCTTGGTAAACAATAGATTCAATATAACGAACTAAAAGATAATCTAAAACCTCTTTAGCATCGGGCTCATAGATATAATCCCAATGTCTATTTAATTTTTCTTCGGTTTCGTTATCGATGACTGGAAGCAGTTGTTGGATAGTTGGCCGCTGCGTCATGGTATTCACAAAGTCATTGTTTGCTATATACAACTGGTCAATTTGACCAGTATTGTATGCATCCAACATGATTTTTATGATTCCGACAATATCCTGTAAATGAGGAGTATCGCCCAACTTGCTTACTTGCCCGACTAAATTGGTTTTCAGGCTGCTAAAAAAACCAAACGCCTTAGTACCGATAGTACAGACATCAACCTCTATTCCGTCTTTTTCCCATTGAACCAAGTTGCTTATTGTTTTTCTAAACAAATTTGAATTTAGGCCTCCACACAAACCACGATCAGAACTAATAATAATCAACCCGACTCTTTTAGTTTCTCGACTAATCAAAAACGGGTGTTTATATTCAGGGTTTGCATGAGCAAGATGCTTTATTATTTGCCCTATTTTTTTCGAATATGGGCGAGTGGCCTGCATTCTGTCTTTTGTCTTACGCATTTTACTGGCAGCAACCATTTCCATGGCCCGGGTGATCTTTTGAGTATTCTTGATACTACTGATCTTTGTGCGTATTTCTTTACCAACAGCCATGAGAGGACCCTATTACCAGCTATGTGTTTTAATGAAACTTTCAATTGCAGCTTTAATTCCACCGCTAATCTCATTATTAAAATCACCAGTTGAATTGATCGTTGCCATCAACTGAGAATGCTCTGACTTCATATAGGATTGCAAGGCAGATTCAAAATCCAGCACCTTGTTTACTTCAATGTTGTCGAGATACCCTTCATTTGCTGCAAACAAAGACACTGCCATCTGCGCAACTGACATGGGGGAATATTGATTTTGCTTCATCAATTCTGTAACACGCTGCCCACGTTCAATTTGCTTACGTGTACTTTCGTCCAAATCTGATGCAAATTGTGCAAAAGCCGCTAATTCACGGTATTGAGCCAAATCAAGCCGAGTTCCGCCACCTAATTTCTTAATAATCTTCGTTTGTGCGGCGCCACCTACTCGAGAAACAGACAAACCGGCATTTACTGCTGGTCGAATGCCTGCATTGAATAAGTTACTTTCCAAGAAAATCTGACCATCAGTAATTGAAATCACGTTGGTAGGAACGAAAGCTGAAACGTCACCACCTTGTGTTTCAATAATAGGAAGAGCCGTTAATGAACCCGTCTTACCTTTAACTTTACCACCAGTTAGTTTTTCAACTTCGTCTGCATTGATTCGTGAAGCTCTTTCAAGCAAACGAGAATGCAAATAGAAAACGTCACCAGGATAGGCTTCACGACCGGGCGGTCTACGAAGTAACAAGGAAACTTGGCGATACGCCCATGCTTGCTTTGTTAAATCGTCATAGATAATTAAAGCGTCTTCGCCGCGATCCCTAAAGAACTCGCCCATTGAACATCCTGTATAAGGTGCAATGAACTGAAGCGCTGCCGACTCGGATGCAGATGCTGCAACGATGATTGTATGTGCCAACGCACCATGTTCTTCTAACTTGCGTACAACATTAGCAATCGATGATCGTTTTTGACCTATAGCCACATAGATACATTTAATACCTGTACCTTTTTGATTAATGATTGCATCAATTGCAATAGCTGTTTTGCCTGTTTGCCTGTCACCGATGATCAACTCACGTTGTCCACGGCCTACAGGAATCATCGCATCAATTGACTTTAGTCCTAGTTGAACTGGTTGATCAACAGATTGACGAGCAATTACACCTGGCGCAATTTTTTCAATTGGAGAGGTTTCCGTTGTTTCGATTGGACCTTTGCCATCAATCGGGTTACCTAGGGCATCAACAACACGACCTAACAATGCTTCGCCCACAGGAACTTCTAAAATCTTGCCGGTGCATTTTACTGTGTCGCCTTCAGAAATATGCTGATAGGCGCCTAATACAACCGCGCCTACTGAATCTCTTTCTAGGTTAAGAGCCATGCCGAAAGTATTTCCTGGAAACTCCAGCATCTCTCCCTGCATTGCTTGCGAAAGACCATGCACTCTAACGATACCATCAGTTACACTGACGACAGTACCTTCTGTGTGCGCTTCAGCACTCAAGTCAAAGTTTTCGATCTTCTTTTTTATCAGATCACTTATTTCAGATGGGTTTAATTGCATGTGCTTTTTCTCACTCTCACTGTAGAGCCTTTTGCATGTGTTGAAGCTGGCCTTTAATTGAACCGTCAATCACACGGTCGCCTGCCCGTACTAAAACGCCACCAATTAATGAAGCGTCCACTGTTACCTTGATATTTACTTTCTTGCTCAAACTTTTTTCTAAAGCTTTTATCAGATGCTGTTCAACATCATCCGTAAATGGATAAGCCGTTTGAACATCAACATCTATATAACCTTCGTATTCTGCCTTATAAGCTTCAAAAATTTCTGCAACAGAATGCACCAGAGCTAATCGCTTATTGTGAATGAGCAATTCGAGAAGGTTTTCACCTTCCTTATCAAGTTGTCCATCGCTAATACTCAATATAAGTTTGGAAACCTGTTGGTTACTAAACTTTGGATTATTAACTATGCCAGAAATACTTTCATCACTAAGAACAGCCCCTATAAAGGCCAAAGTTTCTGACCACTTACTAATAGTATTGGTCTCTTTGGCTCTTTTAAACACGGCAGCCGCATAAGGTCTTGCCAATGTTGCCAGTTCGCTCATTCTCTTAACCTAATTGATTAGAAACTTTACTGATAATATCCTGGTGCTTACCTTGATCAATCTCAGCACCTAGAATCTGCTCTGCGGCTTTCAACGCTAACGAGACAACTTCATGTCGCAATACTTCTTTAGCTTGCTGACGCTCTTGTTCAATTTGTGCTTTTGCAGCTACGATCAAACGCTCGCCTTCTTTTTTGGCTGTATCTTTTGATTCTTCTACAATTTCATTTGCACGTTTTTGAGCAAGAGTAACAATTTCTGAAGATTGTTCCTTAGCTTCCTTCAAAACTTTTTTTGCTTTTTTCTCAGCCAAAAGTATTTCTTCATGGCCTTTTTCTGCAGCAGCCAATCCTTCAGCGATTTTCTTTTTACGTTCTTCCAAAGAGTCAAATAAAGGCGGCCAAATGTACTTCATGGTAAACCATACCAGAAGTGCAAAGGTAATCATTTGCCCAATCAGAGTAGCATTGATACTCACGATGCGTTCCTCTTGTTGCTATTATAAAAATTAGACAGTTAAATTAAATCTTAACCCGCAGCGGCAGCCTGAACAGCAGACAAGAACGGATTTGCAAAAGTAAAAAACAGCGCCAAACCAACCCCAATCATTGTTACAGCATCAAGCAACCCGGCAACAACAAACATTTTTACTTGTAGCATAGGTACTAATTCTGGCTGACGAGCTGCACCCTCAAGAAACTTTCCACCCAACAAGCCAAAACCTATCGCTGTTCCTAATGCACCTAAACCCAAAACCAAACCTACTGCAATAGCAGTCAAACCTTGCACATCAGCAATCAATCGTGCGATTTCCATAATACCCCCAATCGTATGTAGTTAAGTTATAAAAAATTGAACAAAATCAATGATCTTCGTGCGCCATACTTAAATAGACAACAGTTAAGACCATAAAAATGAATGCTTGAAGAGTAATAATTAAAATGTGAAATATAGCCCATGGAAAACTCAACACAGGCTGAATATACCAAGGCAACAAAGCTATCAAAATAAATATTAATTCACCAGCATACAAATTACCAAAAAGCCGCAATGCCAAAGATATTGGCTTTGCTATTTCCTCAACAAGCTTTAATAAAAGATTAAATGGCAATAACCAAGGACCAAATGGCTGAAACATTAACTCTTTAGCAAAACCCACAGGGCCTTTGATTTTTATGCTGTAAAAAATAATTAGAAAGAATACAGATATAGACATTGCAAAAGTTGCATTCAAATCAGTACTAGGTACAACCCGAAGATAATCTATACCCATTAACGATCCAATCAATGGCAATAAATCAACAGGGAACATATCCATGAAATTCCATAGAAAAACCCAGCAAAATATTGTAAGTGCCAAAGGAGCTATTAACTTACTATTCCCATGAAAGCTATCCTTAACTTGTGTATCAATAAATTCGATTAGCATTTCTGCAAAATTTTGCGCCAAGCCAGGCACCCCTGATGTTGCTTTTTCCGCGGCTGTCTTAAAAAACCAAACGAACAATCCACCCAATACGGCAGAAAAAAACAAGGTATCAAGATGTAAAGACCAAAAGCCTTCTCCAACTCTTAACGGTGTAAGATGATGAATTATATAGCCGGTTGCACCTTCGGCAGCATGAGCTTCACTAGCCATTTTTCCTCGCTTAATTACAATTAAATTTATTACCGCATTAGCAGCGCGAACCAAAAAACCGACAATGCCATTAGATAGCTAAGCATTAACGGTAATATTTTTAGACCTGGAACTTGAAAAATCATCACAAAAAGCGCCGCAGTCAAAATCAATTTACCTGCTTCTGCAGTATAAAATGATCTTACAATTTTTTTAACTTGCTGCCCTTCCTTGCTGCGCACTTTGAAAGCAAAATAGAGGTTTGGGAAAAACGCCGCTGCTCCACCTAAAGCTGCTGAAACACCATTCTCAATACCTGACAGCAATGACACTGACGCTATTGTCAGAAGTATTATTAATGCTTGGTAAGCTATGATTTTTTCAACAACCAAATATTCTTTATTTGCCATACGCCAAAGCCTGTGGATTATATATATCGCCCCCCATTAAATCAAGGATGAATAGCCCCAGATGGCAATGTTCAGACTCATGAACTTAAGTTCTTGAACAATCAATTATTTAATTTGCCCGATTATGCCATCCAACTCTTCTAAGGTTGAATAAGCAATAATTAACTTTCCGGCCCCATTTTCCTTGTGTTCTATTAGAACTTTTGCGCCCAGCTTTGCTGCCAAGTCTTCCTGCAAGCGCAGCGTATCTTTATCAAGAATTTTAATCCTTTTTTCTTTCGGCACTTCCTGTAATTCTTTCACCAAACGCTCTGTAGCCCTTACTGTCAAAGCTGACTTGACTATTTTGTGAGCAACCGCAACTTGCACAGATCCGTCCAATGTCAATATTGCTCTAGCATGCCCCATCTCAATTTGTTTGTTAATTAAGAGATTTTTCACCTCTGACTGCAAGTCCATCAGCCTTAGCAGGTTTGTCACTGTAACTCTGGATTTACCAACAGCCTCAGCAATTTGCTGATGCGTCATTGCAAACTCGTCTAGCAGACGCTTTAAAGCTTCCGCCTCTTCTAAAGGATTAAGATCTTCCCTCTGTATATTTTCAATCAATGCAATTGCCATCGTGGTTCGATCATCTATCTCCTTGATGATCACCGGTATTTGTTGCAATCCTGCTAATTGAGCAGCACGCCAGCGGCGCTCTCCTGCAACTATTTCATATTTATCAAGGCTAATTTTGCGCACAACAATGGGTTGAATGACCCCTTGCGCTTTTATCGACTCTGCAAGCTCTTGCAATCTATCTGGATCAATATCTTTACGTGGCTGGTACTTACCTCGCTGCATATACTCAATCGGCAACGTTTGTAGCTGCTGCTCCTTATCCTCAGATAAGCTAACAGAGCCCAACAATGCATCTAGCCCACGATTTAAACCACGTTTTTTTTCAGCCATTACCTAACTTTCTCTTTCACAATCACTTCGTTAACCATATCGCCAAACCAGTTTTTCACCGATCACTAATAATTGACTCAAACTCATCAAATAATCGCAGTAATGTTTCCGCCTCTTCCAGAAGAACTAAGTTATCTCTTTTTACATCTTCGATTAGCATTCGTACTACCGAAGACAATGCCTCTACATCTGAGCTTGCCGTCGGCATATCAGGCAGTTCTTCTAGTTGCCTTACTCGTTTTCGACTATTTTCGGCAACGCTCTGATATTTTTTCAGCTCGTTAGCCACCAAGTCCGATGCGGCGGCAGTTGCCTTTATTGCTATGCCAGTATTTGAAGCTCCTTGAGATTCAGCATGTCGCTCACTTTCACTCTCAGAACCAACTAAGAGCACATGATCATCTTTACCCGCCCCATCTGCCAACAGAGCCTCAAGACCTCGCCCCAGCCCTCGCTTTTTCAAATTCATATTAATTATTTTTTTCTTTCCTAATCATCTCTCCAGCCAAAGCAATATAGGCCATCGCTCCTCGAGAGGATTTATCGTAGCTAATCACCGGCAAGCCATGACTAGGTGCTTCCGCCAAGCGTATATTTCTAGGGATACAAGTTCTAAATACTTTATCGCCAAAATACCTGATCAGCTGCTCGGAGACATCTTTTGTCAGCCGGTTTCTATCATCGAACATAGTTCGCAGAATACCTTCTAAGTGCAGCCCCGGATTCACGCTATCTTGAATATTTTTCAGAGTACTCATCAACGCCGACAGACCTTCCAGCGCGTAGTATTCACACTGCATAGGAATCAACAAACTATTAGCAGCCACCATGGCATTCAAAGTAAGCATATTCAATGACGGTGGACAATCTATCAGAATATATTCGTACTGTGCCCTTATCGGTACCAAAGCGTCAGCAAGGCGAGATTCCTTTCGATCAACCTGCATCAATTGCACTTCTGCAGCCGTCAAATCAGAATTGCCTGGGATGATTGAAAAACCAATTTCCGGCAGATTTATCACAGCCTCAGAAACTGGCACATCTTCCATCAAGATGTCATAGCTGGAATATTTCAGGTCTTCTTTTTCCACACCACAGCCCATAGCCGCATTACCCTGCGGGTCAAGATCAATAAGCAACACGCGACGCTTGGCCGCCGCCAGCGAAGCAGCCAGATTAACGCTAGTCGTGGTTTTCCCTACACCGCCTT
>Ga0208509_1000289_pt1 | contig 19527 bp, 16 predicted proteins | sample LakWasMeta7_HOW4_2_FD_183857 | JGI IMG/M metagenome (GOLD analysis project Ga0208509, IMG submission 183857) | Freshwater sediment methanotrophic microbial communities from Lake Washington under simulated oxygen tension - Sediment Metagenome... | ecosystem: Environmental > Aquatic > Freshwater >...
GCGCCAGCGCCAGCGCCAGCACCAGCACCAGCACCAGCACCAGCGCCAGCGCCAGCGCCAGCTAGGGCTCTGGCCATCACGCCGGCAGAGAAGCCTCCCGTTGCGGCGAATGCGCCGGCCACCGGTGCACCGCCGGGCGGAGGCCCCGCTTCTGCGGCGCAGGCGCCCGGCGGCGCGGCCGGTGGCTCAGGGCTGGTCTACCCGAATTACATGGAGCGGCGCCCGCGCCAGAAGAGTTTTGCGGAGCTGGCCAACGAGCAGCTGAACCCGGGCGGGCGCAAGGACAAATTTGTTGCGGGGATGGAAGGCGCGCAAACGCCTGATTGTTTGGGCACCAACCAAACAGGTCAGGTGAATCAGGGGCAGGTCAGTTTTAACGGGCTGTTTGCCGCCCCGGCGATTGCGGCTCAGGCTCTGCAAGGCAAATGCAAATGAACATTTCACAGGAATCGGCAATGAATTCGACCACTTCGCACACACCCGCATCACGCTTCGCACAACCGTGCCGGGCCTTGGTTTCTGCCGGCGTTTTGGTATGGGCCTGCGTTTTCAGTCCGCCCATCCATGCACAATCACCGACCGCTCCTGCGAGTGCGGTTGCGTCTGCCATACCAGGCCAGGCGGTTCTCACGGGCGGCACCGTCCAGCAGACTGCCGACAGCGGAGGTTCCGCGGTCGCGGGTAACGTGTCCAACCCCTATGGTTTGCGCGTGGTCTGGGCGCAGGGCGATATGGTGGCGCGCACAACCCTGGTCTTGCTGGCGTTGATGTCGCTACTGAGCTGGTATGTGATCGTCTCCAAGCTGCTCGAACAACGGCGCCAGGCCACCCAGGCGCAGTCGGCGCGGGCTGCGTTTGCCAATGCCGATTCACTGCAAAAGGGCGCCACCGCCCTGGGCAAGGAAAGCCCTTTCCGGTTCCTGGTGGATTCCGCAATGGACGCGCTGCGCAAATACGAAAGTCTTGCCGGGCAGGTGGATGTGGGCACGTGGCTGAGCCAGGACATCGTGCGCAACGTTGGCACCTTGCAAATGCGCATGCAGTCCGGCCTGTCGGTGCTGGCGACTGTCGGATCGACCGCTCCGTTTGTCGGCCTGTTCGGCACAGTCTGGGGTATTTACAACGCCCTGGTCACCATCGGCTCGACCGGCCAGGCGTCCATCGACAAAGTTGCCGGACCCGTGGGCGAGGCGCTGATCATGACCGCACTGGGGTTGGCTGTGGCGGTCCCTGCCGTGCTGGGCTACAACTGGCTGGTGCGCCGCAACCGCCTGGCCCTGCACAACGTCAAAGGCTTCGGCTCCGATCTGCACACGCTGCTGCTCATAGAGATTGAAAAAAGCCAGCGCAGTGGCAGTGTGAGCAAGGCGGTGGTCTGACCATGGCCATATCGTTTGACGACGCTGCGCATCCGGGGCTGTCCGGGCTGGACAGCGACGATGACATGCTGTCCGACATCAATACCACCCCGCTGGTGGACGTGATGCTGGTCCTATTGATCATTTTCCTGATCACCATTCCGGTGGTCAATGCTGCAGTGGCCGTGAAGTTGCCACGCGAGAGCAACCAGTTGCGCCAGGCCCAACCCGAGACGGTGATTGTGTCGGTGGATGCCAATGGCGCGGCCTACTGGTTTGACGTCAAGCTGGGCTCGGATGATCTGTTGCAGCAACGCCTCGCAAAAATTGCCGGCCAGAGTCCCCAACCCGAAGTTCACATACGGGCCGATGCGCGGTCGAATTTCGAAGCGGTTGCAAAGGTGGTGCTCGCTTGCCAGACCGCCGGCATTGCCCGGGTGGGCTTCCTGACCGAACCGCCCGCCAAACCCTGAGAACGACCCTTCATGGCCATTGAATTTGACGACGAAGAGGGTGACGAGGCCCACGCTGCGCCCAGCATGAACACCACGCCGCTGATCGACGTGCTGTTGGTACTGCTGGTCATGCTCATCATCACGATTCCCATCCAGCTGCACTCGGTGCGCATGGACCTGCCTGGTGGCGTGCCACCGCCGGATGCGCCGGACCCTGTGGTGGTCCGGCTGGAGGTCTCCAGCAACAACCAGTTGCAATGGAATGGCGAACCGGTGAGCGACCGCGCCGCGCTGGAGGCGCGGTTACAGGCCGCAGCACTTGAGCCCGTGCAACCTGAAATTCATGTGCATGCCGACCCCAAGACCAAATACGATGCGGTGGCCGCCGTGCTGACCGCGGCGCAGCGCCAGGGGCTGTTGAAGATTGGCGTGGTCGGCCTGGAAGCCTACGCCAAACCGGCGCTATAGGCCCGTTCCGGACCTATTGGCCTTGCGGCGCCTGCGTCACAAAGTGCAGCACCAGTTTGTCGTGTTGTGTGAGATTTCTGAACGCAAGCCCGATGTAGAACGCGGCTTCGTTGCTGGCCCGGTTGTTGTGGCAGATGCTGGCTGAAAGATTGAGCTGCACCGGCGTGCTGTCAAAGATGACGTCAATGCCCACGGTCACCACATCGCCGACGGTGGCCAATGCCGAGTCGGTCTTGATCATGGCGCCCTGCAGGCTGATATCCACCAGCGTGGCGTCCAGCGCGTCTTTGCCGGGAACCTCCACCGTGGTGGGCCAGGTGGTCTTGGTGCGCATGGACTGGCGCACCAGTGTTGCGTCGACCTGGGGCGGGTAGGCCAACAGCGCGTAGGCAAACGGCTTTTGAAAAGTTTGCAGCACCTTGCTCAAAAACGAGAACTCGTACTGGCCCGTGAAACCCCGCACGACACAGATCTCGCCTTCCTCCAGCTCGGTCTTTGCGCCATCCGGACCCAGCGGCCCGACCATGACTCCCTTGCCTTCAATGGCGCCAAAATATTGGGATTCTTTCTTGCTGGCGCCCTCGACCAGACGGCGTGTTTGCAGGGCCATTCCCGTACGCAAACCCAGGGCACGCAGGGGCAAACGGTTAACGGTAGCGCTTGCGGTGGCATCTTCGGTCATGGAGGCGCTTTCAGGTTCTTCATCGGGCTTTGGCAACAAGATTTCTGGCTAAGATGGTACACCGGCAGTGCGTCGGTTGGGGCGTTGCCCGATTCAAGGAGTTCAGCATGAAACACCAAGCAATGGGCCTGGCGCTGGCCACTACTGCCGTGCTGGCGGGGTTGGCGGGCTGTGCCAATTTGAACGACACGGGACTCGCGGCCTTGTCGACGCGGGTTCAGGCCTATGCGGTAGTGGACGAGCAACTGGTACAGGGTGAAATGCTGCTGTTTCCGGACCATACGGGCACCGTGGCACTCCGGGCTGACCCCGCTGTGGTGGGCGCTCCCGCCGAAGCGGCCAGTGCACCCCGGCCAGCCAGCAAACCCATGCTGACCAGTTGCGTGGGGCGTTTGCGCTACACCGCGACAACACTAGGTTCCATCGATTTGCGCTGCAACGACGGCGCTGTGGCAGACCTTCGGATGGCGCTGATTGGCGACACCCGCGGTTATGGCTATGGGCACACCGCGACCGGCCTGGCCAGCCTGACCTTTGGCATGACTGCGGTGGAAGCCCGCGCGCATCTGACGGTTCCGCCCGGCAAGCAGTTGGTGGAGCGCACGGATCCTAGCGGTCTTGAATTGCGGTGACGGACCATGTGGACTGTGTAGTGGTGGGTGCCGGCGTGGTCGGCCTGGCGGTGGCCCGCGCCCTGGCGCTGGCCGGTCGCGATGTGCTGGTCCTGGAGGCCTGCCACGCCATCGGTACCCAGACCAGTTCGCGCAACAGCGAGGTCATCCACGCCGGCATGTACTACCCCACAGGCTCGCGCAAGGCCCAACTCTGCGTGCGCGGCAACGCCATGCTGTACGACTACTGCGACCTGCGCGGCGTGGCCCACAATCGTTGCGGCAAGTTCATCGTGGCAACCACCGTTGACCAACTGGCCCAGCTGGAAGCCATCCAGGCACGGGCGCTGGCCAATGGTGTCACCGACCTGGTCCTGCTGGACCGCGATCAGGCCCAGGCAGCGGAACCCGCTCTGCAGTGCGTGGGGGCACTGCATTCGCCATCCACCGGCATTGTGGACAGCCACGGGTTGATGCTGTCGCTGCTGGCCGATCTGGAGCATGCGAGCGGAACCCTTGCATTGAATTCGCCTCTAGCCCTCGCAGAAATTGATGGTGTTGCTATTGAATTAGTAGCAAACGACGGTACCCGCCTACGCGCAGCATCCGTGGTCAACGCGGCTGGCCTGCAGGCGCCCGCGCTGGCGACCCGCTTTGCGGGGCTGGACCCGCGCCATGTGCCGACCGCCCACTTTGCCAAGGGCAACTACTTCACGCTGGCCGGCCGTTCGCCGTTTTCGCACCTGATCTATCCGGTGCCCGAAGCCGCCGGCCTGGGTGTGCACCTGACGCTGGACCTGGGCGGCCAGGCCCGCTTTGGCCCGGATGTGCAGTGGGTGGATAGCCCCGATGACACCACGGTGCAGGCAGAGCGCGGCGATGCGTTCTATGCCGAGGTCCGCAAATACTGGCCGGCGCTGCCCGATGGCGCGCTGCAACCGGCCTATGCCGGCATCCGCCCCAAGATCAGCGGCCCGGGTGAGCCGGCGCGGGACTTCTGCATCCAGGGCCCCAAGGACCATGGCGTGGCCGGGCTGGTGAACCTGTTCGGCATCGAGTCACCGGGGCTGACCAGTTGCCTGGCGATTGCCGAGGTGGTCAGCGAAATGCTTGCTTGATCGCCAGGGCCGAATCCTTGACCAGTTGTGGCCCCTTGTAGATCAGCCCGGTATACATCTGCACCACATCGGCCCCGGCGCGGATTTTCTCCACCGCGTCGTCGGCGCTCAGAATGCCGCCCACGCCGATGATGGGGAACTTGGGGCCCAGCGCCGCGCGTAGTTGGCGGATCACGCGGTTGCTGGCCTCCCGCACCGGCGCGCCCGACAAGCCACCGGCTTCCTCGGCATGCTCCAGTCCCTTGACAGCATCTCGGCTCAGGGTGGTATTGGTGGCCACCACACCGTCCATGCCGTGGCGTTGCAGCGTGGCGGCAATCACCGCCACCTGGGCCTCGTCCAGATCGGGGGCGATCTTTACAAAGATCGGGATGCGCTTGCCGTGTTGCTTCTGCAAGGCCTCGCGCCGCGTCGCAATGGCGCCCAGCAGGGCGTCCAGCGCCTCGTCGCTCTGCAGAGCACGCAGGTTCTTGGTGTTGGGGCTGGAGATGTTGACCGTCACGTAGTCGGCATGCGGGTAGACGCCGTCCAGGCAGATCAGGTAGTCGTCGGTGGCGTTCTCGATCGGCGTGGCGGCGTTCTTGCCGATGTTCAGGCCCAGCAGCATGCTGGGCTGCTTCTTGCGCCGCAGCGCGGAACGCTGCACGTTTTCCACAAAAGCGTCGAGCCCGTCGTTGTTGAAGCCCAGGCGGTTGATCAACGCGTTGGCTTTTGGCAGTCGGAACATGCGCGGCTTGGGGTTGCCCGGCTGCGCCTTGGGTGTGACGGTGCCGACCTCCACGAAACCAAAACCCATGGCGGCCAGGCCGTCGATGCACTTGGCGTTCTTGTCCAGGCCGGCGGCCAAGCCGACGCGGTTGGGAAACTTGAGCCCGGCAAGTTCGATGGGGTCATCTACGGTGGCGACGCCATAGGCCCGGGTCAGCGGCGTGCCCTGCACGCGGGCCAGGCTGGCCATGGTCAGTTCATGGGCGACCTCCGGGTCCATGCTGAAGAAAACACGCCGCGCCAGACCGTAGGGAACAAGAGACATTGGATAATTCCTGCAATATTTCGAAACTACCTGGATTTTCGCCGATGACCAACTCATCCACCCCCAATGCCGCTTCGCTGACGCAAGACCAGCTCAAGACCCTGGTGGGGCAGGCCGCCCTGCAATACGTGGTTCCGGGAGAGATCGTCGGCGTGGGCACCGGTTCCACCGTCAACAAGTTCATCGACGCCCTGGCCACGATGAAGGACCAGATCAAGGGCGCTGTGTCCAGTTCGGTGGCCAGTACCGAGCGGCTGCTGGCCCTGGGCATTCCGGTGTTCGACTCGAACGATGTGCCGCGTTTGTCGGTCTACATCGACGGCGCTGACGAGATCGACGGCAATGGAAACATGGTCAAGGGTGGTGGCGCGGCGCTGACGCGCGAGAAGATCGTGGCGGCGCAGTCCGACCGCTTTGTGTGCATTGCCGACGAGTCCAAGCTGGTGCAAACGCTGGGCGCTTTTCCGCTGCCGGTCGAGGTGATTCCCATGGCCACACAGCGCGTGATCGCCCAGTTTGCCGCCAAGGGTGGCAGCGCCAGCGTCCGTCTGAAGGATGGCCGGCCGCTGGTCACAGACAACGGCCAATACATCGTCGACGTGACCGGCCTGCAGATCACCGACCCGCTGGCCTTTGAAGCCGAAGTCAGCCAATGGCCCGGCGTGGTGACGGTGGGTGTGTTCGCGTTTCAGCGGGCCCAGGTGTGCTTGCTGGGCACCGCCAGCGGCGTGAAGACGCTGACCTTCTAAGCTGAACCGGGCTGGCTAGAACTGGATGCCAGCCGGGTTGGATGGGTTGGCAGGTGGAGGCTGGTACGGCGCCGCCTCTTTCGCAGCTGCGTCTGGTTTGTCCGGCGTTTTGCCGTTGGGTGCAGCGGGCGTCTGGATGGCGATCAATGGTGTGGGCGCAGCGTTCCTGTAGGTGGCGGGCAGCACGGATGTCTTGGGGTAGCCTGCGGCGTCCAGGTATTGCGTCCATTCCAGGTCCGACAGGCCCCGGATACGCTGGGTGCCAATGGTCAGATAGGGCAGGGAATTGTCGCCGGTCAGGCGCTGCAGGTAGGCCCGGTCCTCCGGTGTTGCGACCGTGCGCTCGCTGAAGGGCACGCCCCGCGTCAGAAGCATCGTTCGCCCGGTGTCGCAGGGCGCGCAGGCGGTTGAGGTGTACAGCACAACCGGGTACTTGGCCACTACCTGGCGCAACTCAAACGGCATGCCGCTGCTGGGGTTCGCCGCAGCGGCGCCGACGCCGGTGGTCGCAACCTTGCCCTGTTCCGCGCTGACCGGGGGTTTGTCGGAAAACGTGACCTTGCCGTCCGCGCCCACGATACGGTAGATGGTTTGTGCCTGGACGCCGTTGGCGGCCAGGACCAGCGCGGCGCTGCCCAGCAGCAATGCGATCGGGTGGTGTTTCATGTGCGTGCTCCTGTCCTCTTCAATAGCCGTAGTGTTGCATAGGTCACATGGAAGTCCGCTTACGATGCCATGCCCTGGTGGCGCAGCAGGGCATCCAGCGTGGGCTCACGACCCCGAAAGGCTTTGAACGACTCCATCGCCGGGCGGCTGCCGCCTGCTTCGAGTATGGCTTGGCGGTATTTTCTACCAGTTTCCAGGTTCGGCAATCCGTCCGGCCCGGCGGTTTCTTCAAAGGCCGCATAGGCGTCCGCACTCAACACTTCCGCCCATTTGTAGCTGTAGTAGCCTGCCGCGTAGCCACCGGCAAAGATGTGGCTGAAGGTGTGGGCTGCGCGATTCCACTGCGGCGGGTGAACCACTGCGACTTCGTCGCGCACCTGGTTCAGCAGCGGCAGGAAATCGTCCTGCGGATTGTGGGCGGTGTGCAGCAGCATGTCGAACAGCGCGAACTCGATCTGGCGCAGGGTTTGCAGGCCGCTCTGGAAATTGCGCGCCGCCACCATCTTGTCAAACAGCGCGCGGGGCAAAGGCTCGCCAGTCTCCACATGGGATGTCATGTGGCGCAGCACATTCCACTCCCAGCAGAAGTTCTCCATGAACTGGCTCGGCAGTTCCACCGCGTCCCACTCGACGCCGCTGATACCCGATACGTCGTGCTCATTCACCTGGGTCAGCATGTGGTGCAGCCCGTGCCCAAATTCGTGGAACAGGGTGATCACGTCATCGTGTGACAGCAGAGCGGGTTGCTTCTTGCCATCCACTTCCACGCCATCTGCAAAGTTGCAAACCAGCTGCGCCACCGGCGTCTGCACCTGTTGGGTGTCAGGGCGCAACCAGCGGGTCACGACCTCGTCCATCCATGCGCCGCCCCGTTTGCCATTGCGTGCCGTCGGGTCCAGATAAAACTGGCCAACCAGATGCGTGCCTTGCGGGCCGGCCCGTTCAATCCGGTAGAACTCCACATTGGCATTCCAAACGGGTGCCTGGTCTCGCGTGATGACGAGATCAAACAGGGTCTCGGCAATCTTGAACAAACCGGCCAAAACCTTGGGGAAGGTGAAGTACTGTTTGACTTCCTGTTCGCTGAAGGCGTAGCGCGCCTCCTTGAGTTTTTCCCCCACATACGGCCAATCCCAGGCTTGCGGGTCGGCCAACTGCAGGTGTTCACGTGCGAACGTGCGCATATCGGCCAGGTCCTGCTCAGCAAAGGGACGGGCCTTGGCACCCAGATCACGCAGGAAACTGATCACCGCGTCCGGCGACGACGCCATTTTTGGCACCAAGGACAGCGCGCCGAAGTTTGGATAACCCAGCAGGGCCGCCTCTTCCTGGCGCAGGCTCAGGATGTCGCGAATGCCCTGGGTGTTGTCGTATTTCTGGGTATCCGCATCGGCCTGGTCTGAGGCCCGCGTCACGAAGGCGCGGTATAGCGTAGCGCGCAAATCACTGCTGTGGGCGAACTGCATGACGGGCAGGTAGCAGGGCATTTTGAGCGTGAGCTTGTAGCCTTCCTTGCCGTCGGCTTGTGCGGCAGCCAGCGCCGCTTGCTGCACGTCTTCGGGTACCCCTGCCATCTCGGGTGCCGTCGCGTAGTAGCTGAAGGCGTCGGTTGCGTCCAGCGTGTTTTCGCTGAATTTTTGACCCAGGGCTGCTTGCTGGTCCTGGATGGCTGCAAAGCGCTCGCGCTGGGCGCCCGCAAGATCGGCGCCACCAAGGACGAAATTGCGAATGGCGTTTTTGTGGGCCTGGCGCTGCTCGGTGTTCAGCGTCTCGACGTCAATGGCCTTGTACTTTGCAAACAGGCGCTCGTCGGCGCCCAGGCGGGTCCAGAAGTCGGTCACGGCCGGCAGCATGGCGTTGTACGCTGCTCGCAGCTCCGGTGTGTCGGCCACACTCTTGAGGTGGCTGACGGCGCCCCAGGCGATGCCCAGCTTCTCGGTGGCGACGTCCAGCTCACGGGCAATGGCCTCCCATTGCGAGGGAAACGCGGGGGCTGTCACGGTTTCGAGGGCTTCACTGGCTTTTGCCAGCAGGGGTTCAATGGCGGGGGCCACATGTTCCGGGAGGATCTGGTCGAACAAAGGCAATGGGGCGGTACTCAGCAATGGATTCATGGGGCTATCCGTCAAGGGGTTGGCAAGGCAATCAGCAGTTACTTGGGTGCTCGGGGGGCGGTTTCAAGACGCGTGGCTTCACGCTCAGCCGCTTCCAGCGTATTGACCAGCAGCATGGTGATGGTCATGGGGCCTACGCCGCCGGGCACGGGGGTGATGTGGCTGGCCACCTGGCGGACACCAGCAAAGTCGACATCGCCGCAGAGCTTGCCGGCGTCATCCCGGTTCATGCCCACATCGATCACGATGGCTCCGGGCTTGACCATGTCGGCGGTCAGTACATTGCGCTTGCCAACGGCCGCAACGATCACGTCGGCTTGCCGTGTGTGGTGGCCCATGTCCGCAGTGGCGCTGTGGCATACCGTGACGGTGGCATTGGCCTGCAGCAGCAGTAACGCCATGGGTTTGCCGACGGTATTGCTACGCCCAATGACCACGGCATGTTTGCCGCGCAGGTCCAGTCCCGTGGTCTCGATCAGCTTCATGCAGCCATACGGCGTGCAGGGCCGAAACCCAGGTTGGCCTGTCATCAACTCACCGGCACTCAGGGTGGCGTAGCCGTCCACATCCTTGCTGGTGGAAATGGCTTCGATAACCTTGTGCGGATTGATGTGTTTGGGCAGGGGCATTTGTACCAGGACGCCATGGATTGCGGGGTCTGCATTGAGCGATGCAATCCGCGCCAGCAGATCAGCTTCGCTCAGCGTTGCCTCGTATTTCTCAAAGACCGAGTGAATGCCGGTATCGGCGCAGGCTTTGACTTTGTTGCGCACGTAGACGGCACTGGCAGGGTCTTCACCAACCAGGATGACCGCCAAACCGGGTGTGAAGCCGCGAGCCGTAAGCGCCTGCGCGCGCGCGGCAATGTCTGCTCGCAGCTTGGCAGAGAGGGCAACGCCGTCAATGTTCTTTGCAATGGAAGTGGTCATGTGCTGCTTTCAAATGGAAAACGCCCGCAGTCCATATGGGGCGGGCGCAGGGTGCTGGTAAAAATATAGCGTCAGTACGGCATGTCAGGTTTTGGGGGCGGCTTGTCCCAGGGCAATTTTGAGCAGGTCGGCGACGGTGTTGGCGCTGAGCTTTTCCATGATGTTGGCGCGGTGTGCCTCCACCGTCTTGATGCTGATACCGAGGTCATCGGCGATCTGCTTGTTCAGCCGTCCGGCGACGATGCGCTCCAGCACTTGCGACTCGCGCAGCGTCAGCTTGGACAGCAAGGCGTCGCGGCTGGCAGCCAACTGGAAATCGGAGAACGAGTCCTTGGCGTGGTCCAGCATGCGCTCGACCAGACCGACCAGCTGGTCCTCGTTGAACGGCTTCTGGATGAAATCCATGGCGCCTTTTTTCATGGTGTCCACCGCCATGGGCACGTCGCCGTGGCCGGTGATGAAGACGATGGGCAGCGGCGAGCGGGCTTCGATCAGGCGGCTTTGCAGCTCCAACCCGGTCATGCCACCCATGCGAATGTCCACGATCAGGCAGGCCACCTCGCGCGCGTCGTAGCGGCTGAGGAAGGATTCTGCAGAGTCAAAGCATCGCACCCTGAATCCCTTGCCTTCGAGCAGCCATTGCAACGAGTCGCGCACGGCCTCGTCATCGTCCACTACGTATACGGTACCTTTTTTGGGAAGCAGGCTCATTCAGGTTTCCAAGGTTCTAATTGCTTTTGTGTGGATGTCGCGTCAAACTGGGGCTAACTTCAGTCAGCGGTATCCAGAACGAAAATCGGCACCCCGATACATCGTCGCCATTGTAGAGGTTCTCTGCCGACATGCGCCCCAGGTGGGATTCGACAATTGAGCGGCACAAACTCAGGCCAATGCCCATGCCGTCGGACTTGGTGGAGTAGAACGCCTCATACAGCCGCGCCATGACCTCCGGCGCCAGGCCTTTACCGGTGTCCTGCACCGAGAATTCAACCACCTGCTTGTCCTCGATGATTTTGGGAACCACCCGCAGTTCAACAATGCGCTGCGAGGTTTGTCGCAGGGCCATGTCGATGGATTCCGCGGCATTGCGCAGCAGATTGATCAGCACCTGTTCGATCAGGATGGGGTCCACCATCAGTGTGGGCAGGCGGGCTGCCACATAGTGGTTCAGGCGGACGTTGAAACGGCGCAGTTCGATTTCGGCCAGCTCCACCGCCTCGGCCACGATCAGCGGGACTTCCGATGGCGTGCGGTTGGGTTCGCTGCGCTTCACGAAGGAGCGGATGCGGTGGATGATCTGACCCGCACGCTGCGCCTGCTTGGCAGTCTTTTCGAGCGCACCCAGCAGTTCTTCTTCGTTGATCTGGTGGGCCTTGATGCGCGACACCATGCCGTTGCAGTAGTTGTTGATGGCGGTCAGAGGCTGGTTCAGCTCATGGGCCACACTGGACGCCATTTCACCCATGGTGATCAGGCGGCTGGCGGTCTGGGCGCGTTCGGTCTGGTTGGCGGACTGTTCCTCCGAGATGCGGCGCGATGTGATATCGGTGGCAATCACCATCTGCGCCAGACGACCATCGACCCAACTGAGGTAGCGGGTGCGGACTTCCAGCCACTGGTTCAACTCCGGCAGAAAAATCTCGGCGCTTTCAGACTCCGTGTCGGGCAGGGCGGTGATCGGCAGCCCGGCGAAAGAATCCACACTGTCTGTCCCCTCGTCATTGGGCAATGGCACCGGTACACCGGCCTGGGCCACCAGCTGGAGGTGTCCGTGGGCTTGCAGTCCAAACCATTGGCGGTACAGCTTGTTGGCGAACAGCAGCTCGTCACTGCCCAACGGTGCCACGGAAATCGATGCGTCCAGGGCCTCCAGCACCGTGGTAAACCGTTCGTGGGATGCGGACAGTTGCTCGCGCACCCGGTTGGGCTCGGTGATGTCGGTCATGGAGGTCATCCAGCCGGTCTGTTTACCGACGGCATCGATCAGCGGTGATACGTACAAGCGCGCATCAAACAGGGTGTTGTCCCGGCGCTTGACGCGCACCTGAATGCCACCGGGCGCCGTCTTGCCTGATAACTCTTCGCCCAGCAGGGAGTGCAGTTGTTCACGGTCGTTTTCGGGCCAATACGGAAACGGTGCCGTGCGGCCCACCAGTTCGGACTCGGTCCAGCCTGTCATTTGGCAGAACGCGGCATTGACGTAGGTGATGCGTCCTTGCAGATCCATGGCGCGCATGCCGGTGAGCATGGAGTTTTCCATGGCGCGACGAAAGGTGGTTTCTGATATCAGCGCCTGCTGCGCTTGCACCCGGCGACGCGTGTGGCGCCAGTTGGCAATCAGCATCCATGCGGTCATGACACTCAATGCGCTCACCAGCCAGAACAGCCCGCTGCCGATCACGCCCAGCGATGCACGGTAGGCCTGTCCGCGTACCACCAGCGCGCTGCCCACGGGCGATACCGGCATGGAATATTCATTGGCCGGGTTGGCCCAGGGGAGAAGGTTCTTGACGGATTTGGTGGTCGGTATGGCAATTCCCGCCAGCAGCCCGCCCCTGGCATCTTGCAGTGACACGGCATAGCGCGACGTGACTTCGGTCGGCACCCCGTAGCGGTACAGCCCGTCAACCGAATACTCGGCCATCAACACGCCAGAAAAACGGGCGCGGTCCACCAGCGGTACGTGCATTTGCAGAAACGGCGTGTCGGTGGCCGAGCCCAGTGGTTGTACGTAGACGGGTTGCTGCAGCTCCCGGGCGGCCAGGTACCCGCTGAGGGTTTCGTTGCGCTGTGCGCCATCCGCCCCCGCAGCCAATTGGGCCGCCACCAGCACGGCAGTGCCCAAGGCGGAGCGAACCCGGCGGCGCTCATCAATCCACGCCAGACCCTGGAGTTCAGGGTATTGGTTCAGCATGGACCGTGCACGGGTGCGGAACTCTTCTACGTCCAGTTCCCGGTTGGATACCTCGCGCCCAATGCGCATCAGCTGCTCCTGGCGTTCCAGCAGCCGCAGGCGCAGTCGTTGCTGCGTGTATTCCACATCGCGCTGCACCGCCTGTTGCTCGCGGTCCATTTCCTCCAGTCGCAAGTAGCCTAAAGCCGCCACGATGGCGGCAAAAAACAACAAAACGGCAGCCAAGGGGGCCAACACCGCCAGCCGGTCCTGGCGGTGCGGCGCCAGGCGATGCCACCAGTGACGCGCGCGCTCCACGGTGGAGAGCGCCAGGGGATTTGGCAATGAAATCAGCTTGGGTAATGGCATGGGGCTAGTGTAGGGGATACCCCTGTAGGTGATTTTAAATAATTCATAATATGAAATAGAAAAGCACCAGTTGAAATTTTTAAATACCTGTGTGAAAATAGGCAGAACGTACTAAATTGCGTCAAAACCAAAAGGAGACATCCATGTCAGCAGTTTCGACGGGCGCCGCGAGCGCTCCCACCCTCGACCTGGACAGCCAGGAAACCCGTGAATGGATGGACGCTCTGTCCGCCGTGATTGAGAGTGAAGGCCCCGAGCGGGCCCACTTTCTGCTGGAGCAACTGCTGGGCCACGCCCGCCAGAAGAGCATTGACATGCCGTTCTCGGCCACCACGGCCTACGTCAACACCATCGCCCCGGATCAGGAGGAACGTTCCCCCGGCAACCTGGAAATCGAAGAGCGCCTGCGCGCCTACATGCGCTGGAACGCCATGGCCATGGTGGTCAAGGCGAATCGCCACCACCCTGTCGATGGCGGTGATCTGGGCGGTCACATTGGATCGTTTGCCTCGCTGGCCAGCCTGTTTGGCGCCGGCTTCAATCACTTCTGGCACGCTGAGAGCGAAGGCCACGGTGGCGACTGTCTCTACATTCAGGGCCACGTGTCGCCCGGTGTTTATGCCCGTGCCTATATGGAAGGCCGTTTGACGGAAGAGCAGTTGCTGAACTTCCGCCAGGAAGTCGATGGCAAGGGCCTGTCGAGCTACCCGCATCCCAAGCTGATGCCCGAGTTCTGGCAGTTCCCCACCGTGTCCATGGGTCTGGGCCCGTTGATGGCCATTTACCAGGCCCGTTTCCTCAAGTACCTGCACGCCCGTGGGATTGCCAATACCGAGAACCGCAAGGTCTGGGTGTTCTGCGGCGACGGCGAAATGGACGAGGTCGAATCCCTGGGCGCCATCGGCTTGGCCGCGCGCGAGAAGCTGGACAACCTGGTGTTTGTCATCAACTGCAACCTGCAGCGCCTGGACGGCCCGGTGCGCGGCAACGGCAAGATCATCCAGGAGCTGGAGGGCGAATTCCGTGGCTCCGACTGGAATGTCATCAAGCTGATCTGGGGTTCCGGTTGGGACCCGCTGCTGGCGCGCGACAAGGACGGCGCGCTGCGCAAGGTCATGATGGACACGCTGGACGGCGACTACCAGGCCATGAAGGCCAACGACGGCGCCTACGTGCGCAAGCATTTCTTCGGCCGTGACCCGCGCACGCTGGAGATGGTGTCCAAGATGAGCGACGAAGAAGTGTTTGACCTGCGCCGCGGCGGCCACGATTCCAAGAAGGTGTATGCGGCCTTCCACAAGGCCGTCAACCACAAGGGCCAACCCACCGTGCTGCTGATCAAGACCGTCAAGGGCTTTGGCATGGGCAAGGCCGGTGAGGGCAAGAACAATGTGCACCAGACCAAGAAGCTGACCGACGAGGACATCAAGGCCTTCCGCGACCGTTTCAATATTCCCGTGCCCGACAGCGATCTGCCCAACCTGCCGTTCTACAAGCCGGCCGACGACACGCCCGAAATGCGCTACCTTCACGAGCGCCGCAAGGCCCTCGGCGGCTACCTGCCGCACCGCCGCACCAAGGCGGATGAATCGTTCACCGTGCCTTCGCTGGAAACCTTCAAGTCGGTGATGGACCCCACGCCCGAAGGCCGCGAGATTTCCACGACGCAGGCCTATGTGCGCTTTTTGACGCAGCTGCTGCGCGACCAGGCCTTGGGCCCCCGTGTGGTGCCCATCCTGGTGGACGAGGCCCGCACCTTCGGTATGGAAGGCCTGTTCCGCCAGGTCGGCATCTACAACCCAGCCGGCCAGAACTACACCCCGGTCGACAAAGACCAGGTCATGTACTACCGCGAAGACAAGGCCGGCCAGATTTTGCAAGAGGGCATTAACGAAGCCGGCGGCATGAGCAGCTGGATTGCCGCGGCCACCAGCTACAGCACCAGCAACCGGATCATGATTCCGTTTTATGTGTATTACTCGATGTTCGGCTTCCAGCGCATAGGCGATCTGGCCTGGGCGGCGGGTGACATGCAGGCGCGCGGCTTCCTGTTGGGCGGCACCTCGGGGCGCACCACGCTCAACGGCGAAGGCCTGCAGCACGAAGACGGCCACAGCCACATCATGGCCGGCACCATTCCCAACTGCATTTCATACGATCCGACCTTTGCGCACGAAGTGGGCGTCATCCTGCACCACGGCTTGAAGCGCATGGTGGAGAAGCAGGACAACGTGTACTACTACATCACGCTGCTGAACGAAAACTACGCCATGCCCGGCCTGACCGCCGGCACCGAAGAACAGATCATCAAGGGCATGTACTTGTGTAAGGAAGGCGCCAAGCTGACCCCGCGCGTGCAGTTGCTGGGCTCGGGCACCATCCTGCGCGAGAGCATTGCAGCGCAAGAGTTGCTGGAGAAGGACTGGGGCGTGGCCGCCAACGTCTGGAGCTGCCCCAGCTTCAACGAACTCACCCGCGAAGGCCAGGATTGCGAGCGCTTCAACCTGCTGCACCCGGCCGATGCACCGCGTGTGTCGTTTGTCGCGCAGCAACTGGAAAAGCACACCGGCCCCGTCGTGGCATCCACCGACTACATGAAGGCCTACGCCGAGCAGATTCGCCCCTTCATTCCCAAGGGCCGTACCTACAAGGTGCTGGGCACCGACGGCTATGGCCGCAGCGACTTCCGCAGCAAGCTGCGCGAGCACTTCGAGGTCAACCGCCACTTCATCGTCGTCGCCGCCCTCAAGGCGCTGAGCGAAGAGGGCACGGTGCCTGTGAGCAAGGTCGTGGAAGCGATTGCCAAGTACGGCATCAAGACCGACAAGATCAACCCGCTGTATGCCTGAAACCTTGCGGGTCAGACCACTTTGCGAAGCACATGTGCTCTGACCCCAACTGATTAGAAAGAACAACATGGCAACTATTGAAATTCAAGTCCCCGATATCGGCGACTTTGATGAAGTCACCGTCATTGAACTGATGGTCAAGGTCGGAGACACGGTCAAGGCCGAGCAGTCGCTGATCACCGTGGAGTCCGACAAGGCCTCCATGGAAATCCCGTCCAGCCATGCCGGCGTGGTCAAGGAACTCAAGGTCCAGCTCGGCGACAAGGTCAAGCAGGGATCGCTCGTGGTGGTGTTGGAGGGCGAGGGCGCTGCCGCCGCCCCGGCACCGGCTGCTGCAGCAGCGCCCGCAGCCGCTGCACCTGCATCCAATCCGGCTCCAGCCCCCGTCGTTGCTGAACAGGCCGCTCCTGTTTCTGTAGCGTCTGCGGCAGCAGCTCCTGCGCCCGCCGCGGCCATGCCAGCGCACAACCCCACCAGCGCGCCGCTGGGCCTGCCCCACGCGTCGCCGTCTGTGCGCAAGTTTGCGCGTGAACTGGGTGTGCCGCTGACGGAAGTCAAAGGCAGTGGTCTGAAAGGCCGTATCACCGAAGCGGACGTGCAGTCCTTCACCCGCTCGGTGATGAGCGGCGCCATCCAGACCCTGGCTGGCGCGGCGCAGAACAAGGTTGCCGGTGGTGGCGATGGCGCGGCCCTGGGCCTGATCCCCTGGCCCAAGGTGGACTTCGCCAAGTTCGGCCCGATTGAGCGCAAGGAACTCTCGCGCATCAAGAAGATCAGCGGCGCCAACCTGCTGCGCAACGCCATCATGATTCCGGCCGTCACCAACCACGACGACGCCGACATCACCGACCTGGAAGCCTTCCGCGTCTCCACGAATAAAGAGAACGAGAAGTCCGGCATCAAGGTGACGATGCTGGCCTTCCTGATCAAGGCCTGCGTGGCCGCGCTCAAGAAGTTCCCCGAGTTCAACAGCAGCTTGGACGGCGACGCGCTGATCTACAAGCAGTTCTATCACATCGGTTTTGCAGCCGACACGCCCAACGGCCTGATGGTTCCGGTCATCAAGGATGCCGACAAGAAGGGCATCTTCCAGATCAGCCAGGAAATGGGCGAACTGGCCAAGAAGGCGCGTGACGGCAAGCTGAGTCCGGCCGAAATGTCCGGCGCCACCTTCACCATCAGCAGCCTGGGTGGCATTGGCGGACGCTACTTCACGCCCATCATCAACGCCCCCGAGGTCGCCATTCTGGGTGTCTGCAAGAGCCAGATGGAGCCGGTGTGGGACGGCAAGGCCTTCGTGCCACGCCTGATGTTGCCGCTCTCATTGACCTGGGACCACCGCGTCATCGACGGCGCTGCTGCGGCGCGCTTCAACGTCTACCTGGGCCAGATCCTGGGTGATTTCCGTCGGGTTTTACTGTGACATTGCGGGTCAGACCACTTTGCGCAGCAAATGTGCTCTGACCCCTACTGATTAGAGGTATTTATGGCAATCGTAGAAATCAAAGTCCCCGACATTGGCGACTTCGCCGAAGTCACCGTCATCGAACTGATGGTCAAGGTGGGTGACACCATCAAGGCCGAGCAAAGCCTGATCACTGTGGAGAGCGACAAGGCCTCCATGGAGATTCCTTCCAGCCAGGCCGGCGTGGTCAAGGAACTCAAGGTCGCGCTGGGCGACAAGGTCAAGGAAGGCTCCGTCGTGCTGATGCTGGAGGCGGCCGGGGCGGATGCTGCCGCAAGCACGCCCGCAGCCAGTGCTCCTACATCAAATCAGCCTGTAGCCCTCGTGGAATCTGCTCCATCTGCTCCTAAAGCAGTAGCAAATGCATCTGCTGCCCCTGCCGTCGCAGCACCCGCTGGCGCCAGCTACGCCGGCACCGTGGACCTGGACTGCGACGTGCTGGTGCTGGGCGCCGGCCCTGGCGGCTATTCGGCTGCCTTCCGCGCTGCCGACCTGGGGCTCAAGGTCGTCATCGTCGAGCGCTATGCCACGCTGGGTGGCGTCTGCCTGAACGTGGGCTGCATCCCGTCCAAGGCCTTGCTGCACGTGGCGTCTGTGATGGACGAGGTCAGCCACATGGCCGACCTGGGTGTGGACTTTGGCGCGCCCGTCGTCAACATCGACAAGCTGCGCGGCCACAAGGAAAAGGTCATTGGCAAGCTGACCGGCGGCCTGGCCGCCATGGCCAAGATGCGCAAGGTCACCATCGTCCGCGGCTATGGTGCCTTCGTCGGCGCCAACCACATCGAGGTGGAAGAAACCACCGGCACCTCGCAAGAGAAGACCGGTGGCAAGAAGGTCATTGGTTTCAAGAAGGCCATCATCGCCGCTGGCTCGCAAGCCGTGCGTCTGCCCTTCATGCCCGAAGACCCACGCGTGGTGGACAGTACCGGCGCGCTGGCGCTGAAGGAAGTGCCCAAGCGCATGCTGATCCTGGGCGGCGGCATCATCGGCCTGGAGATGGGTACGGTCTACAGCACGCTGGGCGCGCGCCTGGACGTGGTGGAAATGCTGGACGGCTTGATGCAGGGCGCCGACCGCGACCTGGTCAAGATTTGGCAGAAGATGAACGCCAAGCGCTTCGACAACATCATGCTCAAGACCAAGACCGTCTCCGCACGCGCCCTTCCCGAAGGCATTGAGGTGACGTTCGCCTCGGCGGAGGAGGGCGGCACCGCTCCCGCGCCCCAGGTGTACGACCTGGTGCTGCAGGCCGTGGGCCGCACGCCCAACGGCAAGAAGATCGCCGCCGACAAGGCCGGTGTGGCCGTGACGGACCGCGGTTTCATCAACGTCGACATCCAGATGCGCACCAACGTGCCGCACATCTTCGCCATCGGCGACATCGTGGGCCAGCCCATGCTGGCGCACAAGGCGGTGCACGAGGCGCATGTGGCGGCGGAAGTGATCGCCGGCGAATTGCAGGGCAACAAGGAACTGGCCAGCGCCGCCTTCAACGCCCGCGTGATCCCCAGCGTGGCCTACACCGACCCCGAAGTGGCCTGGGTGGGCCTGACCGAAGACCAGGCCAAGGCCCAAGGCATCAAGGTCAAGAAGGGCTTGTTCCCGTGGACGGCCTCCGGCCGCGCCATCGCCAACGGCCGCGACGAAGGCGTCACCAAGCTGCTGTTTGATGATTCCCCCGAGGCCCACGGCCACGGCAAGATCCTGGGCGGCGGCATGGTCGGCACGCATGCGGGCGACATGATCGGTGAAGTGGCGCTGGCGA